>Ga0335071_10005163_pt1 | contig 13588 bp, 11 predicted proteins | sample Lox_Sample_15_FD_206724 | JGI IMG/M metagenome (GOLD analysis project Ga0335071, IMG submission 206724) | Soil microbial communities from Loxahatchee National Wildlife Refuge, Florida, United States - Lox_Sample_1.5 | ecosystem: Environmental > Terrestrial > Soil > Wetlands | place: USA... | reverse complement strand
TCTTTTTTGGTGTCGCAGCGGTCCACAAGCATGTCCGGTATATCCTCAACAGGATAGCGGCAGAACAGCTCAACGAGATATTCATTGAATTCGTTGCCATCGGGCGGTGACAGATCCTGCAGGCCATCCGTGGCAAAAAGAAATCTTTCGCCGAGATTTACGTCGAAATAATGAATCTGGTAGAATTCGCGAACTTTACCAAGAAGCCAAAAATTGTTTTCCGTGATCCTGCGAATTCCATAAGACGGATGATAGCCGAAAAGGATGGAATCTCCCGTATGAAACAGCACTGCCCTTATGCGGCGGTCGGTCTTGAACAGGAGAAGGCTGGTAAACGTGCTTGTTCCTTGAAAAGGAAAGACGCGCAACAGCCCGCGTGATCTCAAGACTATTTCTTTCTGTAAGCCATCTAACAGACCGTCAGGTATTGGCGAATCGGGCACGAGGGCTGAATAATCAGCAAGCATATCTGAAAATTTCCGCATGAACATCCGGGCGGCGCGGGGTTCTCTGTCTGAACTGTCGCCTACGGCGAAAAACCCTCTTGCAGGATCTATGAGAATGGAGTCTCCCATTCCCGCAGAACTGTTCCCGATATTTCCTGGCCTCAGTCTTGCACCAAAAAGCCCAGCGACTTTGACTCCTTGGCTGTATCCATTTACCCAAGGCATCCCCTCAGTATTGGAAACGCGTTCTTTCATTTCCAGAGATTCCAATCGCATTCTAATATTCGTAGAAGCCGCGCTTCGTCTTCCGTCCCAGCCGGTTTTCCTTGATCATCTTTTCAAAGAGCGGCGATGGTTTGTAACGCTCTTCGCCCGTCATTTCATGCATCGCAACGAGAGCGTTGTAAACTACGTCTACTCCGGCCATGTCCATGATCTCTACTGGGCCCATGGGGTGATTCGCCCCGAGCTTGAGTCCAAGGTCAATATCCTGTGGCGTAGCATACCCCTTGTAAATCTGATCGGCTGCTTCATTGTACAGCAGACCCAGGAATCGGTTTACAATGAATCCCGGTACATCTTTCGCCAGAATGGCTGTTTTGCCGATCACCTTGCAAAACTCCAGTACGGATTGGACAACGGGCTCCTCCGTCCGTTCCCCGCGGATGACCTCCACTAGTCGCATCAGCGGGACGGGACTGAAGAAATGTGTCCCGATCACCCGGCCGGGGTTCTTGGTGACGGAGGCGATCTTGGAAATGCTCAGCGTCGAGGTGTTCGATGACAGGATCGTCTCCTTAGGACAGATGCGGTCCAGTTCGGCAAAGACGCTCTGTTTGAGCTTCATGTCTTCAAAGACGGCCTCGATGACCATATCCGCTCCGGCTAAGGCTTCTTCCATGCTGCTTGTCCCCTTGAGGCGCCCCAGGATACGATCGTACTCCGCTTGATTCAGCCTTCCCTTTTCCAGCTTTTTCCCTACAAATGTTTTTATGGTCTCCAGTCCTCGCTGGACAAAACGGTCTTCCACATCCCGCAGAGTGGTTTCGATGCCGCTTTCCACGGCCACCTGGGCAATGCCTGCCCCCATAGTTCCCGCACCGATGACGCACAGTTTTTTAATCATTTTCTTCTCCATTTTATTTATTCAGCTCCTTGAGGATCAGGTCCGCGCATTTCATGCCGCTTAAGGCTGCGCTGTTAATGGCCAGCCCACGCCCGAGATATGTATCACCTGCAAAGTAGAGGTTGGGGATCCCCGGCGCTTTTAAGGCAGGTTTGAAATTCCCAACGAGTCCGGGCTGGCGTGCGAGTCCGTCGCAACCGTCCACATAATAGGGAAGTTTCCACTCAACCTTTTTTTCAATACCGGGAAACATGTCCTTCAGATCCTCCCAAAGAAGATTAAGAAGCCTTTCACGTTTAAACTTATCCGATGCCTCGGCATGCTCGCAGACGATGTCCGTGTGAAGCAGTTGCTTGCCCGGAGGGGCGACGTGCTCCGAAAAATTTGATGCAGGGAACGCCTGGAAGGGAAACCCTGCATTCTTTGTTTTGAGGGCCGTGAGAAAGCAGCGCTTCATCGGATCTATAACAGGCTCGGACAAACCGATCATGAATCCGATCAGTCCTGTGATCTCGTGCTGGATATCGGTGATGCGTTTCAGCCACCAGCGGGGAAGCGGGCTGGTCTCAGGATTGAAATCAATGATGCGGGAAAGCTTGTAGATCGGCAGTGCACAAACCACACGCTCCGCCAGGATTGTTTCATTTTCCAGTATACGATATTCCTCCTGATAAGGATGTTTCTTCGACGGAACACTGACGCCTATGGCTTTCCTGTTTTCTATGAGCACCTCCTGAACGTCGCAGTTGAGTCGAATCTCGCCTCCGTTTTCCCTGATCACTTCGACGAGGCCCCGTGTAATCCCTTCCATGCCGTCGATTGGATAGCTTGCCTGGAGCGCCTGGCGGGTCTTCAGCAAATTATCCCGTGCGATGTAGAGGACCTCGCCCGCGGCCATGTCAATCGCGTGAGGGATAGTGGTCATGATCATGCCGAGATCCGTGAAAAGTTCACGTACTGCCGACTGGGAAATATTCTCCGTCAGCCACTCCTCCAGTGAGCGGTTGTCCCACGCCTCAATCTGCGCGTCCGTCATCTTCGCAATCTCGGCAAGCATAGCGGCGAAGGCCTTTTTGTCGTCTTTGGTCATGGGAACAAGCTCGGCGACATTGATAAACTTCTCGCCATTCCATATGTCCACGGTTTCGCTGAAACGCGCCCACTCCACCTTTTTTCCGACACGGCTGTTCAGATCCGTGCAGCTCGCCTTCTCGCCGAGTTCAACAAAGTGCAGACCGATATCGATACGCCATCCTTTTCCCGGATAGCCTTCATAACTCATCATCCTGCCCCCGACCATGGGAAACCGGTCCAGAACCAGAACCCTCTGCCCGGCTTCTTTGGACAGGATGGCCGCGACTCCGAGACCGGCAATCCCTGCACCGACAACAATCGTGTCATATTTGCTTCTTCTCTCCGGCATATTGTCTCCTCTTCGTTTCTATCTTAATTCGGAAACGCGGGGCCGGATTCAAAAGAAAACGGTCCCGTGCTTGCGTTTGTTACGGCATAAGCCGTCATTCTACCTTGGGCCTTGCATCGACAACACGAACGCTTTTCAGCGTCTTGGATGGGTCGAAAATATCCAACATGCCCACAAAGACCACCTCTGGCGTCATCTCAACGGCACGTCTGCTTCTTTCGATGACCTGCTGTTTAATCTTTTCCCTGTCAAACCCTTCCGCTGGCGCAACCTTGATCTGCAATTTATCCAATGACAGGGGATCTTTCAGGTCTTCCTTGGTAAACACAATCTGGTATTCCTCGATCCCTTTTATCTGGGTGATCTCAGTTTTCAGGATGTCCGGATTAATCAGCGTCCCCTTGATGTTGACCAGCTCCATTGTCCTTATAGGCTGCATGACTACGCGGGCATCATTTCTTCCGCAGTGGGGACAGGTTTCATGCGTGAGCGTGGTGATGTCCCCGATGACATAGCGCAGGAAACAGGTGCCCCGCCGGTCCACATGGGTAATGGTCAGAAGTCCTTTTTCACCGTCCGGGAGCCTCTTCCCGGTCTTCTCATCCACGATTTCAAGAAAATGGAGATCCGGTGCACACAGGTGCATCCCTCCGCGTTCTGTGCATTCGAGGGTGGTTCCCTGCATTTCCGTAAATCCCAGGCCGCTGCAGATAAAGGGGTCTTTCGCCCCCATCTTGATGAGCCGCTGTTTCATATCGGTGCGCATCCCTTCCGGGCAGGCCTCGCCGAGAACAAAGCACATGCGGACACTCGAAAAATCCTTTCCCAGCTCTTCCGCCCGCATGATGACCCTACGTACAAAGGAAACAATTCCTGAAAGAACAGTGGCCTTGTTTCTCACGACCATATCAACCGCGTAGTCCAGTGGCCGGTGAATAGGAAATGTGGGGTACATCGAGCCCGTCAGGGCGGATACCACCTTTGCGGCGCAGGCAATGGAATAATCGACTGTCTTCCAGAAACCGATATGGGGGACAGGCGTCAAGGGGAAAATATTGGCAACCGTATCGTCGGGACCGATGGTGCCCACCTCGTCCATCCGGGCCAGTTGCATGAGGTTTCCGAAATAATCATGAGTGGTGGAGAAGAACGGTGTCGGCGCTCCCGACGTGGTTCCTGTGGTATAGTGAACACCCCAGAGGATTCTCTCATGGGGTTGAACTGGTGCATCAGCCGGAATGGTCAGTCGAAAACTCATCGGGTCTGCCATGTAGTCTTTCTTGTAAAGAAGAGGGACTCTATCCAGGTCGTCCACAGTTTGCACATCCGCGGCTTTGATCCCCCATTCTTTAAATTTTTTTCCGTAATAGGGACTGTATTTTTCGAGAAGCATCATTTGATGTTTGAGCTTTTCATTTTGAACCGCCCTGATTTCATCCTGGGATTTGTAAAGAAACTTGCCGAATTCGCTTACGACCTTTGGTTTTCTCGGATACTCTGCCATGGTTATTTCCTCCTTATCTCTATATCTAATGCCTCTTATTAGCCTTCCCTTATTAGACGACGCTTCCACTTTATAGGACTTCACATCATTTTACTCAGGATTTCTTTCATGATCTCCGTGGTCCCTCCTCCGATACTGAGGATGCGCGAGTCCCGGTAGAGACGTTCGACTACGTACTCGCGTGCGTAGCCATATCCTCCGTGAATCTGGACCGCATCATAAACCACCTTGTCGCAAACCTCGCAGGCGAAGTTTTTTGCCATGGAGACTTCCCGCGTTGCATCTTTTCCTGCATCCATCATTGCCGCTACACGGTAGTTATACTCCTTCGCCACCTCGACTTTGGTTGCCATATCAACCAGCTTGTGCCTTATGACCTGGAATCCCGAAAGGGTCTTTCCGAAAGCTTCCCTGGTCTTTGCATATTTGATGGATTCCTCGAGGGCAAGCTGGGCGGTTGCATGCGCAATCACAGACAGCGTGAGACGTTCGTTCTGGAAGTTGAGCATGATGCCCTTGAATCCATCTCCCTCTCTTCCGAGAAGGTTTCCAGCCGGCACCCTGCAATCCTCAAAGCTCAGTTCTGCTGTATCAGAACAATGCCAGCCCATCTTGCGGAGCTTTCTTGAAACAGTGAAACCGGGCGTCGAAGAATCAATGACTAAAAGACTTACGCCTTTGTAACCCTCTCCTCCGGTTCGTACGGCAGTTGTGATGAAGTTCGCCCGGCATCCGCTTGTGATAAATGTCTTTGCTCCGTTTACGACATAAAAATCGCCGTCGCGAACCGCACGCGTTCTGATGCTTGCCACGTCCGAGCCGGCATTCGGCTCTGTAATGCCCAGCGCCGCCACTTTCTCCCCGCGCAGCACAGGTGCGAGAAACTTCTCTTTCTGTTCCTCCGTGCCCATCTTGAAGACCGGTGGGCTGGCGATGGTATGGCTGGAAAGTCCGCATACCAGTCCCGAAGAGCCGCTGCGAGTCAGCTCCTCCACGTAAACCACGAACATAAACTTGTCGCAGGGCGTGCCGCCATACGCCTCCGGGTATTCCAATCCCAGGAATCCGGCATCGGCGGCTTTCCTGTAAAGCTCGATGGGAAAGAGCTCTTCGTCTTCCCAGACTTCAATGTGAGGTTTGATCTCCTTCTCGACGAAACGTCTGACACTGTCTCGAAATATGTTGTGGTCTTGACCAAAATATTCCTGGTACATCATTGTGCCTCCCAGCGTTTGCGCTTATCCGACGATTTCAAAATGTCTGATGTCCTGGATGTTGCCTTCCATGTCCTCCCTGTTCTTGAACACCGCCCTGACTTTCATGCCCACCTTTATCTTACTCAAATCAGTCTCGTTGATGATATGAGAGAAGATGTTGTCTGCCCCGTCAATTTTGATGTAGCCGTACGTGTACGGGATGGGGCGCTGCGATCCTGTATTTGGGTCTATGAACGGATAATTCACAACTGAGAAAGCCGTTATCACGCCGGTATCAGAAAGGGTAACAAGCTCAGTCAACTCCTGAAAACAGGGACCGCACACACGGCGCGGCGGAACGTAAACGTTGCCGCAGCCGTTGCACCTGATGCCCACGAAACGCTTATTTTCCTTTATTTCCTGAAAAAACCTGCTTCCGTAAATCCCGATCGACCATTCGTAAGGCATCGGCTGGGCAAAGTTTATCTGGAGCAGTTCACCTCGTTTGTTATCTGTTGACATGATTCGCCCTCTTCTCTTTATGGTCTCTCAGAGCTTAAAATCACGACGTCGGACCAGAAGCAGCCGCCGAATCCCGTGGCCAGCGCATTTGTGACATCCGGCACCTGTCTCTTCTCGCCTTTGCCCATTACCTGGATTGCGGCTTCCGCAACCCTGAGGAGCGCGGTCGCGCCGATGCAGTTTGTCGAAATCACACCACCCGATGGGTTGATGGGAAGCTTACCGCCCATGTGTGTGTGCCCTTCTCCTACGAATCTCGCGGCCTCTCCGGGACCGCAAAACCCGATGTCCTCTATCCACTTTAGACCTGCCCAGGTATACGGAAGATAGAGTTCCGCCACATCAAGCTGGGCCACGGGCTCCACGATCCCCGCCTGCGCATAGGCATCCTTCGATGCGCGCTGCAACGATACGAGCCCCTTGTTATAATCCGTGGAATCTCCAAACCAGGTGTACGTGTGCCGCACGGCGGCGGCTTTGAACCAGGCCGGCTTACTGGCGATCTTCTGTGCAATGCCGTCAGCCGCCAGAACGACTGCACAGGCACCGTCACTCCTCGGGCAGATATCACCCAATTTGATAGGATAGGCCAGCATCGGCGATTGCATGACGTCCGCAACGGAGAGCGGCTTCCTCAAGTGTGCATACGGGTTGTTCATCGCGTGGCCGCGGTCCCGCTCGGCGATGAGAGCCGCATCTTCCTGCCTTACGCCGTACTTCTCCATGTACGCCGTCGCCTCTGTGGCGAGACTCGGGATCGCTCCTGAATAAGAAAATCGATCCCACACCGCGTCTGAGCAGGTGATGATGGCCCCCGTCGTATCGGACTCCGAGTTTTTCTCGAATCCTATAGCCAACACCCTGTCGAAAAGGCGGGATGACACATGGTAGTAAGCTCCGATTGCGACTGTAGCGCCCGTTGTGCCGCCCGTCGAAAGTTTCATTATGGGTTTCATGAATCCCCCGGAGCCCTCGACGCTGTATGTGTCCACATAATTAATGGACTCGAAGTGATCCATGTTTCCGATCACGATTGCATCTATCTCTTTGATGGTCAGCTCAGCATCGGCAAGCGCGCTTGTCACGGCTTCCCTTATCATTTCCCGAGACGTGACATCAGGCCTGTGGCTCTTATGATATGTCTGTCCTGTTCCGACAATCGCTACTCTTCTTCCCATGGATAACCTCACTCGCTTCCGCTTACGATCCACACGCAGTGGCTCTGGCCGCATGGCCCATTAAAACCATGAGCTAGTGCAGTATTGACACCCTTCACCTGCCTTGCTCCTGCCTCGCCCCGGACCTGCAGCGCGGCTTCAATCAGCCTTGCGAGCCCGGCTACAAGCACAGGGTTCGCGGACAGCGCCCCGCCGGACGGGTTGACAGGAAGCTTCCCGTCCATGGTGGTGAACCCTTTGCCGATCAGTTGACCGCCCGTCCCCTGCTCGCAGAACCCCAGCCCTTCGAGCCAGAGGGGTTCCATGTAGCTAAACGGCTCCAGCACTTCTGCTACATCGATGTCTTCGATGGGATTCTTTATTCCGGCCATGGCATACGCGCGCTTTGCCGCTTCGCGGAGCGCAATCGGATTTGAAAGGTTGCGGTCACCAAGATAATAATCCTCACAGCAGTGTCCCACGCCCTTGATCCATACAGGCTTCTTCCTGCAGTTGGCTGCAAGTTCCTCATTGGCAATAATGACTGCTGCAGCCCCGTCGCTGATGGGGCAGCAGTCGAGGAGCTTCAGCGGCTCGGCTATTTTTCTTGACTTCATGACATCTGCAACGGTGATATCCATCGGAAGCTGGGCAAAGGGATTGTTCTTTGCGTTTCCGTGATTTTTCACCGACACCTGTGCGACGTCCTCTTCCCGAATGCCATACTTGCTCATGTAGACGTTTGCCTGCATCGCCGCTGAAGATATGACATCTATTCCAAGATGGCGGTGGAAGATCGGGTCGAACATGCCGTTTGTGGTGATCAGGATATTACCTTCACTGCCCTTGTAGTGTGCGACGATGATAGTGGCCTTGTATCCGGAAAGCACCCTCATAAGGCCGTAAAAGGCTCCAAAGGTGCCGTCTCCCGAAACCGTGGATATGTTCTTATCCTGACCGCCGCACGCATCGCCCACAGCCATGCCGGAGATGGTCCGGCCGTCAAAGAAGTCATTCGAAACGGTTACGACGCTGTCTATGTCATGGATGGTAAGGCCCGCGTCATCAAGAGCCGCCCGGGTCACGTCAAATACCATGTCAGCGAAGATCTGGTCCTTCTTTCTTTTTTCATATTTCGTCTGAGCCACGCCGACGATCGCTGCTTTGTCCATTTCAATCACCTCCAGACACGCTTAGATGAGCTCGAAGGAATCGATATCGAGGATGTGTCCGGTGCGCTCTGCTTTGAATTTTGCCTTCACCCTGAGACCGTTTCTGATTTTGTCCAAATTTTTCTTGACCAAATGCAGAAAACATACATCGGCGCCGTCAAGTTTTATCAACGCATAGGCAAAGGGCGGTTTGACCGGCTGCATGGGATGGGCGTAATGTACAATCGTATGGGCCTCAATGACGCCCTCATCTCCGATATCCACCCATTCGCCCACATCAACGAAGCAGCGGCCGCAATTCTTGCGCGGCGGCACATAAACCGTGCCGCACTCCTTGCACTTTGTTCCGAGAATCTTTTTCTCGTCCCTGATTGATACCAGAAATTTGCTTCCTGTCTCGCCTGCCCACCAAGTGTAAGGCACTGCGATCTGACCTTTCAGTGTCAGGGGCTCAACCTCTTTTAACCACTCCGTCATCCTCAACCTCCTCTCAAACCACCCCGAGCATTATGGCCTCACCCTGTGAAGGACCGCCGCAGATCGCCGCCACGCCGGTTCCCCGCCTTTTGCATTCGTCTTCTCCTGTCGTATTAAAGTGTAATTCCTTTTAGAAGGATCTCCATGCGGTCGGCACTATTGATAATTGACGGTCCGTAACTAACAGGATATCCGAGGGAAGCAAAAATGCGCTTCATCCCTTCATTCCGAGAATCGAGAAGTATTTCGACACTGGCGAGCCCTTTTGACCGGGCGATATTGACGACTCTCGTCACCATCAGCTTCCCCAGGCCTTTCCTCTGCCAGTCGTCCCTCAATACAACCGCAAGCTCTGCATGATCCCCATTCTCTTTGACCATGTAACGGCAGGTGCCGATGATGGATTCTTTTGTGTCCTTTCGGATAATGGCCGCGAGGGCAAAATGAGTTTCGTAATCAATCTCCACAAGCCGCTTCAGCACCTCCGGCTGCAGCTTTTCCAAATGTGTCAGGAAACGAAAGTATATGGTCTGCCGTGATAAGCTGTTGAAGAAATCCAGGAGTAGCGGGCCATCTGTCGGCTTGATGGGTCGGAGGAAGACAGGTGAACCATCATCGAGTGTGATCCATTCTTCATAATATCCGGGATACTGATGATGCACTCTGAAGGCTTCCACTTTCTACAGGCGACCCCTCTTTAACCATGCTGATAAACGCCATGCTTTTCTTCATAGTTTCCCAATCGAGGTCCGATCAAAAAATGGCATGTACATATTTTTTACAGACACAATTGCTAGAACCAACATAAAGAAGGGGTATAGCAATATCAGCTAACCCCGCTATTTCAGTGGTGCCTAGGGCCGGAGTCGAACCGGCACGATACTAAGTATCGAGGGATTTTAAGTCCCTTGCGTCTACCAATTCCGCCACCCAGGCACGTCTTGAAAGTAGGGGAAATTCATATTATTTTTAAAAAAACGTGTCAAGATTATAATTGGATGGTATAACACACACGTACACGAATTCTTTTGATAGGAGCAGAGTTTTGCAGAGAGTCGACAGACTGATTTACGGTGGCACAGTGCTCGTTATGGATGAAACGGATCATACGATCAGGAATGGCGCCGTGGCGATTGAAGAAGGAAAGATTATCGCCGTTGGAGAAAAACAGGATATCGAGAGCCTGTACACCGCAGGCGAGATCATTAATGCCCCAGACTCTCTCATCATGCCGGGGCTTGTCAACTGCCATAACCACGCACCTATGACATATTTTCGGGGTTTGGCGGATGACCTTGAACTCATGGACTGGCTCAACAATTATATTTTCCCCGCCGAAGCGATGTTTGTGAACAGGGATTTTTCTTATCTGGGGGGGTTGCTCGCATGCGCCGAGATGATCAAGTCCGGAACTACAACATTTTGTGACATGTACATATTTGAAGATGAGCTGGCACGGGCGGCGAAAGAGGCCAGCATGAGGTGTCTCGTGGGTGAAGTCCTCTTTGATTTTCCATCTCCGAGCTTCAAGACCCCGGACGAAGGCCTGAAGTACTCTGAATCTCTCATCCAGAAGTGGGCGAATGACCCGCTGGTAAATATCTTCGTAGAGCCTCACGCCCTCTATACATGTTCCTCCAACCTTCTCCGGGAATCAAAGAAGCTTGCGGACAAATACGGCGTATACCTCGGCACACATTATCTGGAGAGCAGATCGGAAAGGGAACAACTTACAAAGAAGTTTGGAAAGAGCCCGACATCTTTCTTAAAGGATTTGGGCTATCTCAGCGAGCGGTTTATCGCCTTTCATTGTGTGTGCCTGGAAGAAGAGGATATGCGGATATTCGCAGATCATGGCTGCAAGGTCGTACACAATCCTGAGAGCAATATGAAACTTGCCTCAGGAATCGCTCCTGTTCCGGAAATGATAAAGGTCGGTGTCACAGTTGGCCTGGGAACGGATGGGTGCGCAAGCAACAACAATCTGGACATGTTCCAGGAGATGGATACGGCCGCTAAACTTCATAAGGTGGCGAAGCTTGATCCAACTGTAATGGATGCAAAAACCATAGTACGGATGGCCACCTGTGAAGGCGCCAAGGCGCTTGGCATGGAAAACATTTGTGGTTCTCTCAAAGCGGGAATGAAGGCCGATATCATAATCATCAATTTGAACAAACCTCACCTTACCCCGCTCTACAATGTATATTCACACATTGTTTACGCAGTGAATGGGGCCGACGTCGACACGGTGTTGATAGACGGTAAGGTGGTGATGAAGAACCGGCAACTCCTCACGCTTCACGAAGATGATATTATTGCAAAGGTGGAAGAAACCGCGACGAGAATCAGGAAACAATTCGCAATAAATTAGGCATGGACAATACTAAAGACAATCGCCAATGCGATATCATAATCGAAGGCGGCACGCTTCTCACCATGTCCGAAACCATGGATGTGATACATAATCCCGTAATCGGTATCAGAGACGGGAAGATCGCATTCATCAAGCATGGGAATATCAATGGCGGAAATTCATACACCGCAGAAAAGGTCATCTCCGCTCATGGCTCTTTGATCATGCCCGGGTTAATCAACACTCACACGCACCTGCCCATGGTGTGTTTCCGGGGGCTTGCCGATGATCTTCCCCTCATGGAGTGGCTCGATAACCACATATTCCCAGCCGAGTCAAAATTCGTGACGAGGAACATGGTTTATCGGGGCGCCATGCTTGCCATTGCGGAAATGATTCTTTCCGGAACGACCACCTTCTGCGATGCCTACTTTTATGAAAGCGAGGTGGCCCGCGCAGCCTTTGATTCAGGGATACGCGCCGTTGTTTCACAGGGATTCATTGATTTCCCCGAGCCAACCGGCCCGGCAAAGATTGCTGAAATAGCAGACAGATTTATAAGCAAGTGGCAGCCGAAATCTCCTTTGATTATACCGGCTCTTGCCTGTCACTCGCCTTATGCATGTTCCCCGCAAACCCTCACGAGCGTGAAGGCCGCCGCACGGAGAGCAGACGTACTCTACAGCATACACCTGTCAGAGACGAAAGATGAAGTTTCCATAGTCAAAAAGAGGTTTGGGAAAACACCCGTCCAGTATCTTAAGGATATCGACCTACTGGATGACAGGACACTGGCCGTTCACTGCATCTGGCTTAATGAACACGAAATGGATATTCTGAATTCCTTAAATGTGAAGGTATCCCACAATCCGGAAAGCAACATGAAACTGGCCGCCGGCTGTGCGCCCATCCCCATTCTTATCAAAAAAGGCATCACCGTGGGACTCGGCACGGATGGCAGCGCCAGCAACAATGATCTGGATATGTTCGGAGAAATGGGCACAGCAGCCAAACTGCACAAGGTCATCCAAATGGATTCTACAGTGATGGATGCCAGGACAGTCCTGAAGATGGCCACGATTGACGGCGCAAGAGCCCTGGGTCTGGAAGACCGGATCGGTTCCATTGAACCGGGAAAGCTGGCAGATATAATCATAATCGATACAAAGAAACCGCATCTGCAGCCGATGCATAGCTACTACTCACAGCTTGTATACACCGCTTCCGGCGCAGATGTTAAGACGAGCATCATTGGAGGCAAAGTTGTCATGCAGGATAGAGAACTCCTGCTCGTAGATTTACCTTCAATCATGCAAGAGGTACGGGGCATCGCTAAATTAATCGGAGCTAATTAAAAGGTTTCTGGAGGCTGGCATATGACTGACGCGAAAATATGTTCGAAGAAATGTATGGCGGCAATCGTAATCTCTCTTTTCTTCCTTCCTGCAACTTCATGGTCCCTTCCCCGCGAGGTTACATTCTTTCCCGGCTCTGCGCAGGTTCTTGAGGCGGCGAAAGCGAAGCTTTTGCCTGATGGAACTGGGCAGGCGAAGACTCTCATCATACTCCCCGGACAGGCCGATCCTGACTCACTCGTAGTCCGCATAGCCAATGATACGAAGATGAGAATCGATGACATAAACTGGCGACAGGTAAGCCGACAGAACGATGAGAAGATCGCAAATCTCATAAAGCAGCTTGAGAAACTCAAAGAGACGAGGAAAAATCTCCAAGCGATGATCCGCGGCCTGGATACGCAGATTCAGTTCTGGCAGTTGCAGACGAAGGCGAAGTTAAAGACCATGGCAGACGTCTATAATATGTCCGCCGCTATCGGCAAGAGTATCCAGAAAGCATACCAGGACAAGCTTTCGAAGGAATCAGAACTCGAAAAAGTAGATAAACAGATCAAAGAAGCGCAGAATGATCTCGATCGCGCCGCCGGGACAAAGGAAACCGCATGGGAAGTGACTGTGATTCTTTCCGGTTCACGCGCTCCCGAAGCGACTCTCACCTATACATACGCATTGGCCGGTTGCGGCTGGCATCCTCTGTATCGCCTTGAGGCAAAACCAAAAGACAAAGAGATTATATTCACATGGGAGGCGGAAATCTGGCAGAGTTCCGGCCAGGACTGGAATAATGTGAATATCAATCTGGCCACCTTGAAGCCGCCCTCTTCAATTTCTCCGCCTGAATTGCCGCCGTG
>Ga0335071_10005162_pt1 | contig 13588 bp, 11 predicted proteins | sample Lox_Sample_15_FD_206724 | JGI IMG/M metagenome (GOLD analysis project Ga0335071, IMG submission 206724) | Soil microbial communities from Loxahatchee National Wildlife Refuge, Florida, United States - Lox_Sample_1.5 | ecosystem: Environmental > Terrestrial > Soil > Wetlands | place: USA... | reverse complement strand
CCGACGGCGACGTCAAGGAGATCGCCCCGCTGAGCAAGTTTCCAATCTGGGTGAACGGCGGCTACTTCGTGCTGAACCAAGAGGTGATCGACCTGATCCCGGAGAACGGCGATCTCGTCGGGGACGCATGCATGGCCCTTGCCGGTACCGGTCAGTTGGTCGGTTACCGGCACGATGGTTTCTGGAAACCGGCCGACACCTTCAAAGAGCGCGCCGAACTTGACGCCAACTACCACAAGGGAATTCGTCCCTGGATGGTGTGGAACCCGGCTGACTGCGCAGAGCGGCCGGCATGATCCCGCTGAAACCGGCCGACATCAGCTCCATTGCCGTCATCGGAGCGCACTGTGACGACATCGTCATCGGCGCCGGTGCCACATTAATGCAGATCGCTTGCGACTGTCCACATATCGTCGTGCATGCGCTGGTTTTGACCGGTGCTGGCACCGAGCGCGAAATCGAGGAAAAGGAAGCCTTTGCGACATTATTCCCGCAGGCGGATGTCCGGTTGACGGTGGCCGACTTGCCCGACGGCCGTCTGCCAGAACACTGGGGACTGGTCAAACACCATCTTGGCCAGTTTCGCCGCAGTTGCGAGCCGGATCTGGTGCTGGGTCCGCAGCGCGACGACTATCACCAGGATCACCGCTTAGTCGCGGAGCTGATCCCAACCGAGTTCCGCGCTCACTTTGTACTCGGCTACGAGATCCTCAAATGGGAGTCGGATCTGCCGAATCCCTCTGTTTACGTGAAGATTTCAGACGAAGTAGCGCATGAGAAGACAAAACTACTCGCACGGTGCTATCCGTCCCAGTCCCGGCGCGACTGGTTCGACGACGAAGCGTTCCTCGGCTTGATGCGAGTCCGCGGCGTACAGTGCCGTGCTCGCTACGCCGAAGCCTTCGTCTCCGAGAAGACAGTCGTAAGTCCCTTCGGCGTTCAATTCGGTCAATTGAGCGGATAGTAGGGGGACACCACCTTGCGCGTTCTGGTCACCGGCACCGAGGGCTACTTAGGTTGCCTGCTCGCGCCGGTTCTTCTAGCAGACGGCCACGATGTGGTCGGGCTGGATACCGGTTACTACCGGGCCGGTTGGCTGTGCCCCGGCTACATCGCCGACAGCGCTTACCCCGCCACGCCGTTCACCCTCATCAAGGACATTCGCCATGTGACGGCCCAGGACCTGCGCGGGTTCGACGCCATCGTGCACATGGCAGAGCTGAGCAACGACCCGATCGGCGACCTGATCGGGGATGTTACGTTCGAGGTAAACCACCGCGGCAGTGTGCATTTGGCCGAATGTGCCAAGCGGGCCGGCGTCAGCCGCTTCATCTATATGTCGTCGTGCAGCGTGTACGGGATCGCTGACGGCACGGTCGACGAGACCAGTCCGCTTAGCCCACTGACTCCCTACGCCAAATGCAAGGCACTGGTCGAAAGAGACCTCACGGCAATGGCCGACGACAGTTTCTCGCCGACGTTTCTGCGCAACGCAACCGCGTTCGGTGCTTCGCCACGGATGCGGTTTGACATTGTGCTGAACAATCTCGCCGGCCTCGCATGGACCGAACGCCGCATCGCGATGACCAGCGACGGCACGCCGTGGCGGCCGTTGGTACATGCGCTCGACATTGCGCAGGCCATTCGGTGCGCCCTGCGCGCCGAACGGCAGAGCGTACATTCGCTGATCGTCAACGTGGGCAGCGATGAGAACAATTACACCGTCCGCGAAATCGCCGAGACGGTCAGCGCCGAATTCCCCGGCTGTGAGCTGACTTTCGGTCCGCCCAGCGCCGACAACCGCAGCTACCGCGTGGCATTCGCCAAGATCCACGAGGTATTCAGCGACTTCCGCGCCACCTGGGACGTGGCAGCGGGTGCAGCTCAACTGCATCGCGTGTTCAACAGCATCGCAATGGATCCGAAGACGTTCCAAGGCCGCGGGCACACCCGGCTCAAGCAAATCGAGTACCTGCTCAAGACCGGACAGGTCGACGAGCGACTGTTCTGGAAGGAGACGTAATGAGGTACAGGCCCACGAGCGTCGCAGGGGTGACGGTCGTTGACATCGAGCCCCACCGCGACCATCGCGGCTTCTTCTCACGTTCGTTCTGCGCGGCAGAGTTCGCAAAATACGGCTTGGATTCCGGTGTCGCGCAGACGAACATCTGCTTCAACCATGCCCGGGGTACGGTGCGTGGTCTGCATCGTCAGGCGCCGCCGTATGCCGAGGCCAAGCTGGTGCGCTGCACCCGCGGCGCGATCGTTGGCGTTGCCGTGGACGTACGCCCCGAGTCATCGACCTATTGCAAGCACGTGATGGTCGAGTTGACCGCTGACAATCGTCGGGCGTTGTTCTTGCCGCCCTATGTCGCGCACGGCTTCCAGACCCTGACCGACAACACCGAAGTCATCTACCAGGTAAGCGGCGCGCATGCGCCTCGCGGCGAAGAGGGATTCCGGTTCAACGACCCGGAATTTGGCATCAAGTGGCCGCTGCCAGCCACCGTCATCTCCGAAAAGGACTCCAGCTGGGAGGTTTTGGACATGATCAGGAGTGCCCTATTATGAAGATGGTCGTCGACCGATTGCTGGCTGAACGGGTGCACGAGGGCAATCCAGTACGGCGTCGCTGAGGGGTGGGTGTGAGGGCCGTGAGAAGCGAACCGACTAAACATGTGACCTGCAATCTGTGCGGGAAAGATGACTACTCGGTCAAGTTCCCCGCAGGCAAGGCGCAGAGGAACCAGATCGTCGAATGCAATGTATGCGGCCTAATGTACGCGAATCCCCGCGTAACAGAAGAAGAGCACGAGGTTCTCAGCAAAGCCGACGCAAATCAGGTGTTCTCTGAAATCGGCACGAGTCACCGCCAGCGAATGGAGAAAGAAACGCTCCAAGTGCGGGATTATGCTGTCACACGCTCATTGCTGGCCGAGTGCTTTCCGAACCGTGGCCAGCTGTTAGAAATCGGTAGCGGTTTTGGATATCTCTCGAGGTTTTTTCGCGAGGATGGCTGGCAAACGGTGGGCGTGGATCCGAATGCCGCGTTCTGCAGGTACGCGGAGTCCGAGCTCGGCCTAAATGTAATTGCCGCCACGTTGCCTGAAGCTGATGTCGCTGACGAGTCGGTTGACGTGGCCTTGATGATGCACGTTATAGAGCACGTTCCCGATCCAGTTGACACTCTTCGTGAGATCTATCGTGTGCTCAGGCCGAGTGGCATTTTGGTGATGGAAACGCCCCGCTACGACACACTGACGTTCAAGGTGCTTGGTAGACGTGAACGAAGCCTCAGTTGTGACGGCCATATTTACTTTTTCACCAGTTTGTCGCTGAGGAAATTGGCCACGCGGACGGGTTTTGAAGTGGTGCGCGAGGACATGGTCGGCCGATCACTCACAATGGATAGGTTAATATACAACGTCGGAGTGGTATCGAAGAGTAAACGGGTGCAAGCGGCTCTTCGCAACTTCGCGACGAAAACTCGTTCCAACAAAGTCAGTATGTCGATAAATTTACGGGATATGGAAAGAATATATTTGCGTAAGCCGTATCATCAAAGCGGTTGCGCGTAATATCGATTATGCAATTGTTCAGTGGGCCGGAAAGTATCGAAACCAATCCACAACCACGGTGGCCGGCCGTTGTATCAATGACTCGGCGGATTGGGCCACGGCCCCCCGGGCCGTGACGTTCAGCAGCGCGTACATCGGCCGGTTGAAGACCCAGTGGGGGAGAAATTTCCCAAGGCTACGGTCCCCGAATTGGTATCATCCGTGACTCGCCGGGCGCGATTGCCGAGGCCGGACAGGAAGTGAAAGATGTCGTTGGCTTCCCGGTCGAGGCGGAGCCTATGCAAGCCGACAGAGCAACGGCCACCACGATAGTGCGACGCGGATGACAGGTTCATCTCCGGCATGGGGCCGGTGGTCCACCGCCTGTCGTAGACCTTGCACGGCCGCCAACCTGCCGGAGAGGCAAATACTATAAGCTTGAATTTTTCTTCTATACCGTCCAAAGAGTATGTATACTCCCTCCCATGACGAATTTCGGTTTGGCGGGTCGTCGCGTCTGGATCGTCTCGCCAACGAGAGCAGTCGGGGGCTGTTTCTCGGCATGACCACGACGCTTCGCGGCCGAAACGGCCACACGCTTGTCACCGCTCCCAGCCGAAACGGCCATGCGCTTGTCACCGCGCACTCGGTGCTGCCGCCCCCGGAAAAGACCGCTCGGCGTTGGCAGCGCCAGTATTCGAACCGTCTGCGCATCACTGATTCGGTGATCGTCTGCGCTTCGGTAGTGCTCGCGCAGGTCGTGCGGTTCGGTGAGTCCCCAATCACTTCCGGTTATCCGGGCCAGTTGATGACGCTGTTCTCGGTTCTCTTCGCGGCCCTTTGGCTGTCATCTATCGCAGTGCTTCACACCAGATCACCCCGCATCATCGGAGCGGGAATCGATGAGTATCGGCGCCTGACCAGCGCGTCATTCTGGACGTTCGGAATCATCGCGATGGCAACCCTGCTTGCCAAAATCGACGTGGCCCGAGGCTATTTGGCAATTGCGCTTCCGCTGGGCACCATCGGATTGCTGACGAGCCGCGCCATGTGGCGTCACCACGTCGCCGGGAGGCGAGCACGCGGTAAATATCAGACCACGGTCTTGGCGATTGGGGACCGCCTGGGGGTTTCACACCTGGCGCACGAACTGACCCGCGATCCCAGAGACGGCTACGTCGTGGTCGGGGTCGGCATTCCAGGATACGGGTTCTCCCGTGGCAAGACGCTTACGGTCCATGGCCGGGAGATCCCGATCCTCGGTGACGAAACTCAGGCGCTGGCCGCGATTGGTCGTTGCGGCGTGGACACCGTGGCGGTGACTGGCTCGGAGCGTTTCGGTGTCCAGGGGATCAGAAAGCTGATGTGGCAGTTGGAAACCATGGACGTCGACCTCGTGGTCGCCCCCGGGCTGATGGACGTGGCCGCAGCACGATTGGCCCTGCGGCCGGTCGCGGGGTTCTCGCTGCTGCACGTCGAAAAACCGCAATACCAAGAGGCTAAGTGCTTCCAGAAACGGGCCTTCGACATCTGCTTCTCGCTGGCGGCCCTGATCGGAACGTCGCCACTTCTCATTGCATCTGCGATCGCTATCAAACTCACGAGCAAGGGACCGGTCTTCTACAGATCCGAGCGCATCGGCCTGGACGGGAAGCCCTTCCAGATGTTGAAGTTCCGGACGATGGTCGACGGGGCCGACAAGCAGATCGACCACCTGCTGGCATTGAACGAAGGCGCGGGCGGCATGCTGTTCAAGATCCGCGAGGATCCCCGGGTCACCCCCGTCGGCAGAATTCTCCGGCGGTTCAGCATCGATGAATTGCCGCAATTCATCAATGTCCTGAAGCAGGATATAAGCGTCGTCGGGCCGCGACCGCCGTTGAGACGAGAAGTGGCGAAGTACAACGGTGAAGTGAAGCGACGGATGCTGATCAAGCCGGGCGTTACCGGGTTGTGGCAGGTAAGCGGCCGTTCCGACCTTTCGTGGGAAGAATCAGTCCGACTGGATTTGTCATACGTGGACAACTGGTCGATGGCCGGTGATCTCGTGATCATCGCCAAGACGCTCAAAGCGGTCTTGGCCAGCGACGGCGCATACTGAGTGAGCCGCGGCCATGACTGAATCGATGGTGGCCGTCGCGCCGTCGGTGCCGCGGGCGCGGATCGTGCACGCGTTTTCGATCCAGCTGATCTGCCGGGCACTGGGGATGCTGGCCTCGGTGGTTTCGGTGGCGATGACCGCCCGCTATCTGGGCCCCGGGCGTTATGGCCAGCTCACCATCGCGGTCATCTTCATCGGTACGTGGACCTGCCTGGCCGACCTCGGTATCGCCGCCGTCATCGTGCGCCGCGTCACCTCTGGCCGCGGCGAGCTCGAGCGCCTGGTGCGCGTCAACAGCGGCCTGGCCCTGGTCTACTGCCTTCCACTCACGGCGCTGGCAGCCGGATCAGGGTTCCTTATTTATCGCGACTCCGACGTGCGAGTGATGCTCGTGGTGCTGTCGGGGGGGCTGCTTATGCAGACCATGACGACACGGTTCGAGCCGGTGTTTCTTTCCACCGTCCGGTTTTTGGCGGTGGCTATCTCCGACATCGTCGGCCGGCTGGCCTCACTAGCCATGGTCGCTTACCTGGTAGCGGCACGGTCGGACGTCGTCTGGTTCGCTGTCGCGCAACTCATCCCACCCGCCCTGCAGCTGTTGATCCAGGGCCCTGCGGCAGCGCGGCACATCTCCATGCGCCCGATCTTCGCGCTGCGGGAGGCCGCCGATTTGCTGCGGGAAAGCTGGGCGCTGGTCGGATTCGTGGTGATCGGGGTCCTGTACTGGCGCGCCGACGGCGTGATCCTGTCCGTGCTGAGTACCCATTCCGAGGTCGGTGTGTACGGGCTGGCCACGACGGTCGCCTTAAGCACCACCGTGGTGGCGGTGTTCTTCCTCAAGTCGACGCTGTCGACGGCCACCGAGCTGTTTTCGCGTGACGTCGCCGCGTTCGCCGGCTTTATGCGCCGCAGCGTCGAGCTGATGTACTTCGTGGCGGTCCCGGTCGCGGTTGTCGGCGCGCTGCTAGCCGGACCGTTGATGGGGTTTTTCGGCGATAAGGCGTTCGTCCCTCGCGGGACGCCGACGCTGGCGTTGTTGTTCATCGCGGCAGCTCTGCAATTCGTCAACGCCACCCTCGGCCAATGTATGTTCGCCTGCGGTCAGCAGCGGTTCCAGTTCCAATCTGGCCTTGCCGAACTGGCGTTCAACGTCGTGCTCAATCTCGCGCTGGACGGGCGGTTCGGCGCCGTTGGCGCCGCCGTCACGCTGGTGTGCACCGATCTTTTCGGCAACATGATCACCAGCTGGTGGCTGCATCGGCGGTGCGGGTACCGCACGCCGGTGATGTTCTTGCTGCGGGTCCTGATAGCGACAGCGCCAAGTGCGGCGGTGGCGGTGCTGCTGTCAGGGCAGCATGTGGTCCTGGCGCTGACCGCTGCGGCTGCCACCTACCTGGTGGTCAGCATGGCGATCGGCCCAGTCAAGTGGTCGACCCTGGCTTCGATGTGCAGAAAGCAGGTGATGGCGTGATTCGACAAATGGATCGGGCGTATCTGAAGCGCCCGGACCGCGGCGTGCCCCTCCCGCGGTCCGGGCGACCCCTCGCAGTGGTGATCGTGACGTATAAGAGCCACGACCTGCTCGAGATATGCCTCGGCAGCATCGCTGAGCACCTTCCTGAGCTGCCGATCTATGTGTACGAGAACAGCGGCGAGGGATATCCGGGTCGCGAAGAACTCACTGTGCGGCATCCCGGGGTGCACTGGGTGTTGGGGGGGCCGGTGAACCTCGGCTTCGCTGCGGCCTTCAACGCGTTGGTAAAGCACATCCCTCCCGACACCGATCTGCTGCTGATGAATCCCGACACCCGGCTGCGCGGCCCATTGACCCGTACCAGAGAGTTGCTGCAACAACCCGGCGTTGCGGCCGTGTCACCGACGGTGTGTGAAGTCGCCGCGCGCCCCCAGGTGACGTGGGACGTTGCCCACCGCCGCACCAAGCTGATTCGTGCGCTGGTGTCAACCAGCGGCTACGCGGATTCGCTGCGCGGCACCCCGCTGTCCCACCTGTATGCCCGACAGCCCACCGAATCGCACGAGATCGATGGGTGGATCGCCGGTGCCTGCCTGGCGATCAGTCGTGCGGCCTGGGACTCGGTCGGCGGCTTCGACGAGGAGTTCTTCCTCTATGGCGAAGACATGGACTGGCAGACGCGTGCCCGCGCGGCCGGCTGGCGCATTGTGCTCGCTGACGAACTTGGCGCCGATCACGGTAATCCGGTGACTGGAAAGAGTGCGAACGGAGTCGACTCGGCGCACGGCGGTGAGGTTTCGGCCGACGAACGTCGCCGCAACATGGACTTGTGGCGCGCCAATACCGCGCTATTCCTCGAACACCAAGAAACCGTTCACCACGCGGATATATACCTTGCCGGCACAACACTTTTGGACCGAGTGCAGCGGTCGAAGCGCGCCGCGCGCCGGGAGGCGCGCGGCAATCAACGAGTCGGTCGGCCGGCGATCGTGATCACCACCAACCGGCTAATCTACGGCGGCGCCGAGCGGCAGAAGTCGGTGCTGGCAACCGAACTGGCTCGCCGCGGCTACCCGGTCACCATCGCCTGCGTGCAGCGATTCGGTCCGCTGATCAAGGAGATTCCGCATAACGTGCGCGTGGTGCGCCTGCCCTGGTGGGCGCCGCATGTCGACCTACCCGAGGGTCCGGCGGTGGTTATCAGCGGCGACACCAACACCGAGACCGGGTTCGCCACAGTGTGGCGGGCAGCTGGCGCCGGCCGGCGCTGGCTGGTCGCCCCCCACACTCATCCGGACATGCCGCTCTACTCGCGGCCATTGGTCGCCGCCATGAACCGCTCTGACGGTTTCATCATGCTGGCGCAACGGCATTGGGACATGCTGGCCGAATACCATCGGCTGACGAGACGTCTTTTCGTGGCACCCAACGGCGTCGTCGTGCCGGGTCCGCCTCGTCCGAGGATCCGCCCGGCCGGTGAGCCGGTGCACCTGGTTGTGCTCTCGCGGATCGTCGAGTTCAAAAACCCCCATCTCCTGGTCGACGCGCTGAGCGGCCTGACGGAATTACCGTGGAAACTGTCGATATTCGGCGACGGCCCCGACCGGGAGAGACTAGAGGCCCGTACCCCTGCTGCGGTACGCGACCGGGTGCATTGGCGCGGCTGGTCGGACGGCCCCGGGCCCGCGCTGGCCGACGCCGACCTGCTTTGCATGCCAAGCCGCTGCGAGACGTTCCCCCTGGTGATCCTCGAGGCGATGGCTCGAGGCGTGCCGGTGGCGTCCTCGGCGGTGTGCGCTGTCCCCGAAATGCTGGATTTCGGTAGGGCCGGATTCCTCGTCGAGAATGTGTCGGCGGAGGGTTGGCGGGAATGCTTAGCCGAGATCCTGGCGGACCCCGCGGCTTTGCCATCGGTTGGCCAGCGTGGCTTCGAGCGCATGAGCAAGCACTACACCGTGGAAGCGATGGCTGATGCCTACGTCGATGCGATCAATGAGGTGTTGTGAATTCGCAGGGTGCTTTGGCTTACGCCGCGTGTGGTCCGAAAGGTATGGAGTCGGATAGATGACGCGTTTCGGAACGATCGCGCCGCCTCACCCGAGCGGGACAGGTGAGGCTGTGGTCAACGGCGTGCCGATGTATGAGGCCGTGATCTTGGGCAGCGGCCCGGCCGCGACGAGAATCGCTGATGATCGCAACAGACTGGTAGGACCTAGACCCCAGGCTCAGCTGTGGCAAATTAGTGAGGAGCAACCACTCGCGGATTTACAGTTAGGGTGCAGTCGAGCTTTGCATATTCCGGCAGGGGCACAACGATTATGAGCAAGCTTAGCGTTGGGTATCTAGTTGATGAGGGATACCAACCGGACCTAATTTATGACTTAATCGAGAAAAGCAAGTCGGCAGAGCATTATTCAATTGACTACTTGATTGTGCAGACATTCGCTGAGGACAAAAATCTGCTTAAAAGAGCTTACAGCTTATTCAAAAAACAAAATTTTCTCGAATTTGTCGCCACCTTCTGCTTCAGGGCTATTTTTGCGTTAGAAATCCGCCTGTTTGTCAGGGATCCCAAACTTAAAAGGGCTTTCGACACGTATCACCTTGATACTTTTCATGTGCCAAAAATACGCGTTCGTCCGCTCAAGTCTACGAGCGGATTGATCTATCGGTATCGTGAAGAAGACCTAGAAACGATCAAAGGCTTAAATGTCGATGTCCTTTTGCGCGGAGGAAGTGGGATTCTGCGCGGCGAAATTCTGAAGATCTGTGAATTCGGAATTATCTCTTTTCATCACGGGAATAATGACGTAAATAGGGGAGGTCCTCCGGGCTTCTGGGAGGTGTTTAATCGAGAGCCATCAACAGGATTCACAATACAAAGATTGCCGGATGAATTGGACGGCGGCGACGAGCAAGTGGCTTGCGACGTCATCGACCGGGACGTGCTCATGAGAGGCTCCATTGCTACAGCAATCCCTTATGCGCAAAACGTTTCACGAATCTACAAGAAGTCAAATATCTTTATGCATAGATTTCTTGAAAATTTGGGCAAGACAAGAATCTTGCCCGAATTTCTGCCTAAGTCGCCTTATGCATATAAACTCTACACCATGCCCTCATTACATGTTATTGCTCTGTATCAAATCAAAACGCTCATTATTGTGACTCGACGGCTTTTCAACAAATTGTGTGGCAGGTATCAGCGCTGGGGCGTGGCCTATCAGTTCGTTGAAAATTGGCAAAATTCGGTGCTTTGGAGGTCGAAGTTCATTGCAAACCCGCCCTACCGATTTCTTGCTGATCCTTTCGTTTTCAGGCGCGGGAGTTTGGACGTATGTTTCGTTGAAGATTACGACTTCAGAACTGGAAAAGGAAAAATATCCGTCTTTAAAATAAGCGGCAATAAATATGAGGAACTCGGCTCGGCCCTCGATGAGAATTTTCATTTGTCGTATCCATTTATCTTTACAGTGGACAATGAATTATATATGTGTCCGGAAACTTCGGAAATCAGAGAAATACGGCTGTATAAGTGTACCGAATTTCCGCTTCGGTGGTCTTTTCACAAGACGCTGATTAAGGATATCTCTGCTGCAGACACCAACATATTTTTTTTCAAAGACAGATGGTGGCTGCTGACAAATATCGATAGTTCTGAAATAGGAGACCATAACTCAGAATTGCACGTATTCTGCTCTGATGCTTTCGACTCTGATGCATGGATGCCGCACGCAAAGAATCCTGTGGTTTTCGATAGCGAAAGAGCCAGAAATGGAGGCTTCTTTCGGGACAGTGAGAAGTTATTTAGGGTATTTCAAAGACAGGGCTATGATGTATACGGCGAGTCAATGGGGATCGCGCAGATCAATGACCTAGGAATGGAAACTTATGGCGAGGAGGTCGTTAGCAGAATAGACCCTCGCTTTGCCCCAAAGCTTATTGGAACACACTCTTTTTCATATTATAAGGGCTTATTGGCAATTGATTTTCTGAAGGTTGAGAAAGTCAAAGCTTCTCGCTGAGCCTGATTTAGAGCTCGTAGAAGGCCCACGACACCGCATTGGAATGCCGAACCGTGATTGAAAAACTTGTAAGAGCGGCGCGAGCCTTCATGACTAACCCGGTGGAAGCCGTCCTCTATGTCCCTGAACGCATCAGCGTGCGTCATGACTATCCCGCTTCTTACCAACCCGATCCGGACTGGGAGGCGCGCCTCCACAGCTGGCTGGGAGCAGCGTGGCCCTGCCCCGAACGTGAGATGGTGGATACCCTGTTGCACGACATCGCGTCGGAACTTCAGACGCAGGGCCTACGATTGGGCCGCCAAACCTATGGCCAATACAGCGATGCCGAGGTATCGATGGCGCGCGCTGCCTGGTGCACTGTGCTGCATCAACGCCCGTCGGTTGTGGTTGAGACCGGGGTCGCGAGGGGTGTGACTAGCCGGATCGTGCTCGAGGCGCTCAATCGCAACGAGCACGGGCACCTTTGGAGCATCGACCTACCGCATCCGCTCGAGAAAGACCTGCACGCGCAAATCGGAGCGGCAGTTCCTAGTTCACACAGAACACGCTGGTCGTATGTCGAGGGCTCTAGCCGAAGGCGGTTACCCTCGCTGCTTCGCTCGCTCGCTCAGGTCGATCTTTTTATTCATGACAGCCTGCATACCGCCCGCAATACGCGATTCGAGATGGAGCAAACACTGCGCGTCCTAGCATCCGGAGGCATCATGATCGTAGACGACATAAGCCCGCATCAGGCTTTCGCCAACTTTGCACGAGATTTCCCGCGGGTAGAAACGCTCGTATGCCCTCATTCCGACAGGGCCGGATCATTCTTCGGGCTCGTACACAAGCCCACTTAGGGACTTTCAGAATCCCAACGCGCTGTCACCGACTGCAAGCACCCGGGGCAGCATCCCGCGCCGATGGCAGTACCCGCAGCAGATCGGCCCACGACTCCGAACTCTCCGGGAACCCGTCGGCGAGGGCGATCAGTGTTTGGTGGCGTGGTAGGCGGTGTAGCGGTGCTCATCCCGGTGATGCGCGTGCATGACACCGCCCAGCGCTATACTCGAAGTCTGCAATCGCCTTGTATCCATCTAAAAAGTATGTAGACTTAGCCCACATTGGCTTACCGGTTTCCTATGGTTACACCGTTTCGATCGCCACGGTAGGGAGAGAACAGTGCTGAGTGGTGTCACGGTGCGTCGGTCGCGGTGATCCGGTGACCGGTGAGAGCGCCCATGGACAGGGCTCGAGGCACGGAGGAGACGTTTCGGTCGATGAACGTCGCCGCAATCACGACTTGCCGCGCGCCAATGCGGCGCTGCCGCTCGAACATCAACACAGCATTCGCACCGTGAATTCGCTTCGGGTGCTGTGGCTTTCGCCGTGGATGCGTCCGCTGGCGCGCGTCCAGGCCGAAGCGCTGGGCCGACGGGGTGTCGACGTGCTGCTGGTGACCTCCGACCAGCACCCGGAATCCGACGCGGCCCGTGACTACGAGCTGGTGCTCGATCCGCGGTTTCGCAGGGCCGCAACTTGGCCGGCTACCCTGGCGGCTCGGCGCCGGATCCGCGAATACCGGCCCGACGTCGTGATCGCCGAGCTGCTCCGCGATCCGCGCTGGATCGCGCTGGCCGGGCGGGCCCCACGCCTTCATCTGCTGCACGACGACCGTCCTAAGGACCCGGCCGAACAGCGGCCAGTGTACGAGCGCGCCATACTCGACCGCTGGGCCGCGCGTTCGGCGGCCACCGCTACCTACAGTGACTATGTCGCGGCCGCGGTCGCCAACCAGCGTAACCTGGCCAGCCCCCGCATCCATGTTTTGCCACTTTGCAGCGAACTCGATCCGGCCCTGGTTCCTCCGCTTGTCGGCCCCGAAGGGCGGCACGACTTCGTGATGTTCGGCCGGCTCAACCCGTACAAAAACGTGGACCTGGTGCTGGAGGCCTGGCAGCGGCATGTTGCCAGCGGCGGGTGGCGCGGTGACGATCTGGTATTCATCGGTTCGGGGGACGCCATCCCCCGCACCCTGCCGAAGCACACCCGGTGGCTCCCCGGCAGCTACCGCTACTGCGACGTCACCACGACACTGGCCTCCGCGAAGGCCACGATCGTCCACTGCCGGCGTGCCTCGCAAAGCCTCGCGCAGGTGGTGTCGCTGCAGCTGGGTGTCATGCCGATCGTTTCCACGGCCGGTGGGCTGCCCGAATACCAGCCGCCGGGCTGCCCGCCGGTCGGTGTCGACGACGTCGCCGGGCTCGCCGCCGCGTTTGACGAGCTGGCCGATCCAGTCACTGCGACACTGCGCGGAGCCGCGGCAGCGCGCCACTACGCGCAGCGGTTCGCCGTCGACTGGGCCACGGATCGCCTGCTGAACGTGCTCACCGACGTGCTGGCCGCTCGCTCGCCAGCGGCTCCCACCAACAGGAACGCGCCATGACAC
>Ga0335071_10005161_pt1 | contig 13593 bp, 11 predicted proteins | sample Lox_Sample_15_FD_206724 | JGI IMG/M metagenome (GOLD analysis project Ga0335071, IMG submission 206724) | Soil microbial communities from Loxahatchee National Wildlife Refuge, Florida, United States - Lox_Sample_1.5 | ecosystem: Environmental > Terrestrial > Soil > Wetlands | place: USA... | reverse complement strand
TACTTTATAGCGAACATGAGGCTTATGGCAGCACCGAGGGAATGGCCTATCAGAACGGGTTTCCTTACGGCACGTGCATCGAGAAACCTTCGCACCCATTCAACGTAAAGCGATACATCCTGTTCACCCTGTCCTCCAGACTCTCCATGACCCGGCAAATCGATCGCGGCAATGTTAAATTCATCTTTCAAGCCGGTATACTGTTTTATCCAGATGCTGTGGTCCCCCCCTGACCCATGAACAAAGAAGAGCGTCGTTTTTCCGGGTGAAAAATTCTCGCTGTTTACCCAGCAGGCTATATTTACGCCGCTGATCTCATGAAATATTACCATTGTATATTCTTCCCTCGAGCAAAAGACGGTCGCGGACTTTAGACCCAACCTGCAAAAAAGGTTTGCCGGATGTCTTGCCTGTTAGTGAATGAAAATAAGATGATTGGACAACGCCACCTCCCGCATATGAGAGGTATTCAGTGCCTATCATATATCACACATCTTGTACAAATAAAGATTGATAATATTGTAAAAATTCGTAAACTGGATCAAATTACTGACAGCCTTTCAAAGGTCAAATGGGGGGAAAGAAACATGCTAAAAGGAAAAAAGATTAGCTTTATCGGGGGGGGCAAGATGGGCAGCGCCCTTATCAAAGGCATCCTGTCCCGTAATCTGATAGCTCCTGAAAGAGTCACGGTATCTGACGTGGTAATGGAACAGCTGGAAGGTCTCAGAAAGACATTTGGCGTTTCAGTCACCAGGGACAACAAAAAGGCGGTCAGGGATGCAAACATCATCATCCTTGCCGTTAAACCGCAGAATATGGCGGAAGTGTTGGGAGGGATATCAGGCGGCATCGATAAAGGCAAACTTATCATTTCCATTGCGGCGGGTATTTCCACAGGATTTATAGAGGAATACCTGAAGAAAGGCTCTCGCGTCATGCGGGTCATGCCGAACACCCCCGCGTTGATCGGTGAGGGTGCAGCGGCAATCGCCAGAGGCTCATATGCGACAGAGGAGGACTTCTCCTTCACCCGCTATATCTTTGAGGCTGTCGGGATTACTGTGGCAGTTAAGGAAGAACTAATGGATGCTGTGACCGGCCTGAGCGGCAGCGGTCCTGCCTATGTCTTTGTGATAATTGACGCACTGGCTGATGCCGGCGTCAACATGGGGCTCGCCAGAGACATCGCCTTGAAACTTTCGGCACAGACCCTTCTCGGTGCGGCTAAACTCTGCCTCAAGGGAGACAAACACCCCGCAGAGCTCAGAGACATGGTCACCTCCCCCGGAGGGACGACCATAGCCGGCTTGCAGGCGATGGAAGAGGGAAGACTCAGGGCTACCATGATGGCGGCTGTAGAGAAGGCCACACTTCGGGCCAAGGAGCTTGGCAGAAAAAAATAATCCTACTCTTCCATCTGTTCAAAGACCTTACGAAGCCTGCTCAAAAGGTCATGGCCTTCCCCGCCTGTCACGCCGGCCTGGGCCGGGGCATTGACGGCGCTTTCCTGGGCCTGTTCTATCCTCCTGTATGCTGTCATATTGTCGCTTCGCTCAGCCGCAGGGCGGGATAGGGGCTCAGTAGATTTATCTTCCGTTTTCTTTTTTCTGTGTCTTGGTCTCCATTTTGATTTCTTTTTGGCAGGCTTAGGGATGGTCTCCAATCCTGTGTTGATTTCCTGCGGAAGGGAACTGATTTCGGCCTGTGTTAAAACGCCGATGGCAGGTTCGGCACGCCCATTTGCCAGTTTATCGGACGCCTCAATAAGACGGATTTCCTCCTCAGCAGGAGCTTCCTCAACGGCCTCCTTTTCGACAGTTTCGATCTTCAGCTCATCCCACGATACGTCAGGGCTCCCGGAGATGTGAATGGAGACATTATATGTGCTTTCAAGCTTACTGATCTCATTTCTTTTGCGGTTCAGAAGATAATCGGCTATCTCGTAAGGCAGCCTCACTTTGAGAACGGAGTAATCCCCCTTTACTGCTTGCGATTCGATTTTTCTGAAGGCGCCCAGGGCTGTATATTCCAGGGATGGCCTGACACCGCGCCCCTTGCAATAAGGGCAGACGTTATAACTGATCTCCTGTATCGTCGACTGTTTCTTCTGTCTCGAAAGCTCAAGGATTCCAAACTTGGATATGCGCGACATCTGTATCCTTGCCCTGTCAACATTAAGTGCCTTCTTGAAGGTCTTTTCCACCTCGGCTTCATGTTTTCGATCCCGCATATCGATGAAGTCGATAACGAGCAGTCCGCCCAGGTCACGGAGGCGCAGCTGTCTGGCTATTTCCTCTGCCGCTTCCATGTTGGTCCTGAAGGCTGTTTCTTCGACATTTCTCTTGTTTGACGCCCGCCCTGAGTTGACATCGATGGTAGTCATGGCCTCCGTGGGATTTATTATTATATAACCGCCGGATTTCAACTCCACCCTGTCCTGGTAAATGACGCGAATCTGCTCTTCGAGCCTGTGCTTATCGAATAGAGGTGTTTTTTCTTTATAGAGCTTTATTAGTTTTACAGTCCTCGGCACGACGGCCTTGGAGTATTCCCGCATCTTCCTGTACGTCTCCATATCGTCTACCAGGATTTCCTCTATTTCCGATGTGTAATAGTCGCGGAGAGAGCATACACCGAAATTGCTTTCCTGATAGATGAGTGACTGAGCAGGGGCGGTCTTGGCCCTCTTCTGAATCTCCTTCCACAACCTTGACAGCATTTGATAGTCCCGGGAAAGCTCCTGCTTCGTTCTGTGCATCCCCGCCGTCCGGATTATAAAGCCAATGCCTTCATCAATCTTGACTTGCTCCATCAGTGTCTTCAGCCGCTTGCGATCTTCCTCATCTTCTATCTTCCGGGAAATGCCGCTGCTTTCCTTATTGGGCAAGAGGACCAGATATCTTCCCGGCAACGATATGTACGTCGTAAGAAGCGCCCCTTTTCGTTCGCTTTCTTCCCTCACTATCTGAACCAGCAACTCCTGGCCCGCCTTCAGAAAAGGTCTCTGACTCGACGGGCCGCCTTCTTTCCCCGTATGCTCTGTGAAATATTCGGGACTGACGTCGTGCAGCGGCAGAAATCCATCCCTCCTGCCTCCGTAATTTACAAAAGCCGCCTGGAGACCGCGCTCCACTTTCATCACGGCGCCTTTGTAAATATTGCCTGTTATGGGTTCTTTGTCCGCCATCTGGATGTTGTACTCAATGAGTTTGCCACCATCCACGATGGCCAGCCGCTTCTGTTCCGGATGAACAGCATTGATCAACATTACTCTTTTCATAAAAATCCTTGTTCTTTAATTTCAGCCCTCGCAGTCATCTGCCGGAGGCCGCCTTGCTTTCAGCAAGTATTATATCTTTACGAGATAATCATCGGACGAGGGTTGATACGTCCCCCTTCCCTTCCCTGACTATCTCAATTGTGTCATCAACAAGACTGATAATGCTCGATGGCTCGGAAACCAGAATACCTCCATCAATTATCAGATCCACGGAATGACCGAATTTATCCTTGATCTCGACCGGGTTACTCAGCACCTCGCCATCCTCCGTCGACACACTCGTACTTATAATTGGCTGCCCAAGCTCCCTGACTAAAGACAGGCAGATCTCATTATCCGGCACCCTGATGCCTGTTGCGAGTCTCTTCGGCGCGATCATCTTCGGGACCAGTCTCGACGCCTCGAGGATAAACGTGTATGGTCCCGGCAGGAGGCGTTTCATGGTCTTGTAGGCAAAATCCGAAACACGGGCATAACGACTGATGTCCTTCAGGTCGGCGCAAACAAAACTCAACGGTCTTTTCCTGCTTCTCCTTTTTATCTCATAAATCCTGTCGATTCCTTTTTTGTTGGAAAGCGCACAGCCCAACCCATAGACGGTGTCGGTAGGATAGATGATCACTCCTCCATCCGTGAGGACATCAACGGCCTTCTTGATCAACCGCATCTGGGGATTTTGGCTGTTTATGGATAGATACATGTTGTTACATTATTCTTCATCTATAAATTCCATTTAGCATATAAGATTGCTTATTTACCAGAAACAGGCTTCTTTATCAACCAACATATTGATATATATGTCACACTTGGCAATTTCTGTCTTCTTCATCTTTGCTCAATTTGTATTGGATGCTGTCCACGAGGGCAAGCCAGCTCGCCTCGATGATGTTTGTGGATACGCCCATGGTACTCCATATGTCCTCACCGTCGCTAGAATCTATAAATACCGTCACCTTGGCCGCCGTCCCCTCGCAGCCCTCGAGAATCCTCACTTTAAAATCCACGAGATGCATCCCTATGATCTGGGGATAAAATTTTATCAGCGCCTTTCGTAAGGCATTATCCAGGGCGTTTACCGGACCATTGCCCTCAGCGGCAGTCAATTCTTCCTCACCGCCCACTGTTATCTTAATCGTAGCCTGTGACACGGGCGGACTATTCCCTGTTTTTGCATTTATTACCTGAAAGCTCTCAAGAATAAACGGATCTCTGAATTCACCTCTTATCTTCTTCATCAGTACAGAAAGAGAACCATCAGCTGTGTCAAAACGATAGCCCTGGTCTTCCATAGTCTTCACCTGTCGAACAATATTCCTGCTGACAGATGATTCTTCGCCCAGGTCGATGCCGAGCTCTTTTGCTTTGTATGCAATATTGCTTTTACCCGAGAGGTCTGAAACCAGCACCCTTTGCTGATTTCCTACCAGCTCCGGGCTGATATGTTCATATGCCGCCGGATTCTTCAATACCGCATCAACGTGAATGCCTCCCTTGTGGGCAAATGCACTGCGGCCAACGAACGGCCTTGCGTTGAGGGGTGGGATGTTGGCAACGTCACTCACATAATTAGAGAGGTGCGTTAATTGTCTTATAGATGCGTCGGGCAAGCATCTCTTATTCATTTTCAGCTGGAGATTAGCGATTATGGAGATGAGGTCGGCATTCCCGCATCTTTCTCCATATCCGTTTATCGTTCCATGAACCATTCTGACGCCATGCTGGACCGCCGCCAGCGAGTTTGCTACGGCGAGACCGCAGTCATTGTGTACGTGAATACCAAGGAGGTGGCGAGGTATGATAGGAATGATCTCATCGATGATGGTGACTAAGTCACCGGACATCGTGCCTCCATTGGTGTCGCACAGCACTATCATATGAGCCCCGGCAGAGAGGGCCGTCTCTATCACCTGGCGCGCGCAACCGGGATTATTCTTATATCCGTCGAAGAAATGCTCCGCATCGAAAATGACTTCCTTCCCTCTTGATTTCAAGAATTCGACGGAATCACGAATCATCTCCAGATTTTCATCGAGGGATACATTGAGAATATCGGAGAGATGGAGGTCCCAACTCTTGCCGAAAATGGCGACGGACGGGGTTTCCGCTTCCAGTAGCGCCATTATATTCGGGCAGGCAGCTGCTTTCATGTAGGGCTTTCTCGTGCTCCCGAAGGCGGTGAGGCGCGCGTGCTTGAACGGCATGTCCTTGGCCATCTCAAAGAAACGCATATCCTTCGGATTTGATCCCGGCCATCCGCCTTCAATGTAGTGGAACCCAATCTCATCAAGACGCTGCGCGATGCGCAACTTTTCTTCAGCGGAAAAATTTACCTGCTCGCCCTGCGTCCCATCTCTTAATGTCGTGTCGTAAATCAAAACATCCGACGAATCCATAACCCCCTCCTGTCGCAAAAAAAAACCGCTACCAGATTACCTGATAACGGATTCTTGCTGCTCTTTTGTCTTGTCGAAACACTACACCACTACCAGGCTTTCTATGTAAGCAGCCTAATTATGCCTTCAATGATAATCGGCCTGATGGTGCGCGCGCTTCGCAGCATAAAAATAACTATGTCCCTTTACATCTGAACGATTTTACTAATAATCCTTATAAGATATATTATCGCGCCTGTCAACAGAAAAAGTTTTCCCCATTTTCAGTGAGCAGCAGTGAGAGAATGCGCAGAAGACATTCCAAAATAATAAGATTTGACGTCATTTTCACTGTGGTGTACGTAACCGTTCATACTTCCTGAAGGAGACAAACGATGAACGGCACCAACGAGAAAGAGCCAGAAATCAAGATAGACGAGGACAATCTCTACCATGAGGAGACCTTCACCGATCTGAAGGTCGGGTGGATACGCAGACTCACTCCCGTGACACCCGACGGCAACAGAGATAAACGGCGCGAGAGCCTTTTCGTCGGACAGTCACAACTGGTCACGCCCCAGGGCCCCCTGCCGATTCAAGGCCAGATACCGGCGAAGACGCTGCCGGAGGCCATAAAGAAATTTCCTGAAGTCATGGAGCAGACGATAAAGAATATGATTGAACGGGCGAAGGAGATGCAGCGCGAGTCAACATCACGGATCATCACGCCCCGGTGAAAAGGGAAGAAGGGGAGCTGTTCGTTAACCTAAACGCCCTCTTTCCTGATAAAGTCAATGGCATTCTTGAAAATGGCGAGTCCCATCCCCTCTTCCGGCAACTCCTCCCTTGTCCACCGCGGGTGGTTGGTACGGTGTAGATAGGCTTCCGGATGCGGCATCAGCCCGAATATCCGCCCTGTCTGATTGCAGATGCCGGCTATGCCGTCAATGGCTCCGTTCGGGTTTGCCGGATAGTCCATCGTAGCATCCCTGAAATCCTCATGGCTGTATTCCACGACAACTTGGTGATCCCTGTGAAGCCTTTCTAAGATATCCTTATCCTTTGTGACGAACTTCCCCTCGCCGTGTCTTACGGGAAGATAAATACCGGTTACCCTTCTTGTAAAGATACAGGGAGAATCAGGGTTGACCCTCAAATTTACCCACCGGTCCTCGAATCTGCCGGAGTCGTTGAAGGTAAGAGTCGTTGTCTGATTCCGGTAATCGCCGTCAAACCCCGGCAGCATCCCCAGTTTGACAAGCAGCTGAAACCCGTTGCAGACGCCGAGAATGAGCTTGCCCTGCTTGATAAACCTCGCGAACTGATCGAAGAGGCTTTCTCTTTCTCCTTTGACCTTCGCGTGCAAAATGCGGTTGGCGCCCGCTTTCGCAGAACCGAGATCATCGCCGTCGAGGAAACCTCCCGGCAGGTTGAGGAAGTGATAATCATCGAGGCTTTTTTCACCGTAAAGAAGCATGCTGATATGCACGATATCCACGACATCAGAACCTGCAAGCCTGCAGGCGTGGGCCATCTCCATTTCGCAGTTGGTTCCGTTCCCGGTGATGACTATCGATCTAACGTCTCTTGCCATAACACATTCCTTAGGACGCTAAAAATTCAATGGCTTCTGCCAGGCCGCTTTCAAATCGTTGACGTCTTCTTCGATGATCCTCTTGCCGTCAAGTCCGTCTATTTTCAAAATTCCTTCCGCAAGCACCTCTCCCGCCTGGCCCATGGCGATTCCCTCCATCATGGCTTCGAAAGATTTCTTAGCGGCAGGTGATATTGTAACAATGAATCTGCTTTGTGATTCCGAAAATAGGAGCGTGTCATTGCGGTCAATGCCGGAAGAGGGAAACATGGCAAGGCGAATCAGCATGCCCATTCCACCGGCAAATGCCGTCTCGGCAATGGCAATGCCAGCCCCTCCATCCGAACAGTCATGACAGGAAGCCACCAGTCCCGCATTGATGGCCCTGCTCAGCGCATCGTACAATGCCTTGGCCTTCTGTGCGTTGACCCTGGGCACCTTATTCCCCGTGAAGCCGTGCATTGCATACCACTCGGAACCGCCCAGTTCGTGATAGGTCTCACCCAGGATATAAACCAAATCGCCAGGGCGCTTGGCATCCAGAGTGACCGCTTTTCGCACGTCTTTGATCTTACCTATCGTGGAAAACAGAAGCGTCGGCGGGATGGATATCTTCACATTACCGATGTGATAGTCATTCTTCATACTGTCTTTTCCGGAAATGCACGGCACACCAAAAGCTCTCGTATAATCATACAGCGCCTTGTTTGCCCGCACAAGCTGGGCCAGTTTATACTCGCCGTCCGGGGTCTTCTCCGACTGGACAGGATCACACCAGCAGAAGTTATCGAGCCCTGCCATGAAGTCAAGGCTTCCGCCGACGGCTATGGCGTTCCTTACAGCCTCATCAATGGCGCATGCGGCCATGTGGTAGGTATCAATATCTCCGTATCGCGGGCAGATGCCGTTGGCCACAACCACCCCTTCGAAGGAAGTAAGTATGGGCCGGACGACGGCGGCATCGCTTGGGCCGTCATTACACGCCCCGACAAGCGGTTTAACAACGCTTCCGCCCTGGACCTCATGGTCGTACTGCCTGACGACGGACTCTTTGCTGCAGATATTAAGTCTCGAAAGCATTTCCCTCAAGGCCCGTCCCATGTCCGCCGGCACGGGAAAATCGGGCTCCGGATAAACGCGCGGCTGCCATTTCGCACGCAGTTGCAACTGGGGAACCCCGCTGTGGAGAAAATCCATCTCAAGATACGCGACGGTCGCCTCACCGTAAAGGACATGGAACATCCCCGAATCCGTATATCTGCCGATGACAGTTGCTTCCACATCCATCTTCCCAGCAAGCTGCAGGAACTCGTCCGCCAGTTCGGGAGCCACTGCCAGCGTCATCCTTTCCTGGGATTCAGAGATAAGAATTTCCCAGGGATTCAAGCCGGCATACTTGAGAGGCGCCTTTTTCAGGTCTATCTCACAGCCGCCGGAGAGTCTCGCAGTTTCACCCACGGAGGAAGAAAGGCCGCCCGCGCCGTTATCGGTTATGCACCGATAGAGACCGCGGTCCCTTGCCATCAGAAGAAAATCTGTCATCTTCTTCTGGGTGATGGGATCGCCGATCTGCACTGCCGTCACAGGAGAGCCCTCATGGAGTTCCTCGGAGGAAAATGTCGCCCCGTGGATCCCGTCCTTTCCTATCCTGCCTCCGGCCATGACAACCAGATCTCCGGGCAGTATCTCTTTCGTATGCGTCGGCTTACCTTGGATGACGGAGGGCATGATCCCACCGGTTCCGCAGTACACGAGTGGTTTTCCCAGGTACCGCTCATCAAACACGATGCAGCCGTTGATCGTGGGGATACCGCTCTTATTCCCGCCGTGTTCAACGCCTTCCCGCACCCCTTCGTATATGCGTCTGGGATGGAGAATCCGCTGCGGGAGCGGTTTATCATAAGCGGGTGGCGCAAAACAGAAGACGTCCGTATTGAAGATAAGTTTGGCGCCTCTCCCCGTGCCGAAGGGATCCCTGTTCACCCCGACGATCCCCGTGAGGGCTCCGCCGTAAGGATCGAGCGCTGACGGAGAATTATGGGTCTCCACCTTGAAAACCAAATTGTGATCTTCATTGAACCTGATTATCCCGGCATTGTCGACAAACACGGAAAGACACCAGTCGTCCTTACCCAATCGCTCCCTGATCTCCTTTGTGGCCCTCTTGATGTAGCTGTCGAAAAGGGAATCGATCTCCTCCTTCGCGCCCTCTGTCTCCTCATAGACAATACGCGCATTGAATATTTTATGTTTGCAGTGTTCCGACCATGTCTGCGCAAGGCACTCCAGTTCGGCATCAGTCATATTCTTGCCCAGGCCTGCCGTCTTCCTCTCGTTCAGAATCGCCCTGTCTTTCAGATAATTCTTGAGAGCCTTCATCTCCTCCAGATTCAGGGCGAGGAGGCGCTCAGCGCTGATCTTCATAAGCGACTCGTCGTTCGTGTCCAGATCTATTTCTTGGGTATGCAACCGGTCTTCACCGATCACACGGGGAACATACGGAGATAGGCCCTTCTGCCTGTCCCAGGATTTTCCGTCAACAATCACGTAGCGCTCGATGAGGTCATTGGCGAGCAGGCTCGATGCTATCCTTTCCGCATCATTCCTCGTCATTTTTCCTTCAATGATGAATTGTTTCGATGTATGAACGCCAATGAGCCGGTCCGGCAATTTTCCCAGAAGCAATTCGATAGCCTCTTTCGCAGTCTTTCCGACATTATCGGTTACACCCGGCCGGAAACCCACCTCAATCATCCAATCGAATCTTTCGGCCAGACCGCTGTTGATAGCGAAGTTCTGGATAATTGGATCGGAAAGAGGGCCGGCGGCAGCCATTTCCAGTTCCTTCCATGTCAGGTTTCCATCAATTGTATGGACATCAACAGTCTTCACGGAATCGACTTTGATTTGCAAGTTTTCGACGATCCTTTTCTTGATCTTTTCCCCGAGGGAATCCCTGACCCCCTCTTTGAATCCTATTTCAATCCTGTCCGCCATTTCCCGGTATGACCTGCCCTTCAGCGATATCATGGTGAAGATAATTGAGCCGGTAAAATACCAAAAGGCATTTGATAAAGCAACTTGAGATTATCTGCGGAAATCATGGTTGGCGTGGAGAAAAAACTACGCCGTTTCGCCACTGCCTCACGCGTTCAAGAGGCAATGGATTTGACGAACAATTCGAGATTGAGCGAAAAAAATATTACTGTATCACGCCGCAGGCAACTCGGGCGCCGCCGCCGCCGAGCGCTTCAGGTGAATCGGAGTAGTTGTCGCCGCCTGCATGTATCATCAATGATTTTCCCTTGATGTCTTTAACCTTAAGACGAGGCGCGAGGACCGGAGATACTGCTTTGCCGTCTGCACCGACATACAGGAACGGCAGATCTCCCAGATGTCCCTCCCCGTATGGCCCTTCATGCTTGTTCGTCCCAAAGGGGTCAAGGTGACCTCCTGCTGCGAGCGCAGCGACATGTTTCCCGTCTTTCACAGCCTCTCCGCAATAAGGCATCTGATGAACATGGAAGCCGTGTATGCCGGGGGCGAGATCTTTCAGTTCGGGAATCAGGATAAGACCGTACCGGCTGTCCATGGCAGTAACGCTGCCTATATTCTTTCCGATACCCTGCTCGTTCACCAGGTTCATCTGTACCGTGATTTGATCGGCAAAGGCATGACTTGTAACAAATAAGACGACTATTGCAGCGTAAATTATCTTTTTCATTTGCTCTACCTCCCCATTGATATGTTCATGCAACTGGTTAGTAATTTATAAATTGGCAATTGACAATGTACAATGATGGTTTAACAGGAGTATCGTGGTAGGTAAAATCTCCCACTCTAGAGTTCACCCGGTATCATCAGCTATTTTATGGACACCTGAAGGTAGAGGTCCCCCCTCTGGCCGTCATTTTTTTTCATCCCCATCCCTTTCAGACGGAGTTTTGTGCCGTCTGCGATACCCGACGGAATACGGACCACAATGTTTTTCTTTTGATAGCCAAAGGGAATGCTGACCAGCTTCCTGGCGCCGCGCGCAGCCTCTTCCGGAGTAATGGATATGACATCGAAAAGGTCAGACTCGCCTCCCTCTTGTACGGGTCGCGCCATATGCAATCTGGGAGTGCCTCTTCGTACCGTGGCATTCGTCATCGTGCGGGGAATGCCTGGCCGGGGAATCAGAAGAATGATTTTCAGGAACAGGGCGCCGAATACAAAACCTCCTATATGCGCCCACCACGCGATGCCGCCCGCATTGACGCTCGTCAGGGCCGCACTGACAAATTGCATAAAAAACCATACGCCCAAAAAAATAGCCGCGGGCAGCTCTACAAAGTAGGGAATAAAGATAATGGGGATTAGCGTAACAATTCGCGACCTGGGGTAAAGGATGAAATATGCACCCATCACTCCCGCTATGGCGCCGCTCGCTCCGATCGTAGGCATCGTAGAATCTAGATTGAAAAATATATGGGTAAGTCCCGATGAAAATCCGCAAAGGAGATAAAAGAAGAGATATCTCAAATGCCCAAGACGGTCTTCCACGTTGTTCCCGAATATATAGAGAAACCACATATTGCCCGCCAGATGCCAGAAGCTGCCATGGAGAAACATGAACGAGATGAGGAAAGATGCCTGTTGAAAGAGAGTGAAATGAGCCGCAATCTGAGCGATCGAATAACGTGCCGGTATAAGCCCGTAGGTGTATATGAACCTATCAAGCGCCCCACCCTGAGATATCTCGATCACAAAAACGAAGATGTTTGTAGCAATGATAACCGTATTGACAACGGGATAATGCCTGGATGGGATGGTGCCGCGAATTGGTATCATGGGAATTATCTGCCTGTTTCAAAAAGGCAATATAAGAAGTCTTGCAATCGCTTTTTTTTATTTATTGCCACAAATGTATTCTCTAAACCAACCCGCGATCCATGGATCCCAAGAGAGCTGGCGAGCGCCTATGCCGGATACGCTTATCGCTAATGGGGCTTGGCCAGGCAACAGTGACGGCTGCCTGCACCTCTTATAAGGAAAAATACTGCTGGGGTACCCTTAAAGGTGGTCTATTCGTTCTAAAAAGATGCGACTGCTACAACATGCCGCCGTTGACGGAAATTACCTGCCCTGTGATATAAGAGGCGTCGTCGGAACACAGGAAACGGACCACCTTGGCCACCTCCTCGGGTTTCCCAATTCTTGCCATGGGGATGATATCCTTAATCCTTTGCAGTGGCGCTCGCTTGATCATTCCCGTGTCGATGAGCCCCGGTGCAATCACGTTCACCCGGATGCCAAACCTTGCCACTTCGCATGCGAGTGAGCGGCTGGCGGCAATCAGACCAGCCTTCGCCGCTGCGTAATTGGCCTGTCCCCTGTTTCCCACGAGAGCAGATACAGACGAGATAGAAACAACAGATCCCCTGTGATTTCTGGCCATCTTCTTTATCACCGGTTTAGTCACATTGTAGAAGCCTTTAAGGGTCGTTTGAACTACTCTGTCCCAATCTTCCTCGCGCATCGTCATAAAAAGCCCGTCCGCAGTGATGCCGGCGTTATTGACGAGGATGCAAATGTTATTATGCCGGGCAAGGATTTCATCCATACTTCGTTCCGCCTCTTTCGAATCCGCCACATCGAATCGGACCTTTTCTCCCGCGCCTCCTTGTGAACGGATAATTTCCAGGGTCTCTTCGGCTGAAACATCATCAGATTTATACGTAATGATAAGTTCATATCCTACTGATGAAAGCTCAACGGCGATGGCGCGGCCAATGCCGCGACTGCCGCCTGTCACGAGGGCGGCCTGCTCTTTTTTCATGATTTTCTGCTCCCTGCGTTGTGTCGTTCTTGTCATGCTGCGATATTCAAAGCCACCAGGATACTTCTACAGGCAAGAGATAGTAGAAGGACAAATTGAATTAAGTCAAGGAGAATTATAGAGGAAATCGTTCACAACTGCCTGCCCTGGTGGGTTAGCCGACTCGCTTTTTTTAGCGCGACCAAATGAATGTGATAATTTGTCGCATAAATTTTATAGCAAAACGTCCTTTTTTGTAGTAATAGATTTTAAGAACAAAGTCCATTATGACAGAAAGGAAGGCATCATATGAAAAAGTTATTCATCGTTTTAATTATCTTGACCGTATCAGGCTGCGGCCATCTCGCGGACAAATCAGGATTCTGGGAGCATAAATCGATGTATGCATCAGGGGATCATGCTCTATTTTCTCTATTTGGCTACCAGAATCCAACAATTAAGGATGTCAAAGAGACGAAGCAGCAGGGCTGGTGGGGAATACCGGTCCCGGTCAAGGGCGATAAGCGCTGATCAAGGCCGCATG
>Ga0335071_10005160_pt1 | contig 13593 bp, 13 predicted proteins | sample Lox_Sample_15_FD_206724 | JGI IMG/M metagenome (GOLD analysis project Ga0335071, IMG submission 206724) | Soil microbial communities from Loxahatchee National Wildlife Refuge, Florida, United States - Lox_Sample_1.5 | ecosystem: Environmental > Terrestrial > Soil > Wetlands | place: USA... | reverse complement strand
CGAAGCGCGACGCAGTCGACACCTTCCTCACCGTCGGAATCTGGGTGCTCTTCGTCGCCCTGCTCGTTCCGGCCGGCGTCGTCGGCTGGGTGATCGGGCACGACTCGGCTCATACGACCACCGTCACCCAGACGTCGGCCGCGAGCCCGGCTCCGGTGGCGACCGCATGGACGCTCGAGAACGGCGACCTCCGCAACACACGGGTCACCCACGGCACGACCCTCTCGGCGAAGAACGTCTCTCAGCTCGGCGTTGCCTGGACGATGCCGCTGACGGCGAGCAGCATCTACGGGACGTTTGCCGCAAACCCGGTGGTCGCGGACGGCGTCGTGTACCTCCAGGATCTCGACTCGAACGTCGCGGCGGTCGACCTCGAGAGCGGCCGGGTGCTCTGGCGGCGCACGTACAACTCGCAGGACATTGGCCCGAACGGGGTGGCCTACTCGAACGGCGTCGTCTACGGCGCGACCGCGAAGTTCGCATTCGCGCTCGACGCGAAGACCGGTGCCGAGCTCTGGCGCAACACGAAGCTTGTGCCCCCCGCGCTCCAGAAGGGCGGCGGCGAGCTTGCGAGCGGCTTCGGCATCGACATCCAGCCGCAGGTGGCAAACGGCAAGGTCTACCTCTCGACGGCGGCGATTCTCGACGGCGGAATCGTCTACGCCCTCGACCAGAAGACCGGCAAGACACTGTGGTCGTTCGACTCCGTGAGCGACCCGGTCGGCAAGAAGTTCATCGGCGGCGGCGCCTGGAACGCCCCGGCGGTCGGGCCGGACGGGACCGTCTACTTCGGCTTCGGAAACATGTACCAGCCGGCGTCAGAGGGGCTCTCCCACCCGAGCAAGCGGCTCTACACCGACAGCACGGTGGCGCTCGACGGGCAGACCGGAAAGCTGAAGTGGTACTTCCAGGGTGTCCCGAACGACTTCCACGACTGGGACATGCAGCTCTCTCCGATCTACACGAGCGCAGGTGGGCGGCCGCTCGTTCTCGACGCGGGAAAGATGGGCTACGTCTACGCGATGGACCCGCGGACGGGAAAGCTCGTCTGGAAGACAAAGGTCGGCGTGCACAACGGGCACGACGACGACGGAGCACTCGCGATCGAGCACAAGCTGAAGCTGACGTTCCCGCTGACGGTCGAGCCAGGAATCGTCGGAGGTGTCGAGACGAACATGGCTGTCGCCGACGGCGTCGTCTACGTCCCGGTGGCGAATCTCCCCTCCGAGTGGAAGACCGCCGACACGGGCCTCGGCAGCGCGGACTTCGGGCAGGGCGGCGGCGAGCTGCTCGCGCTCGACGTTGCGACCGGCCGAGTCCTCTGGGACACGAAGCTGTCCCAGATGCCCGACGGTGACGCGACCGTGGTCAACGATCTCGTCTTCACAACGACGTTCGACGGGCACCTGATCGCACTCGACCGGAAGACCGGTTCGATTGTCTGGAACCAGAAGCTTCCTGCGTTCACGAATGCCCCGGTGACCGTCGTCGGCGACACGCTCGTGACCGCCGCGAGCTTTCCGGGCGGGAAGGGGCAGACGACCGAGGTGATCGCGTTCCGGCTCGGCGCCCACGGCAGCCTCACACCGGCGACGACGACGCAGCAGTCGACCGTCTCCGCAGGTGCCGTCGACGGCAAGACCGTGTTCACGGAGAACTGCGCTTCCTGCCACACGTTGGCGGCTGCGAACGCGACCGGCAAGGTCGGGCCGAACCTCGACCAGCTCAAGCCGTCGGAGAGCGTCGTCCAGCGCCAGGTGACGAACGGCGGAGGCGGGATGCCGGCCTTCGGCGGGCGGCTGACCGCCGAGCAGATTGCCGCGGTCGCCGCCTTCGTCGCCTCATCGGCCGGCAAGAAGTAGTCCGAGAGCGCGCTAGTCGCGGTGCTTGCGGGGCAGCGGCACGATCAGCACCGGGCGTCCCGCGTGCTCGGCGACCTCGTGCGACAGGCTTCCTCCGGACAGGACCTCCTCGAAATGCTTGAGCCCGCGCGAGCCGAGCACGATCACGGAGGCGTCGACCTCGTCGGCCACGTCCACGATGCCCTCCCACGTCGGCGCCTCCAGGATCGCCCGTGGCTCGGCGTCGAATCCGTCACGGCGCGCCTGTTCGGCCCCGGCCTTCGCCCGCGCGAGAGCGTCGTCCTCGTTCAGACCCTCGAAGGCCGCTGCCGGGCTGACGGGACCCATCATCGCCAGGCTCTCCGCCGGCGTCAGCATCGGCCCCACGTCGAGCACGACGGCCCGGCGCGGCCCGAAGAGGGATGCCGCCTCGCCGATCGCCCGTGCGGAGTCGTCGGAGCCGTCGTAGCAGATGAGAATCGGAGCATCGGTCATGGTGCCTCCTTGTCGGATTCGCCTTGCAGCTTCCCGTCGGAGACTCGGCCCGGCATCGGGCGATTCGCGGGAGCATTGCGTGGATCCCGCAAGGGATCGCGTCCTCCTCCGATGTTGCGGCACAGGCGGTCGGTCAGGGTCTTCGCATGGAGGACGTCGCTCACGGCACCTCGCGCCTCGCTCGAGAAGCACATGATCTGGAACACGAGGCCGAGGTCGGCGAAAGCCCTCGGACGCCGCTCATCCTGATCGGAGAGGTCTGGGTGGTCGCCGCGAGCGTGGTGCTCGTTGTGCTGGCGATCACGCTCCTCGCATACGACATCGCCCGATGACGTCGTTCGCCCTCCGCCCCGCTCCGCGCCGGCTGCTGCGCCGGCCGGCGGGTCACCGCCGGCGGCGTCAGCTCGACCTCGATGCCGAGCTCGTCTCGGTCGCGGGCGCGCTGGGGTGCGGGGTCTTCGACTCGGCAGGAAGACGGGTCGCGAAGCTCGAGGACCTTGTCGTCCGCTGGGCGGCATCCGAATCCCACCCGCCCCTCGTCGGCATCGTCGTGCGCGCCCGGGGCCAGCGCAGGTACGTCCAGGGCGACGCGATCCTGGAGCTGCACCCCGGCGCGGTGCGCTTGCGGGCGGAGCTGGCCGGCAGCGCGGTCGAACGGCAGCCGTGGCTCGTGGCACTCGGTCACGACGTCCTCGATCGCCAGATCGTCGACGTCGACGGAGCGCAGATCGACCGGGTCTCCGACCTCGTGCTTGCCTCCACCGCCGACGGGTTCAGGCTCGTCGGCGCGGATGTCAGCACCCGCACGCTGCTCATGCGGGTGTGGCCGGCGTCCCTCCGCGGCCGGGTCGCGCGCGAGCGCGTGTTCGACTGGGCGTCTGTCGCCGCCTTCTCCGAGCGCGGGGCCGGCACGGCCGGCGCGGTGCTTCGCCTGACACAGGCGGCGGCCCGCCTGCGCGAGCGCGGACCGGCCGACCTCGAGGCCCTGCTCCGGGATCTGCCGCCGGCACACCGGGCACGGCTCGCCGAGGAGATCGCGAGAGAGCCGACGTGACGGGTGTCGCGGTCGCCCGGCGGCCCCGTTCGCGCAGGCTCGGGCGCGTGCTCGCCTTCCTGGCCATTGCCGGGCCAGGGCTGATCGCCGCAAACGCGGGGAACGACGCGGGCGGCGTCCTCACCTATGCGAGTGCGGGCGCGCAGTTCGCCTACCGCACGCTCTTCGTGATGCTGCTCGTCACGGTCGCGCTCGTCGTCGTGCAGGAGATGTGCGCCCGCCTCGGCGCCTACACGGGGAGCGGTCTCGGCGCGCTGATCCGCGAGCAGTTCCCGGTGCGGGCGGGCCTCGGCGCAATGCTGCTCCTCCTGATTGCGAACGCCGGCCTCACGGTGAGCGAGTTCGGCGGAATCGGCGCCTCGATGGAGCTGCTCGGAGTCTCCCGCTACATCGCCGTGCCGATCGCCCTGGTCGGCATCTGGGCGGTCACCGTCCTCGGCACCTACTCGAAGGCCGAGCGCCTGGCCCTCGTGCTGTCACTGACCTTCATCGCCTACCCGATCGCGGCAATCCTCGCCCACCCGGACTGGGGCGTGGTCGCGCGCAACCTCCTGACACCGCAGTTCGCCCACTCGACCGCCTTCCTCGTGATCACCGTGGCCCTGATCGGCACGACGATCACGCCCTACATGCAGTTCTACGTCGCCTCGGCGGTCGTCGACAAGAAGATCGGCCCGAAGGAATACCCAGCCGAACGTGTCGACACGGTGAACGGCGCGATCCTGGGAGATGTCGTCAGCATGTTCATCATCATCGCCACCGCCGCGGCGATCGGCGGCACCGGTCCGCTCTCGTCGGCGCGCGACGCTGCGGCCGCGCTCGAGCCCGTGGTCGGGTCGGCGGCGCCGGCTCTGTTCGGCATGGGGCTTCTCGGCGCGTCGCTGCTCGCCGCGATGGTGGTGCCGCTCTCGAGCTCCTATGCGATCGCGGAGGCGGTCGGCGCCGAGCGCTCGGTGTCGGACAGCTTCCGGCGCGCGCCCCTCTTCTTCGGGCTCTTCACCGCGCAGCTCGTGATCGGCGCGGTCGTGGCTCTCGTCCCCGGGAACCTGGTGTCGCTCGTCGTCAACATGCAGGTGCTGAACGGGCTCATCACGCCGGTCCTCCTGACCTTCATCCTCATCCTCGCGAACCGCAGGAGCCTGCTCGGCGATGCAGCCAACGGCCCGGTGTTTCGGGCGGTCGCGACGATCTGCGTCGCCGTCGTCGGCACGCTCGCCCTCGCTGTCGTCGTGCTCAAGGCGCTCGGCATGGCGTGACGGCCGACGTCGGCCGGGCACGGCTCGGCTTCAGTCGATCAGGCCGCGGCGCCGGGCTTCCGCTACCGCGGCGAGGCGAGAATGGACGCCGAGTGCCCGCAGAAGCCTGCGCACGTGGTTGCGGACCGTCTCCTGTGAGAGGTGCGCGGACGCCGCGATCTGCGCGGTCGAGCGTCCCTCGGCCAGCGCGTGGAGCACCTCGAGCTGGCGGGGCGTGAGCTCGGTGGACCGAGCTCTGCTCGAACCGGGCCGGGCGTCTCCGATGTCGATGACCCCGAAGACCGCCACCATGCGGTCGCCCTCCTCCATCGCGACCGAGTGGATCTCGACCGGGACGCGCTTGCCGGAGGGTGCGAGGATCACCGCCTCGAAATCGGTTACCAGCCTTGTCCGCGTAACCTTCTTCGCGAACTCGGTCCGCACACGCTCGCGGTCTTCGGGGGCGATCAGCGAGAAGAAGTCGCGCCGCCCGTGTTTGCCGACCAGCGCGGTCGCCTTGGCGTTCTGCCAGCGGACGACGCCGTCCCGGTCGAGTAGATAGGCAGGCACGCCGACGTCGTCGAGCGCGCCGTCGATGTCGCCGCCGAGCTCTGCCGCGATTCGCGTGACCGCATCGTCGACCGTCAAGATGCGGAGATGATGCCGGGTTGCGGCGGTGTTGTCAGTCTCAGGAAGCGGCCGCCAGCCGCAGCCCGGGCGCCGGCTCGCCCTCCTTCGGGCGCACGAGCGCGAGGCTCCGGCCGGCGAGCTCGAGTATGACGACGGGCCGCTCGCCCGCCAGCTCCGGGTAGTCGTCGATCGGGACGCCCGAGAGCTCTCCGGGCTCGCCCCACCGCTCGCGCATCGGGCCGTTCGCCTCGACGACGACGCGTTCGTCGAGGTCGACGAGAGCGAGCGGCTCCGGGCAGGCGTCGAACAGAGCGCCGAGCAGGCGCTCGGTGTCCGCCAGGATCGCCGCAGTCGCCCGCTCGCGATGCAGCCCGAGCAGCCGCTGGACGCCCTCGAGGCGCGGATGGTCGCTCCCGGCGCCGGCGCCGCGCAGGCTCCGCGCCTGCTCGAGGATTCGCGCGGCGCGTTCGTGGAGCTCGCGTCCGTGCGCAGTCAGCTCGAGGCCGCGCGGGCCGCGCAGGAGCAGTTGGCGCCCGAGGACAGCCTCGAGATGGTCGAGCCGCTTGGCGAGGCCGGCCGGGCTCAGTCGGAGCCGTCTCGCGGCGGCCCGGATACTCCCCTCCTCGGCCGCGGTCACAAACGCAAGCAGCTCCGCCGTCTCGGGGAGGCGCTCGAGCCGGAGCAGGTCGCCGCGGTCCATGAAACGCAGGGTGCACACGGCCGCTAGACCCAGATGGAGCAACCGCGCGCCGGGTGCTCGCCTGCGGTGAGCACGGTGACGACGAAGTCCGCTCTAGCACTCCGCCGTGAGCGTCCGATGACTCCGCGCGTCCAGTTTGCTCCCCAGGAGGCACCGTATCCATGATTCCGCAATCCCTGTTTTCGGTTCGTTCGAAGCTCTTCGCGAGCTTCGGGCTGACGCTCGCGTTGATGCTCGTCGTCGGCGTCCTCGGCATCGTCGAGGTCGGTGCGGTGGGCGGCAACGTCACGAAGCTCAGCGGCGACATCCTGCCGAGCGAGATCCTCGTCCGGACGGTGCAGGGCACCGTGATGGACTACCGCGGCGTCCAGTTCGCCCACATCGCGGCCGCGAACGCGAGCGACCGCCGCAGCCTCGAGGAGCAGCTCAAGCAGGATCGCGCCACCCTGCTCGGCAGCCTCTCGCAGTACGGAGCGAAGTACGTGAGCACCCCTGCCGACGCGGCCGACCTCGCACGGGTGAAGGGCGAGGTCAACGCCTACCTCGCCCAGACGCAGCGGTTCCTCGCGTACAGCACCGCGAACAGGGACGCCCAGGCGAAGGCGGTGCTCGACGGCGCCCTCGGCGTCTACGGCAAGGTCCAGCAGGACCTGAAGGCCTGGTCGGCGCTCAACAATCGCCTGGCCCTGAAGGAGATCGCTTCGGCGAACTCGACCCGCTCGACGGCGACGACGCTGATCCTCGTCCTGCTCGCAATTGCGGCTGTGGTCGCCGCCGCGATCGCGTTCCTGATCTCCCGCGCGATCTCCGGTGGCGCCTCGCAGATGCTGCGGGCCGCGGACGGGATCGCCGAAGGCGACGTCGAGCAGCAGATCGACGTCCGCTCGCGGGATGAGCTCGGCCGCAGCGCCGCCGCCTTCCTGCGGATGATCGAGTACCTGAAGGAGATGGCCGCCGCGGCCGAGCGGCTGGCGGGCGGCGATCTCACGGTCGAGGTCGAGCCGAAGTCGGAGCGCGACACGCTCGGGAACGCGTTCTCGCGCATGGCGACCAACCTTCGGCAGACGATCGGCCAGGTGTCGGGGGCGGCGACGGTGTTGAGCAGCTCGTCGCAGCAGATGGCCGCTTCCTCAGAGGAGACCGGCAAGGCGGTCAGCGAGATCGCGCAGGCGGTAGGCGAGGTCGCAGAGGGCGCCGAGCGACAGGTGCGAATGGTCGAACAGGCGAAGACCTCGACCGACGAGACGAGCGAGGCGGCCGAGCAGGCGCGGTCCGTCGCGCAGGCGGGCATCGCCGCGGCCGACCAGGCCGGCAGCTCGATGACCGCGCTCCGGGAGTCGTCGAACGGCCTCGCCGCCGCGATCCAGGAGCTTGCCTCGCGGTCGCAGCGGATCGGCGGCATCGTCGAGACGATCACCGGCATCGCCGGCCAGACGAACCTGCTCGCACTCAATGCCGCGATCGAGGCGGCGCGCGCCGGCGAACAGGGCAAGGGCTTCGCGGTCGTCGCCGAGGAGGTGCGCAAGCTGGCCGAGGAGTCGCAGCAGGCGGCCGCCTTGATCGCGGGGATCGTCGAGGAGATCCAGGCCGAGACGCAGCGTACGGTCGAGATCGTGGAGGAGGGCCTGCATCGGACCGATGAATCGGCTGCGAAGGTCGACGCGGCCCGTGACGCGTTCCGTGAGATCGCCGATTCGGTTACCGCGATGAGCGGCAAGATCGGTGAGATCGCGGCCGCGACGACCGAGGTCGCATCGGTCGCGGAGCAGTCCTCCGCCTCGACGGAGCAGGTGTCGGCATCGACCGAGCAGACCTCGGCCTCGGCGCAGGAGATCGCAGCGTCGGCACAACAGCTGGCGACAACCGCGGAGGAGCTCCGGCTCATCGTGTCGGAGTTCACGCTGGCGGCATGATTCCGCTCTCCGCCGTTCCAGGCAGGCTGAAGGAGGTCGGGTCCGGACCCGACCTCCTCGCCTGGCTCGCCGCCCGGGGCCTCGACCCGGATCTCGTCTACTTCGCCGCGTTCTGCCTTGCGAGCGACCTCGGTGCGACGGCGGCCGCCGCGGAGCCAGGCCTGACCGCCTCGTTTGTCACCGGCTTCTGCTGCGGCGTCTGCGTCCACGAGGAGGCGCCGGATCGCGGGGCCGACCCGGCCGCGTCGTTCGCCGCGGCACTCGCGGCGGTCAACGCCCGCGGACGCCACGCCGTCATCGCCGACCACTGCGATCTCGGCGCAGTCGCCTCGATCGAGACCTCGGTGGCGGAGGCGATCTGCAACGACGGGCCGACCGACGACGACCGGCGCGCGCTCGTCGTCCGCCTCTTCGAGCTCGGTCTCGCCTCGGGCCTTGCAGCCACGACTCGACCGTGAGCGACACCCAGGGGACCCTCGTGGGGTGCGCGCACGTTGACCCACCTGGGCCACGCGCCGGTGGGCACGGTGTTCACATGGACTTCTGCTTCGCCGAAATGCAGCCTCCCCTCTCCGAGCGGTTGCCGATCGTCATGTACACGAACCTGTTCGACGCCTGTCCGACAGCGGTGTGGATGAGCCCTCAGGTCGAGCGCCTCACCGGCTACAGCGCCGGAGAATGGGTCGGCTCGCAGGGGTTCTTCGAGTCCGTTCTCCATCCGGACGACCGCGACGTCGTCATGGAGGACGTGTGTTCGAGCCGGCGCGAGTTGCGCCCCTTCGCTCTCGACTACCGGCTGCTGAGGAGGGACGGCACCGTGATGTGGATTCACGACGAGTCGTTCCCTGTCTTGAACGCGGTCGGGATACCCGAGCTCGTGCAGGGCTACTTCGTCGACATCACGTCTCGGAAGGAGATGGAGGAGCAACTTCTGCACGCGCAGAAGATGAACGCACTGGGACGCCTCGCAACCGAGGTTGCGCACGACTTCAACAATCACCTCACGGCGATCCAGGGACACGCAGGGCTCCTCGCCACACTGCTGGCCGAGGACTCGCCGGCGCAGATCCACGCGCAGGAGATCGTGACGGCGACATCGCGTGCGGCAGCGCTGACGCGCCGCGTGCTCGACTACGGCCGACGCGAGCAGAGCCGCAGGCGCGCCGTCTCGATGACGGACCTGATTGCCGAACGAGAGCCGATGCTTGCATGCGTCGCCGGCCCGAACGTCGACCTGCGCATGCGCTTGCGCCCAACTCGCCCCGTCTTCGCCGACCCGACACAGCTCGAGCAGGTCGTCGTCAACCTTGTGGCGAACGCCCGCGACGCGATGCCGGATGGCGGCGCCGTCTCGGTCGCCGCGTACGACGTGCACGTGCGTGGCGGCGCGACGGCGGGACGGCTGGGCCTCGCGGCGGGGGACTGGGTCGCGCTCGTCATCGCCGACAAGGGGCCCGGCATCGATCCCGCAACGCAGCGCCGCGTCTTCGAGCCGTTCTTCACGACGAAACCGGGCGGCCGCGGAACAGGCCTCGGTCTGTCGATCGTCGATCGGGTCGTTCGGGCCGCCGGCGGCGCGATCCAGCTGCAGAGCGCGCCGGGCAGAGGGAGCCGATTTCGCATCTTTCTCCCGGCGATGGCCACCTGCCGTAACGATCTGCCCATCCGTTCGGACGGTTCGTGCCCGACTCACCCGGCCGCTCGAGCCTCCCGGCGAACCGAGCCGATGAGGAGCAGCAACACCGCGAACGGAAGGCACCACCACGCCGAGACGCCTTCACGCTGAAGCAGCCACGTGACGACGAGCGCGGCGAGCAGCCCGGCGGCGACCCGCCAGTCGTCGCCGACGACGAAGCTCCAGCAGAAGCGGAGGATGCGGCCCAGCAGGCTCATGCGTGCTCCGGCGCGGGCCGAAGCGGCGCCCACCGCTCACGGAGCCCTCGCGCCAGGAGGAGGGACACCAGACCGATCAGCGCGACGAGGCCGACGATCGCGAGATCGTCGCCGGGCCAGTCGACCCCGAGGCCTTCGCCTGCCCAGAACGTCCCGAAGCTCGCGAGCAGGACGCCGACGACGAACTTGAGTGAGTTCTCGGGCACCCGCTCGAGCGGCCCGCGGACGATCAGGCCGACGGCGACGACCAGCACCACCGCTGCCGCGGCAGCGCCGGCTGCGAGTCCCAGCCGGCCGTGCGTGCTGCCGAAGCCGATGACGATGAACGCCACTTCGAGCCCTTCGAGCAGCACACCTTTGAACGCGACCGTGAACGCGTACCAGTCGACGCCGCGGGAGGGAGCGGGCGTCGCGTCGCCTGCGGCCTCGCGTTCCGCCGCGAACGCCGCGCCTTCGTCGCGGAGCGGCTTGACGCCCCCCGCGCGCAGGATGGCCTTCCGCAGCCACTGCAGGCCGAACGACAGAAGAAGCGCACCGACGACCAGACGAAGCGTCGAGATCGGAAGCTCACCCAGGGCAGGACCGAGCACCGCGATGGCCGTCGCGAGCAGGATGGTCGCCGCCGCGACACCGAGGAGCGTCGAACGCCAGCCGCGCACGACGCCGACGGCAAGCACGATCGTCAGCGCCTCGACGGCCTCGACGGCGCTTGCCAGGAACGCTCCGACGAAGAGGAGTACGGCCGAGCTCACGAGAAGGATGATCCGCGGGTCATGCCGGCATCATCAGGTCCCTCGTCGCCGAACGCATCGGCGGCTCGGCGGATTCGTTGCGGACGCCACGCGGGCGCGACAACGCAGGCGGAGGGCGACACGATCGCCTCTCCGCCTGCGTTTCCTGCGAACTGCTTCTAGCTAGGTCGATCGCGGCTGCGGCTTGGGCGTGAGCGCGTGCTTCACCTCGTAGTTGAACAGCCTCTTGCCGCCGATCGCGACCACGACCTCGGTGATCCCGGTGATGAGCGCGAAAGCGGCGATCAGTGCGAGCACGACGAGCGCCCCCGCTCCCGGCCTCGCGAAGATCACGATGCCGAACAGGATCGAGATCAGCCCGCTGAGGATCATCAGGGCCGTGTCGCTGCCGTCGATCGGCAGCCAGAACGCTCCCCCGATGGCGATGATCCCGAGCGCGACGGCGTACGCGCCGATCACGTAGAGAAGCGCCAGAGCCGAGATGTTCGGCCAGACGAGCACCATCACCCCGACCGCGATGCCGAGGAGGCTCGAGACGATCAGCCATCCCCGCTCACCGCCGTTGCTTCCGCTGAACGCGGCAAAGAACCCGATCACCCCGGTGGCGAGCGTGTACGCGCCGAACACGATCGTGAGCGCGAACAGGCTGATTCCGGGCCAGACGAGGATCAGAACGCCGACCGCGATGGCGAGCACGCCGTTCAGGCCGAGCGCCCACCGCGCCTTCGTCAGCTGAGTGTTCGCCATCCTCGAGGCCTGGTCGAACGTGGAGTCCATCACGCTACCTCCTGCTTGTGGGCTTGACGGACTTGACCTTCCCGTGTGGGGCGCCGGACGGAATCGGCGATGAGGCTGAACCGGTGCGGAGTTGGCGCAACGCTGGCAACCGGCGCCTGAAGAGGAGGTAGCTCACACCGCCGGCGGGCAGCGGCAGCCAGTACGCCACCAGCCGGTAGAGAAGCGTCGCGGCGAAGGCGTCAGGCCCGGGCACGCCGGCAATGGTCAACAGGCCGACGAGGCCGACCTCGACGAACCCGAGGCCGCCCGGAGTGAGCGGGATCAGCGCGAGCACCTCGGCGCCCGTGTAGGCAAGGAGGACGACCGACGGGCGTGGCTCGGCCCCGACCGCGCGGAGCGCGCAGAGCAAGGCCAGGTAGTCGAACGCGGTGCTCGCAGCGGCCGCGGGAACTGCCTCGGGCCAGCGCCGGCCGAGCGTCGAGCGGATGAAGTCACGATCCGCCAGCAGCTCCGCGGGCAGGCCGGTGACCGGCCGCCGCCGCCGGACCGTGCGGTTGAGCATCCACTGGGCGGCGCGGCCGGCGAGTGCGAGTGGCGGGTCGGCGGCGAACGCCGCCGCGCCGGCGGCGAGCAGCAAGAGCAAGACGACGACGCCGAGATAGGCGGCCGAGGTGAGGCTGCGGGCGATCGGGGCGCCGCCGATGATCGCGGGGAGGGCAACGAGCGGCAATGCGAGGGTCGTCGCGAGCTGCAACCCGGTCGACGCGGACAGCGCCGCGGCTGCCTCGCCGCCGTCCACCCCGGCTTGCCGCAGCATCCCGACCGTGAACGCGGTCGCCGTCGCGCCGCCTCCCGGAACGACTCTGCCGACCGCGTTGCCGCTGAGCTGGGCGCACGCGACTGCGAACCAGCTGCGCGTGCGAAGAGCGATGCGATCCAGCTCCCAGATGGCCACATAGCTCACGCACTCGGAGATGAGCATCAGCACCGTCCACGGCCAGCTCACGCGGGAGAGGCTCCGGTACGACGAGAGCACGGCGAGCAGGCTCGGAAGCAGCAGGTAGAGGGAGACCGCGCTGACGAGGAGCAGCAGCAAGCGGCGGCGGAGCCGCCCGGCGTCGGTCCGCGCCTTCCCGGTGTCGCCGACGGCCACGCCTGAGACTCTTGCCGGGCGGCGGACGATCCGGCATCCGGCGGTTCGCGCAAACGTTGCGTGACCTGCGCATCCCGTCAGAGACGTCGCCGATGCCCGCGGCGTCGCACGCCGATCACGGTGTGTGGGTGTCCGACCGGCCGACCACACCCCCGGCGGCCCAGGCGTCGTCGGACCGCGACATCGCCCACGTTGCGGCGCGAGCGACCGCCGGCGCCCTCGGTGTCGTCGCGATCGGGCTCGCGATCTGGCATCTGCGCAGCATGGTCATCCTCCTGCTGCTCGCCCTGACCTTTGCCGCGGCGATCCGCCCGGGCGTCGACTGGCTTCACCGCCACCGTGTGCCGCAGCCCCTTGCGATCCTTTGCTTCTTCGTCTCGGTCGGCGGGATCATCTTTCTCTTCTTCTGGCTCGCCATCCCGCCTGCGATCCACCAGGTCACCGAAGCGCTCAACCAGCGCACCGTCGACGGAGCGGCAGTCCGGCAATCGACGGGAGTCCGGCACGACATCCTCGTCTGGCTCGACCGGCACCTCGCGGACCTTCCGTCGGGGTCGCAGCTCGTACACCCGGTCGCGGCGTACGGGAGCAAGGCGACCGACGCGATCGTGGGGACGTTCTTCACACTGGCGGCGACGTGGTACTGGGTCTCCGAGCGGGACTCCATGATCCAGCTCCTGACAGCACTCGCGCCGCGCGACAAGCGTGAGCGCGCCCGGCGTACGTACCTGGCGATCGACGATCGGCTCGGCGCGTACACCCGCCTGAAGTTCCTGATGATCTTCGCGGTCGGGGCGGTGCTGTCGGCGGGCTTCTACGCGATCGGCCTGCCGTACTGGCTGCTCATCGGCGGGTTCGTCAGCCTGCTGGAGATCGTCCCCGTGATCGGGCCCTTGCTCGGGGCGGTCCTGGTCGTCGCGGTCGGCCTGCCGGAGTCACTGCGCGTGGCGCTGCTCGGGCTGCTCGTGCTCTTCCTCGTCCGGACAGTCCAGAGCTATGTCGTCAACCCACACCTGATGGGCCATTCGGTCGGGCTCTCGCCACTCGTGACGCTCGTCTCCGTGTCCGCGGTCGGACTGTTGTTCGGCGCGTTTGCGGTCGTGCTTGCGATCCCGGCCGCGTCGGCAATCGCGACGGTGATCGACGTCCTCGTCCTCGACCACGAGCCGCCGGAGGCGAAGCACCACCC
>Ga0335071_10005159_pt1 | contig 13595 bp, 10 predicted proteins | sample Lox_Sample_15_FD_206724 | JGI IMG/M metagenome (GOLD analysis project Ga0335071, IMG submission 206724) | Soil microbial communities from Loxahatchee National Wildlife Refuge, Florida, United States - Lox_Sample_1.5 | ecosystem: Environmental > Terrestrial > Soil > Wetlands | place: USA... | reverse complement strand
TCCAGATTACCGCGAACCTCACAATCATATGCGAACCCTTCCTGCCGTTCTCGATGAAAAAACTCAGGGAGTGGATCAGGGTAGGCGAATTCGGCTGGAAGGATGCGGGTAATACGGATCTTCTTCCTGGTGGTCACCTTATTGGTAAGCCGGAGCTTCTTTTTGAAAAGATCGAGGACGAAAAGATTGACATTCAGATTGAGAAGCTGATGCTTGCAAAGAAGGCCAATGAAGCGGCAGCAGCCTGCGTTGTTCCGGGAAAAGATACAATCACATTCGACGATTTCTCCAGGCTCGATATCAGGTCAGCCACAATACTCGAAGCGGAAAAGGTTCCAAAAACTACAAAACTCCTGAAGCTAAAAATCGATTGCGGTCTCGACACCAGGACTATCGTATCAGGCATAGCGGAGTTTTTTGAACCCCGGGACCTGATCGGGAAGCAGATATCAATCGTTGCCAATCTTGAACCAAGGAAGATAAAGGGAATTGAATCGAAGGGAATGATTCTCTGTGCCGAAGACAGGGACGGGAAGCTTGTCCTTGTTGCTCCGGCCGGCAATGTCAGCAACGGCAGCACAATAAAATAGCAAACTACAGACGGATCCAGCCTGAGGAGACTGGTTTAAACGCAAAGCCGGATCCTGGTCCGGCAATCAGTTGATTTTTGTGATCCACGACCCGGAGTACTTCTTTGAAATGCTGTCCTTCTTCTGAAGAGCAATTTCAGCATCGGTGCACTTCAGGGCGCTCACCCTGTAGAATCCGTTAGGTGCTGGCATCAGTTCCGGGGTATAGCCTTCGCCGGTAAGTTTCTTCATCAGCGATTGGGCATTTGCCTGTGACCTGAAACTGCCGGCAATAACACAATAAGAATCTTTTGAGGGTGATGGTACCTTACTTACATTTTCAGAAGGCATTGTACCTTCAGAATCTTTCTTCACTGTAACGGTGCCCGGTTGTGAAACGATTTCACTTTTGTTTTCCCTCACAGCCTCCCTGTTATTCTCAAACTCCACCGATGCGAGCGGGTTAAGGTTTGTTGTTTCAACCTTTGACTTGAAAAGCCTTGTGGTAAAGGGAACTGCAACCATCGCGCCAAGTAAAGGAATTATGACTGCGGCTCTCCAGAGATATTTTCTTAATTCATGCTTCCGGTCCCTGCCTTTCCCTTCGTATGGGAGGATTCTTTTCCTCACATCAAAGCCTTCAAGAGGCGTAACGGTGAAGGGAGCGAGACCGTAGGAATTCAGGTTGAAATTTGATTCCCTGTCGGGTTCGAACTGAACATTCCCTTCGTGATTGTTCTGGAAGCTTCCAATATGCTGAAAGACTACCTTCTCTCCTTTTGAGAGTCGCACCTTCAGGTCGTCAGAGAAGAGCTCGACAATATTTCTTGCATCGGCATAATTAAGCTTCAGCGATTCTGAGACCCTGCCAATGAGCAGCCCGTCGTTGTGACTAAGGTTTCGGTTAAATGAAATCTGTTTCAACGGAGGATAAAACAAGCCCGAGGACTTATCAATATGGGCAGGGGTATAATTTCCGATAAATCCCCCGAACCGGGGAATAATTACACAATCGTGCCCGAAAAGCAGTTCTCTTATGAAAGGTGTTATGTCCATCAAAAGGCGATCTTTCTCCAAATACAAAGTTAATAAAAATTGGCTATTACCAACAGCCCGTACAGCTTTTTGATTTACGGGCTGTAAGCATGAATGTTACGGATCTTTCACCAACCGGTACAATCAGGTTTCCTTTTATGGATTTTTCCCCTGTCATCCCCTGCGGATTTATCCTCCCAGTCCACTGCACGGCTGTAAGAATAAGGTAAATCAGCTGATTTGTATTATCTTCGTATTTCCAAAATATTCTCTGATGAGAAACATCGAAATGGTTGATCTGAAGGCCCAGTATGAAGCTCTGGCAGCGGAGATCGACCTGGCAATAAAGTCAGTCATTGATTCGACCGCCTTTATCAAGGGACCGGAAGTCAGGCTGTTTGAATCTGAGCTTGGCGATTACCTTGGTGCCAGGCATGTTATCAGCTGTGCAAACGGGACCGATGCCCTTCAGATAGCTATGATGGCACTCGGACTTAAGCCGGGAGATGAAGTCGTCACGACCAATTTTACCTTTATATCAACTGTCGAAGTTGTGGCCCTTATGGGCCTTAAGCCTGTCCTGACTGACCCTCTCGAAGAGACATTTAATATTTCACCTGATGCTGTAAGAAAGGCTGTTACAAATAAGACAAAAGCTATCGTGCCCGTGCATCTTTTTGGTCAGTGTGCCGACATGGAAGAGATTGTGAAGATCGCGACGGATAATAACCTCTATGTTATCGAGGATGCCGCGCAGGCTACGGGTGCTGAATATTCGTTCAGCAACGGGAAAAAGATGAAGGCCGGAACAATAGGTCATATAGGGACCACATCCTTTTTCCCTTCGAAGAACCTGGGCTGCTACGGCGACGGAGGTGCCATGTACACGAATGACGATGAACTGGCAATGAAGCTCAGAAGTATCGCCAATCATGGAATGAAGGAGAGGTATTTTTACGATGACATCGGGATGAATTCAAGGCTGGATACCATACAGGCTGCCATCCTGAGGGTCAAGCTGAGATATCTCGATATTTTCAGCTCGGCGAGAATGGCTGTTGCCGATTTTTATGATGAGGCATTCATGGGTTGCCATGATATAAGTGTTCCAGGAAGATCAGCATTCTCGACCCATATCTTCCATCAATACACAATCAGGATACCGGCCGAAGCCAGGAAGGACCTTATAGACTACCTGCAGGAGAAAAAGATACCTGCAATGGTTTACTATCCTCTTCCGCTTCACCTGCAGAACGCGTACAGATATCTAGGTCACAGGGAGGGTGATTTCCCTGTAACCGGGAAGCTGTGCAGGACTGTTCTTTCACTTCCTATGTACCCGGAACTTGACCAGGAACAGCTCGATTATATTGCTTCGAATATTATCAATTTCTTTGAGGGAAGATAAGATGGAAAAAGAGTATTTTGCACACGAAAGTGCCGTAATCGATGAAGGCTGCACGATAGGAAGGGGAACAAAAATCTGGCACTTCAGTCACATCATGCAGGGATGCGAGATTGGCGAGAGTTGCAATATCGGGCAAAACGTTGTTATTTCCCCGGGTGTCAGGCTCGGCAGGAACGTAAAGGTCCAGAATAATGTTTCAATTTATACAGGAGTAACCTGCGAGGATGATGTCTTCCTGGGCCCGTCAATGGTTTTCACGAATATTTCAAACCCGAGGAGCGCGGTGGTCAGAAAAGAGCAGTACTCAGGTACACTGGTCGAAAAAGGAGCCTCCATCGGAGCAAACTCAACAGTAATATGCGGCCATACGATCGGACGGTTTGCCTTTATTGGAGCAGGGGCAGTGGTTACCAGGGATGTAAAGCCCTATGCGCTTGTTGTGGGTAATCCTGCCAGGCAGACAGGGTGGATGAGCGAATTCGGACACCGGCTTCATTTTGGTGCCGATGGAACTGCCGTATGCCCCGAGAGCGGTGAGAGATACAGGCTTGATAATGGGTCGGTTTCTAAAATTATTTATTAGTTTTATCCCCCTGAAAATTCAAACAGATGGATAGCTCTCAGAAGAATTTTGGACTGATCGGTGTCGCCGGTTATATTGCTGTAAGACACCTGAGGGCAATCAAGGATACAGGGAACAACCTCCTGGCAAGCCTCGACAAATTCGATTGCGTGGGCATACTCGACAGCTATTTCCCTGAAAGCGATTTTTTTGTTGAATTTGAAAGATTCGACAGGCATTTCGACAAGCTGAAGAGAAACGGCACCAAGATAGATTATGTCTCAATCTGCTCACCCAACTATCTCCACGATTCGCACATCAGGTTTGCCCTCAGGCACCAGGCCGATGCAATCTGCGAAAAGCCGATTGTACTGAACCCATGGAACATTGATGCCCTGCAGGAAATTGAAAGGGAAACGGGCAGGAAAGTATATACCATTCTCCAGCTTCGTCTGCATGATAAGATACTGGACCTCAGGAACAAGATAAAATCAGGGCCGGCCGGCAAGATTCACGATATAGATCTTACATACGTTACAAGCAGGGGCAACTGGTATAACATATCATGGAAGGGTGATGTACAGAAATCGGGAGGTGTGGCAACGAATATAGGCGTGCACTTTTTCGACATGCTCGAATGGATATTTGGAGATCCTGTCAGAAATACCGTGCACCTGTCAGAAAAGAATAAGGCTGCAGGATATCTCGAGCTCCGGAATGCAAGAATTAGATGGTTCCTGAGCATTGACACGAACGACATCCCTGAGGAACTAAGAAAATCAGGAAAACGGACATACCGTTCCATAACTGTTGATGGCGAGGAGTTTGAATTCTCAGAAGGCTTCACCGAGCTTCATACTGCCACATACAGGGAAATCATGGCCGGCAGAGGATTCGGACTGGAGGATGCCAGGAAATCCATCGAGACCGTGTACGCGATCAGGAATGCTGTACCGGAAGGGCTGACCGGCGATTATCACCCGATGCTGAAAAAATAACAACTGCCAGATAATGAAGATTTACGAAAAGCTTATAAAAAAGGAAACAAAGCTTTCACTGATAGGATTAGGTTACGTGGGGCTGCCCATCGCTCTCGAGTTTGCCAGGAAAATCAGTGTTATCGGATTCGACATCAGGCCCGACAGGATCGAGCTGATGAAAAAGAATATCGACCCCAGCAATGAGCTGGAACCGGGTAGCTTCCTTGGTACCGACATTGAATATACAGCCGACCCTGAGATACTCAGGCAGGCTTCGTTCCATATCATTGCCGTTCCCACACCGACCGATAAACATAACCTTCCTGATCTCACACCCGTTCTTAAGGCTTCGGAGACCGTGGGGAAAATCCTGAAAAAAGGCGATTATGTTATCTATGAATCAACCGTTTACCCCGGGTGTACCGAAGAGGATTGCATACCCGTCCTTGAAAAATTTTCGGGACTGAAGGCGGTAACGGATTTCAAGGTTGGATTTTCTCCCGAGAGGATCAACCCGGGTGACAAGAACCATACACTTACCAGGATAGTAAAGGTCACCAGCGGATGCGACAGTGAATCGGCAGAAGAGATCGCGAAGACGTACGAACTGATTATCGTGGCCGGAGTATTCAGGGCAAGCTCGATAAAAGTTGCCGAATCGGCAAAGATCATTGAGAATACACAGCGCGACATCAACATAGCTTTCATGAATGAGCTTTCCATTATCTTTAACCGGATGGGCATCAATACGTTTGAAGTTCTCGAGGCCGCCGGTACTAAATGGAACTTCCTGAAGTTCTACCCGGGCCTTGTAGGAGGCCATTGCATAGGTGTCGATCCATATTACCTGTCATTCAAAGCCAAGGAGCTTGGCTACCATCCCCAGATGATTGACTCGGGCCGGTTTGTTAACGACAGCATGGGAAGGTATATAGGGAAACAAACTGTAAAGAAGATTATTGCAGCAGGTAAGAGCCCGAGCGGGGCCAGGGTGCTGGTGATGGGCATCACCTTCAAGGAGAATGTGACTGATATCAGGAACTCGAAGGTTGTCGATGTCGTGAGCGAGATGACCGATTTCGGAGTAAAGGTCGATGTTATCGATCCGGGTGCCGACCCGGCCGAGGTGAAACACGAGTATGGGCTGGACCTCAGCAAGGAACCGTCGGGTAAATATGATGCAATCATCCTTGCTGTGAGCCATACCGCTTATCTTGACCTGGACGAGAAATATTTTTCATCCCTCCTCGGAAAGGACGGGATAGTTGTGGATGTAAAAGGTATTCTCCGTGGCAGGATCAAGAACCACACTTACTGGAGCCTCTGAAATGAGAAAGATCCTTGTAACCGGGGGAACAGGATATATCGGTTCGCACACCGTTGTTGAACTGCAGGAGGAAGATTATGAGGTTATCATTATCGATAACCTCTACAATTCGGAGGCAGAGGTTGCAGACAGGATAGGAAGGATTACCGGTCGTAAACCACATCTTGAGGTTTTCGATCTGTGCGACAGAAATGAGCTTAACAGGTTCTTCAGGAACCACCGGGGCATCGAGGCTATCATCCATTTCGCGGCGTATAAATCCGTAAGTGAATCTGTCAGAAAACCTATAGAATATTACCGGAATAACCTTCTCTCGCTGGTAAATATCCTTGAGGCAATGAAACAGCATGGTGTACCATCTATCGTCTTTTCATCCTCATGCACCGTTTACGGTCAGCCCGACAAGCTCCCTGTTGACGAGGATTCACCTCTGAAGCCTGCTCTTACACCTTACGGCAATTCAAAGCAGACAGGTGAAAGGATATTAAGCGATACGATGGCCGCAACTGTCGGACTTAGTGCAATATCGCTGAGGTATTTCAATCCAATTGGCGCTCATCCTTCGGCACTGATCGGGGAATTGCCCAGGGGTGTTCCCGAGAACCTGGTTCCCTATATCACGCAGACAGCAATCGGGCTGAGAAAAGAGCTCCTGGTTTTCGGCGATGACTACAATACTCCCGACGGGTCATGCATCAGGGATTATCTCCATGTATGCGACCTTGCAAAAGCACATACCGCTTCCGTTGCAAGGCTCCTGAAAAAAGAGAACCGGAAGAGTTTCGAGGTATTCAACCTGGGCACGGGAAAAGGCGTTTCCGTTCTTGAAGCGATCAGGTCGTTTGAAAAGGTTTCAGGAATAAAGCTGAACTACAGGATCACAGGAAGAAGGGAAGGCGATATTGAGAAAATATGGGCCGATCCTACCCTTGCAAATAATGAACTTGGCTGGAGCACCAGCCATTCACTTGACGATGCGATGAAATCAGCCTGGGAATGGGAAAAGAATCTGAGAGACTGCAATAAATGAAATACAACAGCACAGTTCTGATCACCGGCGGAGCCGGTTTCATAGGATCCCACGTGGTAAGAAGGTTCGTGAACTCATATCCCTCCTACCTGGTGGTCGTTGCCGACAAGCTGACCTATGCAGGCAACCTTGCCAACCTGTCGGATATTGAAAAGAACGACAACTACAGGTTCGAGAAGATCGATATTGTGAACAAGGCAGAGGTCGAAAGACTTTTTTCAGAATACAACTTCGACAAAGTCATTCACCTTGCAGCCGAATCTCACGTAGACAGGTCCATTACCGGTCCGGATGAATTTGTTTACACAAATATCATAGGTACCGTCAACCTACTCAACGCATCGAGAAAATCATGGGAAGGAAATCCCGACAGGAAGCTTTTTTACCATATTTCAACAGATGAGGTTTTCGGATCTCTTGGCAAAGAGGGTTTTTTTACAGAAGAGACGGCTTATGATCCCAAGAGTCCGTATTCAGCGTCAAAGGCGAGTTCCGATCATCTAGTCAGAGCTTATTTCAATACCTACAAGCTGCCCGCTGTCGTCTCAAACTGCTCGAACAATTACGGGCCGAATCAGTTTCCAGAGAAGCTCATTCCCCTTGCAATAAACAATATCAAAAACAGCAGGCCGATACCGGTTTACGGGAAAGGTGAGAATATCCGCGACTGGCTTTATGTCGGGGATCATGCTTCGGCAATTGACATCATCAGCCATAAGGGAAAACCGGGCGAAACATACAACATCGGCGGAAACAACGAATGGAAGAACATCGATCTTATCAGGCTCCTTTGCAGGATAATGGACGACCGCCTTGGCAGGGAAGCCGGCACTTCCGAAAAACTTATAACCTTCGTCACCGACAGGCCGGGCCACGACATGAGGTATGCAATCGACTCCTCAAAAATTACCAGGGAACTGGGCTGGTCGCCTTCAGTTACTTTCGAAGCAGGACTTGCAAAAACTGCAGACTGGTATCTTTCCAACCAGCAGTGGCTTGATAATGTTCTGTCCGGAGATTACGAAAAATATTACGGGAAGCAATACCTGAAACGGTAGCTTAATTTTTCACCACGTTCTTCATCCTTCCGATCAGCTCGTCGCCGAGCTCCGATTTGATCATTATGTGGTCGCGTATTGCGCTTACCACGCTGTTGGATTCAAAATCTCCCCTTACCTGCCCGAAATCCTTTATCTTCTCGCTGTCGCCCCAGTCCATCCCGAAGCCGGTCATGGACGACAGTGTAAACTCTTTCCTGGCATCCTCGTAAAGGAGGTTATCAAGCTCAACCACGCTCTTTTTCCATTTTTCGACAACAGCAATCACATCCGTCGATGTGAAATCATCAAGCGGCTTCCCGGTTTCTTCTTCAATTCTGCCGGCTGCCCATGTCCACTCCCATTCGTAGTAATTCGCATGCATCGAGGAAAGGTGAAGCGACATCTCCCCGAGTGAAGAAAGCAGACCCGACTCAAGTCTTTCGAGCATCTCGTCCACTTCATCCTTTGGTGCGATAAGGCCGGCAAGATCAATCCATTCTCCCGTGCCGTGGGCCGGATCGGGTCTCAGCCTGGTCCTGATCTCTTCATTATTTGAGAAAGTGATCCCTTCAAGCCTTTTGATGATCGAATTGCCCAGGAACTTGTCTATTCCCTTCTGGTAAAGCTCAATCCCCCTTTCGAGGGAATGACGCGAGATCTTCATGCTGTGATAATAGTAATAATCTGAACCCTGCCCTGAGTTTCTCTGGAGGTTAATTAGAATATCCCTTCCTGCCATCATTTTCGTGATAGTGAAGGGACTCAGAAGGTTGAAATTGATAAGGTCGTACTTCACCGGATCACGGCGTTTGTCCCTCAGGGGCCATTTCTGAGCATCGCGGATGGTGCCCACACTTCTCAGGTTTACTGCAGGAACCAGTACGCTTTCGTCGTTGCTTTCTATCAGGTAAGAAAAAGGAAGCGAGGTCGTATCGAGGTTCTTGTAATGTCTTCCCATCACAAGGGTGAAGGGTCCTATTCTTGCCGGCCAGAGAAGGTACGAATCGCTTGTGGTCTTTGATCCCCTTTCCACAATACCCTGGTGGATCGGCCCCAGCTTGTACATGTGGTTGCTCTGGTTAGATCCGCTACCCGCATTCATGAAAGAGAAAATCCCTGCAATCAGGAGTGTTGATTTATGATGCGTTACAGTGTACGGGCCTGCGAATATCGAACACGCTTCACCGTGAAAGCCGCCGCAGTTTGCGAAAAAGAGCGAGTTTTCAGCAGAGTACTGCTTGCCCAGGACACATCCCTGCCCGATAAAGCATTTGTCTATGATCGCCGAGTCGGTCACTGTCGACCCGGAGCAAACAATAAAATGGTCCATTATCACACCTGGCCCGATAAAGACAGGATCGTCAGGAGAGCTGTTCAGCGAGCCGTCGTTAAGGCGGAGCGCACCGTCAACAACGGCAGAGGGACCCACAACCACATTCCGTATATGCTGACAGTTAAGGATGCGTGCCTTTTCGCCAATTACACCCGTGTCAGAGCTGACGCTGCCCGCATATTCACTGATCAACTTTTCTATCCTGTCTATGGCTTTTGTCCGGTGACGGTAAAGCGCAATTATATATGCCTGGTGCGCTGTGAGCCTGTCCCATATTCTTACGGCCCTCGCACCCGTTTCGTTCAGTACGGCTACCAGTGTGCCGTTTCCGAACGATGTAAGCTCTTCGGTGTGAATCTTCCCGCAGTTCCTGATAACCACCCTGTTGCCAATAGAATAATTGGCTATATAATCCCTTACGTTATAGACCGAAACATCGTCGCCAACTGTGCAGTTGTGCAGGTGGGCATTCATTATTCCCGATCGGATCATAACACCCGAATCATCGGTGAAGCCCTCCGAGAAAACACCAAGCTTTATCCTGCCCGAAAAATGAACATTCCTGCAACCTCCCGGATGAAATCCATCCTTAACAGTAACATCATTCCAGCTGTTGCAGGTGCATCCCGATGATTCTAAGCTTTTTATCTCGATTTCAGTGAGATTCCTGTGACCCGGTTCCGGATTCATTGCTGGAATATTTAATTATTCGACCGTGACTGACTTGGCAAGATTTCTCGGCTGATCCACATCACAACCTCTCAATACTGCAATATGGTACGAGAGGAGCTGGAGAGGGATAACCGCCAGGATTCCTGAGAATACCGGTACGGTGACAGGAACTTCCAGGACGTGGTCGGCAATTGCACCTATAGCCTGGTCACCTTCGGTAACAATAGCTATAACCTTCCCTTTCCTGGCTTTTATTTCCTGTATGTTGCTTGAAATTTTGTCGTACGTGCTGTCCCTCGTGGCCACAACAACCACAGGCATGTTTTCGTCAATGAGGGCAATGGGCCCATGTTTCATCTCAGCCGCAGGATAGCCTTCAGCATGAATATATGAGATCTCTTTCAGCTTAAGCGCTCCCTCCAGGGCGACAGGAAAAAGATATCCCCGTCCGAGGTATAAAGCGTTCCTTGAATCTTTGATCAGTTCGGCCAGCGCAAGAGCCCGGTCGTTTGCCTGGAGGGCTCTTTCCATCTTACCGGGAAGGGATACCAGCTCCCCGATTAGGTCGTGATATACCGTATCGGAGATTATCCCCTTCCTGTAACCGATCACAAATGCCATCATTGCCAGTACGGTTACCTGGGTCGTGAAAGCCTTGGTGGATGCAACGCCGATCTCGGGTCCTGCATGGGTATATACTCCGGCATCCGTTTCCCTCGGGATACCCGATCCCACGACATTGCATATGCCCAGGACCTTGGCTCCCTTGCCGCGGGCCATCTTAATGGCAGCCAGGGTATCGGCTGTCTCCCCGCTCTGGCTTATGGCTATCACAATATCTCCCTTGTTGATCACGGGATTCCTGTACCTGAACTCCGAGGCATATTCCACCTCGACGGGAATCCTGGTATATTCCTCAAAAATATATTCTCCCAGCAAGCCTGCATGCCACGAGGTACCACAGGCGATTATAATGATCTTTTCTGCTTTTACAAGGTCGTCCATAACGCCGTGAAGCCCCCCCAGCATTATCCCGGAATGATCGGGAAGTATCCTCCCCCTGAATGTGTCGTGTATGGCCCGTGGCTGCTCAAAAATTTCCTTCAGCATGAAATGGGGAAAGCCCTCTTTATCCACCTCTCCCAGCCTGATATCTACCTCCTTAACCTCGGGCTGTATGACCTGTTTTCTCAGGGTACGGATCGTGAGCTCATTCCTGCCTATTATTGCAAGATCATCGTCGCCAAGGTAGATTACTTTCTGTGTATGCTCAACAATGGGTGTGGCATCCGAAGCAATGAAATTTTCACCGTCGCCAACGCCGATTACAAGGGGACTCCCTTTCCTCGCAGCAAAGATCCTGTTTTTCTCCTGCGGGCATATTATAGCCAGTCCGTATGCTCCCTCCAGGCTGCCTAATGCCGTCGTAATAGCCTGTTCAGGGGAGAGGCTTCCCTCGAGATAGAGATGTTCCATCAGGTTTGCAATAACCTCCGTATCGGTCTGGCTGTTAAAGACCACGCCCCTGTTCTCGAGGTGTTTTTTAAGCCGCGAATAGTTTTCAATTATCCCGTTGTGTACGACAATAAAGTTTCCCTTGTATGAAACCTGGGGATGAGCATTGAGCTCATTCGGTTCACCATGAGTTGCCCACCTGGTATGCCCGATACCGATAGGACCGTCAGCACCCGAATCATTTACCATCTCCTCCAGGTCTTTTACCCTGCCCTTGCACCTGAAGATTGAGGGTTCATCGCCGATCAGGGCAAGACCGGCAGAGTCGTACCCCCTGTACTCCAGCCTTTTCAGACCGTTAAGTATTATATCCTTAGCTGATCTGGAACCGATATAGCCAACTATTCCGCACATAGAAATCCAAGATTAAAATCTGATGCAAAGCTAGCAATTTTGGTTCACAATTTCTAGAACCGGGTATAAACGAAGGTAAATGTGGGTGGTGTGGTTGATCCGATATTCCTGAGCAGTGCACTTTGAACGTCGCCGTCACCAAGCTTGATCTCCAGTTCCGGCTTGGGAATGATCCCTTTAAGATAATCCTGCACGAATGCCGCAATATTGAAAGAGTATGTAAGGGATGTTGAGTTGAATGCCCCTCCGAAGAATGTCGGATAAATTGTATAATCAGGGACAACTTTCGAAAGGGATGCCGTATCGGCATAATAAAGGTAAAGCTGGGAAGGGACTTTAGTTGCCGTAAAATATACCCCATCCATGTTGGCTCTGTAGATAAGTCTTGCCTTGTTCACGGATATGTTCTTCATACCCTTGTAGGCTTCAAGTCCGTTGAGCTTAATCGTAGCCGTCATTCCATGAATGCTCTGGATACATGTCAGGGTATCCATGATCCCGTCGTTCACGTGCTTTATCGCGAGGAGGGGATCGGCCGTGGTCCTGTCGTGGTAATAACGGTTATAGCTGACACAGTTTTTATTGAACAGGAAATCATAGTAATACACCGATGTCGAAGTAGGGGTATGATAGTAAACCCTGATATATATCGGTTCGTAGTAAGAATCGAGCAAAAGCAATTCCGGGATGGTGGAAAAACCTCCCTTTGTCAGCGGGCTTCCATCCTGAAGTGAAACTAAGACTCCCTTAAAGAAATACCTCCAGTCGGTGGATGAGTCTCCTTCCTGGTTAAGCTTCAGCGTATCTCTCATCAGGTACTTACCTACAGAAATCGGCATATCGACCGAAACCGAATATGAACTGTCCTTGGGAACGACACCCAGGGGGTATGTTCCAAGGTAGGTGCTCAGGTTGGGTACCCTGTCGGAGTAATAGGTTGAATCGGAATATAACTGGTCCGTTATTTCATCGAGCCGGACAGCTGGGTTGAGCGTCGTATCCCCTTTGGCTCCGGCAATGGTGACATTCAGCTTTACCGAGTCAACTGTCGGCTGTCCGCCGGAATATTTACCTGCAAGTCTTAACTGGCAGACCAGGTCCCCGTAAGTATCTCCGAAATATGGATTGTGCAATCCTCCGATATAAGAATATCTCGTCCCTGAAGAGACAACCCTGCTGTTGTACGTCGTATATGAACGCGGCACTATTGTATCTGTCGACTGCACGTTAGCAAAATCGGAGCCGGGCAAAAGGCCGTTTCCAATGTCGGTGGAGATTTCATTACACGATGAGGAGAGAAGCAGGAACGTGATTATGATAACAGGGAGAAATATTTTTTTCAGAAAACTGCCTGCAGCAAAGCAGTTGTTCCTGTGGAAATCATGAAAGTAATTTGTCATAAAAATCATTATAGGCGTCAATATACTCCGATTCATCCTTGAATTCCAGCATGGGTTTTCCTGATGCATCAATAAACTTTACAAGTTCAGCATTAACTTTTTCACTCCCAATTATTACCCCATCGGAGTTCTTAATCGCAAGCTTGGAAACATTAACGAAATCAGGCTTTTTTACCAGTTTGAGGTTGTCACCGTCGATCCCGTCGTAGCGTAGCTTGTCAGCAAACGTAGATCTAAACGGATTTTTGAAATCGTTATTGTAAACGGAGTACACAATTTTAAAATTATGAAACAAGGGATCGTCGTTATATATGTTCCTCAGGTAGACGGGGACGAGTGCCGTCATCCACCCGTGACAATGCACAATATC
>Ga0335071_10005157_pt1 | contig 13598 bp, 11 predicted proteins | sample Lox_Sample_15_FD_206724 | JGI IMG/M metagenome (GOLD analysis project Ga0335071, IMG submission 206724) | Soil microbial communities from Loxahatchee National Wildlife Refuge, Florida, United States - Lox_Sample_1.5 | ecosystem: Environmental > Terrestrial > Soil > Wetlands | place: USA... | reverse complement strand
ATGATGGCCCCGACAATGTGAACGATCCAATCCCCAATAGATTGCGGTTTACCAAAATTGAACATGCAGCGATGTTATCAGCCCGGAGCGAACGAGCGGAGCTCCCACTCCTACGCCGCGATCTGGAACTTCTCCTGTAGCACGCTCAGGCTAACCAGAATCATCAGGATCTGGTCATTGGCCGTACGCGCACCCTCATCCATCGAGGGCATCCGGTCGAGCAACTCGATCACCTTCTTCTGGTCGAAGAACGGCAGCGACGCGAACGTTTTGCCGCGCAGGATCTCCTGCACGTAATCGTGGAACGTATCCTCGGCATTCAGTGTGGCCGGCGGACTGAGAAACGGATGCTTCTGCCGGCGGTAGACTTCGTCGGTGATCACATCCTTCACGGCTTCGCGCAAAACATATTTCTCCGTCATCCCGCGAATTTTCTGGTTCGCCGGCTGCCGCACAATCAGCTCCACCACTTTGTGATCGAGAAACGGCACGCGCCCCTCGACCGAGTGCGCCATCTCCATGCGGTCGCCCAGCATCGTCAGGATGTATCCCGCCAGGAACGTCTTCGACCACAGATACAGCGACTGGTGCAGCGCATCGCGCCCTTTTAATTGTCCGCGCACATCCGTGTCATCGAGGATCCCGCATGCGCCCTCTTGAGATGCGTAGCGCTCCTGGAATTCAGGCGACAGCAGCGGCCGGAACTTGACCGCGCGCGACGACACAGTCTCGATCCACGACGGCACGTATCCGAGAATCCGCTTCACGCCCTCGACCGGCCCGATCTCGCCATCGGGCAGCAGTAACCCGCGCGAGACCGAATTGTGCTGTTCCAGCCACGCCAACAGTTCCTCCACCGCCTTGGGATCCTGCCCCTCGCGGTTGTAAAGCAGCATGTCGCGGCGGAAGTGCGCATATCCTCCCAGAATCTCATCGGAACCTTCGCCCGTGATCACCACCTTGTAGCCCGCATCACGCACCGCCCGGCTGAGCAGGTACTTCGCCACTCCGTGCGCGTTGACACACGGCGTTTCCGCTTGCGCAATCGCGTCGGCGAAATTGTCGGCCAGATGATGTTGCCCAATGGGAATGGGAAAGAATTCTGCGCCCGTAAGTTCCGCCATTTTCTTCGCCACCGCGCCTTCGTCGTACAGCACGTGCTCGAAGGTAAGCGTGAAGGCGCGAATCGGGTCCGGATGATGCCTTGCCGCCAGCCCCAGCACCGAGCACGAATCCAACCCGCCGCTCAGGTAGACGCCGACCGGCACATCGGCGCGCAGCCGAATGCGCACGGCCTCTTCAAATTCGTGGCGAAACTCCGCCGCGTACTCCGCATCCGGCCGTGTCGGCGCCGTGGCGTCCGCCGGCGGATAGTTAAAGTCCCAGTACTGCGTCACCTGCACATGCTTTTCTGTGGCCAGCAGAAAGTGTCCCGGAGGAACCTGGAAAACTCCGTCATACAGCGTCCGCGACTGATGGCCCCCGAACGACACGGAATGAAACACCGATTCCTGGTCCCACCGTGCCGGAACTCCTGCCGCGAACAGCGCCTTCACCTCCGACGCCAGGTACAACGTCTCATTGTGCCAGGCATAAAACAGCGGCTTGATCCCGAACCGGTCGCGCACCGCAATCATGCGCCGCCGGTTCTCATCCCACAGAATGATGGCAAACTCGCCGCGCAGATGATGCAGAGCCTGCATCCCGAAATCTTCGTAAAGATGCAGAGCAATCTCGCTGTCGGACTTCGTGCGCAAACGATGTCCGCGGCTCTGCAAGTCGCGTTGAATGGGTTCGTAGCCGTAGAACTCGCCGTTGACGATGATCCGCGTGCGCTCATCTTCGCTGGCAATCGGCTGGTCCCCCGTGGTCAGGTCAATGATGCTGAGCCGCGCATGCCCGAGCGCGACCTTGCCGTCGGGAGAAATCCAATGCCGCTGGCCATCCGGGCCCCGGTGATGGAGCCTCTTCGTGGCGCGTTCTACCACTGCCGGAGAGATCACATCCCGGCGCGAAAACATTGCGACGATCCCGCACATGCCCTGTGAGGTTCCCTTCTTCGATGGAAGTTATCGATTCCCGGCCGATCCCGGCCAATGCAGGGAGGAGAGATATGAACGCCCAGCCGAATTATAGCGCCGGGCCTCACGAGGATTTGTCACGGAAGGGTCAACGGAAGCCCAAGCTTCGTCCCGTTCAATGCATGGCGAAAACGAATCCCCACATCACGGGATTCTTTCGGAGCCGCGTTCGAGCCCATCGATTCCACGACCCGGGAGTTCGGCGGCTGGACCAGTAAGAATTCCTGCTCCCAAGTCGCCGATCAAGAATGAATGCAGGTTTCAATCAAAATGAAGAAAATGAAAAGCAACTCCGACAAGCCCGGCTCCGCGTCCTGGCCCCTGGCCCCGGCCCCTGCCCTACTGAAAGTTCCGCACCAGCATCAGGTTCGACTCCGCAAACTCATACTGCACATAAATCAGGGACTTGGCGTCGCGCGACAAACTGACGCCCCACCCAGGATCCCGATTGAAGGTCCAAACCCGCCGCGTTTTCCCGGTAGCGAAATCAAAAAACTGCACTGAGCCGTCCGGCACATCGCCAAGCCTCAGGAAATAAATTCCCTCCGCGCTCAAAGCCCAATTCGGCCAGCCGCCGCCCCCGACCTCGCTCAGAACCTCTGTCTCCTCGCCGCCATCGAGCGGCATCCGCCAGATTCCACCCTTCTCGTACTTGCAGTAATAAAGATAGCGCCCGTCAGCCGACTCCACCGCCGACATTCCCCCATGCTTCGTCATCTGGATGGGCGTTCCACCTCCAACCGGCATCTTCCAGATCTGAAACAAGTCCGCCCCTCGCTTCGAAGCGAAATAGATCCACTTCCCGTCCCGCGACCAGCTCGGCGAAAGATTATCCGCGCCCACATTCGTCGGTACCATGTGCGGCACGCCTCCGGGAACTTCCACCATGTAGATCTCGCTGCGTTCGTGCGGATGAAACTCAAACGCCAGATACCGCCCATTCGGCGACCAGCGTGCCCGCCCCGCCGTCCCGTGCAGTGCAGTGATCTGATCGCAGTTGTCTCCCTCCGCATCGCACGTCCAGATATCCCAAAACCCCAGCCGGTCCGACTCGAACGCGATCTTCTTGCCATCCGGGGATATGTCCGGACGCATCTTGTCTCCCTTCTCCCAAATGAGATGGGTAGGCGGCCTCACGCGCTGCCTCTCCTCTTTCAAGTCCAGCCGCCAGATGTCTGTCTTCGAGATTCCCTGCTCATACACCAGCGCATTCCCGTTCGCAGGAATCGACGGCCACTCCGCCTGCCCCACCGGACCGGCCACCGGACGCGGTTCCGATCCTGTCGCTGAAACCCGCCACAGTCCCGTCGCCACCCCCCGATTGGAAGAGAAAATGATCTCCCGGCCGTCTCTCGTCCACGTCGGAGGCCCCATGATCGGACGGTCGTCAAACGTCAGTCTTTTCGCGCTTCCGCCGTTCGCAGCCATCACGTAGATATCGTTATTCACGCCCGCGACTGTCGAACGGATGAACGCCAGTTGGCTCCCGTCCGGCGAGTACACCGGAGCCCGGTCCAGCGATCCCGCGGGTGGCGAAGTGATCTTCCGTACGCTCGAGTCGGCTAATGAAAGCACCGAAATCCACCCCTGCGTCGCATCGCTCGCACTGCTCTCCGAAAATGCCAGAGCGTCGCCTTTGGGAGACCACGATATCCCTTCTCCCCCTGCCGATGCGGGCCCTCGATACACTCGCCGTTCCGTCCCTCCCAGAGCCGAAACGGTCAGGATCGAAATCTCCCCATTCGCATAGCGGTTGAACGCAATCTCGCGCCCGTCGGGAGACCACGTCGGACAGCAGTCCGTCGCCTCCTTCGTAAGCTGGATCGATGTATCTCCCCCCACCACCGCCGCAAATATTCCCGTGTGGCGCAGCCCGTCGCTCTGCCGGAAAGCTACCAGCGTGCCATCCGGAGAAAACGCCGGTGTTGCCTGGTATCCCCGCAGCCCCGTGAGCGGAACCACTTCGATCCGGGTCAACTGCGTATCGGGTTTCGGCCGGTACAGTCCCCAGATCGACGTCCCCGCCAGCGCCAGGCCGATCGCAACCCCGGCCCAAAGTCGCTTCGAAACTTTGGGTCCCGGTCGAACTTCGGCCGGCGCAGTCGGGGCCGAATTGGAAGCTGTTCTATCTTCCTCAACCGGAATCTCGACTGGAATCAGCGTCCCGATAAATCGGTATCCGCGTTTCGATACTGTCTCAACGAACCGCGGGCTATCCGCGGAATCTCCTAACGCTTCCCGCAGGCGCGCCACGGCACTGTTCAACCCGTGATCGAAGTCTACAAACGTGTCTGCCGGCCACAGTCTGTGCCGCAACTCCTCCCGCGAGACCGCGTCCCCGGCCCGCTCCAATAACAAGGACAGAACACGAAACGGTTGTTCTTGTAGCTTGACGCGCTTCCCGTCCTTGCGCAGTTCCCCAGCTCGGAAATCAACCTCGAACACGTCAAAGCGGACCTTCGCTGCCGTCGCTTGCGTCTCTGGCATCTCCCCCACCTTTCATTGGACGTGAGCCTTCACTGAAACGTTAGTGTCCGCTCCCTGGCCACCTCACCCGGGCGCCCGTGATCCGCTCCTCAACTGCAGTGGGTTCATAGATTTACCCGCGTTACCCACTCGTGACCTCCTCGTGTGAAACGTTTAGTAGCCGAGTCCGTATTGACATTGCAAGTTGTGGCGCCAGGAACCCGAACCGGCGGCTCCATTTCGAACAAACCCGAGTTCATGAACGCCATGGCAATTCCAGAGGGAGAGAGAAAAACAGACATGCTTATCCACACACCAGTGCTTCTTGCAGTTACGTTAATTCCGGCCGCTTGGTTCTCTCCATCCGAAACAAACAAGCCTCAGCAGAACACACCCCAGATATCCGCCGTTAGCACCGCCCCGCGCCCTCTATCCTCCCTCTTGCAAAAAGCTCAGGCGGGAGACCCCGATGCCCAATACCAACTTGGCCGCTCCTACATGGACGGAACCGGCGTTCCCCTCGACTACACCCAAGCCGCGTTTTGGTACCAGAAATCCGCGCAGCAGGGTTTTCCACAGGCCCAGTTCACCCTCGGCTACCTCTACGAACAAGGCAAAGGCGTGAAGCGGGATTATCGCCAGGCGATCGCCTTTTACACCGCCGCCGCAGAACAGCAATCCCCCGACGCGCAGAACAATCTCGGCGCAATGTACGTCCATGGCAAAGGTGTTCACAAAGACTTGAACCAGGCCGTGTACTGGTATCGCAAAGCTGCCGAGCACGGTCACGTCATCGCGGCATCCAATCTCGCCTCGCTTTACCTTAAGGGAAAAGGTGTGCCGCAGGACTTGCCGCAGGCCGCAGTCTGGTTCCGTGTTGCCGCTAATCGCGGATTCACTCCCGCCCAGGAGAATCTCGCTTGGATGTATTTCACCGGCACGGGACTGACGCTCGATTACTCTCAAGCCGAGAAGTGGGTTAGAAAGGCGGCTTTAGCCGGAGATGCTCGTGCACAACTTGATCTCGGCTACTTGTACGAGCAAGGCAAAGGTGTTTCCCTGGACTACATTTCCGCCTACTCCTGGTACAAAGCCGCGTCCAATGGAGGAGAGAAGCGCGCCGATTCCGCCCTCAGAAATCTTTCCACGCTCATGAGCAAAGCCCAGATTCAGCAAGCCATAACCGCGGCGGCCAGCTTGCCCCAGCCCTCCGCCGCCTCCGGCGCCTACGCCAATGCAGATACGCTTGGAACCTTCCTCGGCCGCAGATAGTTTCCGTGCGGGCCGTGGGCTGTCCCTTGCTCCGCTCGCATCTTCCAGCAACTTGTCATCCTTCGGCCCGCTTCTCAGCAGCGGGCCGAGAAATATTTCCCGCAAACAGGCTTTTGGCTGCGATACCGGAACGCGTTCATTCACTCCATTCATAACGGCGATGCGAGCTTTATTCGTGTGGCTTCCGACCTGATACTTCACGATTCTTTTGAAATTCCCCGTCGACGCAGGTCGTGTTTGGCGTCACACCGCAACTACCGGCCCTGTGCTAGTCTCCCCGCATGAAAACGCTGCTGGCCATCATCGTCAACATATCCCTGGCTCATTCCCTCGCTGACGCCGCTGATATCCCTATGTTCCGGGGAAATCCGCAGCACACCGGCGTCCTCGCCGATTCCGCTGCGCCGAAAGGTGGCGCATTCATCAATCCAAAGTGGCACTTTCAAACCGGCGGCAGGATTCGGTCCTCCGCGGCATTGGTCAGCGGAGTCCTCTACTTCGGCAGCGACGACGGCTATCTCTACGCCTTGAAAGCCGCCGATGGCACGCTGCTATGGAAGCTCCAGACCAACGGGCCGGTCTCGTCCTCTCCGGCCGTCGCCAACGGTCTGGTCTACTTCACGAGCGGAGACCGCGTCTTCCGCGCACTCGACACCGCCTCCGGTAAAGCGAAATGGACATTTGCCACGGGCCCGGAACTACCTTTCCCGGGCGCATGGGACTGGTTCCTCTCCTCGCCCGTCCTCTCCGAGCAAGCCGTTGTCTTCGGCGCCGGCGACGGATTCGTCTATGCCCTCGACGCCGTCTCCGGCAAGAAACAATGGGCATTCAAGACCGCAGGACGCGTCCGGGCTACTCCCGCGATCGATCGTGGCATCGTCTACGCCGGCAGCATGGACGGCACCCTATACGCCCTCGATCTGAAGACTGGCAACCTGAAGTGGAAATTCAAGACAGAAGGCAACCAGTATTTTCCCGTGGGTGAAATTCAGTCTTCCCCCGCAGTCGCAGACGGCGCCGTATTCTTCGGCAGCCGTGACGGATGCCTCTACGCCGTGGACGCGGAAACCGGCAAGCAGCGCTGGCGTTATTCCAACGAAGGCAATTGGGTGATCTCTTCCCCAGCGGTCGCCGACGGGCTGGTGGTCGTCGGGAACTCCGACGGCGAATACGTTCAAGCCATCGACGCCAGCACAGGGAAAGAAAAATGGCGTCGCGATACCAAGGTCAATGTCTTTTCATCCGCAATCGTAACCGCTGGAACGATCGCCATCGGCGACTTCTACGGAAAAGTTTGGATTCTCGATCTCAAAACAGGCGAGCCCAAAGCTCTCTACTACTTCGAAGAGCGAGTCAACGCCTCACCGGTCGTAAGCGACGGCATCCTCTACGTGGGCTGCGAAGACTACAACTTCTATGCGTTTCAGTAGTCAGCTGGGGATCGTTGCAGATCTGCGTGGACCCTCACTCTTTGCGTGAAAGCAGGAATTAGCCTGTAACCTTGATTCCGTGCTTGGCCAGAACCTCGTCGGGCACGTCGACGGAGAGGAAGTCGATCGGCTCGCGCGAGTTCAAGTCCCAGAGCGCATCCATGGGACGATTCAGCCCCTCGATCAAGTCTTTCTTTACGCCGAAGGCAAGCAAAACATTTTTTGCCTCATCCATCGAGGCATAGATCCGCCACCAGTTGGCCTTCGTCGCCCGGCGGCTGACAGAAACCTTCGCCCCGCCCCCGGCCTCATGATTGATGCTGATATCGACAAGCACGGTGCCGTATTGTAGCGCACCGCAGCACATGCCAAAAAACAATCATGCAAGTAGCTGCAGAAGCCGCGTTCGTGTAGGCGCGGAGGCATTGCTTGTGTAGGGGCGGAGGCATTCCTCCGCCCAGCGAGCGCTCCTGCGCCGGCACGGAATGCCCTAAGTCTCGCGGCCCAAGCGGCCGTACGCACTCCCGCCCGGGATTTCAGGCACAACTGACGACAAAGCCCCCCAACTACTGCTTCTCCTCCCGCCGCTTCAGGTGAGGGTAAAACGGCGCAATCTCAAACGGGATCTTCTGCGCCGCCGAAACCGGAGCCGCGGGCGTAACCTTCAACATCTCAATCCGGTCCGACCACGGATCCACCTTGATCCTGGACCCAAGCGGTGACGCCGCCAACTGCTCGGTCCGCTTCATCTGCGTTTTGGCGAATTCCGTAAGCCCCTGCATCTCAGCCGCCCGGCTCCCGCCCAAATCGTTGCTCAACCGCCCGTGCAACAGGTTGGGCAATTGCGCCGACCGTAGCTCCACGGCTTTCAGGAAAAGCGCCAGGCTCGTCGTGTCGTTATAGGGAGAGTTAGCAATCAGCACGAGTGTCTTCTTATCAGCCTCCGCCTCCTCCGCCGGATCAAAACGAAAGTTGAACTTCGAAAATACATCCAGGTCAGAAAAGGGCAGATTGAATTCCGAAAGGTATTTCGCTTCCGTCGAGTGATGCAGAATGATGTGCGCTAATTCATGCGCCAGCACCCCGGCCAGCGCCGCCTCATTCGGCAGCACATCGAGCAGCCCCCGGCTGACCACAATCGTCGGACCAATCGCGAATGACTCCAGCGGTGTAGTGAGCAACACCCGGCAGCGCACCGCGGGAAGATCAAGGTGGTTCGTAATCAGTAGGTTATTGACCACCGTTTCAAGGACGTGGTCGACTTCCCCGTCCGGCGCCATCAGCCCCGCAACCTGCAGGCGCTCCACGATCTCATCGTCAGCCGTGTACGTTTCTTTCTGCTGCGAGTACTCCGGACTGAGGTCCTGCGACGCTTCGTGCCGGTTGGGATCCACCCACGCCGGGTCATTCGTAAGGGGCTTGGCGTATTCCCGGTGGTCCCCCGCGTGTTCCAGGTCGTATCCCCAGATCCGCGTTTGCGATCTCCGCACCACCTGCTTCGCCGGGTCGCGCCCCTCCGCATCCTCGGTATAAACGTACGCCGGCATCCACGTCATCGTCATTGTGTTCAGCCGCCAGCTGTCGAAATGAAACGCCCTCTTGCCGAAAGCCTTCGACAGATACGATCCGCTGAAGCGAACAATATTGAAGTCCTGGTCCTCGACCCATATGCGCGCCAGTAACCCACGTTTCTCCGAAGGGTCACGAGGCTGTATATCGATCACCGCGCAGCGCACCTCGCCCAGCGTCTCCCACCGGACAAATCGGAACCCGTAGTTCTGCCGGTCGAAATGATCCTTGTCCGGGAACAGGGCCACAGCCAGATCTTCCGCCGTCAACTCTCGCGGAACCTCCGCCGGCTTCTTCCCCTTGCTCTCGATTGAGCTGAATTTCTGCGCGGTGACTTTTCCCGTGAGATCGAAGCGGCTAAGGAAATATTCGTCAGCCGCCGGCGCAAGCCGGTCCTCCGAATTTGGATGGTCCTCCTGAATGTACGTCTCGACGACCGGTTTGTAGTAGCTCAGCAGTTTGATAACCCGCCGTTCCTGCTCGATGGCCGCATCCACAAGGCGATCGAATGTAACCGCGCTCTTCGGGGGAGCACTCGACGCCTGTGCCGCGACGGAGTTCGGTCCCTGAGGCGCATTCTGGCCTCGCAGCCCCCCTCCCGCAGCCGCAAAAACGGCCGCGCTCACCCACAGCAGTCTCCTCACCCCAGCCCTCCAAAATAAAGTGTATCTGCTCCGGCTCCAGAGTATGCAGGGCGGAGGCATTCCTCCGCCCAGCAAGCGCAGCGAGCGCTCCCGCGCACGCCCACGTTGCCCAAGTCTCACGTCAGCTGCGACACGTGAAGGGAAGACGAAAACGGTAATCTTTGCGCGACCCGTTACGCTAAATCAGGCTCAATGATTCCAGCGCGACCGCCAGCGACAGACACGTACCTGCCGGCAACTCAAGCCGCGTTCTGTTCCCGAAACCCCGCCAACACGTTCTGATAGAGCTCGGAATATCTCCTGACCATCCTGCCCAGTGAAAAATTATCTTCTACGTACTGGCGAACGGTAGCGGCGCTGAGATTCAACCCCTGCACTCGTTTGGAAAGCTGGGGAATCGAGCGGCAGATGTGGCCGGAAACACCCTCTCGAACCACTTCCTGCACCGACCCGCCCGGCAACGCCAAAACCGGAGTTCCGCAGGCCATGGCTTCGACCATCACTAAGCCGAAGGGCTCACTCCACTGGATCGGGAACAACATCGCCATCGAATTTCCCAGCAGTTCGTTCTTGGCTGCAAGATCGGCCCCGCCCACATACTCCACAAGCTTGCCGTCGATCTTCGGCCGGATGATCTTCTCAAAGTATTCTCGATACGCCGGCTGAACCTCGCCCGCAATCTTCAGCGGAATTCCCGTTCGTTGCGAGACCGCAATCGCGATGTGAGTCCCTTTGATGGGTGCAATGCGCCCAATGAAACTGAGATACGGCTGCTTGCTTTCGACCAGGCGATACTGGCTCAGATCGATCCCGTGATGGATCGTTTGCAAGCGCGGCATGGATTCTTGCCGCCCCTGCGCCTCGCTGATCGAGACATACTGGACTTCCGGATATCGCGAGTAGTACTCGCTCAAGTAATCCTCGTGCGGACCGTGCAGCGTCAGCACAAACGGACGGCGTGCGAACCCAGAGAATGCGAGTGCCTGCGGGGATTGAACATGAACAAGATCGCAGTCCTTTAATGCGCTCTGAATCGCCCAGGAACTGTGGTTCAGCTCCCGCATCCACGCCCTTTCTGGGCGTCTGATTGGCCAGGCCGATCGCTCATAGAGCCAACGCCGCTCCGTCGGAACCGTAGACTCGCCGTTCGTATAGACAACGACCTCAATGCCGGTTCTCGCCAGGCCTTCGGCGAGTTGCGCAACGAACAGCTCAGTTCCGCCATACTCGGGTGGCGGAATCGGAATAAACGGCGGCGCAACCAGTGCGATCTTCAATGATCGAGGCTCCTCAAGCTGGGTTCCCGGGAACCGGCTTATTCGAGACTGGAAACGCAAATGGGATGCCGCGAACTGCTTTGTATGTTGCTACTCGTCAGGCACTTCAGACGGGAGAGGGGCTCCGAAACGAAACGCCAAATCCGATTCGTCTTCAAACCCTGACTCGGCGGGCAATTCCAAATTCTTATCGTTGGCTGCCTGTCTTCGGCGGATCGCCACGCTCCGTCGGTTCAGGTGACGCCGGCTCTGCCGCGTGTTCCGGCCCATCCTTGGCGGGCAGTTTCGCGGCTTCCTCTACGATCGCCGCGGCGCGGTCCTTGCTCCTCTTGCACACCGGATCGTAGATGCGGCACTGCGCCAGCGTGTACTTGCATCCGCAATCGCAGCTTTCCGCGTTGAGTTTATGCAGCGCAGCCATGCGCTGCTCCGCCGTCAGTTTCGACGTGTCCACTCCCGGCAGCATGGTCGCGCGGTCCGCGTGCTTCAGGAATATTTCTCCGGTATCGTCAAACGTTTCCACCCTCGCCGGAACGGGCATGTCCAGCAACGCGCGCGCCTCGATCTCGTACAGCGCTGGGTTGAACAGCCCTACATGCTTCTGCACCACTTTATTGTCCCGGTTGATGATGAACATCGTCGGCAGCGCCGTGATGCCTCCGTAAGCGATCCGCACCGGCACCGACGTAATCGCTACGGGATAATTTATCCCCTGGTTCTTGACGAACTCCCGCAGCCGCTCCGGATCGTCGTCATCCACGTCCATGCCGATAATCTGCAAGCGGTCCTTGTACGCCTCCTGGATCCGGATCAGGCTGGGAATCTCCGCCCGGCAAGGCCCGCACCACGTGGCCCAGAAGTTCAGCAACACCACTTTCCCTTTGTACGCTTCCAGGCTGAGATCTTTTCCATCCAGGTCCTTGGCCTTCAGCTCCGGCGCAATATCCGGATTGCGCACGAACCGCAGCACCAGTTGCTGCTGCTGTTGCTGCTCGGGCTGTTGTAGCTGCGCCCCACACTCCAACGGCATCGCCGCCAGCCCCAGTCCCGCCAGCGCGTACACCCATAACGCGCGTCGCAGGCCATTCCCAAGTTCGCTCATCAAGCTCATGACGTTCTCACTAGAAGAACACAATAGCCTTCGCCTGCCAAGGCACAGGGATTCGTCAGGAGGGCAAGACCTTTGGGGTTGGGTGGTGTATCGGCGGATCCATTGGTCCGCCCCGCCGAGCGAAGCGAGGCGCCCAAACCGCCGACCCAACTCGAGCAGCCGCACTGAAAAAGCTTTCCTCGGGAGTGGCCGATTGCGAGCGCATACAGATCATCGAGAGGTAGCCTTTCCCGTCTAGGTCATGCTCAACAACAAGCTGGCACGGCCATCCCGCGCCAGAGCCTTTCTGTGGTGGTGTACCTCGATTTTGGCACTGGGCTTCTTGCAACAATTCATGTATAGAATCAACGCAATCGAAAACGACGAGGAGGCAAATCATGGACATCACCTTGGGACCCTGGACCGCCGCCAAAACTATCAATGACAAGCAGCGCCAAGCTCTAGCCGACGCCATGGGCGACGAAGCCTGGAACACCGTAAAGAAAAAAGATGGCTTCACGCCCAGGAAAGCCGAAGGAGGCACGTCGGCGAAAAGTGGCTTCACCATCTCAGGTCAGGTCGTGCAGGTAGCGAAGCAGGGCATCGACCTCCAGGTAAAGCTGATGTTCACCCTCTGGGCGGACGGCACCTTCTCCAACATCGCACCCCTTCCCGGGCAAGGCAGCGCCCAAGGGAGCTCAAGTGCGGAAGACGCCCTGCGCGCCATCACCGAGAGCAAGGTCAATCAACTCCTCGAAGCTATCAAGTCCGGTCGTGCCGCCAAGGCCCGCTGACGTTATGTTGCACGACTAAACCCGCACGCAGTTCGCAGCCGAACTGCCGATCGCGCAGCTTCGTTTCTGCACCCGAGAGGTGAGTATCAGTAAGGATGAGTACAAAGGAGAATCCATGCTCCGACCCTGCAAGATAGCCGTGCTCGCGTGCAGCGCGATCCTTCTGGCGGCATCGCAGTCTCCCCAGGCCACCGACATGGCCGGCGCTCCCGCGAATGTTTCCAGAGAAACGATAGAAGGTCTGCTGCGGGACGTTGCCTGCCCGATTCAGAATCTCGATAACCACGCGACCAGGATGGGCAGCAAGTGCGTACAGGATTGCGTAAAGGGTGGCTCGCCGCTCGTCATTTTAACCAAAGACGATCGGCTGTATTTCCCCATCTCGGCCAAAATGCCCGACACCGATCAACGCAAACTTCTCATGCCCTTCGTCGGCAAGTACGTACGCGCAACCGGAATTGTATTCGAACGAACCGGCACCCACGCCATCGTCATCACCGAGATTAAGGAAATGAAGGAGGTCACCGTGAAAGATGACGAGGGATAGCTGCGGGCGGCGAAGTCATGTGATACCAGCCGCGATCATACTTCTTCACGTCGCGAAGGCTGACTTGACCAGACTGCCCAAAATCCATGCAGGGAGCGCCACTGACCGCGTCGATCGCCACCAGACGCGCATCTTGCGTGGATTCGAAAATCCGCCGACGGCACGGTTGTCCCTTGTCACGAGTGGAGTCGAGCCAGGTCGCCACGCCGCGGTTCACCAACCCGTCTCCGTAGTCTCCATCCAGATCGACCTCCGGATCGTACGCCCAGCGTTGCTTGCCGGTTTCGGGGTCCAGGGCGATCACGCGATTGAACGGCATCGTGAAGTAAAGCGTGCCATCGACGAGAATCGGCGTGGTTTCGAAGCCGCTCCGCTTCCGCCCATTTCGCCCCTCGGAAATGTCTCCCGTGTGATAGATCTACGCAACC
>Ga0335071_10005156_pt1 | contig 13599 bp, 13 predicted proteins | sample Lox_Sample_15_FD_206724 | JGI IMG/M metagenome (GOLD analysis project Ga0335071, IMG submission 206724) | Soil microbial communities from Loxahatchee National Wildlife Refuge, Florida, United States - Lox_Sample_1.5 | ecosystem: Environmental > Terrestrial > Soil > Wetlands | place: USA... | reverse complement strand
GTCGATGGTCGGCGTGGGCGTCGCCTCGATGGCCTCGTAGACGGCGACGTCCAGCTCCACGAGCTCGTCGAGCACGCGGCGCAGCAGCGAGCCTGGCGGCGCTGCGCGGCGCAGCTCCTCCTCGGGCGGCGCCTCTTTGGGCACCTGCGCGTCCGGCTCATCGGCGCCCGCGGCGGCTTCAGGAGCCGGCTCGCCCGGCACGTTGTCTGGGGTCTCGGCCACGGGCGAATGCTACCATTCGTGACCAGGCGGTCCGGCTCTTACAGCCAACACGTCCTCGAGCTTCGCCGCCCGGCGCGGCGACGAGGTCGACGCCAACCACGAGATGATCGCCGTCGGCGCCTCCAACGCCGCCGCCGGCTTCTTCCAGGGGTTCGCCATCTCGGTGAGCGGCTCACGCACTGCGGTCGCCGAGACCTCCGGCGCCAAGACCCAGGTGACCGGCCTGGTCGGCGCGGTGCTGGTGGTCGTGATGCTCCTCTTCATCCCCGGCCTGCTCGCCGACCTGCCGCAGACGGCGCTCGCCGCCGTCGTCATCATGGCGGCGATCTCGCTGATGGACCTCCCGGCGCTGGCCCGCTTCTACCGCGTGCGCAAGACGGCGCTCGCCCTCTCGCTGGTCGCCACCTTCGGGGTGATCTTCTTCGGCGTGTTGCAGGGCATCCTCATCGCGGCGATCCTCTCCATCCTGCTGTTCTTCCGCCGCAGCTGGTGGCCCGAGGGCGCCGAGCTGGGCTACGTCCAGGACCTCAAGGGCTGGCACGACATCAAGCGGTACCCGGGGGCGGAGCTGACGCCGGGCGTGGTGATCTACCGCTGGGAGGCGCCGCTGTTCTTCGCCAACGCCGGCATCTTCTGCCAGCAGATCCGCAGGCTCGTCATCGAGCGCAGGCCGCGCTGGGTGGTGCTGCAGTGTGAGGCCATGACCGACATCGACGTCACCGCCGCCGACATGCTCAGGAGCCTGGACCACGAGCTGAACCAGAAGGGCATCCACATGGCGTTCGTCGAGCTGCGAGACCGCCTGCAGGACCACGTCGAGACCTACGGGTTGCTCTCCGAGCTGGACCGCGAGCACTTCTTCGCCAAGATGAAGCCGGCGCTCCGTGACATCGCCGCGCACGACCCGGACTCGGACGACGTCCCGCACCGCTGGCAGGACGCCCTGGACGACCAGGACCAGGAAGCCTGAGGCCGGCCGCTCAGCTGCGCAGCGACGCCGGCCGGCCGGCGACCACACGCCAGAGCCCGCCGAGGTCGCGCAGGGTCAGGGCGCGCGCGGCCGGCGAGTGGCCGATCGCGCGCCGGGGCAGGCGCAGACGCAGCACGCCGGGCCGCGAGCGGAACACGAGCGGCGGGTCGAGCTCGAGCGACTCGCCGTCGAGCCCGACGGGGACGGGCGCGCCGGAGCTCACCTCGAACTCCGGCGCGCTCCACGTCCTGTACCCTTCGTAGATCTCGGGGTGCGCCGTGGCGACCGCGGCCACGGCGCGTGTGGCCCCGGCCGCGTCCGGCACCACCAGGGTCACGACGCCGAGCTCGCCGGTGTCCAGCCGCGGCCGCGACGTGAGCGTCGTCGGTGTCGTCCCATACGGTCCGTTGGACACCTGGATCACGTGGGCGCCGCCGTGCCGCTCGCCGTCCGGCGTCCTGAATCGCAGGTCGAAGGGCTCGCTGCCGGGACCGAGCATCTCCGGCAACGCCTCGAGGGTGACCTCGCGCTTGTGATCGCGGTACTCGGGCGAGCTGACGATCTCGGCATAGAGACCGAGCGAGACGTTGTTGACGAACACGCGGCCGTTGACGTCGGCGAGGTCGACGGTCCGCTCGTGGGCATCGCCGTAGGCATCCAGGGCGCCGACGACGTCGTCGCGGTCGAGCCCGATGTCGAGCGCGAAGTGGTTCCTCGTGCCGGCGGGGACGACCACCATCGGCAGGCTGCGCTCTGCGGCGACGGAGGAGACAAGGGCCTGGGAGCCGTCGCCGCCGGCCATGCCCAGCACGTCGGCGCCGCGGTCCGCTGCGTCGCGCGCGAGCTGGAGCAGGTCGTCGCCGGGCTTGAGGACGACCGGCTCGATACCTCGCGCGCGGCATTCGTCCTCGAGCCGGAACTTCTCCGCCTTCCCGCCCCCGGACTTGAGGTTCATGATGAGGACGCCGCGCCGGGCCGCCGGCACCGGCCTGCCCGGCGTCCGCGTCTCTTTGAGGCTCCGTACGTCCCGCACGAGCGCGTACCGCGCCAGGAGCACCGCCCCGCCCAGCGCCACCAGGCGCGCGATCAGCGACCAGATGGACGTGGAGCGCGAGACCTGCAGCACGATGACCGCGACGACGGCGCCCGTCGTGAGCGCGACCGCGGCCCAGCGCCAGGCGCCGGACCGCGTGAGTGCCCACCACACGCCGAGGAACGCGACCGCGAGGAGCACGAGCTGGCCGAGCGCGATGAGCGGGTCCCCGAGAACGGCCGCCGCCGTGACGACGAGCACCGCGACCACGACGACCACGGCCGCCGCCGCGGCCAGACGCCGTCTCGCCGATGGTCTGTCGTCACGCCCGGTCGCCACGTCGTCCCTCCCGCGTCACTCCCTGCCGCTACGAGGCCTCCTGATCCCTCTCGCTCCCCGCAGCGGCAGAGGGATCCACCCCGCCCGGCTGCGGCGACCGATCGCCGTGGCGCCACACGCGTTCGATCCAGAGCGGGTCGATGAAGAAGAAGAGCGAAAGGCCCAGGTAGACCACCACCGCCACCACCGGCAGGAACACCCCGACGACCGTGGCGCACGCCTGGAGAACGACGGCCGTCCGGCGCCCCCGCAGAAAGCCCTGCAACTGCTCCTCGACGACGTCGTCCGCGGCCAGCTCGTCGGTCCTGTCGACATGCCTCATCACGAGGAAGTTCATGAGGGCGGCCAAGGTGAGGTTGACGCCGAAGAGGACGACGGCGAGCCGCTCCGACGAGAGGTTCGGATCGGGCTCGGTGACGTGATCGATGGGGAGGAGCGAGGCGAACAGATGCGTCGCAAGCACGGCCGTCGTGAACGGCAGGAACGAGACGAACAGCAGCAGGACGAGGTTGAGCCGCATCAGCGTCGTGTCCACGGCCTTGATGAAGTGACTGACGGTGCTGTGAGCGACCCACACACCACCGATGAAGGCGAAGCTGACGAGATAACCGAGGTAGCGCGGCCACTCCTCCCCGAGAGCCTGCGCAAGGTGCTCCTTGCCGCTCGGCACGTGCAGTTCGAGGACCAGCAGCGTGATGACGATGGCGAACACCCCGTCGCTGAAGGCGTCGAACCGTCCCTTGGATTTGTCACTCAGCAGGACGGGCGCTGGACTCATCGGGCGTGCACCTCCACGGTTCGCTTCCCCTTCTCCGGCCCTGGTCTACTGGACGAAGGTTGACCAAGCGGTCAGGATCGTAGTGTCTCACATGACAGACGTCGGGCTCGCGCCTCTGCGGCGGAGCCGTTCGAGGAGGTCATCGGAATGGATGATATGCCGTGACGCAGACGAGCAGTACGACCACAGCGCAGCCGGCGAAGCCGAACATGCGGCTGGCCATCCTCCTCTCGATGGCCATGTTCGTCCTCGTCGTCGACACGTCCCTGATGAACGTCTCGATCTCCGCGGTCGTGCACGACCTGAACACGACCGTCAGCGGCGTCCAGTCCGCCATCGCGCTGGAGGCACTCGTTTCGGCGGCCTTCATCCTCATCGGCAGCAAGGTCGGCGATCTCATCGGCCGCAAGCGGGCCTACGTGCTGGGCCTGCTCGGCTACGCGATCGGCGCGCTGGCGATGACGCTCGCGCAAGGCCTGACCGCCATCATCATCTTCTGGGCCGTCATCGGCGGACTCGGCGCGTCTCTCCTGTTGCCCGCAATGCAGTCCCTCATCCACGGCAACTTCGAGGGCAAGGCCCGCACCAAGGCCTACGCTCTCGTCGGCGCTGCCGCCGCCGTCGCCACGGCCGTCGGGCCATTGCTCGGCGGGTTCATCACGACGTATCTCTCTTGGCGTGTGGGCTTCGCACTCGAAGACGTCATCATCGTCGTCGTGCTCGCCGGCATCAGGCTCGTGCACGACGTGCCCTACACGGGGCCGCGCAAGGTGGATGTCGTCGGCTCCGTCCTCTCCGTCCTCGGTATGGGCGGCATCGTGCTCGGCATCCTCGTCTGGCAGGAGGGCGGCGAGTCGGTCGCCGCGCTGCTCGTCATCGGAGCCGCCGCCCTGGGGCTGCTCGTCTGGTGGCTCGTGCGGCGCAAACGCCGGGGCAAGGCGACGCTGCTCGACCCCGACCTGTTCCGGCTGAAGTCCTTCCGCCTCGGCATCTCGCAGCAGATGCTGCAGCAGATCGCCCTCGGCGGACTGATCATCGCCCTGCCCATCTACCTGCAGATGGTGCTCGAGTACAACGCTCTCCAGGCCGGCCTCTCCCTGGCCCCGCTCTCGCTCAGCATGTTCGGCATGGCGCTTCTGGCCGGCAGGAGGGCCGGCAGGAGGCGTCCTGCCGGCATCGTCAGGGCCGGATTCGCCCTGCTGCTGATCGGCCTGGTCGCACTGGTCCCGATCATCCCGCGGGCGACCTCGGGCTGGTGGCTCGCCATCCCCCTGCTCATCGCCGGATCGGGCCTCGGCCTGCTCGTTTCCCAGCTCAACAACTACACCCTGTCACCGGTCTCCGAGGAGCGGGCCAGCGAGGCGGCGGGCGTGAACTCCGCCGGAGGCTCGTTCGGCCTCTCCTTCGGTCTCGCCTTCGGCGGCGCCATCATGCTCGCCGTGCTCTCGCTGACCTTCACGACCATGGCGCAGTCGAGCACCGTGCTGCCGCCGGCCGACCAGCAGCACGTGGCGACCGTCCTCGAGAACGACGCCGAGATCATGAGCAACACCGCGCTCCAGCAGCAGCTCGAGGGTCAGCCGCCGGCCGTCCAGGAGGAGATCCTGCGCATCAACACCGACGCGCGGCACATCGCCCTGCAGGTGGCGCTGCTGGTGCCGATCATCGCCGGTCTGCTCGGCCTCGTGAACTCCTTCCGCATGATGCGGCTCCCGGACCCCAGACCGGCCGAGGGCGCCGAGATGGCCCTCGGCTGAGGGGAGCGTCCAGAGGACATGATCCCTGGAGCCGGCTGAGGCCGGTCCGCGTCAGTCGGCGGGTCGCGCCCGCTCGTGCACTCTCTGCCAGCGCCGCCCCAAGGCGCGCAGGTGGAAGGCGCTCGCGATCGTGACTCCACCCCAGACGATCGCGGCGATGCCGATGAGGATCCCCACCAGGGTGATCGTCCCCTCCGGCCACACGATCATCACGACGCCGAGGACGACCAGGGCGATCGCGAGGATGAGGTCGTGACCGCGCAGCGAATGCGTCTCGCGCCACGCGGCGATGCCGCGGACGAGCCCCCAGACGAGGACGGTGATCCCGGCGACGACGGCGGCGATGCGCGCGGTCTCACCCGGCCAGACCAGCAGCACGATGCCTCCGACGATCGTCACGAGTGCCCCGATGAGGTGCGACCGCCGGTCGCCGCCCCTGCCGAGGGTCATGACCTGGGCGATGCCCCAGAAGAGAAGGAAGAGTCCGCTCAGCCAGATGAGGGCGTGCAGACTGCCGAACGCGTGACTCGCGATGACGATCCCGAGGACGAGGGCGATGATGCCGAGCCCCAGCAGCCAGCCCCAGTTGTGAGCGGCCCATGCGGCCTCGTGGTCGAGCCTCCGCGCCTCACTGCGGCTGACCGTCACCTGCTCCTGGATGACGAGCCTCTCGTCGTCCGGCGCTTCGTGTCCGTTCCCGTTCGAGTCGTCCATGATCGACACCCCTCCCAGTGCTCCCCGCATGCCCGATCACTGTGGTTCTAGCGCATCATCCTCTCATTGCCCAGCCGGCAGCGGGTTCACCTGCGGAGCCGGCCCCGTGGAGACCAGCAGCAGCACCGGAGAGGTCTTGGGGACCTGCCGGCCCGCCTCCGGCAGCTGAGCGACCACCTGGCCCTGCGGGACGGTCGCGCTCGGCGCTTTGAGTGGCACGGGGCGCAGACCCAGCTTGGTGAGCTCGTCTTGCGCCTGCACGGCATCCTCGCCGACAAGGTCGGGCACGGTCGCCGTGAGGACGGGCGGCTCGACCGGCGGGCTCGGCTCGGCGATCGGCGGCGTGGCCGTGGGGGACGCCGAGGGTCCCGCGGTGGGCGAGGCCTCCGTGGACGCCGACGGCGACGGCGACGCCGTCGGCTTGGGCGGCGGCCCGAGCGAGACGAGGATGCCGGCGTCGCCGCCCTTCTCCACCTTCTCGCCCGCCTTGGGCGCCTGCGCGATGACCAGGTCCTTCTTGACGGTGGAGCTCCAGGCGTGGGCCGCAGTCACCACAAGCCCCGCGGAGACGAGCTTGTCCGCCGCCTCGGCCTTGGTCAGCCCGACCACGTCGGGCACGGTCACCGTCGTCGTCCCCGGCCCGAGAGAAACGGTGATGAGCACCTCCGACAGCGGAGAGACACGGCCGCCTGCCGGCGGTTCCTGCTCGATCACGTCGCCCTCGGGCACGTCTGCGCTGTTGGCCTCGACGGACACCGCGACGAGGCCGGCGTCGGCGAGCGCCGCCGTGGCCTCGTCCTGCGTCATGCCGGTCACGTCCGGCACGCTGACCGAGACCTCAGGACTCCCCTTGGAGACGATCAGGCCGACCTGGGAGCCGACCGCGGCCTGCTCACCTCCGGCCGGCAGCTGCTCGACGACCTGCCCCGCGGGCGCCGCCAGGTCGTACTGCAGGACGGTCGCCGGGACGAACCCTGCATCGGCGAGCTCGGCCTCGGCGGACGCGCGGTCAAGGCCCACGACCGGCGGGACCGTCGCCGTCCCCGGCCCTGACGAGACGGTGAGCGCCACGGTGCTGCCGTCGTCCACATCGGTCCCGGCCGCGGGCTCCTGCTGGAGCACGGTGCCCTGGGGGACGGTCGCGTCGCTCTTCTGCGTGACTCCGCCGACCGTGAGCCCGGCGTTCTCGAGTGCCGTCGTGGCGGCGCCCTGGGTCTGGCCCACGACGTTGGGTACGGCGACCCCGCCGCCGCCGAGAATGACGTACGCGGCGGCGGCAACACCGACCGCCACGATCACGATGACCGCGATCATGACCCATCTGCGGGCTGTCCTGCTCATCTCGCCCCCTGCTCGCGTCGCGCCGGCTGACTGCAGGATGGCACCAGGTCACCGGCTGGTAAACCGACTGGGCACGGCAGGCGTGAGCGCAGCACCCAGGTCTGCCTGCTCCTTGCCCAGGACGGCTTCGGGTCAGGCAGACTTCTTGCCGAAGAGCCTGCGCACCTCGCGGATGGGGATCGCCAGCCAGATGGCGATGAGGAGGTAGATAGAGACGCCGAGGCGAGGGACGAAGAAGCCCAGGACTGCGGCCAGGATGTAGGCGACGAGGCTCGGCATGAGCTGATACTTGACCCGAGCCTCCTCCTTGCGCTCGTCGGCGACGTCGTCGCCGAACAGTCCCTCGCGTTCCGCGTACTGCCCGAGGACGACCAGCATGAGGATCATGACCAGCAGCACGATGCCGTAGAAGACGACGGCGACGCGCTGCGCGTCCACCACGCCCTTCCACTCGCTCATCATCCGGGTCGGAAAGGGCAGGAAGGCGCAGAACAGCAGCAGCACGAGGTTGAGGCGCATGAACACGCCGTCGATGTGGTCGAGCGCGTCGACCAGAGCGCTGTGCTCGATCCACACCGCGCCGATGGTCATGAACGAGACGAAGTAGGCGAGGTACACGGGCCACTCGTGCCAGATGTCGGCGACGACCTCGCCCTCGTGGATCGTGCTGGTGATCTTCGGGACGGCGATCTCCAGGACGAGCAGCGTGATGGCGATGGCGAACACGCCGTCGCTGAACGCCTCCAGACGGTTCTTCCTGTGTGTCCTCCTGACCGGCTGCTCCGCCACGCTGCTCCCCCTTGGGCGCCGGTCTCCGACACACGGGCCGGGCGCCTTCTCATGTCCGGAACGACGGCGGGCGGGCGGCCCTCCCGGCCTCCCGCCCGCCGTCGCTCACCCAGGCGCGCTCGCCAGGTCTCAGGCGGTCGCTTCCTTCTTGTGGTGCTTGGCGCCGAACGCGTGCTTGAGCTGCTCTTCCTGCTCGGCGGTGAGGTTGGAGCGCACCAGCTTGGCGTTGGTGCCCTGCACGGCGGCCATGAACTTGTCCTCCGTCATCTGGCTGATGATGAGGAACCAGCCGGCCTTGCCCGGCGGGATGGCGTCGCCCATCTGCTCGAGGACCTGCTGCTGGATGCCGGTCTTGCCCATCTTGCCGAACAGCGCGCCCATGCCGGCGCCGATGGCCATGCCGAGGAACGGCATGAAGAAGAGCAGGCCGAAGAGCATGCCCCAGAAGGCGCCACCCATGGCGCCCGCGCCGACCAGGTGGTCGCCGCTCTTGACGTGCGGCTTGCCGTCCGGGTCGCGCACGACCTCGGCAGCGTCGGACAGCTGCACGATCATGTCCTTCTGCAGCTGCGCGAGCGTGAGGCCGAACCGGTCGGCCTCCATCTCGTTCTCGAAGCCGAGGACCATCATCTCACTCATACGCGTACTCCCTCGCTCAGTGACTTGCCGTTGCCTACCCTACTACGTCCGTGCCTCAGGACTCCCAACGCCCCGTAAGACCCCACAGGACCAGGGTGTCGATGAGGAGGATGATGAGCGTCCAGAACGGATACACCCCGATGGCCAGGAACGAGACCATCATGCTGATGACGACGATGATGACGCCGACCCAGCGCCCGACGGAGCTGCGGTTGAGCACCAGCCAGCCGGCGAGGAGCTGTACGACGCCGACGACGAGCACGGCCCAGCCCCACGTCTGCAGGTTGGCGACGACGACGTCGGCGCCCTGGAAGTACTCCTTGCGCCACAGCGTCATCACACCGTCGAGGATGTTGAAGAGGCCGACGACGAAGAGGAAGATGCCGGCGAAGTTGCTGTAGCTCGAGCCGCCGACGACCGAACCACGATCTGCCATGTGTGCCTCCTGAGACTCCCCTTACCAGATGGTCAGCAACGATATACTCGCCGGCGGGATGGCGCGAGCCGGCGAGGTACCAGCGGGTGACTTGCCCGGCGGGGCGGTCTGTCGAAACAGGACGGCGGCCGGATGACGGCGGGGTCGCGAGCAGCACAGGCGGACGGGCGGACGCGAGCGACGACGGTCGTGGACGACCGGCGCGAGCGCATCCTGGACGCCGCCGAGACCCTCTTCGCCGAGCACGGCTTCCGCAACGTCTCCGTCCGTGACGTGGCCGAGGCGGCGGACATCACGCATCCGCTCATCTACTACTACTGGAAGTCCAAGGACGGGCTGCTCGCGGCGACGCTCGAGCGCAGCCAGCGGCGCATCACCGAGCTGCCGGACGACGCCGACCGGCAGCGCATGGCGGCGGCGATCGCGCGCGCCGCGCTCCAGCACAACCGCCCGTACCTCCTCATGCTGATCCGCGCGCTCCTCGACGGCATGCCGCCGTCGGACTGGCCCGGGGCTTCCCCGCGGTCGCGGCCATCGTCCGCATGGCGACGGACGGTCTCCCCGCGGACGAGACCGCCAGCACACGAGCGCGTGTGGCGAGCGCGGTCGCCATGCTGGCCGGCTGGGTGATGATCGAGGACGCGCTTCTGGAGATGGTCGGCCTGACCGACGCCGACCGCGAGCAGGCACGCGAGACGCTGCTCGCGTGCATCGCGGACGTGCTCGCGCCCGCGCTCGGTGACGGATGATGGACGCGGTCGCATCCAACGCAAGACTGGGCTTGTGGAAGTCGTCGGAGGGAGGCAGGTAATGCTCGCAGTGGTGATCGTCATCGTTCTCGCGGCCGTGATCGTGTTCGGCCTGCTCATCTTCTGGCTCATGCGACGGACCCAGCAGGAGGTGCCGCACGTCGCCGACGCCCGCGACGCGCGGCACCCTCAGGTCGTGGGGACCGACGAGCAGGGAAAGGCGATCACGGACGCCGAGGAGCCGCCGGCCCCGGCCCGCGACGGCGCCGCGTTCGAGGACCTCCTGCAGGACGAGATCAGCGACCGCGGCATGGAACAGCCGCCTGCGGACGACGAGCCCTGACCCGGCAGCCGGGCACCCAGGACTGAGCGGGCCGCACCGGGTCCAGGACTATCTGGCCGTCGCCCTCGCCCTCGCCGTCTCCGCCTCCGCCATCCCCGGCTTCGCGATCTGGGCTCTCCACCACATGCGGCGACGCAGGAGCCTCGCGGAGTAGAGGTCGGGCGGCGCGGCCGCTCCTTCGAGCAGGGCGCGGCGGCGCGCTCGCCGACCGCGCCGCGCCCCGTCAGGTCTGGGCTCAGACGGCCGGCTCCTCCGCCGCGGCGGGAACCGACGCGGCCTCCGTCTCCGAGCCACGCCGCGCGACGAGCTTGCCAACCTCCCAGAGGGACAACAGCGCCAGTGCCGGGAGCAACGCCAGCAACCACTGCTTGGCGGTCAGCTGCTCGGTGCCGAAGATCCGGCGCATCACGTCCATCTGCGTGATCAGGACGGCGAGGACGACCTCGGCGAGCACCGTCCAGTTGAGGTGTCTGTTGTCGAAGGTCGCCTGGGTCAGCGCCGACTCGGTCACGCTCCTCGCCTGGAAGGAGGCGGCGACGATCATCAGCGAGAACGCGGTCAGCCCGATGGAGGTGCCCACAGCGGCGTTGTGATGGGTCGTGCCGTAGCTGATGAGCGCCAGCGTGGTGACGGCCATGAACAGGCCCACGAGGCCCGCGGTGGCCAGGAGCCCGCGGGTCATGATGGTGGCATCGCGCGCCCGCGGAGCGCGCTCCATCAAGCCCGGCGTCTCCTTGTCCATACCGAGGGCGATGCCCAGCGGCGCGTTCACGAAGAAGTTGATGTAGAGGATCTGCGCCGCCGAGAAGGGCTGGCCGGCGGCGATGTTGAGGATGCTCGCGCCCAGGAACGTGATGATGTACGCGGCCAGCTCGAGCATCACGAAGCGGATGAACTTGTTGAGGTTGTCGTACACGGCGCGACCCTTTTCGACGGCGCGCACGATGGTCGCGAAGTTGTCGTCGCTGAGGATCATGCGGCCGGCATTCTTGGCCACCTCGGTGCCGGTGCCCATGGCGATGCCGATGTCGGCCGCCTTGATGGCGGGCGCGTCGTTGACGCCGTCGCCGGTCATCGCGACCACCTGGCCCTTCTTGCGCAGCGTCTCCACGAGCAGCACCTTGTGCTCCGGGGCCACGCGACCGACCACGCCGATATCGTCGATGCGCCGCAGACGCTCCGGTTCGCTCATCGCCGCGAAATCGGTCCCCAGCATCGCCTCGCCGGGGATGCCGAGCTGCTTCGCGATGGCGGCGCCGGTGGTGACGTCGTCGCCGGTCACCATGCGCACGCGGATGTGGGCGTGCTGCGCGGCGAGCACGGCCGCCTTGGACTCCTCGCGCGGTGGGTCGACCATGGCGACGAGCGACGTCAGGTGCAGGCCGGTCACGTACCCGAGCAGGTCGCCCTCCGGGTCGAACGCGGCCGGGTCGAGGTCCTTGACGGCCGCGGCCATCACCCGGTGCCCCTCGCCGGCCATGCGTGCGACGGCGGCGTCGCCCCTCTTCTTGAGGGCGTCGTCGAACGGCACGCTCGCGCCGCCGGCGAGGGCGGAGTCTGCACGCTCGGACACCGCCGGAGCCGCTCCCTTGACGAAGCAGCGCACCACGTCCTTGCCGGCGGCGTCGGTGGCCTTGCAGAACGCCGCCATCAGCTTGTAGGTGGGGTCGAACGGCAGCGTGGCGAGACGCGGGTAGCGCTCCCGGCTGCCCTCGATGTCGAGCCCGGCTTTGTGCGCGAGCACCAGCAGCGCCCCCTCGGTAGGGTCGCCGACGACGTTGCCGTCCTCGAGCTTGGCGTCGTTGGTGATCACGTAGGGGAGGATCGCGTCGTCGATGGAGAGCGATGTCCCGGCAGGGTGCTGGACCTGCCCGTCGAGGCCGTAGCCGATCCCCGTGACCGTGTAGCGGTCCACGGGGTCGACCACCTCGACGACGGTCACCTGGTTCATGGTCAGCGTGCCGGTCTTGTCCGAGTTGATGGCCGACGTGGAGCCCAGCGTCTCCACGGAGACGAGGTCCTTGACGATGGCCTTCTCCGCCGCCAGGTCCTTGGCGCCGGCGGAGAGGATCACCTGCAGGACGGTCGGCAGCGCCGTCGGGATGGCCGCGATGGCCAGGGCGATGGCCGTGATGAACAGGCTCTGTGCATTCTGGCCCCGGGAGATGCCCAGCGCGAACATGACGATCATGGTGACCAGCGCCGCGGCGCCGATCCACAAGGTCATCGTGTTGAGCTGACGGGTCAGCGGCGTCTGCTCCCTGGCGGTCGTCGCCAGCATGCCGGCGATCCTGCCGACCTCCGCGCCGGCACCCCGCGCCGTGACGATCATCGTGCCGCTGCCGTGCGTGACCGGCGTGTTCATGAACGCCATGTTGGTCCGGTCGCCCGGGCCGAGGTCGCCGTCGGCGAGCGGGTCGGTGGTCTTGGACGCCGGCACGCTCTCGCCGGTGAGGGCGGACTCGTCGATGTCTAGGGAGCTCGCGGCGACGATCCTGCCGTCGGCGGCCACGTTGTCGCCGGCCGTGAGCAGCACGACGTCGCCGAGCACGACCTCCTCGGCCGGGATCACCGACTCCGCCCCGTCGCGGCGCACGCGCGCGGTCTGCTTCATCAGCGACTTGAGCGCATTCATGGCGCTCTCGGCCTTGCCCTCCTGCCGCAGCCCGGTGACGGCGTTGAACACCGTCAGGGCGATGAGCACCAGGCCGGTGGTCCACTGGCCGATGACGAGCGACACCACCGCGGCGACAAGCAGGATGATCTGCATGTAGGCCCGGTACTGGTCGAGGAACCGACGCCAGCCGGGCGCGGTCTTCTCCGCCGGCAGCGTGTTGGGGCCGTCCTTCTGGAGCAGCTCGGCGGCCCTGGCCGCGGGCAGGCCGCCCGCCGGGTCGACGCCGAACCGCGCGGCGACCTCCTCGGCCGAGAGCGCGTACCAGCGCTCGACCGTCCCCGTCGCCGTGTCCTCTGTCGTTGCCATCGCTCGCACCTCGCCTTCGAAGGAGGTCACTCCGCCTCCGTTCACCCTACCCGCTGCAACGACTCTGCGTTGTCCCACCCTCTCGTACGCGGCAGAAGTCGACAGACATGCGAGCTCCCTCGCGAAAGTGTGAAAGAATGCTGCGCCACAGGCGAGCGCGGCAGCGGGGGGGAGATGATCGCAGGCGTACTCACACATCCGACGACGGACGTCGTCGTCGGGTCGTTCGTGACCAACCGGTTCTTCAGCTTCGGGTTCTGGTTCGTCGACATCCTCCTGCTGCTGGCCGTCGCCGGCGTCGTCATCGTGCTCGCCACCGACGACCGCGACCCCAGCACGGTGCTGGCGTGGCTGTTCGTCGTGCTGCTGCTCCCCGTCCTGGGGCTCATCGCCTACTTCTTCATCGGGCGCAACTTCCGCCGCGACACGCCACGGCGGCGCAAGATCATGGCCCAGATGGACGCCGTCGCGGCGGAGTCGCTCGCGCCCCGCCAGGCGGCCAACAA
>Ga0335071_10005152_pt1 | contig 13605 bp, 7 predicted proteins | sample Lox_Sample_15_FD_206724 | JGI IMG/M metagenome (GOLD analysis project Ga0335071, IMG submission 206724) | Soil microbial communities from Loxahatchee National Wildlife Refuge, Florida, United States - Lox_Sample_1.5 | ecosystem: Environmental > Terrestrial > Soil > Wetlands | place: USA: Florida... | reverse complement strand
CCGCTAGCCGCATCCGGCGTGTCGCCGTTGGCCCCACCTCCACCAGCCGCGTTCCGAATCGTGCTGATCTCTTTCCTGGCGGCAGGAATCGGCCTTCTCGCCGGCATTGTCGCGTACATCCTGTATAAGCTGATCGGTTTCTTCACCAACGTTTTCTTTTTCCACAGTACCAGTACGACCTTCCGCAGCGTCGGCGGACACCATCTTGGATGGTGGGTGATTGTGGTACCAGTGGTCGGCGGCTTGATCGTTGGCGTGATGGCGAAGTACGGAAGCTCGAAAATCAAGGGCCACGGAATTCCCGAGGCGATGGAAGCGGTTCTCATGAACCGCAGTCGGATCGAGCCAAAGGTCGCGCTGCTCAAGCCGATTTCAGCGGCCATCGCGATCGGCACCGGCGGCCCGTTTGGCGCCGAAGGTCCCATCATTCAGACCGGTGGCGCTCTGGGGTCGCTGGTTGGCCAGGTTCTACATACAACGGCCGTCGAGCGCAAGGTATTGCTGGCGTGTGGCGCCGCCGCGGGAATGTCAGCGACTTTCAATACCCCGATTGCCGGCGTGATTCTCGCGATCGAGCTTCTGCTTTTCGAGTTTAAGTCGCGGTCGTTTATTCCGCTGGTCGTCGCCAGTACCCTCGCGACTGCGGTTCACATGCAACTTCTTGGGCCGGGTCCAATGTTTCAGGTGGGGCAGGTCGACTTCGCGATTCCCCGTGCACTGCCTTTCTATCTTGTACTCGGCCCTCTCTGTGGATTGGCTGCCGTTGTCTTAAGCAAAGCCCTCTACTGGGTCGAGGATATGTTCGAGAAGTTGCCGATTGATGAACTATGGTGGCCGGCGATCGGGGCACTGGGCCTTGGCATCATCGGATTTTTCGTTCCGCGAGTTCTCGGTGTGGGGTACGACACCATCGGCTCGATCCTGAATGGCGAGCTTGCCTGGAAACTGCTGCTGGTCGTGATGGTCGCCAAGTTCGCGGCGCTCGTCATTTCGCTGGGTTCCGGTACTTCAGGCGGTCTTCTGGCGCCGACGTTCATGTGGAGTGCAGCCATGGGCGGCTTATTCGCCATGGTGGCCAATCACGTTTTTCCCAGCGCGCATCTTTCGCCTGCAGCGTTTGCACTGGTCGCGATGGGTGCGGTATTCGGAGCAGCGTCCCGCGCAACGTTCTCGTTCATCATCTTCGCCTTTGAAATCACGCGCGATTACAACTCGGTTCTGCCACTCATGTTGGTGGCTGTGATTGCGGACGGCATCGCGATGCTCTTCATGCCGCGCAGTTCCATCATGACCGAAAAGCTGGCGCGCCGCGGATTGCGCGTATTCCAGGACTACGAGGCCGATGTTCTGACTCAAGTCACTGTAGGCGAGACGATGGAAAAAGATCCACCGGTTATTCCGGCCGGGACAAAAGTAGCCGAGGTGGCGGAAAGGATCGCGAGGCATGATCCGACTGTGGCGAAATACGAAGCCCTGCTTATTCTGGACAGTTCAAACAAGCTCACGGGCATTGTGACGAGGGGGGACATCCTGCGCGCCTTGGACAAGGATTCAACGGGCGCGGTGAAGGTGGAAGAAGCCGGCAGCACAAAGCTGGTGGTCACGCATCCGGACGAACTGGTGGCCGAGGCCGCCGAAAAGTTGCTCAACTTCAACATCGGCCGTTTGCCCGTGGTAGACCGGACGGACGAGCGCAAGGTTGTGGGATACCTGAATCGGGCCACAATTCTGGGGGCGCGCACGAGGCGGTTGCATGATGAAGGATTCCGCGAGCCCGGCTGGTGGAAGGGTAGACGCGCGGTCAAGGCCTGAGCCACTGTTCTGACCTCGAGCCTTTTGAGCTCGAAGTGGGTCGAATCGAGACTATTGCCTTTCTGAGGGCACTAACCTGGACGTAACCAACGCGGCCGGATGCTGCCGGGCAGACTCCACGTATAATCGAAGATGCCTATGACTCCAGGCCGACTTGCCTGCGGATTGGCGTTAGTAGCCGTCCTATCAGTGCTAGGTGTTTTCCTTTTTCCTGCGTTGCAAGGTCCGTATTCGGCCGTGCATGGTCCGGTTACGGCGCTCCTGTCGATCCGTGCGGCCTCGCGTTTGCGGTCGGTAATTATGCGAGCAGGCCTTACTGCCTTGCGTGATTCCATATCCCGAGTGGGCTTAGCATTCAGAACATTTGCCCCGGTTTCACTATCCAGCATGGGCAGCGATCTCAATACGCCGCCAGCAGGATTTTCTAGTGTTCTTCGCTGCTGATACTTGTCCGCGGTCGCTTCCGAATCTCTTCAACCCGGGCTTCAGCTGTGGGCCTATGTGTATTTTCGCGCAGGTTCACTCGCGCTGATGTCCATTGAGCAAGTCTTTCTGCCATTTCAGGCTTAACTCGATTCACGAGGAGGATTCAAGTGACAAGGTCAAAGCTGGAAACAACGCTCTTCGCAGGAATTCTAGTAGGCGTATTGTCCCTTGCCGGTTGCAACAAGAAAGCAGCCAAGGCGACGCCGCCGTCTCCGCCCCCGCCAGTTGCCCCGACAGCGACTCTGGCGGCAAATCCCGCTGTCGTTGAACAAGGTCAGGCAACTACGCTGACGTGGAACACCGAAAATGCAAGTGATATCGCCATTGCCGGAATTGGAGCGGTTTCTGGCTCTGGCTCGAAGACAATCACACCAAGTTCTTCGACTACTTATACCCTCACCGCGAAAGGACCGGGCGGCACGAGGGACGCGTCAACGCGTGTTACCGTAAACCAGAAAGTGGCGCAGGCGCCGCCCCCTTCGCTTTCTGACGCAGATCTATTTGCGCGCAACGTCAAAGACGTTCTGTTCGACTATGACAAGTCGAATATTCGATCGGACCAGGCCCCAACCGCACACGATGATGCTGCTTTCCTGTCGCAGCATCCCTCTATCAGGGTGACGCTCGAAGGTCATTGCGACGATCGCGGATCAGAAGAATATAACCTTGCTCTGGGGACAAGCCGCGCAGAATCGCTGAAGCAATCCTTGCTACAACAAGGTATTTCTGCGGAACGGATCAAAACCATCAGTTATGGAAAAGAGAAGCCGTTCTGCGCGCAGGACAACGAGCAATGTTGGCAGCAGAACCGGGTGGACCACCTCAGCATGGCAAACTAGATGCGGGCAGGCGGTTCGATATTCGGGCCGCCTGTTTTCTTCCGGTTGCAATCAGCGTCTAGTGTCAAGATAGTCAAAGGAGGAATTTGCAGTGCCCGAAACGCAAGACAACAAGGCGAAGTCGCCAATGCTGGCCAGATACCGGTTCTATCTGCGACAACGTCCTGCATTGTTGGTGGTGCTGTCGATTCTGGCAATCGTCTTTTTTCTGGCGGTGACCGGTCTTGCGCGTAGTTATTATGATCGGCGCGAGTTCCTGGGCAATCGCTGGTCTGCTCGCGGCTTCGCCGACTTAAAGGCACAGAACTATGACGCCGCGGTCACAGACTTCCGCAGCGCGCTGCTCTACGCGCGCGATGACTACTCGTATCAACTGAATCTCGCTCAAGCTCTTATTGGATTGAACCGCACGGGAGAAGCGTCTGCCTATCTGCTGAATCTTTGGGACCGCGAACCGGACAATGGCCTCGTAAATCTGGAACTGGCAAGGATAGCTCGCCAGCAGGGGCGCACAGATCAAGCCATCCGTTATTACCACGGCGCGGTATATGCGGCTTGGCAACGAGGGCAGGAAAACCGACGGCGGGACGCTCGCCTGGAGTTAATCGATCTCCTGCTGGAAAACAAGGATCAGGGCGATGCACAGTCTGAATTGATCGCGCTGGCCGCCAACGCCAACGATGAACCTGCCTTACAAAAGAAGATTGGCGGTTTGTTTTCGCGCGCCGGCGACTACGAACGCGCGCTCGCCGCTTACCGAACCGCCCTGAAGACAAATCAGCACGATGCTGCATCAATGGCCGGAGCAGGCCACGCCGCATTTCAGCTACAGAGATATGCTCTGGCGCAGCATTATCTGAAGTCCGCCGTTGCTGCCGATTCAACGGACTCGCAGAGCGCGCAGCTTTTGCAGACCACCGAGTCGGTCCTGCGCATGGATCCCTTCCGCCCGCAGATTTCCTCCGTGGATCGCACCAAAGCCGTGAAAGATGCCTTTGCGACCGCGGGACAACGACTCGCTTCTTGCCCGCTCCCGGATAAAGGGATGCCCGGGCCGGCGGGAACCGCACCTTCCCTGAACGATGAGTGGAACAGTTTGAAACCTCGGATTACCACGGCGGGACTCAGCCGGAATCCGGACCTAGCGGACACAGCCATGAACCTTGTATTTCGCATCGAAAGGCAAACAAGTATGGTTTGCGGAATGCCAACCGGTACGGATCTTGCGTTGCTCCTGATCGCCAAGCTGCACGAGGGAAGCTAGTGGATCTTCAATCGAATCCTGAAACTGAAGTCATAGTTGAAAACGGCGGGCAACATGCCGCGACCGCATGGATCCACGAGCATTCTCCGCGCGAGCTGTGGCGGTTAGCCTTCCGCGAAGACCGCTTATTCCTGATCCTTTCCGTCTTCATCGGAATTTTTTCGGGAATGGCGGTGGTTTGCTTTCGTTTCGCGATCGACTGGTCGCGCCTATATTTACTGGGAACCGGAGCTGTGCTCGCACCAGCCCGCATGTTGCTGGCACCGTCGCTCGCCGGGCTGATCATTGCGTTCCTGGTCATCCATTTCTTTCCAACCACGCGTGGAAGTGGAGTCAATCAGACCAAAGCTGCCCTCTACATCTTCAATGGGAATATCCCAATTCGGACTGCAATCGGCAAGTTCATTACATCGGCGCTAGCAATCGGAGCGGGACATTCGTTGGGTCCGGAGGATCCTTCGCTCCAGATTGGCGCCTGCCTCGCCTCGCTGCTAGGTCGCAAGATGAGGCTGTCGCGCGACCGCATGCGGCTGATTGCTCCGGTCGGAGCGGCCGCGGGCCTGGCGGCTGCATTCAACGCACCGATTTCGGCTGTCCTGTTCGTAATCGAAGAAGTGATTGGCCGCTGGAGCGCCGGGATTTTGGGATCCGTGGTCCTCTCCGCCATATCGAGCGTTGTAGTAATGCGATGGTTTCTGGGATCAGAGTCCCTGTTCCGAATCCCCACGGTGGAACTCAAGAATCCGACTGAGTTGATCGCGTATGCAGTATTGGGAGCAGTCGGCGGACTCGCATCGGTTGTATTCGCCGCGGGGATCACGACCCTGCGCCCAAAATGCAAACAACTTCCCCTCTGGACGCAATACTTGCAGCCCGCGATTGCAGGACTCCTCATCGGCGTGATCGCAATGTTGGGCGCGCCGCAGGTGATGGGCGCCGGTTATGAGTACATCGATCAGGCCATGCACGGCCAGTTCACCTGGCAATTCCTGGCGATTCTCGCGGGAGCAAAGATCATCGCAACATTGCTTTCCTTTGTGAGCGGCACGCCGGGCGGAATGTTCGCGCCCACGTTGTTTATCGGAGCCATGCTCGGCGCATCTGTTGGCGGAGTGCAACACGTATTTTTCCCGCATCTCACAGGATCGGCTGGAACCTACGCTTTGGTCGGCATGGGTGTCTTGTTTGCCGGATTTCTTCGAGCGCCGATGACATCCGTTTTCATGGTTCTGGAAGTGAGCGGGAACTACTCCATCATCGTGCCGGTGATCGTGGCCAACACGTTCGCCTATGTGATCTCTCGCGCGCTGCAGCCGATTGCGATCTTCGATCTCCTCACACGCCAGGATGGGCTGGAATTGCCATCGATGGAAGAACTGCGCGAGGAAGACGTCCTGCGAGTTGAGGACGCCATGCAACCCCTCGACGGGCCCGTGCTGGACAGCGAAAAAACGCTGGATCAAGCCCTGCTGCAATTGGACGGAACTGGCCCCGAGGAAGTGCTGGTCAGAATGAATCCAAGCGGATGGAACACGGCAAACAAGAAAGACTTGCAGACTCTTGCCAACGAGGGAAAGGGCGGATCGAAGCTTGGGTCGTTGTTGCCGATCCGGCAAGTGCCGTTCCTGCATCCAGATCACCCACTGGAAATTGCCTTGCGGTACGTCGACCGATGGCCGGTGGTGCCAGTGGTAAGCCGCGCGGACTTCCGCCAGTTGGAAGGCATCGTGTCGCAACGGGCGGTGCTCGAAAGGTATCGCGAGTTCGGAGAAGGCTAGCGAGACAAATTCGCCCCGTCCGACCGGGCTGATGGAGCCTTCCTAGCCAAACTGCTGAAACTTGATCGTTACCAAGATGCTCGTTCTTTGCTTGAAAATCGCGCCTGCAATTCTGTAAGCTTCCCGAAATCCTAAAAACAGGGCATACGACAAGGCAGAGCTTTACCTATCAGGTTATGCCGGCAGAGCGATCTTTCATTTCTGAAGGTCCTCGCGGGATGCGGCCCACGAGTGTCCTCGCCAAGCCCAGCCCTGCCGACGTTTGTCGATGCCTTGAAAATACATATCTGCAATAACACACGTTATTCGAAAAGGGTTATTGAGGGGGGAATGACCATGGTGGGGTCTTCGATCAGGTTCACAGTTCTTGGTATTTTCGTTCTGTCACTTACGGTCGCGATGTTCGGGCAAGGTGGCGCCACCGGTGCAATCAGCGGGACGGTACAGGATCCAAGCGGCGCAGTCGTCGGAAATGCCCAAATCCAGGTTACCGAACAGAACACAAACCAGTTGCAGCGGACCATCGAAACGGGCCCGGACGGCCTATTCACCGCTCCCCTGCTGCCTGTGGGCACATACACCGTCAGCATCCACGCCGCCGGCTTTGCCGATGTGACAGTTCGAGATGTCGTCGTCCGCGTGACCGAGACGACTCGCCTGACGACCAAACTGACGACTCAGTCCGTCCAGCAGAAGATCGAAGTGCAAGCTGAGGTTCAAACGGTTGATACCACCGATGCCACAACAGGACAGGCCATCGATACGGCGACCATCCGCGCCCTTCCTTTGGCCACCCAGAACTTCCAGCAGCTGTTGACGCTTTCGACGGGCGCCCAGAGCGAGTTGAACGCGGCAGCGCAGCTTGGCCGCGGGCAGGTGCGCATTCAGGTCAATGGACAGCGCGAAGACAACAACAACTATTTAATCGAGGGCATCACCGCCACTGACTACAACGTCGCCGAACTGACCAACACGCCGCTGCCGAATCCGGACGTGATTCAGGAATTCAAAGTCCAGACTTCCCTTTATGACGCCAGCCAGGGCCGGAATGGCGGGGGAAATATCAATGCGATCCTGAAGTCAGGTACGACTGATTTTCACGGCGATGTCTATGAGTTCTTCCGCAACACCGTACTTGATGCCAATGAGTACTTCCTCAAGCAGACCGGATCTCCCCGCCCCGTGGTTCAACAAAACATTTTTGGCGGCAGTTTAGGCGGGCCGGTGAGCCCTGGCGGAAAACTGGGATTCTTCTTCATCAACTATCAGGGAACACGGCAGCGCAGCGGCGACTCACCCGGTACGCTGATCAGCACGTTTGTCCCCTACGTTCCCGCTTCTGATCGTGGCGCGGCGAACGCTGCACAGCTCGCGGCCGATTTCGGTTTGCCAGCTGCAGATCCGGTTGCCGTAAGCCTGTTGGCATTTAAGAGCGATCAGTTCGGAGCTCCAGCCAACGGATATTTGTTTCCCCTGCCCAGCAATGGTGCGAGCACCTGCCCTCCGCCGCCATTCACCCAGCTATGCTCTGTACAATTCACGGTCAGCAAACCGGGAAAATTTACTGACGACCAATTCACCGCCAACTGGGACCACGAATTCCGCAACTCGCGGGATACTGTGGCGGCGCGGTTCTTCTATTCGGATTCGGAGCAGGATATTCCGTTCGGCGCAGGTGGACTGCAAGCATCACTCGGGGCGGCCGCCGCTACAGGCGATCTGAACTTCCCATATCAACTTCCAATTCACGACCGGCTGTTCATTATTTCCGAGACGCACGTATTCTCGCCGACACTGGTCAACGACTTTCGCTTTGGATTGGTTCACATCAACAACACCGCAAACAACGTGAATCCTGTCACTGCAACCGACGCAGGCATCGATCGCCCCACGAGCAACCTGACCAGCAGCATCTACAAATTCACCTTCGCGACTTCAGGCTTTCAGTTTGGCCCCACGCCGCAAGCCAACCAGGCCCAGACGCAGAACAACTACAACTTCGTCGATAACCTGAGTTGGGTAAAGGGGCAGCATACCTTCACAGTGGGCGGGCAATACACACGAGTTGGCCTCGACAAGCTTTTTCCGCAAGTCTTTAACGGGCAGCTTTTCTTCACAAATACCGGGGATACTGCCGCCACGACTGATTTCGGAAATTTCCTTGGTGGCACGCCGGAATTCAGCTTCGGTGGCGGCGGCGTTTACAACCATGCCTACAAGCAAAGCGACTCGGCTGTGTTTGTGCAGGACGACTGGAAGGCAAGGCCAGATCTAACGTTCACCTTTGGGCTGCGCACCGAATTTCTTGGTGCGTGGACCGACGGCGATTGCCACATCGGAAACATCGAGTCGGATCTGACGAATTCAGGCACGTATCCATTCATCTATCCAAAGTGCGTGGACAAACTTGGCGTGACCGGACTAACTGGAAACGCATCCGGGTCAACCTTCAAGAACAACGTGGCCACCGGCTGGGGACCGCGGGTTGGCTTCTCGTGGGACGTGTTCGGACATCACAACACGACGCTTCGCGGCGGCTACGGCATCTATTACGTGCGCGAGGATGTCGGCGCCGTCGATCAGCTGAGCTTCCAGTCGCCCTTCATCCCGATCGTCTTCTTCGGGCAAACGCCGGGTTTCACGATGTCGAATTTCTTCACCGGAACTCCCGCGGTGAATCCAAACGGCGTGCCGGCCGCGGGACAACTCTCGGGGGCGTGGCTGCCCTGCCTCGCGCAATTCACCGGATTCGTCGATGGCAACGGCAATCCGACGAACGACACGACCCAGACCGGCACCTATAACGGTTGCAGTGGTCCGGGTGTAAACAGCACGCAGAATCTGTTCGTACTCGAAGTTCCGCGGCACTTCCGAGTACCCAACACGCAGCAGTGGAACTTGACCTTACAACGCGAGTTCGCCAGGAACTGGGTCGTAGAGGTGGGCTACGTGGGAACTCACGGCATCCATCTCCGCGAGACACGCGACGGAATTCAGTCCGTCGATGCCATGAAGCATCCGCTCACCATAACGGATAACAATGGCCAGTCGTACACGATCACCACTGACACATTCTCCAACGCGATCGCTCGCACGCCAACGCCGGGATTAAACGGCTATAGCGGCTACCAGATTTTTGCGAATGACGCTTACTCGATCTACCACGCGCTACAAGCAACCGTCTCGCGGAGATGGGGGCAGAGCTATTTCCAGGCAGCATACACGTTCTCAAAGAACATCGATGCTACGTCGACGGGGAATACAGCTTTCAATACGGCCTACAACGATCAGAGCGATATCAACGCCTCGCGCGGGATTTCCGACTTTAACCGCCCGCATCGGCTTGCTGTGAGCTATGCCTACGATCTGCCGTTCTTCATGCATTCCACCGGCATCAAGAAAACCGCTCTTGGCGGATGGCAGATCAGCGGCGTGACAATTTTCCAGAGCGGCATTCCCTTCTCGATCTTCGATTCGAGCGCCGGAACGGCGTTTCTGGGACAAGGCAGCACTCCACTGCTGGGCGCAAGCCTGGCTCCGGGTGCTACGGTTGCAAATGGACTCTCGAGTGGCGATCTCAAGTCGCGCGTCGCAAACGGCTATCTGAATCCGTCTGCGTTCGCACCTGCTCCGCAGGTTGATCCGGCAGATTGCGCCGTTGATCCGAATTTCTGCGGCACCGGCTTCGGAGATCTCGGACGCAACGTCTATCACGGACCTTTCCAGCAGAACTGGGACGTGTCGTTCCTCAAACACTTCAAAATTGGAGAGCGGAGCGACATCCGTTTCGCGGCCGACTTCTTCAATCTCTGGAACCACACCAACTTCGGCGTTCCGACAGTCACTGACGTTGAGACCGCCGGCATTCCGAATGGTCCGTTCGGCAAGATCATCCAGACCAACGGCAACCCGCGATTGATTCAGTTCTCGTTGCGCTGGGCGTTCTAGTGAGCAATATCAAAGGCCGGGAGGCAGCTAGCTTTCCGGCCTTTCCTTTTCAGAAAGCATCACGACTGACTTCCCTACCGTTCCAGCATCCACACGTTCGCGGTGTTGCTATGCACGTGCAGCGCTAAATACTTTCCGTCACGAGATGGGATCGCCCAGCCCACCGAGCCTTTCTTCGGAGTCCACACAACACGCACGTTTCCTTGCAGATCGATCCGTACCAGAGAGTTTTCTTTCTCCACGCTCGTCGCGGCCCAAATGCTCTTGCTATCCGCTGCCCAGTCCAGTGAAGACAATGACGGCACACCTTTCAGGTCGAGCCATCTCTCTGATCGATTGGCAAGTGACACGAGGTGAATGCGGGGCTGCTCATCGACATGCTTTCCTTTGGCGATTACGAGCATGTTGCCGTCCGGAGAAAGACTCCAGTTGTAGAGCTGGGGTAAATTGTCTTTGATCTGAAAAACTTGTGAGGCTGCTCCGTTCACCGGATCGAACTGGAAGAAAGTAAGTCCCGCGTCGCCAAGCACGCTGTAAATGCACGTCGTTGCGGGCGCTCGCGCGCACTGGTGATTGCTGATCCACTTCGCCTTCGCCAATTGCCGTGGGGGCCCTCCCGCAAAAGGTACCGTCATCAGCGGAACTTCATAAGCTGGATCCCCCCAGCTGGGATTCAGTAGATACAAGACGCTGCTGCCATCCGGGCTGAGGCGTGGCAGCACCGCATTCTCGGAGCCAGCAACTAAAACTTCGGGAACCGTCTTGTGCGTGCCTTGCTTGTACACATCGAAGGTACCCGTACGGTTCGAGACGAAGATGACGTTTTTCCCGTCGGGAGTCCAGTCGTAGGGCAAGTCTTCCCGGTCATCCATCGTAAGTCGCTGAGGCTCGCTGATCGTTCCAGATCGCTGCAGCTGCGCGATGTAAACATCGGGTTGCGGAATGCCTTTGATGTATGCAATCCGGTTGTTCTGCGCTGAAGCGCTCAGGTCCAGGATCGCGCCGGCATCGCTCGTCAAGCGTACCGGCGTGCCTTGCGGCTTCATGTCGCGGTTCAGATGCACCGACCAAAGATTGGAGTCGCCTTCCCTGGGACGAGGCTCGGTTTGGCTGTAGATCAGTTGACCGCCGGCAGCCCACGCGAAGGACGCATTGAGGCCCGGCACGGACAACAGGACCGCTGCATTCGGGGCGGAATCCGATCGCGAACGCGCGTCGACCATTGCGATTTTTCCATCGGAGCCATAACCATAACTGGCCTTTGCGGTGGTGTAGGCGACTTTTTCCCCCTCAGGAGACCAACTGATTTTCCCAAACAGATCGCCATCTTCACCCGCGAGTTGGCGCGGCTGCTCGCCATCAATACTGGCCAGCCAGATGCGCTGTCGCAGAATCTTTCCGGCAATGTATGCGATCTGTTTGCCGTCCGGCGAGACAGACGGATTCCCACCATTGTCTATAATCTTGCGCGCGCTGCCGCCCAGCACAGAGATCGTCCACAAGCTCGATTCGCGATCAATTCCGCACAATCCCAGCACCATGTGGACGTTATCTGGGTACCAACTGAGTGAGTTGGGCAGCAGACCTTGCGGAAGATCGATAGCGTGTGTTTCTCCGGTATCAATTTGGCGAAGGTAAAATCCGGACTCGTCGGAGAAGGCAAGATAGCGGCCATCCCGCGAAATGGCTGAAGCCAGCACTGGATCATCGACCGGGTTTGCTGTCAGACGAGCGATGCGTGAGGCCGCCGGCACCGGGGCATGCAAGGAAAGATGCCATCCCAGCACAACTCCAACCACCAAAGCCATTGCCGCCACCACGCCTAAGATCCAGCGCCTCCGTAAGTGTGGAGTGCGTGACGCGGGCTCGGTCACGACCGGGACCTGATCCGAACCATTTTCAACAGTTGGGACTGCAACAGGTGCCAGGAATCTGTACCCACGTCTGGCCACCGTCTCAACAAACGTCGGATTCTCTGCTGAATCGCCGAGAGCATCCCGCAGCCGACGAATGGCCGCATTCAGGCTGTGGTCAAAATCGACGAAGGTATCGGCCGGCCACAGTCGATTCCGAACTTCCTCCCGGGTGACGACTTCGCCCGGCCGTTCCAAAAGAAGGGAGGGGACCTGAAACGGCTGCTCCTGCAACTTGACGCGCATGCCATTGCGGCGCAACTCTCCGGCGCGGAGGTCGACTTCGAAGATGCCAAACCGGCGAGTCTGCGACACACCATTACCGTTCCCGGTCCCTAAGACCTGGAGATTCATCACTCGCGCGGGTCTGCTTCCCATGTAACCCCACTTTGTAAGTGTTTGACGATTCCGGCGTTACCTTGTCACCTACGTTTCACCCAGCAGTTATCCACAGTGCATTGAGGCACGAGCCGGTCTGAATCACCTTGCTGAAAGATACGGAGGGCAAGGCCGTGGGGTTCAAGGGGAAACTTGGAACAGCAACCGCTAGTATTTTGTTATGCGCATCCCTCGCAGGCGCGCAATCAGATGACCGGGGCCGCGTCAAGGTAATGGTCCTCGACAGCGTCGGACTCTCCCCGACGATCCTGCACCGAACAGAAACCGAGGCTACGCGCATTTTCGCAGAAGCCAACGTTCAGGTTCAGTGGATAAACTGCCTGAAAAAGAGTGAAAGCGAGGATTGCCATCACTCTCTTCGCACCGATGAGTTCATGCTGCACATTGTGCATCATGGAAAGACGAAGACGGATTTGGTATTCGGGGAAGCCTTCCTGGGAGAGGACGGCACTGGAAAGTACGCGGACGTTTTCTTCGATCGAATCGAGGCCGCCTGCACCCCGCCTGAACTTGACACCTCACAATTGTTGGCAGCGGTCGCGGCACACGAGGTCGGACATCTCCTGCTCGGTTCCCGCGCGCACTCGAGCTCCGGCATCATGCAGCCGGTCTGGGAAAAAGAGTGCCTGCGAAAAGTATGGATGGGATCGCTACTCTTCACTCGACAACAAGCTCAGTCGATGCAGCAGCGCTTTGGCGCGGCACCAGGAGCTCTCATGGCCGTCCGGGGCGCGCATCGAAAAGACTCCGAAAGCGGCTATTAAGGAATGCATAGCGCTTACGCAACTTGCCGGTCTTGAGCTGGGAAGTCCGGGAGCCCTGAGCGAGTTTATTGCTTGCTCTTCGCTTCTTGTATAAGCGGCCGCAGGGAGTCTACGGAAACGCCGAGTGTTCCACCGCTGAAGCCATCCATGAAAGCGGAGTTCACGCCAATGACCTCGCCCGCCGAGTCGAACACGGGTCCCCCACTGCCTCCATGGGCCGTGGGAGCGTCGTAGATGAGCTTGTCGCCGACCACATCGCCGAGATGTCCGCAGGTCGTCGAGGGACGAATCAGGGAAAGCGCCGCTAGTTCACTGGCGGCACTCAGGTCGTTATGCCGATACGCCAACCGCTCATAAACTCCGGTCGGCGACTTCGCTACCATACCTGCAATGCCCATCGGA
>Ga0335071_10005151_pt1 | contig 13607 bp, 14 predicted proteins | sample Lox_Sample_15_FD_206724 | JGI IMG/M metagenome (GOLD analysis project Ga0335071, IMG submission 206724) | Soil microbial communities from Loxahatchee National Wildlife Refuge, Florida, United States - Lox_Sample_1.5 | ecosystem: Environmental > Terrestrial > Soil > Wetlands | place: USA... | reverse complement strand
TTGCTCTGGCGCGCGAGGAGATCATGCCTGAGGGGCGAGGAGGCGGACGCAGTTTGGCGGCTCGGGCGAGCCTTGCACTACGTTCAGGACGCTCACGTTCGCATCGGGGCTTTCTATTCCGAACACGACCATTTCGAGAAGCAGATCTCACTTCTGACGCCCTCGATTTCTTCGGTGCGCATCGGGCTCGAGTCCGCCATTCCCTCGCCAGGCTTCGTCAAGGGTTGCCTGGACGCATCATCGCCGAGGCGCGATCCCCAGGACGCGCTTGAACACGCGGCACTTATCTCGGCGTCGATCGCCGGCGCGGTTCTCGGTGAGACTTCAGATTCCAGGGGGCTTGAACGTCGTGTGCGAGCGAGCCGCTTCCGACACAACTTCATCGTGCTGCCGGCGGCGTTGGTCGTGCTCGTCTCGATTGGAGGCTTGGGGCTCGTGGTCGATGCGCCGTATCTGATAGCGGTCGGCGTCGCCGTCGCGGCGGTCATCGTCTTGGCGGACCGAAGCTACGCCTTCGTCTCGCTAGAAGCCGAGTGGAACGGGATCGCCTGAGTAACCTCTCTCGTTTCCATCCGCTTGCCGCGTCTCAGAGCGAGATTGGGATTCCCTTCTGCGGGATCGCTACCTCGATGCCCTTCAGACGCTTGAACGGACCGGGGTCCTCGGTGTGGACCGGTATGACGATCTCCGGAGAGATCTGCTCGACGATGCTCAACAGGTCCGCCGTGGAAGCGTGACCCGAGGCATGAAATCCCTCTTCCACCTCTGGCTCGAAGCTAGCATCCCCCTGCATCGTGAACCCACGCACCTTCAGTCCGAAAAGCTCCAGCCAATTAGATAGGCGCCGAAAGTCGATGACCTGCTCTTCGGAGTAGGGTTCGCTGCTCGAGTAGACGTACGTGCCGCCTTTGACTCCGATGTCCAGCAGATTGCCGAGGTCGTACATCGAGAAGCTGAGGATGTACCCGCCAGGGTTCTCGCCGATGTCGAGCGGGTCCACCAGCTCGTTGCCGAGGGTCGCGCACGCCGCCTCTTCCGCACCGCTCTCCGTTAGCTTCAGGGCGTCGAACACCGCGACGCTGCGTTTCCGATCGACCCCATCAGCGCTCTGGATCGCCTGCAGCCCGAACGCGTCCTTCTTCGTGATCACAAGCGTCCTGTTCGTCTTCTCAGCAATGTGGGCGAACGTCTCAAGACGTTCGAAGTTGCGTGGTGAGAAGTCCGCAATGACCATGCCCTTCTCCGCTTCGACCACCTCGAGGCAGGTGTTGCGAACTGTCTCTTCCGAACACTCCTGCCCGGGCTCGTTCCGCGAAGTGCGCGTGCCCTCTATCAACAGGGCCTTGGGTTCGAGCTCTGCCGCCTTCTTCGCGAACTCCCAGGTCGACTTGCCCTGGGCTCCGTGCGCCCTCAGGTCTCCGGTGTAGACGACCCAACCCGACTCCGTGTCGATCGCGTAGGCGGTCGCCCCGTAAACTGAATGGTCGACGGGGAAGGCTTGGAAACTGAACCCTAGGTCGCACGGCTCCAGCAGACTTCCCGCGTCGATCTCTCTTGTCTTGAGGATGCTCTGCTCCCAGAATCCGCACATCTCGCCCGAGGGCTTGGTCGTGAGAACATAGTCGCGCCCCGTGAGAGGTTCCCCGTTCTTGAGTTTCGGGGAACGGATCAGCCGCGTCTCGTGGTCGTCCCTCTTTCGCGGCTGCCCGTAGACGCACTCTCCTTCGATCCCCTTCGCGCCCAGGTCGCGCAGGGCCTTCATCACCGCCGCGGTGATGGGCGAGGCGACGAATGGTATCGACCATTCCAGGAGGCCAGCGTGCCCCATGTGGTCCATGTGCGCATGCGAGATCATCAGCGCGTCGACCTGCACCCGGCGGCACAGGCTCATGTCCAGGTCGGACGGGATGATCTCAGACCGGTAGCAGGACAGCAGGGGAACGAGGCCCATGCGCACGAAGTCGTGCAGGCCGCGTCCCTGTCTGGGCTTGAGGAACTCCTCATAGTACAGTCCCATCGTCTTGTAGTTCGTGCCGAAGTCCAGCAGGACCCCATGCCCATCGAACTCGAGGTGGATCTTGTTCCCACCGATGCAGTCCGCACCGTCGAACACCGTGACCTTCGCGCTCATCTTCCTGAGGAGAGCATTCCCCCTCCGGAGGTTTACTCTTTGCCCTCTTTCGCCCCAATCCAGTCGACTTCCGACAGGTGGAGGCGTCTAGCGACACGGTTATTAGTGCGCACCCGGCTTGTGGGTGTCGCATGGTCGCGAAGACGTTCGCGGAGAAGGTGCTCTCCAGGGCCTCGGGCACGGACGCGAAGGCCGGGGACATCGTCACCGCCAAAGTCGACTTGGGGATGTCCCACGAGAACACCGCCCTGGTCCTGAAGGCCTTCAAGGAGATGGGCGCGGAGCGGATCCGCGACCCGGACAAGCTCGTGATCCTATTCGACCATCGCGTGCCCGCGCCGACCGTGAAGGCGGCGGAGGGGCACAAGGAGGTGCGTGGCTTCGTCCGCGAAGAGGCGATCCCCACTTTCTACGACTCGAGGGAGGGCGTCTGCCACGAAGTCCTTCCTTCAAAAGGGCACGTCCTGCCGGGCATGCTCGTCGTCGGATCGGACTCGCACACGACGACCTACGGTGCGCTGGGAGCGTTCTCCACCGGGATTGGCGCCAGCGAGATGGCCGCCGTCTGGGCTCTGGGTGAGCTTTGGCTGCGCGTACCGGAGACCCTGAGGGTGAGGATTGAAGGCAGGTTGCCCAGCATGGTCGGTGCGAAGGACGCGATCCTCAAGGTCATCGGCACGCTTGGAGCGGACGGCGCCGACTACCAATGCGTCGAGTTCGTCGGAGAGGTCGTCGAGCGATTCTCGATCGCCTCGAGGATGACCCTCAGCAACATGAGCGTCGAGATGGGAGCGAAGGCGGGGGTCTGCTTCCCGGACGCGAAAACAGAGCAGTTCCTTTCCAGCCGCACAACCAAGAAATGGTCGGCGGTCACGAGCGACGAAGGCGCGCGGATCAGGGAGACGAGGCGACTCGACATGAGCGACCTCGGTCCGCAAGTGGCGAAGCCGCACACCGTCGACAATGTGGCGCCGGTGGAGAGAGTGGCAGGGCTTGCGATCGATCAGGCGTTCATCGGATCGTGCACGAACGGTCGCATGGAGGACCTGACGGTGGCGGAGGCGATCCTGCGCGGGAAGGAAGCCTCGAAGAAGGTGCGTCTGATCGTCGCGCCCGCTTCTCGCGACATTTACATCGAGGCCTCGGATCGTGGGATCCTGGCCTCGCTTGCCCGATCCGGGGCGATCGTTCTCAACCCTGGCTGCGGCCCGTGCCTCGGGGCTCACGAGGGGCTGCTCGCTTCCGGGGAGCGCTGCATATCCACGACGAACCGCAATTTCAAGGGAAGGATGGGCTCACCGCAGGCGGAGATATACTTGGCAAGCCCGGCGACGGTCGCCGCCTCCGCGCTGAAGGGCGAGATCGCGGACCCGAGGGAGGTGGCGAAGTGATCAAGGGTCGCGCATTCAAGTTCGGGGACCACATCAACACCGATCTCATAATCCCTGGGAGGTACCTCGACGACTACTCGACCGCGAACCTCGCCAAGCACGTGTTGGAGGACGCCGACCCGACCTTCGCAGGCAAGGTGCGGCAAGGCGACGTGATTGTCGCAGGGCGCAACTTCGGATGCGGATCGAGCAGAGAGCAGGCTCCGCTCGCTCTGAAGTACGCTGGCGTCTCGGTGGTCGTCGCCGCGAGCTTCGCGCGCATCTTCTATCGCAACGCGATCAACGTCGGATTGCCGCTCGTCGTCTGTGCTAGAGCGGCCGAGGAGATCAAGGAAGTGGAGACCGTCGAGGTCGATCTCGAAAGGGGCGTCGTTCGCGCGTCATCGGGCAAGGAGCTGATGTTCGATCCCCTGCCCCCGTTCCTCGTTGAGATCCTCGGACAAGGCGGTCTAGTTCCCTACGTGAGGAAGCGCCTGCGGAGCGAGTGACGAAGTGCCACGGCGGGCACGAGCCAGACCGTGGCGTGGCGCGCATCCATCACCGTGGCGCTTCTGCAAAAGGCTTAAGAGGGCATCGTTAATATGGGGTTACTCCCTTGACGGTGATTAGAATGAGGAAGTACACTCGCTTTGAGAAGGCGCGCATCATTGGTGCTCGTGCACTTCAGATTTCTCTGGGCGCGCCTGTGCTTCTTGACGTCCCTGAGGGGGTTATCGACCCCATCGAGATCGCTCGCATGGAGTTCGACAACGAGGTCATACCCATAGACGTTAAGAGGGATTGATGAGGGTTGCAGATGAGCGAGGAGACACAGTCAGACCTGCTAGTACCTGAGGACGTTTACCTGACTTCCGGCGTTCACATCGGAACACAGCAGAAGAGCGCCGACATGAAGCAGTTCATATTCAAAGTGCGATCCGACGGATTGTACGTTTTGGATGTGAAGCAGACCGACGCGCGAATTCGCGCGGTAGCTAAGTTCCTGGCCCGTTTCACGCCAGACCGCATCCTGGTGGTCTCGGCGAGGCAGTACGGGCAGAAGCCGGTGAAGGTGTTCACCAAGGCGCTAGGCGCCAAGACCTTCCCGGGCAGGTTCGTACCTGGCTCGCTCACCAACCCGAAGCTCTCCGACTTCATCGAGCCGGAGATCTTGATGGTAACTGACCCCGCCGCCGATCAACAGGCGATGGCGGAAGCGATGAATGTTGGCATCCCGATCGTGGCGCTCTGCGACGCGAACAACGAGACGCGCAACGTCGACCTGGTCATCCCCACGAACAACAAGGGGCGCCGGGCCTTGGCCTGCGTGTACTGGCTGCTCACGCGCGAGACGCTGAAGGAGCGCGGGGTCCTGTCACGAGACGAGGACTTCAAGCTCACCATCGACGACTTCGAAGCGAGCCTCTAGGCCGCTAGAATCGCACGCAAACCCTTTAGCCATCCTCACTTTCTATTTTCTCTCGATGAGCACGCGCTATCCCGTCGTGGCCGGCAGATTCTACTCCGGCAAGGAGAAGGCTCTTCGCGAAGAGATCGAGCAATGCTTCCTGCACCGGCTCGGTCCAGGCAAGATACCGACGCTCGGCAAAGGTCCGAGGAGCATCGTGGGAGTCGTCGTCCCTCACGCGGGATACGTCTACTCTGGGCCGGTGGCCGCGCACGTGTACGCCGCGATCGCGAGGGAAGGGTTCCCGGAGACCTTCGTGATAATCGGCCCCAACCACCATGGGCTCGGCGCGGGCGTCGCCATGAGCGTCGACGAGTTCTCCACTCCTCTCGGGACCTGCCAAGCAGACAAGGAACTGGCCAAGAAGCTCGAGGGCGTGGTCGAGGAGGATCCGTACGCCCACGCTCAGGAGCATTCTGTCGAGGTGCAGCTGCCGTTCCTCCAGTACTTCAAGAAGGAGGTCAAGATCCTGCCTATCGACATGCTTTTCCAGGACTACGAGACGGCGAAGCAGCTCGGCACGAAGCTAAGGAGCGCCATCGAGGGCAAAGACGTGATCGTGATTGCGTCGAGCGACTTCTCGCACTACGTCTCGCCTCAGGAAGCGAAGAAGAAGGACTTTGCGGTGATCGACAAGATCCTCGCGCTGGACGCGAAAGGAGTGGAGGCGACCGTGCAGACCAAGGACGTGAGTATGTGCGGCTACGGGCCGGTGATGGCGATGCTCGAGGCCGTGCACGGGAAGAAGGCGGACCTCCTGAAGTACGCAACCTCCGGGGACGTGCAGCCGATGAACGAAGTCGTGGGCTACGCGGGAATCGTAATAAAAGGCTGACCGCGTCGTTTGTATAGCGAGCGCTCGTTCGTCTGCTAGGTCGAATGGTCGAGAGGACGAGCTCTTCAAAGACGGATCGCGTCCTGCGCGCGGGAGCGAGGGCGCATGTGGCCGAGGCTGTGAAGGCAAGAGAGGCCTCGGACGAGATCATCAAGGGCTGGATAGTGTACCTGCCGCTGATCGCAGTCGTTGTGGGAGTGGGCCTCGGTGCAATGTTTGCCCTCTTGGTCGGCGGGGACATCGGGATTGCCTTTGGAGTGTTCTCGATGTTCTCTTTGACATCGGCTCTGCTGGCGCTCCTCAACTACCGCCTGACCAGACGACTGAGGGAGCACGTGCGCCGCGAGAACATGCTGCGACGGGGCACGATCGAGTATCTGCGCTCGCTCGTGGAAGAGGTTGGGGTAGCGGGAAAGGTCGAGACCGAGCTATCGAACCTGGAGAGCATCGAACGGGAAGCTGCAGCGAACGAGGTCGTTCCCAATCCATTCTACGCGGCTATGGGCGTGCTGCCGTTGGTGGGCGTCGTCATCACATTCCTCTACCTCCGGCCGCTCACGAGCATCCCGCCCGGGCACGAGCGCCGCTGGCAAGCGTTCATCGCGCAATCCGCGGCCATCGGCAAAGTTGCGAACCTGAACATGATGTTCTCCGCCGCCGTCCAAAGCACCCGCAAGAGGCGATTCCTCGTCTATCTCGTGCTCGCGGTCGTCTTCGTTCCATTCCTCGTTTACTGGTATTCGAAGCTGATCTCCGAGCTGAACGCGCACTTCGAGCAGCAGTGGAGGGACGAGGACCACTTGCACAGAGAGCTGGGATGACCCAGGAAAAGAGAGATTAGGCTAGAGTGGCATCAGCTGGCGAAGGCAATGGAGGCGGGCGGGGACAAGAGCATCAACTTCTGCATGCGCTGCGGTGAGTACCTCAAGGACGGCACGCTCCAGTGCCCCAAGTGCGGCTACATCTACGGGCAGGCGTACACGGCAACGAAGATACCGGTAATGCAGAGGCGGTCGGCACCATCCTGGGCCACCCTGAACCGCGCGAGCATCCTGTTCCTTTTCGCCGGTCTGGACGGAATCGTCTCGACCATCTTCGCCTTCTTCAATCGGGACGCGATGATCACGCAGTACGTGAGCCTCACCGGAATGCCGCTGAACGAGGTGCAGAGCGTGGTGTTCTTCGCTCTCGCCGCCACCATGGTGTGCAGCTTCCTCGCGCTCGTCGCCTCATATTTCTCCCGAAAGCACCGGCACGTCGTCCTCGCCGCGGCCTCGGGGGTCTTCGCCGTCTTCACCTCCGGCTTCTTCCTCGAGGCCTCGCTCTGCGCCGTGATCGGGCTGATCATGGTGTATGGGCTGCGCGGCCAGTTCGAGAACTAGATGCGCTTCATCTTGCCCAGGACGGGCTCGTAGATCATCCCCTTGTCCATGAGCGAGTTCGTGATCTCCTCGAGCTCGGTGCGGTCGATACTGAGCTTCTTCACCTCGTCGACAATCTCGTCCCAAGGCGCTCCCTTCCCCGACTTGTCGAGGTTGGTGATGATGGCGAGGACCTTCTCCTCTTTGTCCTCCTCCGCCTTGAGCGCCTGCGCCTCCTTCTCCTCCTCGTCGACCTCCTCCTCGACCTCTCCCAGGCGTTCGGGCATCTCGCCCTCCCCGCTCTGGTACTCGGGCAGCAGGAACTTGAGAGCCTCGACGACCATTGCCCGGTAGCGTACCAGGTCCATGTCGGCGTAGTGGCCGATCGCTCTCACGACCCCATCCGACAGCGGTCGTGAGTATCCCAGCTTCATGAGCTCCTCGACGCTCGGCGCCTGCATCTCCTTCGCCGCGGCCACCGCCTCGATGCGTCGCAGCATCGCCTTGCAGGTCTGCAGCACCCAATGGTCCCGGAGCCTGGAGTCGACGACCGCGACCTTCTCCGGGCGGATGGAGACGTACATCGTTCCTTCCTCGGGCGAGTAGGTTCGGGTCTTGCCCACCACGGCCACGAAGGCCGGCGGTTCGATCTTCGCGAGCGCCGCGGTCGCCTCCGGCTGGTACTGACCGGACGAGACGTAGAACGTGCCCGTCGGATCGGAGAGCCGGGCGCGCCAGAGAGGTTCCTCATCGGTGCCGATGTTCTCCTTGTCGGTCATCACCCCTACGACGTACACTCGGTTGATCATCGCGCCCAGCGGGGAGACGATGTACGAAGGCGCCCTTTCCCCCTCTCCCTTCAGCTCCAGGCGAGATGAGTTGTACTCGCTCGCGAAGATGCGCCAGGAGACCTCGCGCGCGATCATTGCGCTCCCTCCAGCTCGCTGAGGAGCGCGGAAGCTTCGCCTCGCACCTCAGGAACCAGGACCGTGGCCTCCGTCACGATCATCATCATCCCGAACTCGTCGCTGGTGACGTTGCCGCGCACTTCCAGCGGCTTCGCGAACAGCCGCTCCTCCATATGCTCCCGCACCACCTCTGGGTTCATTGCTTCCTTCGCCTCCTTGAGCGCCTCGTCCAGGTTGATGCCCACGAGCGTCTCTGTGATATCGCGGTTGAGCACTGCGGTGATCGCGCCGAACCCGTCGTCCACGACCGCCTTGATGCGCAGGTCCGGCTGCCCCTCGACCTTCCCGTGAAGTCGGCACAGCCCCTTCTGCACCAGGCGGTTGCACTGCGGACAGCGGAATATCAGGCCGCTGCCCTTCTTCACGTCGACCACGATCCCGGACACGAGGACGTCCACCGCCCCACCCACCCGCTCAAGATCGTCGACCGGACGGGGCTTCGGCTTTCCGAGCTCGGCGTCATTGGGCAACGGCTTGGCCTTCGCCACCTCCGCCCGCTCCCCGAAATTGAGCTGCGGGATTCCGCGCCAGCTCTTGACGTACGCACCGCGTATGGAAATGGTGTCATCCTTCTTCAGCCCGAAGTCGTGCCAGGCGGAGTATTGCACCTTGCCGGTCTCGTCCGCCGCCATGCCCGAGAAAACGGTCTTCTGGCCGTTGGTCGTTTCGAGTTTGCGCTGGTCGACCGTGAGTATCTTGACGACGATGTGCACGCTGTTCATTCCCTCTTGAAGCTCCGAGACCTTGCAGGTCGTCGGACCGGAGGAGGGAACGAAATCCATCCCCTCGGGCAGCTTGATCGAGTCCTTCTCCAGCTGCTCGATGGTCGCCCGCGACCCCAGATTCAACTGCGGCTGCCCGTTCCACTCCTTTGTGTACGCGTTGCGCACCAGGACAGCGTCCCCGCGGCTCAGTTGGAAGCGGTCCGCGTCCCAGGCGGTGTAGGGCATCGTGCCCGTCTCGTCGCCCATCATCCCGTAGATGATCTGCCTGGCCTCGCCGTTCGCCTCGATCTGCTTTTGGTTCGCGGAAAGCACCTTCACGGCGACATCAACGCTCTGCTCCGCCGGCAGCAGCTCCGCGAGCTTCTTCTGCACTCCCCGATTCAAAGTGTTCGGGTCTCCGCCCAGCTTCCGCACGACGCTCCTCTTTGCCGTCTCCAGCGAGACCCTGTACAAATTCAGGTAGGTCTCCATCTCCTTCCAGATAGTCTCTTCGTCAACCTTGTTTCCGAGCACCCGGGATATCTCTGATACATGGGGTGCGAGTTCTTCCTTATCCATAGGTACACCTCTTGGTGATTCACTGCCTCATCGTATCCGGATTGGGCTTAAAGGTACTATCTCCGGGAGCGCTGAAAGTGCAACGCCAGGCGTGAGAGATGAAATGAAAGAAAGGAGAAACGCTCACTCGGTGAACGTCTCGCCGCGCTCGTAGGTTTCCTTGAGATGTTTGATGATGACGTCGCGGTTCTTCTTCAGGTGCGACTCGAACCAGACCTTGACAACGTCGCCGAGCTTCGCGTGCAGCTCGTCCATGCTGACCTTCGAGAGCGGAGCGTCGTAGATCACGAACTGCGCGAAGATGCGCTTCCAACCGGCGTACTTGTAGTAGTGCTCGCCTTCGCAATACTGGAAGATCATGCGTACGCGTATCGTCGAGTCGGACTGATAGAACCAGACCTTAATCGAATCGCCCATCCTGCCCTGGTCCTGCGTGCGGTCCACGAGCTCTAGCCCGGTGATTCGCGCGAAGTCGAAGTTCTCCTTGAACTTCCAGACGTCGGGATAGGACTCGAAGACGGCGAAGGTGTCAGGGGCAGGGTTCATGGTCATGTTGATGTGCCTGGCGGTATCGAAGCGCTGGATGATCTTCCAGAAGTCCTCCAGGAGCGCCATGTTGACCTTGCGCTTGTGGTTGTCGAGCTCAGCCTGATCCTTGTCAACGGCCTGCTTCTCCCTTTCGAGCTGCGCGTCGAGCTCGTTGAACCAATCCTCTTCCTTCGCACCTTCCTTTTTTGGCGCCATAGCTGTCCCTGGATGGCCGCTATTCAGATGTCAGCATAAAAAGGTTGGGACACGGTCGCTCGTATGCGTGGCTAGTGCTTCGGGGACGGCTTCGGCAGGGGCGTCGGACACCGTTTATATCGGCCCTCTCTCATACGCCAAAAAGAGGGCGTGAGGATGGAGACGAAGAGGGCGCTCATCACCGGCGTCACCGGCCAAGACGGTTCGTATCTCGCGGAGCTGTTGCTCTCGAAGGGCTACGAGGTGCACGGGATCATCCGCCGTGCCAGCACGTTCAACACGATTCGCGTGGATCACATCTATGAGGCACCGCAGGAACCGGGCCGTCGGTTCAACCTGCACTACGGCGACCTTTCAGATTCAGAGCAAATCTCCAACATCGTCTACAATCTGCGCCCGGACGAAATCTACAATCTGGGCGCGCAGTCTCACGTCCGGGTGAGCTTCGACATGCCCGAATACACGACGAACATTGTCGCCACAGGAACCGCCAGAATCCTCGAGGCGCTTAGGCGGAGCGGCAATGGTGCGAGGTTCTATCAGGCCTCGAGCTCGGAGATGTTCGGTTCTGCAGAACCGCCGCAGAGCGAGGAGACGCCTTTCGCACCCCGTTCCCCCTACGCCTGCTCGAAGCTCTATTCATACTGGATGACCAAGAACTATCGCGAGGGCTACGGCCTGTTCGCCTCCAATGGCATTCTCTTCAACCACGAATCGCCGCGCCGCGGGGAGACGTTCGTCACGCGCAAGATCACGCGCGCCGTCGCCGCGATGCTCGCGAAGAAGCAGGACGTGCTGTACCTCGGGAACCTGAAGGCCAAGCGGGACTGGGGTTTCGCTCCGGAATACGTCGAATCGATGTGGAGCATATTGCAGCAGAAGGAACCCGGGGACTTCGTGCTGGGCACTGGCGAAGCGCACACCGTTCAGGAGTTCGTCACTGCCGCTTTCAATTACGCAGGATTGAAGCCGAAGGCGCACGTGAAGATCGACCCGCGCTACTTCCGCCCGACCGAGGTCGAGGAGTTGGTCGCCGACCCGAGGAAGGCGCAGAGGAAGTTCGGCTGGAAGCCGAAGGTGGGCTTCGAAGAGCTGGTGAAGATCATGGTCGATGCCGATCTGCGCGCTATTGGACTGGAGCCGATCGGCGAGGGCGACAAGATCATCAAGCGCAAATTCCCGAGGCGCTGGTGGGGGCGGGACTAGATGTCTTTCCTCGAGGACAAGCGCGTTGCCGTCACCGGAGGCGCGGGATTTCTCGGACGCCACGTGGTGCAACAGCTGAAGGCAAGGGGGGTTGAGGACAAGAACATCGTCGTGCCGCGCAGCAAGCGCTTCGATCTCCGTCGCTGGGAGGATTGCCAGAAGGTGTGCGCCGGGGCGGACATCGTCATTCACCTCGCGGCCAAGGTCGGCGGCATCGGGTTCAACCGCCGCAACCCCGCGACGCTGTTCTATGACAACGCGATAATGGGAATACAGCTGATGGAGGCGGCGCGGCAGGCCGGGGTGGGGAAGTACGTGACGGTCGCCACCGTTTGCTCCTACCCGAAGTTCACTCATGTGCCGTTCAAGGAAGAAGAGATCTGGAACGGGTATCCGGAGGAGACGAACGCGCCCTACGGAATCGCGAAGAAGAACCAGTTCGTTCAAGCGGACGCCTACCGGAGGCAGTACGGCTTCAACGCGATCGTGCTCGTGCCGGTGAACCTCTATGGGCCATACGACAACTTCGACCTGGAGGACTCGCACGTGGTCCCTGCGCTCATACGCAAGATGATCGAGGCGCGCAGGACGAACGCGAGAACGGTCGAGCTCTGGGGCACGGGGAGCGCTTCGCGGGAGTTCCTGTACGTTGACGACTGCGCGCAGGGAATCGTCCTCGCTACGGAACGATACAACTCGTCAGAGCCGGTCAATCTCGGCACCGGCGTGGAGATTAAGATCAAGGACCTCGCGGAGCTGATCAAGGGCCTCACTGGCTACGAGGGCAAGATCGTCTGGGATCCAAGCAAGCCGGATGGGCAGCCTCGTCGTTGCCTGGACGTCAGCAGGGCGAAGGAGCGATTCGGCTTCGAGGCGCGCACTTCATTCGAGTATGGGCTGAAGAAGACGATCGCCTGGTATGAGAACGCGTTTCCCAAGTGAAGGCAGTAAATCATATTAGGCAGGGCGCGGCATCGGGGCAGCATGGGGTTGGTCGAGGACCTGCTGAACTTCCTAACGCAGGTATCGACGAATCCCATCGAGTACTCGATCGTGTTCTTCGTCTACTGCATCGCCGCCGCGGTGATCCTACCCATCCCGGTCGAGTTCGGGCTGTTCCTGAACGACAACGTGAGCATCGTGATCAAGGCGCTCATCCTCGGGGCGGGCAAGGCGGTGGGAAGCATCCTGATCTTCTATCTGGGTATCAAGGTGGAAGGTCCGATCCGGCGCTGGAGGCGCTTCCGCTGGTTCCACTGGCTGGTCTGCAAGATTGAGTGGTTCGTGTCGAAGACGCGATACGTCGGGCTCTACCTCATACTCAGCATCCCGCTGATGGTCGACACCGTCCCAGTGTACGTCTTCTCGATCTTCAACGCCGAAGGAAAGGCGATGAGGCTACGGTGGTTCGCGCTCACGAATCTGTTCGCCGGGTTCACGCGCGCGATCATCGTCTTCCTGGTGTTCCAAGCGATCGGCATCAAGCTGCTCTGAGAAAGCCAGCGGAGTCGTGTAGCGATGGGGGTGACGATGGAAACCTATTTATCCAAAATGCGAATACCACAATATGGTTCAGAAGAAAACCATTCTCAAGATCCTCTCGGAATATGACCCAGACGAGATCACCATTGCGACGGTCTGCTCGCATTCCTCTCTGCAGATTTTCAACGGCGCGAAGAAGGAGGGCTTCCGCACCCTTGGCATCGCCGTCAACCCGAACGTCCGTTTCTACGACGCCTTCCCTCTCGGCAAGCCCGACGAGATCCTGATGCTGAAGTCTTTCGACGAGATGCTCGACAAGGCGGATGAGCTAGTCTCGCGCAACGTCATCATCATCCCTCACGGGTCTTTCGTCGAGTACCTCGGTACGAAGAACTTCGAGAAGCTGCCCGTTCCGACGTTCGGCAACCGCGGAGTGCTATCGTGGGAATCCGATCGCGAGAAGATGCGCGAATGGCTCACGTCGGCTGGCATCGACATGCCGGCCAAGGTCGAGGATCCGAAGAGCATCGACCGCCCGGTGCTGGTGAAGTATCATGGGGCGAAAGGCGGACGCGGGTTCTTCATCGCCAAGGACTACCCCGAGTTCAAAATGGGCATCGATATGTCGCAGCCGTACACCATCCAGGAGTACATCCTCGGCACCAGGTACTACCTCCACTTCTTCTACTCGCCCATCAAGCGTGACGGCTTCACCGTGTCCAGAGGATCGATGGAGCTGCTGAGCATGGACCGCCGTGA
>Ga0335071_10005148_pt1 | contig 13614 bp, 12 predicted proteins | sample Lox_Sample_15_FD_206724 | JGI IMG/M metagenome (GOLD analysis project Ga0335071, IMG submission 206724) | Soil microbial communities from Loxahatchee National Wildlife Refuge, Florida, United States - Lox_Sample_1.5 | ecosystem: Environmental > Terrestrial > Soil > Wetlands | place: USA... | reverse complement strand
AAAGCTGTTCCATGGTGAGTTGGACGTTGGCGCGGACGCGGACCTGTTCGTTGCCTTCTTCGTCGCCGGTCTGAATCGATTTCACCGTGCCCCCGTTCTCCAGCACCAGTTCCCTGATGCGCGAAGTGAGCACGCTCCTGGCTTGGTCCTGCGACGGAGCGACGATGGCGAACCGGGCGGCCGTCTCCTGCTGTTTGGCGAGTTCGGCGCGCCAGGCGGGCAGGCCGGCGACGATGCGGGTGTTGCGGGCGATCTCGGCGCGCAGCGCCGACCGCTCGACCGCTCGGTCGATCATGCCGTTGAGCACGGGCCCGGCTGCGAACGTCCAGGCGCCGGTGAACAGCGCAAGGGCGATGGCCACCGCCACGAGCTTTCTTTCGCGAGGCGTGAGCGGTTTCATCGTGACGCGCTCCGCTTGACGTCGGCGCTGACCTCGAACGGCTGGACGGACACGTTCTCCGGCGACGGGCCGTTGTCGGCGTTGACGTTGATGAATATCCTGCTGGAGGCGACGGCGCGCGCGATGTCGAACCTGGGATCCTTGTAGCCGCTGAGTTGCAGGCTCGTGCCGTCCCAGTCCAGGCGCCGTACCCAGGCCGGCGGCGGCAGGGCGCGCGTCAACGCCTCCAGGATAGGAAGGGGACGGGTCTGGTTGCGATGGTCGAGGAACCTGGTCCGCGACGCTGCTTCGGCGCTCGCGCGGTCGTGCACGCGCATCGCCAGTTCGACTCTCACCTTCTGCGAATCCGCCAGGGCGCGAAGCTGGTCGGTGGCGATGGTGTCGCGCCACACCATCAAGCCGGCGTTCAGGACCAGAAGCACGGCGGCGAGCGACCACCAGAACGGTGCGGTGGTCCGCGGCATCGCCCTGGCGCGCCGCATCGCCGGACAGAAATCGAAGCGCGACGGGCCTTCGGCGGGACTGGGTCCGACGCTGATCGCGCGGATGCCGATATCGCGCTGCTGCGCCGTCGCCAGCAGGGCGGCGGCGTCGGACCGGCGCAGCACGGCCATGATCGCGCGCTGGCGGCCGCCGTCGGACGCCTGGGTGTAGGCGATGTCCCAGTAGACGTCATCGGCCGCAAACGGCGTCAGCCGGTCGAGTTCGAGCGACACCATCTGCCTGGTGTCCCTCTCCGAGAGCGACGGCAGCTCGATTTCCCGTTCCAGAACGGTCTCGGGCGGCAGGAGCAGGCGCGCCTTTCGCACCGTGCCCTTGGGGCGGAACAGGGTGGCGGCGCCGTCTGCGTTGCGCCAGAACACGAAATCGTCGCCGGCGAGTTGCGCGATCACGTCCTGCCTGGGCGACAGCCTTTCCCGCCAGCGCGCCGGGATGAGCCCGCGAAGCTCGTCGATCCACCACGCCACGCCGGCGGACAACCAGCGTCCCACGGTCGACATGTCGGCGTTGAGGATCGCGTTCAGGTTCATTGCTGTGCCCCGTTTCGGGTGCCGTTGCGCATCGAGGTTCCCAGATTGATCCGGGCCAGCGGCCGCACGATCAAGGTCGGCCACCAGCGGCGGTCGCCGGACGCGAATTCGAGACGCAGGCGGACCAGCGTCGGCATGGCCGGTTGACGCTCCCAGTTCGACTGCCAGCGGGGCACGTAATCGGGTGCGGCCGCGCCGAAGTAATCGATCTGGATGTTCTGCACGTCCTTGAGCAGGATGATCTGGCTCGGCTCGGCATTCGGATCCGTGGCCAGGTCGCTCTCAAAGGAGAGCGCAAGTTCGCCCGCGTCCGTCAGGGAAAGCGTGTAGCGCTGCAGCTCCGATGGCCGGCGCGAATCCCGCGCGGGCGCCTTGAACGTGAGGTGATTGGGGGTGCCGTCGAATTCGACGGAGGGCGGGTTCGACTCGTAATGCACCGCCGGATAGGCTCGCTCGATTACTCCGCGCAGCGTCAGATGCGCCGCCTCCACGGATTCGCCGGGCATCGAGACCGACTGCGTGCGCTGCCAGACGCGCCGCCCCGTGTCGATGCCGTTGACGATCATCACGGCGATCATGCCCAGCAGCACGAGACTAACGAGCGCCTCCGCCAGCGCAAAACCGCCGTTCGATGTGGAGCGATCATGGCGCATCGGATTGCCGCAAGGTCTGAAGTGTGACGAGGGGAACGGGCCCGTCCCCGGCTTTCACGTCCACGGAGACGGACAACAGGCGCTGACTGCCCCCGCCGGGCTCGAACGGTTTGACCTCGACGGTCCAGACGAACGGCCCTTCCGTGCCGCTCGAACGTCCGGGGCTTGCGGGTATCACGCCTCCGACGCTGGCAAGCGCCGACTGCGCCACCAGAAGGGCCATCGATCTCTGCTCGCCCATGCGCACGCGCTTGGTGCCGTCGGCGACGGCCTGATAGAGCGTGGTGAGCGACATCATCACGATGGCCGCCGCCACCAGCGCTTCGACGAGAGCCGAGCCGGACTGCTTCATGGCGTCACCGCCGCGACGGCGCTGTTGTCGGGATCGACCGCGACGGCGAGGCTGCGTGCGGCGCCGGTCAGGGTGACATTGCCGCCGCTCGCCGTGCCGTCGGGGTAGAACGTGAGCGCGCCGCCGCTGTCGAGGCTCAGCACGTATCCGGCGGGAAGCCGATGGGTCATCTCCTGGTTGAGGCCGAATTGGCTGCCGTCGTCCGAAACGTCGAACGTCACCGGCGCGCCGTTGCGCATGGCCGCGGCATGCGCCGTTCTGATTTCGGCCAGGACGACGGATTCGGACTGCCGGAACATCGCCTGCGCGATCATGCTCTGCACGCGCGGAAACGCGATCGTCGCGATGATCGCCGCGATCGCCAGCACGGCGAGCGCTTCGATCAGCGTCGTGCCGCGGTCCGGACTACCAGCTGCCCACATCCTGAGCCTCGCCTGTGCCGCCCGCGGCGTTGTCGGAGCCGAGCGTGTAGACGTCGACTTCGCCGTGCTCGCCGGGCACCTTGTACAAATAAGTGCGTCCCCACGGATCGCGGATTGCCGTCGCGCTGCGCAGATAGGGGCCGTTCCAGCCCGGCTGCGGCGGATTTGGCGCGGCGACGAGCGCGTTCAGACCCTGTTCCGGCGTGGGGTACTGGCCGGCGTCGAGCTTGTAGAGTTCGAGCGCGGCCACCACGTTCTGGATCTGGGTGTGTGCCGCCTGCGTCCGCGACGATCCGAGATAGCGCAGCACCTGCGGCGCGATGATGGCGGCCAGGAGTCCCAGAATGGCCAGCACCACAAGCAGTTCGAGAAGGGTGAAGCCCGCATCGCGGCGGGCGCGTCCGGTGACGTTCTTCATGGCGGCATTATCCCAATGCAAGATCGTTGAACCCCAGGATGGCGGTCATGACCGAGGCGATGACTCCCGCCACGATCATTCCCATGACGACGGTGATGACCGGCGTGAAAATGGCGATGCTGCGCTCGACGGCGGTGCGCACGTCGCGTTCGAGAACGTCGGCCAGCCGGTGCAGCATGTGGCCGAGCTGGGCCGTTTCCTCGCCGGTGCGCAGGAAGCTCATGGCCATGGGCCCGAACACGCCCGCAGCGGCCAGCGGGGCGGAGAGTCCTCCGCCTTCCTTCAAGCCCACCGCCACGTGGGCGACGGCGCGCGCCATGTGCTGGTTGACGATCGCTCGCTCGGATATCGCAAGCGCGTTCGGCAGGGCGACGCCGCTCTCGACGAGACTTCCCAAGGTGCGGGCGAAGCGCGCCGTTTCGATGTCGCGCACCACCGCGCCGATGTGCGGCGTCTTCAGGATCGCGCGATCCACATATAGGCGCGCCGGGCCGCTTTTCGCCCAGCGCATGGCCGCCAGAAGCGCGGCGCCGATGCCGAGCAGGACATAAAGCCCGTAAGTGCGGGCCGCGTGGCTGATCGAGATCACGATCTTCGTGGCCAGCGGCACCTTGTCGGGCGCTTCCGCGAACAGGTTCTCGAACTGGGGCACCACCACCAGCAGCATCACCAGGATGACGCCCGCCGCCACCACCAGCAGAAGTGTGGGGTACACCAGGGCGGACACGATCGTCTGCCTCAGCACGTCGGCCCGTTCGAGCGCGGCGGCTAGGCGCGCCAGGCTGATGTCGAGCTTTCCGCTGGCCTCGCCGGCTTCCGCCATGGCGCACGCCATCGGCGAGAACAGGCCCCTGGCTTCGCTCATCGCCTGCGCCAGCGGGATACCTTCCTTCACCCGTTCGCGCAGCTTCGACAGATGCCCCTTGAGGTCCGGCCGCGCCGTGTTCTCGACGCAGATGGCCAGCGCCCGGTCCAGCGTCAGTCCGGCGCCGAGCAGCACGGCGATCTCGCCGATCGAATTGATGACGGCCCGCCGCGCTGCAGCACTTGGCTTGTCTTCGTCGGGCACGCCCTTGCGGGACTTGGTTTCCACCGCCTCGATCGGGACGAGTCCCTGCCGTCGCAGCGACGCGATCACGGACGACTGGTTGCCGCCCTCGAGCACGCCGGCCTTCAGTTCGCCGGCGGCAGTCGCAGCCCGGTACCGGTAGAGCGCCACCTAGTCCTCCTGGGTCACGCGCAGCACTTCCTCGAGCGTCGTCACTCCGGCGCGCGCCTTGGCGATCGCGTCTTCACGCATGGTGCGCATTCCCTGGCCGACCGCCGCCCGCGCGATGTCCCTGGCTTCGGCGCGGGAGATCACGAGGCGCGCGATCTCGTCCGTCATGGTGAGGAATTCCATCACCGCGATTCTCCCGTCGAACCCGGTGCCGTCGCAGCGCTCGCAGCCGGCCGGACGGAAAAATGTGTCTGCGGCGGATACGTCCGCCAGCTCCGCCAGTTCCTCCGCCGGATGGTAGGCAGCGCGGCAATGGGGGCACAGGCCGCGCACCAGGCGCTGGGCGAGCACGCCGTTCACGGTGGAAGCGATGAGGAACGGCTCGACACCCATGTCCAAGAGGCGCGTCACGGCGGTCGCGGCGCTGTTGGTGTGCAGTGTGGACAGGATCGTATGGCCGGTCAGCGCCGCCTGGATCGCGACCTGCGCGGTTTCGAGGTCGCGGATTTCGCCCACCATCATCACGTCGGGGTCCTGGCGCAGGAAGGAGCGCAGCGCGGCCGCGAAATCCAGTCCGATCTGCGGCTTGACCTGGGTCTGGTTGATGCCGGTCATGCGGTATTCGATCGGATCCTCGATCGTGAGGATCTTGCGGTCGTCGGTGTTGAGCGTGGCCAGAGCCGCATAGAGCGTCGTGGTCTTGCCGCTTCCCGTGGGGCCCGTGACCAGCATCACCCCGTTGGGACGCTTCAGCACCTTCATGAACTCCGGCAGGATGGCCTCGTCGAAGCCGAGTGCCGCGAAATCGAGCGTGAGGCTCGAGCGGTCCAGGATGCGCAGCACGGCGGTTTCGCCGTAGAGCGTCGGCGAGGTCGCAAGGCGGAAGTCGTATTCCCGTCCGCGCACCGCATGACGCAGGCGTCCATCCTGGGGCAGGCGGCGTTCGGCGATGTTCAATCCCGCCATGACCTTCAGGCGCGAAATGATGGACTGGCGAAGATGGGGCGGCAGCGACTCCTGGTCCTGAAGCGAACCGTCCGTGCGGAAGCGGACCCTGACGCGATCCTCACTAGGTTCGATGTGGATGTCCGAGGCTTGCGCCTCGACGGCCTGCGCGATGATCGCATTGATGGCGCGGACGACGGGCGCATCGCTGGCCAGGTCCTTCAGCCGCTCGAGATCGAGCGCGTCCGCCTCGCCGTTCTCCACTGCGGCATTCTCCTCGTCGGAGCCGAACAGCCTGTTGAGGGCGGCGTCGATCTCGGTCATTCGCGCGACGACGGGGATCACGCGCGTCTTCAGCGCGAACGCGATGGCGGCGGCCGGATATGTGTCGAGCGGATTGACCAGGGCGACCTCGACGCCGGCGGGCGTCCGCCGGAGCGGCAGCGCCTTGCTGTCGAGAAGGAATCGCGCGCTCAACTCGCGGCCGAACAAGGCCTCGGCCGGATAATCGTCGGCGGAAGCGACGCGCAGGCCGGCGGCGTCCGCGATGGCCTGGGCAAGAGCATCGTCCGCGATCAAGCCGAGCCGGGTCAGGATCGCTTCGAGCTTCTCGCCCGTTTCGCGTTGCACCAGACTGGCGCGCGCCAACGCTTCACGCCCGATCAGACCCCGGGCGAGAACGACTTGTTCCAAGTCCTGTGGGTTGGCCGCCAGCATTGCCCGCCACCATCTGCTCTTTCTTGTTGTTTAGCGATTCCCGGAATGCGTTCTAGCAAAATCGAGATCGGCTTCATTAGGAGCGTTTCGACGCGGTGATTTGACGTCAGATATTCACGAGACCGTCATAACACTGTCTCAAACGCCCCCATCGCGGAAAATTCCGCTTTCCTTCACGCGTCTGTCGTCTTCACAACACGTCTCCTTCAAAGAGCGTCCTTAGCTGTCTCCACCGCAACGAGGGGATTTGCCTGAATCGGTTCGAGTGCGTCGTGCCGGACTGTTTCGGCCCGGTTGGAAGCGCGGGAGGCCTTTGCACAAGAGGTCCCTCCTTCGCCAGAACGCTGAAGTATTCGCAAAGCATAGTTGAACAATAATCGGCATCACTCGCAGGTATTCTACGCAAATGTGCTCGTTGTTATCCGATGTGTGAGTGAATCCGCGTGTGTCATTTCAGGTTAATATTTGTTGATTACACGAGTCGCAGCGTGACTCGGGGAAGAGGCATGCCAAGAAGCAGGGAAAGCGAGTAGGGGGCGGAGGACTCGAGCAATCCCGGCGGGGACCAATACAGACCCGGCCAAATATCCATCCGCAGACGGAAACCAATTCCGACAAATGAGAGGCTAGACACATGAGACTTATGGAACGGGTATTGATGGGAGCCAGCGCTCTCATCTTGGCCGGAGCTGGTTTGACCAGTGCCGGCAATGCGGCGACGACACCGATCACCGGCACGACGATCTACGGCGCCGGCGCCTCGCTGCCTGCGATCTACATGCGCCAGGCGTTCGACTGCTACGCCATGAAGCAGCACCTCTACTTCCAGCAGAGCCCGAAGACGAATACGCCGCCGGCGGTCAATCCGCTTGCGTTCCAGTACCACGGCCTTCAGTGCACCGCCTACAACACGACCCCCGGCGTTCCGCTGTTGTGGCCGGTCGTCAGTGACGGCGTGACGGCGATCCGTTATGAATCGGCGGGTTCGGGCAACGGCATCAAGTCGATCTTCAGCTACGACATGCCGACCATCCTCGGCGCCTTCGGATCCGACTGGGCGTCGACCGCCAAGCCGAGCTTCGCGCTGTCCGAGACCGCGCTCGATTCCAACGACGTCTCCATCTACAACAACGGCGCCGGCGCCTGCACGGCAGGCGTTCCGGCCAATGCCGGCCACGTAGGCCTCTGCATCGACGCACCCGGCGTCGTTCCTGGCGCTGGCGAGTACGCCAATCTCGTTTCGACGCACGGCGCCCTGATCCAGTTGCCGGTTCTGATCGTGCCGGTCACGATCGCCTTCGATCCGGTCTATGAGAAAGTTCGTCAGGCCGACTCGTCGGTGAAGACCTACAGCTTTAATATCCGGCACACCCGCACGATCACCAATCCCGACGGCACCACCAGCACGGTGGCGCAGCTGCGTCTGGACCGGACCGCCTATTGCCGCATCTTCAACGGCGACATCACGAACTGGAACGATCCTTACCTGCGCAGCCTCAACGGCAAGTCGATGAAGGATCCCACGGATCCGACGCCGGATGCGAGCTGGAGCGTTCCGCTGCAGATGGTCGGCCGCTTTGACTCGTCAGGCACGTCGACCCTGTTCACGCGCCACATCGCGAAGGTCTGCTCCAGCGTGACCTACGTGAACGCGGGCGTGAGCAACAACTACGCCGATGCGTCCGGGACCATGCCCGCCGCTCTCCAGGGCCCGCACTACATCAAGGGTTCGGGCAGCAACGCAGCGCCGGCAGGCGAAACCGCCGGCAAGTACACGCTTGCTGACGGCAGCGACGGCGTCGCCGAATACGTCGCCTTCACGCTCAATCCCGACGTCACCCCCGGTTCGACGCTGATCCAGGGCCGCGTCGGCTATATCAGCCCTGACTACGTTCTGCCTGCCTCGCTCTTCACCAAGGCCACCACGGCGCGTCTGCTCCCGGCGGCTCTGATGAACGCGTCCGGCAAGTGGATCGACCCGACCGCCTCGGCTGCGGCGCTTGCGTTCACGGGTCTTCCGCCGCAGAGCAATTCGGACGGCACGTACAATGCCGCCGATGCGTCCACCGACCGGACTGCTCCGGATCAATGGGTTGAGGCGCCCCACACCACGTCCTATCTGTCCGATCCGAGCGGCAGCAGCGCCTATCCGATCGTCGGCACCGACAACATGCTGACCTATAGCTGCCACACGCAGTCCCGGTTGAACACCATCAAGGGCTTCCTCAACTGGTATGAGAGCTCCGATGCGATCGTGGGCACCCAGGGCCTGCTCAGCAGCGCCGGCTTCGCGCCGTTGCCGAAAGCCTGGAGAAAGGCGATCACGCAGACGTTCATCGCACCGGTTGCCGCGACGTCTGGTCTGAATCTCTATCTCCATGTTTGCAGCTGATAACGGCTCTCTGAACTGATACACTCCTCGGGCCCCGGCGAAAGCCGGGGCCTTTTTTTGCTGCGAAGTCCGGGAGGCGAACCGCTATTCCTCGATCCGGGGAATGGGACCGATGCTCATTCTGCGGTTCGGTCACTGCGCCCAATCGCGCTCAACGCCTGCGGGATCTGGGCAACCGCATTTCGAAGCCGCTGCGATAATAGTGTTCGACCAGCGTATAGATCGCTTCGTCCCAGGGACGCGTTTCGAAACTGAACGTCTTCGCGAACAGGCCGCTGTCGAGCGTGGAATTGGGGGGTCTTCTGGCCCGGGGCGAGAAATCCGCGGCCGCTGCGGGCAACAGCTTCGCCGACACGCCCACGATGTTTTCGCGCGAGCGCAGTGTGGTCCTCGCCAGTTCGTAGCGGCTGGCCGATCCGCTGCCCGCCAGATGATACGTGCCCCATTTGATCGAGCCGTGCCTGATCGCCGCCGCAAGACTGGCGATCGCCGCGCTCAGAAGCCCGATCGAGGTGGGCGAGCCTCTGAGGTCCGTGGCGGCGCTGACCGAATGTCCTGCATCGGCTTGGCGAAGTACCGTCCACGAGAAGCTCGGAATGGATGGTCCGTAGACCCCTGAAGTGCGTAACACGATGTGGCGGGGATTGCCCGACCGCACGGCGTCTTCGCCCGCCGCCTTGGTCAGGCCGTACACCGAAATCGGCATGACCGGATCGTCCTCGCGATAGGGTTCGCCCTTCTTGCCGCTGAAGACGTAGGCCGACGACAAATGGACGAGCGGGATTCCCTCGTAGCCCGACTGCGTCGAAAGGACGGCCGGTCCGCGCGCGTTGTCGGCCTGGGCGCGCTCGCGTTCGAGTTCGGCATTGTCGACGTCCGAATAGCCGGCCGCGTTGACGATCACGTACGGACGGGTCTGCGCCAGCAACCGCGCCACGGCGCCTTCGTCCGTGATGTCGGCCTCCTTGCGGGTGCAGCCCACGACGGGGATTCCGGCGCGGCTCAGCGACGAGACGAGTTCCTTGCCGATCCGACCCCCGGCGCCGAACACGAATACGGCGGCGCCGTCGCTCATGGCTCGGTCCGGGGCTGGATCGCAGCCGCAACGCGTGCGGAGCGCCCGCTACCGGTCGTGGCTCTGCGGCGGTCGAACCCTTCGAAGAGTCGCATTGAAGCCTGCATCGCCGTCAACGTCCGCAACTCCCGCAGGGGCAAGACCGTCGCGGCCCCACCCTTTTTCGCGTCGCCGAAGCGGCGCGCCAACCACGACAAATCTCGCCGGATCTGCGGCGAAGCGGGGAAGAACTCACCGGCCCGCAACTGACATTGCGGCCGCCGAAGCACCGCCGCGTCGCCGTTCGAGTATGAAATTTTCTGATTTGCCCCCACCGTCACGAAGATCATTTCGGCCGAACCGGCGCCCGAATTAACACAGGCCTTCGCTGAATCTTCCGTAATCCCCAGGCGATACTGCAACTCTGCGATGTCGGTTCTGTGACGTTTTTTGAAAGGGCCGATGCGGCATTGTGGAAGCCGCGCTAACCGCCGATCGGAATGAGCGCGCCGTAGAGCCAGGTGATCCAGATCGCAAGCGCGAGGGGCACGCCGAACGCAATGCGTTGCGCCAGTGCCTGACGGCCTTGCCAGGCTGCGCGCGCGAATATCCATGCGATGGCGGCACCGCACGACAGCAGGACGAGCGAAGGCAGCGCCGCCGGTCCCAGCCATGCCGCCGCCGCCGCCATGAGCTTGGCGTCACCCAGCCCCAGCGCATCGCGGCCGCGAAAGCGGCGAAACGCCCAAGCCAATCCCGCCATGAGCGCGTAGGCGCCGATCGCGCCGGCAACATGCGCGATAATCGGCCTGCCGGGCAACAGCCAGCAGTCCGCCGCGCCCGCCGCGATGAGGGGAAGGGTGAGCGCGTCCGGCAGGCGCAGGGTGAACGCATCGATCGTGCCCAGAACCGCAAGGGTCCATGCCAGCACGGCCGTGACCAGGAAAAGCGGCAGGGTCGGCATGACAGCCAGCGCCCAACCGGTCACAGCGAACGCAGCCGCCGCCGCGATCGTTCCGGCAACACGTGCCTGAGACGGCGTCACGAACCGGCGCGCAACGATGACGGCCAAGCCGGCGCTCGCCGCAGCGACCGCCGCCCCCACCAGCAGAAGCGCTTCGGACGCGCCGCCGTTCACGGTGCTAATCGTTTGGTTTCGTTCAACTGATCGAGATAGCTCTTGAGCAGATCCTTTATCCGTTCCGCCCCCGCAGGTGTCACGATCACGCGCGCCACGACCTCGTTGAAAGCCCGCACCTCTGTCGCATTGGGACTGAACGCGTGGCGCGTGGAGGTCAGGTACAGCGAAAGTTCTCCCGCATCGGCCACGATCTGCACGCCGGAAACGTGGAAGGTCGGGCCGTTGAAGAGCACGTGCGACGCGTTTTGATCCGGCTGGCTCACGACTCGCTCCTGATGATCTTTGCCGCTGGACGTTTTCTATCGGTTGGCGCGAAGGGGAAAACACTGGCCAAATTGCCGCCAAACCGGCGTGTGTCAACACCAGGACTGAGTGTCATTCGCAAAATGGCGCTTCCTTGTGGCGACAGCGACATTGAGACACTGCCCGCTGACCTTCCCCGGTGGGGACCGTCGAACATCTGTCATCATCGCTTCGCATTACGTTCCTAGGTTCATCCCAACCGTGTAGCGACGAAGCCGCCGGAGTTTTTTGGCGTCCGGCGAGAGCCCACGCGTTGGGTGAGGGGGATGAATCACTTCGGTGAACGCGTGAGGTGTGTGCGTAACGTGCTCGCCCGTTTGGCGTTTGCCGGCGGGGCGGCAGCGCTGTGCGTCGCTCCCGCGCAGGCGGAGGACAGCGCCGCACCGGCTGCCGTGGCGCCCGCCGCGGCCCCGCGGACGGTGGAGATCGAGGCCTACGACATCGAAGGCAACAGTCTTCTCGATCAGTTGGCGATCGAGGAAGCGGTGTACCCGTTCCTCGGTCCCGACCGGACGAAAGAAGATGTCGAGGGCGCGCGGGCGGCGCTGGAAAACGCTTATCGCGCGCGCGGCTTCCAGACCGTCGTCGTCGAGATCCCGCCGCAGACGGTGAAGAACGGCATCGTTCGGCTGCGCGTGGTCGAAGCGGCGGTCGGCCGGTTGCGGGTCGTCGGCGCGCAATATTATCCGCCCAGCGAGTTGAAGAACGAGGTGCCGTCGCTCCAGCAGGGCAAGGTCCCCGATATCCCCAAGGTCCAAGCCGAAATCGCCGACACCAACCGTCTGCCCGGCCGCCGCGTCGTGCCGGCGGTCAAGGCCGGCAAGTATCCGGGCACCGTCGATGTCGACCTGAAGGTCACCGAATCCAATCCGCTGCAGGCCAGCGTCGAGCTGAACAACGATCACAGCCAGGACACAAAGGCGCTGCGCGCGACGGCGACCGTCAAGTACGACAACCTCTGGTATGCCGGTCACAGCGCGTCCTTCACCGCCTTGCTGGCGCCGCAGGACACCTCGCAGGCGATGGTTTTCGCCGGCTCTTATCTGGCGCCGATCTGGGGCACCCCGTGGAGCATTCTGGCGTTCGGCTACACCTCCAACAGCGAGGTCGTGACCTTGGGCAGCACGTCGGTGCTGGGCAAGGGCTATGCCGTGGGCCTGCGCGGACTCTTACAGCTGCCGACCGTCGGCGACTACTCGCACTCGTTCAGTTTCGGGGCGGATTTCAAGCACTTCCTCGAGAACCTGAAATTCGACGACACCACTGTCGGCGTGACGATCGACTATGTGCCGCTCACGGCCAGTTATTCCGCGCAGTGGATGACCGACAGCTCGAACTTGAGCGCCACGGTCTCGGCCACTCTGGGCCTCAGGGGCCTGGGCAGCGACGCGTCGGTGATGAACGACAAACGCGCCTACGCGCGCGCCAATTTCATCCGCCTCAATCTGGATGCCTCCGAGACGCTGGCCTTGTGGCACGACATCGAGGTGGCGGGGCGATTTTCCGGGCAGCTTTCGGACCAGGCGCTGGTGTCGAGCGAGCAGTTCGCCGCCGGCGGGCTGAGTTCGGTGCGCGGCTATCTTCAGTCCGAAGCGGTGGGCGACAACGGTGCTTTCGAATCGCTGGAGCTGAGATCGCCCTCGGTCGGCCGGTATCTGACCGAAAACATCGGCGAGTGGCGCGTCTTCGCATTCGGCGATGCGGCGCAGACCGACATCCGCGACCCGCTGGCGGACCAGACATCGCATGCCGAACTCGTCAGCGTCGGGGTGGGCACGCGGATTTCGGCGTTCGACATGTTCAGTGGCGAGTTCGTCTTGGGGGTCCCGATGAAGAACGGGACGGTATCGAAGGCGCGCAAGCCTTACGCGCAGTTCAGCGTCAAGGCCGGTTTGTGAGCGCGGCGATGGATTGGGAGTGAGGGGAGGGACCGGATGAAGAACTGGTGGGTAGTGGCGGCCGCATTGCTGTTTCTCTCCACGGCTGCCGATGCTGCGTGGTGGCAGAACGACTGGTCCTACCGCAAGCAGATCACGATCGACACCAGCCCGAAAGGCGCAAACATCACCGAGGCGATCGGGCGCGTTCCCGTCCTGGTGCGGCTGCACAGCGGCAATTTCACCTTCACCGACGCGCTCGAGAACGGCGCCGACATCAGATTCGTGTCGAGCGACGACAAGACGCCGCTGGCCTTCCACATCGAAAGCTACGACTCGCTTCTCGGCGTGGCGATGGTCTGGGTCGATCTTCCCGATCCTCCCGCCGGCGACACCAAGAACATCTGGCTCTATTACGGAAACAAGAAGGCGCCGCCGGGAAGCGACGCCGCGGGCACGTTCGACGCCAATTACACGCTGGTCTACCATTTCGACGATCCGGCGGGCACGCCGCCGAAGGACAAGACCGCATACGGCAACAATGCGCAGTCGGCGCCGCCGCGCGTCGACGAAGGCGCGGTGATCGGCAAGGGCGCCCGCTTCCAGGGCTCGTCGTCGCTGATGATCCCCGCCTCGCCCTCGCTGGCGATGACGGCCGGCGGCGATCAGACGATCAGCATGTGGGTCAAG
>Ga0335071_10005146_pt1 | contig 13617 bp, 10 predicted proteins | sample Lox_Sample_15_FD_206724 | JGI IMG/M metagenome (GOLD analysis project Ga0335071, IMG submission 206724) | Soil microbial communities from Loxahatchee National Wildlife Refuge, Florida, United States - Lox_Sample_1.5 | ecosystem: Environmental > Terrestrial > Soil > Wetlands | place: USA... | reverse complement strand
TGCCCCGAATGCGCGAGCTCCTTCACGACCTCAAGCGCATCGTCGAAGTTGCCCTCCACCGAGATGACCTTGGCACCGTAGAAAAGCGCCTGCGCCAGCTTGCCCAATGCCACCTTTCCAGAAGGTAGCAGAACGACGCACCTCATGTCCGCCTTCGCGGCATAAGCGGCGAGCGATGCCGACGTGTTACCGGTCGATGCGCAACCGACGACGCGGCAGCCTAGTTCGAGCGCCCTCGTCACGCCCACGGTCATGCCCCTGTCCTTGAACGACCCGGTAGGGTTCGCGCCCTCGTACTTGACGTACAACTTGTCGACGCCCACCTGCTTTGCGAGCGCGCGGCAGTCGTAGAGCGGCGTGCCTCCTTCCTTGAGCGTGACCGCTTTCTTGCGGTCGACCGGCAGGAACTCCGCGTAGCGCCACGCGCCGATGGGACGGCGCCTGAGCTTGGAGAGGGATGTCCGCTTTGCCTCAGCGAGATCGAGATCGACGGTCAGAACGCCCCCGCACCTCGGGCAGCTGTCCGCGAACTTGTCTTCGATCTCCTTCCCGCACTCGAAGCACTTGACGACGTGGCCCATGCTACTTCCTCCGGCACCCTTCGCCCCAGGAAGTGACCCAGGAATCTGCTTTGATGCCATTCGATGCAAAGACCTGGACCACCGCCTCGGCGATTTCCCGCCCTTTCCCTTGCTTCTTGTCGAAGAACGAAGCGACGCAGGGACCCGAACCCCCAAGGAAGGATGCCAGCGCCCCTGCTTTCAGCGATGCCTCCTCCGCCTCCTTGAGGTGAGGAACGAGGGACGCTCTCGCCGGCTCGACTACCAGATCCCGAACGCTTCTGCCGATGAGCTCCAAGTCGCCGCCGCACATTCCGACCGCGAGGCTGGATGCTTGCCCTACCTGGAATACCATGCGTTTCAGTTCGACGCTCTTGGGCAGGGCGCCCCTCGCCTCCTTCGTCGGCACGATCACGTCCGGAAGCACCGCCACGATCCCGAGGTCGCTCGGTGGCCGTACCTGGACCACATCGATCGGTTCGTAGGAGCGAATGAGAGTGAATCCACCGAGCAGCGATGGAGCGACGTTGTCCGCGTGAAGCGATCCTGAGGACGCTTCTTCGCCCTTCGCGGCGCAGAGCACCAGTTCGTTGCGGTCGAGCGGCTTCTGCAGAAGCTCGTTCGCAGCGTACGCCGCGCCCGCCGCCGACGCGCCTGACGAACCCATACCGCTGCACGGCCTGACCCCTTTGGTGATACTGATCTCAAGCCCGAAGTCGGCCTTGCCCCGGCGGAGCACTTCCGAGGCGGCCACCGCCGCGGTGTTGCGACGCTCGTCCAGCGTTACCCGCTTGGCCCCGACGCCGTCGACCGCCACCACTCTTGCTCCCATCGACGAGGACACCGTCGCCTCGATCACATCGTGAGGCTCTTGAAGTGCCAATCCGAACACGTCGAATCCCGGGCCTAGGTTAGCTATCGACGCGGGCGCGATGACCTCGATCTTCCGGGCGGGCATGAGAGCACCTTGCTGGTCTGACTCGATGCGGCGACAAGAACGATTGGCTGTGATAAACCTTTCGCGCTCACGCACCTTGGCGCACTGGAAAAGCTAAATACGCTCCCACCGGTTCGTTCGCCGGATGGCAGAATTCGAGATCGTGGGCGCCAGAGGGACCATCCAAGACCCGAGGGAGCTCGTGCGCCGCCTGCAGTCCTTGAAAGAAGGACAAGCGCTCGCGCTCAACGCCGACCTGGTGTGCGGGACCGAGCACATCGAGATCGCCGTATGCCACGCCTTGCGGTCGTTCCGCCGTGGGACAAACTCCTGCAACACCATCATGATGGAGACCTTGCTGTTCGCATCTGGCGAGCGTCAGATATCGAAGGCGCAGGAGAAGATGTCGCCGTCGCAGGGCGAGGCGCACGTCGCCTTCGTACTCTTCGGAGCTTCCGCTGAGGAGGCCCTCCGAACCTCGCAACTCGAGCGCGACGACTCGGTGCTCGCATGCTCGGACGAGAAGGCGCGCAGATTCGGGATCGGCGAGAAGGAGCTCGAGACCGTCGGAGACGGCAAGGCGCAGGATTTGGTCCTGGAACGCGTCGCTTTCGTCGAGATAGCGAAGCGCTAGCCAGAGGATTGTGCACAGGCCGAATCAAGCCAAAAGGTATATCTCAAGATGATGTAATAGCTCAGGTTCCTGGTATCCAGAAGAACGAAGCAGCACGCGTGGGGCTGAGCTGAATTGACAGGGGACTACCTGAAACAGCTGCAACTGACGAAGCAGCTGGAGCAAAAGACGAAAGAGGCGGCGCGCAACCGCAAGGAGGCGGAGGAGAAGACCGCCGAAGCGGAGCGCGCGATCGCCTCAGCGAAGCCCCTCGAGGCCCCGATCGCGGAAGCGGAGAAGCTGCTCATCGAGAGCGGGCAGGCGATGTCCCAAAAGGACTACAAGGGAGCGCACTCGCTAGCGGTGAAGAGCATCGAGGCGGTGCAGAGGGCAAAGAAGGAGCGCGTGGCCTCGATTCTGGATTCTGCAGAAGCGCTAGTGCGCATATTCGATGGGCAATCTGGGCCTCCCGAGCTAGTCACGCTTATCGAGAAATCGAGGACACTCGCGACCGAGAATGACCTAGACCAGGCGTTCGAGAAGGCGAAGTCCTCGTGGGACGCCGCTGAGCAATATGTCAACTCGCGCGCGGGGGAACTTCTGGGCAAGGCGCAGACGCTGCTCCTCCTTGGGGAGGGGCAGGGCATAGTATCAGAATCGGGCAAGCAGGCGATCGCGCGCGCTCGAGGCAAACTGGAAGCGGGCAACTACAAGGAGTCGGCGCAGGACCTCAAGGAGTGCTTGGCCATGATCAACGGGCAGCTTCGCGGGGTCTTCGACTCGCGCGCCGGAGCCGCCAAGGACCTTGAGGAACTCGCGAACGAGCTCGGCGCCGATTTCAAACACGCGACGGAGATACTTGTCAAGGCACGCAACCTTTGGGACAAAGGGGACGTGGAGGGCGCCTTCGTGACGCTCCCGATGGCCGAGACGGAGGCCCGCTCGAGCGTGAAGAGCCGTCTGGGCCTGCAGTACGATATCCTCAAGGACAGAGCGACGAAGCTCAAGGATCTGGGCGCGGACGTCAGCAGCGTCGCGGACGACATCGCCGAAGGAAGGGAAGCGATCAGGGGCGAGGACCTGAGGAACGCGGCCGCGATCTGGCGGGACGCGTCGACGAGGCTGAGGGCGCTGGAGTCCGACCAACTCCTAGAGCTGATGGCCGGGTTGCGGGCGCGCATCCTGCTCGCGAACAAGGTCAAAGTCGATACAGGCAAGGTGCTCGCCAAACTCGAGCTCGCCAGGCAGCGTATGATGTCGGGTGAGTTCCCCAAGGCCGTCGATCTGGTGCGAGAAGGGGAGTCTCTGCTCGAGGGAGAGCTGAGCGGGTACCGCGAGGTCGAGGCCGAGCTGGCGAAGGCGAAGGCGCTCATATCGGAGGCGACTTCGTTCCACGCGCGGACCACGGACGCGCGGAGGCTTGTGGAGCAGTCGCGGCAATTGGTCATGAATCGCGATTTCAAGGGCGCGGCGGCAATGCTGCGCCAGGCGCAGGAAGAGACGCATGCCTCCATCCAGGGAGCACTAGGCGGAGACATCATGAGGGCGGAGATGCGCCTCACCACCGGGCTCAAGATGGGGGCGGACATCGCGTCCGAAAGCGCCGGGCTCGAGGGCGTCGTGCGCCGCGTGAAGGCCGGCGAGTACGCCGGGCTGCACCAGGCGATCGGGGACGTTATCCAGAGGATAGAGGCAAAGATCAACGATCGAGTGGAGACGACGATCCAGGAGGTCGAAGCGTTGGTCGCGTCATACCAAGGACCGTTGGACACCGCTTCCTACAAGCTGTCACTTTCGCAGGCCAGGGAATCGCTCAAGGCGGGCAACCTGGAGCGTGCGTACGAGCTCGCCGCCGGCTCCGCCGATGCGATCCGTAGGGACGAGAAGGGCGCGCTCGACGCCCGCATCGGCGAGGCGAAGCAGCTCCTTGTTATGCTGAAGGAGGTCGGCGGAGCTTCTGTGACCCTCTCGGACAAGCTCGCAAAGGCGGAGGATCTCAGGCTGGAGGGGAACGTCTCCGGCTCTCTCAAACTCGTCAACGAGGTCACCTCGTTCTCGCGCAGCATGATCGAGGAGGAGGTCGCCCGACGCGCGGCCCAGCTCTCCCGCCAGGCGGCGCAGGCGCGCAAGAACGGGGTCGAGGTGCTGCAGGCGGAGCGCCTGTCGGAGGACTCCGTCCGGTCGATCTCGAAGGGCAACCTGAAAGAAGCGCTCGCGCTGGTGAATGAGGGCGAGGTCTCGCTCGACAAGCTCGTCACCACGCACACGCAGCTCTACGATCGAATCATCGAGATCTCGCACCTCCTTCGCGAGGCCGAAGCCCAAGGCATGGACATCTCGGGGCCAGCGAACCTGCTGTTGAACGCGAAGCTGTTGTTCGAGCAAGGCAACTATGAGGAGTCGAGACCGGCGACGTCCAAGGCTTTCGTCGAGACCGAGAAGCTCGTGGCGCCGTTCGTTGCGCCCAGGCGCCTCGGCGGGATAAAGGATTTGCTCGCGGTCGCAAAGATGATGGGCTTCGACGCTGCGGTCGCGGAGGGGAAGCTCGACCTGGCGTATTCGCAACTCGAGAAGAAGGATTACACTTCCACGATGGCGGCTATCCGGGACGCGGAGCGAACGACTCTTGACGTCCTCAGGAGCGGCGCGACCGACGAGATCGCAAAGGCGAAGGAGACGGTGGCGGGGATGCGCTCGCAGGGCATGGACGTGAGCGGGCCAACCCAGATCCTCGCCAAGGCCGAGTCTTTGCTAACAGAAAAGCGCGTCTACGACTCGATCCGGGCGCTGGAACTGGCCAAGAACGAGCTCGATCAGGCGCTGGTGCTCAACCAGCGCACCGCGGACATGATGGAGCGCGCCCAGGCCTCGGTGATGGATGCGCAGGAATTCGGAGTGAACACCTCCGGCGCGATGGAACTCATGCGCCAGGCGCGCAACTACTTCAAGCTCGGACGACAGGGGCTCGCTTCCGAGCTGGCAAAGAAGGCGGCGGACCAGGCGACGCAGCTCGCTACCGAGCAGGTGCGCGACAAGCTGCGCAAGCTCGAGCTGAACTACCGCCATCAGGATCTCGCTGGGCCGGACCTGGAGACAGCGATGCACATCAAGTCCGACATCGAGGAGGGCTTGGAGCAGCGTCGGTTCAAGGAGGCGGCGGCGTACCTGCGCAGCCTCGAAGAGGAACTCGAGAAGGTGCGCAAGCAGAAGGAGATGGCGACCACGCTGCTGACGCAGGTCGCGAAACGCCTAGCGGATGCCAAGGCGAAGGGACAGAACACCGCGGGCATGGAGACGACGCTCGAGCAGGCGGAGAGCAGGCTGGAGGAGGGTGCCTTCTACGAGTCCTATGCGCTCACCGTCAAATGCGGCGACGATCTCAAGGGGCAGAGCGAGCTCTTCGCCAGGCGCTCCGCCGAGCTGAACGATCTGGAGCGTTCGGTCAAGGAGCTGCAAGGAGAGGTGGCCGCGAACGAGGTCGCAGAGCACGTCGATCGCGCGCGCAAAGCGCTCGCCGCCCTCGACTACGAGAGCGCCAACCTGAACATCCGCCGGGGCAAGAGCCTAGCGCAGGAAGCGATCGCGCAGGCGCGGAAGGTCGGGACCGCTGAGATCCATTCGTACGAAAAACTGCTGGATGAACTGAAGATAGAGAGGTCCTCGTACCCGCACGCCGCGAAGGCTATCCTCGAGGGTAAGCAGGGTGCGAAGACGGTTGATCTAATCGCGCTGCGCGAGGCGGGAGGTGCGCTGAGGCAGCTGTGCGACGAGACGATTCGCGTCCGGGTGAAGAAGTTGGAGGCGAGCATGGCCGCGGCGACGAAGGACGGCACGGACGTCTCCGCCTCGCAGGACCTGCTGGAGAAAGGCACCTCCGCGCTCATGGCCGGCGAGCTCGAGTCGGCCTTGGAGAGCATTGGCGATGCGGAGCAGCACATCGGCGTGGCGCAGGACCAAGAGAAGGAGTATCGCGCGCTGCGCGAGTCTCTCGAAAAGAAGATCGCGAACGCGAAGCGCAACGGACTGGAGCTGACGGACGCGATCGCCGCGTACCGGGGCGCGGAGGAATCGAAGGTCTCGGACCACGCTAGCGCCCTCGCCAGGCTGCGCAAGGCTCACGAGGCCGCCGATGCCGCCGCCACCGAGTTCCTGCCTGACATCCAGGTGGACATCGATTTCCTATCGGAACTGAAGGAGGGGGAGTGGACGAAAGCGTCCCTGCGCTTCGCCAACGTTGGCAAGGCGCTCGCCCGGGAGGTGTGCGTCCGCGTGAACGGGGACCTGGAGACAAAAGAGACGATCTGCCTCCCCAAGCTTCGTGCTGGGGGCAAGGCGACCGTCGAGCTCGAGGTCATGGCGAAGAGGAAAGGAGAAGGGAAAGGGGTGCTCAGCCTCGAATGCCGCCCGGTGCTCTCGAACGAGCCGGTCGGCTTCGACACCGAGTTCGAGGTTCACGCGCAGTGAGCGCTTGAGCTGCGGACGCGCGTTCCTATCAGCGCTTCCACCCTGAACTTGTCCTCGCGAATCATTCTCGCGACCGCTTCCACGTCGGCCTGCATGGCGCGATCCTCCCGCAGCGCTGGAACCTCCGAGCGCACGATGGACCTGGCGGCGACGACGCCCTTGCCCGGAGCCAGTTTCTGGAACTCGAGGCCCTGCGCCGCGCAGAGCAGCTCGATCGCGACGACGCGTTCCGCGTTCTCCACCACCTGCATCAGCTTGAGCGCGGCGATCGAGCCCATGGAGTTGTAGTCCTCCTGGTTTGCGCTGGTCGGCAGCGAATCGGCGGAAGCAGGCGAGGAGAGCAGCTTGTTCTCGCTGACGAGGGCAGCCGCGGTGTACTGAAGGATCATCATCCCGGATTCGAGCCCGGACGAATCCACGAGGAAATGAGGCAAGTGGCTGAGGCGCCCGTCGATCAGGCGCGCCGTCCTTCTTTCCGAGAACGCCGCGATAACGTGCACCGCCAGGCACGCCTGATCGAGCGCCATCGCCACCGGCTGCCCATGGAAGTTGCCCCCCGACAGCACCACCCCCTCTTCGAACACCAGCGGGTTGTCGGTGGCGCTGTTCGCCTCCCTCTCCAGCACCTCGCACGCCGATGCCAGAGAGTCGTGGCACGCGCCCAGCACCTGGGGCGCGCACCTCAGTGTGTAGGCGTCCTGCACCTCGTGCTTGTCGCGTCGGTGCGACGGCAGGATCTCCGAGTCCACCAGGAGCGAGCGGAGGTTGCGAGCGACCGAGATCGCGCCGGGATGTGGGCGGGCACGTGCGATGCGCACGTCGAAGCTGCGCGACGTTCCCCTGAGCGCCTCAAGGCTCATCGCGACCGCAGCTTGCGCCGCATCCAGCAGCCTCGATGACCGCTGCAGGCAAAGGCATCCGATCGCGGTCATCATCTGTGTCCCGTTGATGAGCGCGAGCCCTTCCTTCTCGCGAAGCTCGATCGGCTGCAGGCCCGCCTCCTTGAGCGCCCTCGCTCCCCTCATCCTTCGACCCTTGTGCGTCGCTTCGCCCTCGCCGACCAGCACCAGCGCCATGTGCGCCAGCGGAGCCAGGTCCCCCGAGGAGCCGACGGATCCCTGCCTGGGCACGATAGGCACCACGTCGGCGTTCAGCGTGTCCACGAGAGCGATCACCAGGTCCCTTCGGACCCCGGAGTACCCGCTCGCGAGGGCGTTCGCGCGCAGAAGCATCATCGCGCGCACCACCTCCTTCGGCAGTGGCTCGCCGACCCCGCAGGCGGTCGAACGCACCAGGTTCAGCTGCAGCGCGCGCACCTGGTCGTCTGGGATGATCGTAGTGCGCAGCTCGCCCACTCCGGTGTTCACCCCATAGGCGACCTGCTTGCGCCTCACGACCGATTCCAGCGCCGCCCGGCTCTTGTCCACCCGTCTGAGCGCCGCCTCGGTCAGGAACGCCTCCGCCTCGCCCTTCGCGACCCGGACCACGTCGGAGACGCTGAGCGAGTGCCCGTCCACCTGGACCCTCATCGCTCTCGCTAGGCACCGGCGGAATAGATAATGGTTTCAGACGGCTCAGATAGGCTTGAACTTGTACCCGTAGTAGATGACGCCAGCCTCGCCGTCCTCGCCGACCTTGCGTAGCGTCGCCTTCACCCTCATCCCGATCTTGATCTCTCCTGGCTCGGCGTCGATCAGCTGCGACGTCAGCATCGTGCCCTCGTCCATCTTGACCATCGCCATGACGTAGGGCTTGAGCATCTCGAATTGGGACGGGGCATCGTAGACGGTCGTGAAGGAGAACACCTCCCCCTCGCCCTTCAGCTGCAGCGGCTGCATCTTGCCGATGGACTTCCGGTGGCAGTTCGAGCACACCGCGCGCGGCGGCAGGAAGACGCGCCCGCACACGCCGCACTTCGAAGCGACCAGATTGTATCTTGAAGGGTTTTCGCGCCAGTACCTCGCGGTCGCCATCTAGGCCACCTCCAGCACATGCACGACGACGGTAGCCCCAGTTCCGCCGACGTTCTGCGCCAGGCCGACCTTCGCGCCGTTGACCTGCCGCTTGCCGGCGACGCCGCGCAACTGCGTCACCACTTCCACGATCTGCGCGAGGCCGGTCGCTCCGATCGGGTCCCCGCGCGCCTTCAGCCCTCCGGAGGTGTTCACCGCGACCTTGCCACCGATAGCCGTCTGCCCGTCGGCCGTCGCCCTTCCTCCTTGCCCCTTCTCCACGAACCCCAAGTCCTCGATCGCGAGCACCTCGGAGATCGTGAAGTTGTCGTGCACCTCCGCCACCTGAACGTCCTTCGCTTCGTGCCTCGCTTGCTTGAGCGCCTTGACGCCAGCGACCTTCGTCGCTTCGAAGGTGCAGATGTCGTTGCGCGCGTGCAACGCCAGGGTATCCGATGCTTGAGCGGAGCCAGTGATCTTGATTGGCTTGTCGGTGTACTTGCGCGCCTTCTCCATGGCGCAGAGCACGACCGCCGCCGCGCCGTCCGAGAACGGAGCGCAATCGAACACGTTGAGAGGTTCGGAGACCGGAGGCGAGCGCAGCACGGTGTTGAGATCGATCTCGCGCTGGAACTGCGCCTTCGGGTTCATCGCGCCGTGCTTGTGATTCTTCACTGCGACGGAAGCGATCTGCTCTCGGGTGGTGCCGTACTGGAACATGTGCCGGCGCGCGATCATCGCGTGTAGCGCTGGGAACGTTGCCCCGAAGGTCGCCTCCCACTGCGCGTCCGCTGCGGACGCTTGAATCTCCGAGGCCGCAACCTCGCCCACGTCCGTCATCTTCTCCGCGCCGCCGACGACCACGATGTCGTGCATGCCCGAGGCGATCGCCAGGTATCCCTGCCGGAACGCCAGGCCTCCCGAGGCCCCAGCCGCCTCGATCCTCGTCGCCGGGATGTGATCGCGCGCGAGACCGGAGTAGTCCGCGATGAGCGCGGCCACGTGCTCCTGCTCGATGAACCGCCCCGCGGACATGTTGCCGACGTAGAGCGCGTCGATGTCCTCGGACGCCAGGTTCGCGTCGTAGACGGCCGCAAGCCCAGCTTGAATGCCGATGTCGCGGAACGACTGGTCCCAGAGCTCGCCGAACTTCGTGTCGCCGATGCCGATGACCGCCACGTCCCTCATTCGCAGGCCTCCTTCATGCGGATCTTGCCGCGGTACTTCGCATAGGTCGCGTAATCCAAGCTGACCTTGTGCTCCATCATCTGCTTGACGGTGGGCGCGGCGTCCCTGCGGTAGGTGCTAATGCCTTTCGTCACGGTGATGTCGAACGCGTCCGAGCCGGCGCCGGAGCCATAGGCCACCGCGAAGATGCGATCGCCGGGATTCGCGACGTCCAGAACGGCCGCCAGGCCCAGCGGCACCGCGCCCGAGTAGGTGTTGCCGATCTGCGGCGTCAGCAACCCGACCTCGATCTGCTTGTCCGTGAAGCCGAGCATCTTCGCCACCCGCTGCGGGAACTTCCCGTTGGGCTGGTGGAAGATCGCGTGCGTGTACTCGCCCGGCTTCGAACCGACCGCTTCCAGAAGCAGCTTTCCGCCGCTTACGACGTGCTTGAAGTACGCCGGCTCGCCCGTGAACCTTCCCCCGTGCGAAGGGTACTGCTGCCCCTCCCTCCTCCAGAAGTCCGGGGTGTCGGTGGTGTACGAGACGGTCTTGTTGATGATCGCGATCAGGTCCTTCGAGCCGATGAGGAACGCGCCGCCGCCTGCGGACGCGGAGTACTCGAGCGGGTCTCCGGGAGCGCCCTGCGACGTGTCCGCGCCGATCGCCACGCCGTACTTCACCATGCTCGCGCCGACCAGCCCCATGCACGTCTGTATCGCTGCCGTTCCCGCCTTGCACGCGAACTCGTAGTCCGCCACGGTGATGTTCGCTGAGGCCCCGATCGCCTCTGCCACGATCGTGCCCGAGGGCTTGACCGCGTAGGGATGCGACTCCGAGCCGACGTACAGCGCGCCTATCTCCTTCGCGTCGACGTCGCAGCGCTTCATCATAGACCTCGCCGCCTCCGTCGATATCGTGATCACGTCCTCGTCCGGCGCCGGCACGCTCTTCGCGAAGATTTGCAATCCCTTCGACATGCCTTCGCCGTCGCTCCCCCACACATTGCCGATCTCCATAGGGGTGATCCGGAACCTCGGCACGTACGCTCCATAGCTGACGATTCCAGTTTCCATGAATGTCACCTTACTCGATCTTCTCCAGCCTCTCCACGAGGCTGGGCAGTGAGAGTTCGGTCTTGACCAGCGGGATTCCTTCCAGCGTGGCGAGCCTGACCGCCAGATCGTCCACGTGCTCAGGGCGGTGATAGACGACCATGGCGGGCTTCAGTGGATGTGCGCGCACCGCGATCATCGGCGAGCGCCCGAACTTTACACCAGTGAATATCAGCGCGCGCTCGCTCGACCAGCCGTAGATCTTCAGATAATCCATCGAGGTGAGCGAGGTGATCGCCTTCACCGAGTCGATAATCGTGAAGCCGTGCACGTCGCGGTCCAGACCGACCTGCTTGGTCAGCGGGGTGCCGGAGATCAAGCTCATGAAATCACCGACCGAGAGCGACTGCCGGAACTCCTTGATGGAGATGATCGCGTCGCTCTTCTCTCCGAGCCCGTAACGCTTCACCACCGCCCCGCCGTGCGCCTCGTCCAAGGAGATGAGGCCGTCCACGATGCGCCGCACGATCGCGATGCCCGGGCTCTTCCTGCGCCCGGACTCGTAGTCGGAGATCACGCTCGGGGAAACGCGCATGTGTCTTGCCAGCTCCTGCTGCGAGATCCCGAACTCCTCGCGCCACTTGCGTATCGTCTTGCCTGCGTCCACCGACAACGTGACCTCGCCGGCGATCTTCTCACGGAGCTCTTCCCGCATGTCCGTGCATTCGGCCCTCCATATATGAAACTGTCGTAGAGCGTATACGACTAGTATCGTAACGAGGAGCGGAGGATATTTCGCCTGGTGTCCTCATCGGGAGGGCGGAGGGGGTAGGACGGCGGCTGAGGATTTCTCGATGCGCGACCGGAAGGGTGTGTTCCTGAACCGCGAGGACGCGGGCATTCAGCTGGCGGAGATGCTGATAGAGTTCTCGAACAGCGGCGCGTTCGTTTTCGCGCTCAGCCCGGGCGCGGTGCTGGTCGCCGCGGAGACCGCGCGCGTGCTCGGCCTCAGGCTTGGCATCCTGCCGACATCCGACATCGCTTCGCCCCTCGACCCGGAGCGCGTGATCGGCGCGATGGGGCCGGACGACTCGCTGGTCATCGATGAAACGCAATCGGCGATCGGCCTGCCAGAGGACGTGTACCGGGCGACGCTCGAGAAGGCGAGGCGGAGCGTAATGTGGCGCGAGGAGCTGCTGCGCGACAACCTTCCCTACCCGGACTTGAGAGGGAGGGTGGCGATCCTGGTGGACGAGGGGATGGGCTCTCCGTTCGGGGTCCTGGCCGCCATCCGCTTCCTGAATCAGAAGGGGGTGCGGAAGGTGCTGGTGGCGATGCCGACGGCGACCGCGAGGGCGTTCGAAGTGCTGCGCATCAAGGGGATCGAGGTGCGCTGCCTGAACGTGCAGAGCGGCCCGGAGTTCTCGGTCGCGGACGCGTACCAAGACTACCGCGTGATACACGAAGAAGAAGCGGCGATGATAGTGCGCTCGATGAGTTAGTGCCCGATGCTGGATGAGTGAGTGGAGTCAGAGTAATTCTTTTTATACTGAGATTTCTTTGCCCATCCACCCACTGGGTCTGTGGGCTAGCTTGGTCAAACTCCGTGGTTCGGGACCACGGGTCTCCGGTTCAAATCCGGACAGACCCACCATCAACCATATCCAGGCAGTCGCTCTCTCGATTCAATAACGGGGTTTTGGCAACCGATCACCGGGTGCTCCTTCCAGGCGTTCTTGAACTGTCGACCGCAGACGCCGCTCTCCATCGCATAATAGGAGCGCTGCGTCGTGGTCACGCTTGCGTGCCTCAATTGCGCCGACATCGCGGGCAGGCGGCTCGAACTCAATTGTGCTCTCCACGCTCCAGCTTGCGGATGGAGTGTGGGGCACCTTGACGAGGATTTCGAGATCATGCTCTCCAACACAAGACACTCCTCCTCCAGGTGGGCGTCTGGACAATGGCATGGCCTCAGAGATGTCCGAATTCGCCATGCGCCTCATGTTGATTGTCGAAATGCTTAAACTGAGCCAACCGCATGATTCGCCCAGTGGGGAATCGGATTGAAGACCTGCCCAAGCTGCGGAGCTGCCTCGCCTGAAGATGCCGTGTTCTGTCACAACTGCGGCAGCGATCTCAGAACCGCTGCGATGGCGCATCCGCGCCTTGGGCGGCTCGTCGCCGTTGCAGTTGTGTTCCTGGTCATAGGAATCGTGGTCGGCGCCATCATCGGATACGCTCTCTGGAAGAACCCGACGGTCAATCAGCCGCCAGCCCAGGTCATAAGAGTGGGGGATGAGTACACTCATGCGATCACAATCAATGGCGTGTTCGCCGGGTACACGAATTCGACGTTCGTCAGCGTCACCGCGACGCAGGTCACTCAGACCGTCAATTCCACGTGCTGGTACTACTCGTCTGGAACATACACCTACCACTATTGGTACGATTCAGGCAGCTTCAAGATGACTAACAACGTCGGAACCTGGGTCGATTCACCTGGCTCGTTCAAGACAGGCGAGACGGATATTTCAACTATCTACGGACAGAAGCATGTCGACGTCTACTCCTACCAATCAAGCGGCGCGACGAGGACGGCTTTGGCTCCTGCGGGCTGCTTCATTCCGTACGAATACACATCGAACGATTCTGGTGGCAACCACGTCGTCGGGGTTCTCGCCTACACTAACATCGAATGGCTTAGGAACGCTTAGGGAACGAACAGCGCCCGAAGTTCAGATGGTGCCTGAGGTCACCAGCCTTCTGATCAGAATCCCCGCGTCATCTCGCTTCATTTCTGCGAAGAAAAGACCACCATTCGCTCCCGTCCTGCATATCGTTCCAGATGGCACCAGTGAAGGCTCTGACG
>Ga0335071_10005145_pt1 | contig 13619 bp, 10 predicted proteins | sample Lox_Sample_15_FD_206724 | JGI IMG/M metagenome (GOLD analysis project Ga0335071, IMG submission 206724) | Soil microbial communities from Loxahatchee National Wildlife Refuge, Florida, United States - Lox_Sample_1.5 | ecosystem: Environmental > Terrestrial > Soil > Wetlands | place: USA... | reverse complement strand
GGCGCGCGCCTCGTCGGGCACGCCGGGAATGCCCTGCAGCGAGCCGTGCCGCGCCACCTCGCTCATGAGGGCATCCGAGTAGAAGCCGCGCTCGCGGCCCAGCCGCTCGAAGCTTCCGCTCACGAAGCGCAGCACGCGCCCCGTGTCCCCGCTCCTGACGCGATGCTCGAAGGCGAGAGCGAACACCGGCTCGATGCCCGACGAGCAGCCGGCGATCATGGAGATCGTTCCCGTGGGCGCGATGGTCGTCACCGTCGAGTTCCGGAGCGGCCGCCCCCCGCGGTAGATCGAGCGGCTCCAGTGCGGGAAGGCGCCGCGCTCCTCGGCCAGGCGCGCCGACTGATCGTGCGCCTTCTCCTCGACGAACGCGCTGAGCCGGTCGGCCAGGTCGAGCGCCTCCTGGCTGTCATACGGCACCTCCAGGGTGAAGAGCAGGTCTGCCCATCCCATGACCCCGAGCCCGATGCGGCGGTTCGCTTTGACGGTGGCGTCGATCTCGGGCAGCGGATACGGGTTGACCTCGATCACGTCGTCGAGGAAGCGCACCCCCAGGCGAACCACCCGCTCCAGCTCCTCCCAGTCGACGGCCCAGCCCTGATCCCGCGCCCGCACGAAGCGCGCCACGTTGAGCGAGCCGAGATTGCATGCCTCGTTCGGCAGGAGCGGCTGCTCGCCGCACGGATTGGTCGCCTCGATGGTGCCGAGCTCCGGCGTGGGGTTCGCGGGGCTCGCGTTGATGCGGTCGAGGAAGATCAGGCCGGGGTCGCCCGTCCGCCAGGCGGCGCGCACGATGCGATCGAAGACGTCGCGCGCCGAGAGGGTGGCCGTGACCTGGCCCGTGCGCGGATTGACGAGGTCGTAGTCCCCCCCGGCCTCCAGGGCCGCCATGAACGTCTCCGTGATGGCCACGGAGATGTTGAAGTTGCTGATGCCTCCATCCAGCTTGCACTCGATGAACTCGAGGATGTCGGGGTGATCGACTCGCAGGACGCCCATGTTGGCCCCGCGCCGCGTGCCGCCCTGCTTCACCGCCTCCGTGGCGGCGTTGAACACGCGCAGGAAGGACACGGGGCCGGAAGCGCGGCCGCCCGTCGAGCGCACGATGTCGTTCTTGGGGCGGAGCCGGGAGAACGCGAAGCCCGTCCCGCCTCCCGACTGGTGGATGATGGCGGCCGCCTTCACGGAGTCGAAGATCTCCGGCATCGAGTCGCCCACGGGCAGGACGTAGCAGGCCGAGTACTGCAGCTGGTTGTCCTTGCCGGCGTTCATGAGGGTCGGCGAGTTCGGGAGGAACTGCCCCTCGACCATCATGTCGTAGAAGGCCGCGGCGACCTCGCCGACGCCGGCCGGGCTCCGGCCGAAGCGCTCCTCGGCGCGGGCGATCGCGGTGGCGACCCGCCAGCACATCTCCTCGGGAGTCTCGATCACCTCGCCGTCACGACGCAGAAGGTAGCGTTCCCGCAGCACCCGAAGGGCCGGTTCGGACCAGCGCCCCACCTTCGATGGCCGGGCTCCTGTCAGCATGTGAGTGAGCCTAACACAGGCAGGAGTTAAGACAGGAGAATCACGACCTTGACTCTTTCCTTCAGATCCATAGAATAGGGGCCCGACCATCGCAATGACCCGGCTCGCTACGGCTTCGAAGCAGGGCAGATGGACTTCCTGAGGCGCTACCGCCTCGGCCTCGTGGTCGCCGTGCTAGTCGTGACCGCCGGCGGCCTCGCCTTCTTCTGGACTCGGACCCAGCAGGCCCGCGGAGCGACCCGGACCCGCCCCGATCCGCTGGTTGGCGTCGTGGCTCCCCTGCGACGCGACGTCGAGGTCAAGCTTTCCTTCACCGCCGACATCCTGCCCATCAAGCAGGCGGCCATCTTCTCGAAGGTCTCGGGCTACATCCGGAAGATCCATGTCGAGCGCGGTGACCTCGTGAAGGAAGGCCAGCTCCTCGTGGAGATCGACGACCTGGAGCTCAGGGCGTCGGCCGAGCAGGCGCGGGCCGCCCTCCTGTCGGCCCAGGCCGGCCTCGAGGTGGCCCGCTCGACGCTGGAAGGGCAGAAGGCGAACCTGGAGAACCAGCGCGCGAACCTCAACAAGGCACGCGCGGTGGCGACCAACGACACGCGCCAGGCCGAACGGATGAAGACGCTGTTCGAGAAGGGCATGGTGGCGGCCGCCGACTGGGACAATGCCCGGACCACGGCCGACTCGTCGAAGGCGTCCACGGAGGCGGCCGAGGCCCAGCTCAGGCTGGCCGCGGTGCAGATCACCACGCAGGAGAGCCAGGTACGCCTGGCCCAGGCTCAGGTGGAGACGTACCGCGCGGCGCTGACGCTCGCGCAGACCAACCTCAACAACACGCGGCTGCTCGCGCCGTTCTCGGGCTACATCGCCCAGCGCAATCTCGACCAGGGCGCCGCCGTGAGCGCCCAGTCCGCGGGGACCACCAACACCTCGGTCGGCATCCTGCTCATCCAGGACATCGCGAGTGTGAAGGTGCAGATCGAGGTGCCGGAGCGTGACATCGCGCGCGTCCGGGTGGGCGATCCCGTGCGGGTGACCGCCGATCCCTACAAGGGCGAGAGCTTCGCGGGCTCCATCGCCCGCGTGGTGCACAGCCTCGACCCGCGCTCGCGCACCATGGGCATCGAGGTCGAGATCCCCAATCCCGCCGCCAAGCTCAAGCCGGGCATGTTTGCCCGCGTCGAGGCCGTGGTGGAGACGCGCAAGCAGGTGCTGACGGTGCCGATGGAGTCCCTCCGCGTCGGCGAGGGGCCGCCCGTCGTCATGGTGGTGAGGAACAACGCAGTCGAAGCGATCACCGTGGAGCTGGGCGCCGCCGACCAGCGGGACATCGAGGTCGTGAAGGGCGTCGGGGAGCGCGACCAGGTCATCCTCCAGGGCAAGGATCTCGTGCGGGCCGGGCAGAAGGTCCGCACCGTCCCGGCGAGCAGCGGCCAGTAGCCCATGTGGCTGACCCTGGCGGCCATGCGGAATGGCATCGCCATTCTCATGGCCTCCCTCGCCATCGTGCTCCTGGGCGCGACCTCCCTCGGCCGGATGCCCATCGATCTCTTCCCGAACCTCAACTACCCCTCCCTCCAGGTCGGCACGATCTACAAGGGCGCCAGCGCGCAGGACATCGAGCGAAGCGTCACCTACCCCATCGAGAAGGCCGTGTCGGCCGTGGCCAACGTGCGCTACGTCGAGTCCCGCTCGCGCCAGGGCTTCTCCGCCGTCACCGTGCAGTTCGCGTGGGGCGCGGACATCGACGCCGGCCTGACCGAGGTCATGCAGCGCATCCAGGCCATCATGTCCTCGCTGCCCACGGGCATCCAGCAACCGTTCATCCTGAAGTTCGATCTCTCCAACATCCCGGTGTGCATCATCACGGTGGCGGGCGGCGGGCTCGACGAGCGGGCGCTCTACGACCTCGCCTACAACACGATCGAGCCGCAGATCGAGCGGCTGCCCGGCGTGGCCTCCGCCAACGTGGACGGCGGCAAGATCCGGCAGATCACCGTCAACCTCGACCGCGACCGGCTCTACGCCAAGGGCCTGTCCGTCAACGAGGTGACCCGCGCCGTCAACGACGCGAACTTCCTCCTCCCCTCGGGCGACGTGAAGCTCGGCAGCTTCGACTACAACGTCTTCACCAACAACCAGTTCTCCGTGGTCGCGCCCATGGAGGACATCGTGGTGCGCCGGACCGGCACCACGCCCATCCGGCTCCGGGACGTGGGCCGGGTGGAGGACTCGGCGGAGACGCAGGTCTCGATCGTGCGCGTCAACGGCGAGCGCGCCGTGTACCTGCGCGTGAACAAGCAGCCCGGAGCCAACACCGTGGAGGTGGTGGACGCGGTCAAGGCCACCATGCCGAAGCTCCTGGGCGTGCCGCCCGGCGTGAACGTCAGCATGAGCCTCGATCAGTCGACGTACATTCGCCAGTCCATCGAAAACCTCTGGCACGAGGCGGCCATCGGCTCCCTCCTGGCCTTCCTCGTCATCCTCGTCTTCCTCCGCTCGTTCGTCTCGACCATCATCATCGGCATCGCCATCCCGCTCTCGCTCATGCTGACCCTGGTGGCGATGTACTTCCTCGGCCAGACCCTCAACATCTTCACGCTGGGCGGCCTGGCCCTCGCCGTGGGCCGGCTCGTGGACGACTCGATCGTGGAGCTCGAGAACATCAACCGCCATCTCGCCATGCCCGGCACGCCGCGGCGGAAGGCCGTGCTCGACGCGGCCCGCGAGGTGGCCATGCCCATCTTCGTCTCGACCATCACCACCATCGTCGTGTTTCTGCCCACCGTGTTCCTCGAAGGGCAGTCGCGCCTGCTCTTCATCCCGCTGACCTTCACCATCTCGTTCTCGCTCTTCGCATCCTTCCTCGTCTCCCGCACGGTTACCCCGCTCCTCTGCTTCCACTGGCTCCGGAGCGAGCACGAGACGCAGGCCCCGGCGGTCACGGGGCGCGCCAGCAGGCTGAAGGCGCTCCTCGAGCGCGGCTTCGCGTGGAGTGGCGCGCTTCTCGATCGCATGGACACCTTTTACCAGCGCCAACTCAACTGGGCGCTCGACCACCGCAAGATGCTCATCGCGGGGATCCTGGTCATGCTGGCCTCCGCGCTGGCCGTCCTTCCCCTGGTGGGAAGCGAGTTCTTCCCGGAGTCCGACGAGAGCCAGTTCCTGATCCAGGTGCGCGCCCCTGTCGGCACGCGGGTCGAGGAGACGGAGCGAATCGTCGCCCGGATGGAGGGCATCATTCGCGCGAACACGAAGCCCTCCGAGATCAAGACCATCGTGGCCTCCATCGGAGTCCCCGGCGGGCGATCGGGACTCTTCTCGCGCAACACGGGCCCGCACGCCGCCACGCTCCAGGTGTATCTGAGTGATCCAGACGAAAGAACCCGGAAAGACAAGCAGATCTTCGATGCGATCAGGCCCAAGATCGGGGGGCAGTTCCCCGGCACCACCTACGGCGTCCAGTTCGGTGGCATCGTGAGCCGCGTGCTGAACTCGGGCTCCGATGCGCCGATCCAGATCGAGCAGCTCGGCTACGACCTCAAGGGCGCGCGCGACCTGGGCCGGCAGGTCGCCCGCACGCTCCAGGAGATCCCGGGCGTGAGCGACCCGTTCATCAGCCGTGAGGAGAACTACCCGCAGTACGACATCGTGGTGGACAGGGAGAAGGCCGCGATGGCAGGGCTCTCTCAGCGGGACATCGCCCAGGCCGCGCTCATCTCCCTGGTCAGCAACGTGAGCCTCAACCCTTCTATTTTCACGGACCCCCGGACCGGGAATCAATATAATGTGGTCGTGCAGCTCGATGAACCCTACCGGTCGTCGTCAGAGGACCTCTCGCGCCTCTTCGTCATCGGTGACGGCGGACGGCCGGTGTCGCTGGGATCGGTGGCCGAGGTACGGCAGGGCGTCGGGCCCGTCATGATCGAGCGCAAGTATCAGCAGCGGCTCATCAAGATCACGGCCCAGCCGTCCGGCCGCGACCTGGGAGCCATCGCCACGGATCTCGAGGACAGGCTGAAAGCGCTGCCGCTGCCTCCCGGGTTCAGCTTCCAGCTGGCCGGGCAGATCCAGCAGCAGCGCGAGGCGTTCAGCAGCCTCAAGTTCACCTCGATCCTGGCCATTGTCCTCGTCTACATGGTCATGGCCTCACAGTTCCGTTCCCTGCTCGATCCCTTCATCATCATGTTCTCGGTGCCGCTCGGCATGATCGGCGTCATCTGGGCGCTCTTCCTCACGCGGACAACCCTGAACGTCACCTCGTTCATGGGCATCATCATGATGGTGGGCATCGTGGTGTCGAACGGGGTGCTGCTCGTGGAGTACATGAACGAGCTGCGCCGGCACGGGCTCGGCGTGCGCGAGGCCGTCATCCAGGGCGGGCGCACGCGGCTCCGGCCCATTCTCATGACGAGCCTCGCCACCCTGGTCGGCCTGATCCCCATGGCACTCGGCGTCGGCACGGGCAGCGAAGCCAACGCGCCGCTCGCGCGCGCCGTCATCGGCGGGCTCGCCGTCTCCACCCTGCTCACCCTGCTGCTGATCCCCACGCTCTACCTGATGCTGGAGGAGCGCTTCCCGCGCAGCCTGCAGGATCCGGAGGCGAGCGCGGCCCTTCACGGCGAGATCGCATGACAGGCGCGGCGGGACGGCTGGCGGCTGCGGTTGCGCTCGCAGCCCTCGTCGCCTCACCGGCGGCCGCCCAGCCGGTCACGCCCCCGTCGCCGCTGCCCGGCGGCACGCCGCCGGTGACGGGCACGCCGCCCCTCGTGCCGCGCCCCCCGCTGCCCGAGCCTCCCAGTCCGCCGGCCGCCGCGCCGGGCACCCAGGCACCACCGGTCTCGGTGCCGTCCGTCACGATCACGGCGCCGTCCGGGCCGCAGGCGCCCGATCAGCCACCGCCGGGAACCGGCGCCATTCCCGGGGCGGCGGGGACGACGATCCAGCAGCTGCCTCGTGAGTACCTCGCCGCGCCGACGGGCATCCGCCCCTTCCCGACGCCGGAGGAGACAAAGGGCAAGCCCCTCAGCATGGAGGACGCGGTGAGGGTGGCGCTGGACAATCAGCCGATCATCATGGCGCGCATCAGTGACTACCAGGCCCAGCTGCAGAACATCGCCATCGCGATCGCGCCCCAGCTGCCGCAGATTTCCGGGCAGTGGAACGGTTTCTGGAACCAGGTGCCAACGTCCGTGCAGAGCCCGCCCGGCCAGACGGTGCCCCTGTCCATGGTCCGCAACGTGACGGTGCAGCAGCGGTTCCTGACCACCACGGCCACGGTCACCGCCCAGCAGCTCCTGTGGGACTTCGGCAAGACGCTGGCCGCCACGGATGCGGCCCGAGCCGGCGCCAAGTCGTCCGCGGAGAACGTCGAGATCCAGAAGCAGGACACGGTGCGGCTCGTCAAGGAGGCGTACTACGGCCTGGCGCTCTCCAACCGCCTCGTCCAGGTGAGCCAGCAGGCCCTCGACCGCGCGCTGGTGAACCTGCGCAGCGCCAAGGGCTTCTACGACGTGGGCACGCAGCCCAAATCCGCCGTCACCCGCGCCGAGGTCGACGTGGCCACCGGCCAGCTCAACCTCATCACGGCCGTGAACAACGTGAACATCTTCCGGCTCACGCTGAACCAGCTCATGGGCATTCCCATCAGCACGCCGACCGAGATCCTCGACAATCTCGCCTACAGCCATGTCGAGTTCGATCAAAAGAACCTCCTCAACGAAGCGTTCGCGCGGCGACCCGAGTACAAGCAGATCAAGGCCCTGTACGAGCAGGCCGACTACACGGTCAAGCAGCAGTTCCGGAATTTCTTCCCGAACGTGGTGGCCCAGGGCACCTACGGCTCCGCCCGCGCCGACATGAACGAGACCTACAGCTACGGCCTCCAGCTGAACTGGAGCATCTTCGACGGAGGCAACAAGATCGCCGTCTACAAGCAGGCCCAGGCGCAGCGGGACGCGGCGCTCGCGCGCGTCCGCGACACCGAGCTCACGATCTGGCAGCAGGTCGAGCGCGCCTTCGTCACCGTGCAGCAGGCGGAGGAGGCCATCGGCGCCGCCCAGAAGGGCGTGGAGTCCGCCGACGAGAACTTCCGGCTCAGCCAGGGGCGCTTCGACGCGGGCGTGGCCAACATCATCGAGCTCACCGATGCCCAGCTCGCCCTGACCACGGCCCAATCGCAGGTCGCACAGGCGCTGGCCGCGTACTGGATCGCCATCGCGCAGCTCGACCGGTTCCTGGGCCGGCGCTAGGAATAAACACGCCCAAAGGGTAGTCTCAAGGCCATGAGCAGGCGTCTGTGGATCGTGGCCCTGATGGTGGTCCTGGCCGCCACCCTGAGCGGCGCCTGGTTCTACACGCAGAGCCGGGGCAGCACCCCCCGCTTCCGGGTCGTCAAGGTCGAGCGGGGTCCGCTCACGGCCACCGTGTCGGCCACCGGCACGCTCAACGCCGTGGTCACCGTACAGGTCGGATCGCAGGTGTCAGGACAGATCAAGGAGCTCTTCGCGGACTTCAACTCCCAGGTCAAGCGCAACCAGCTCGTCGCGCGCATCGACCCCGAGAAGTTCATCGCCGCCGTCGCGCAGAACAGGGCCCAGGTCGAGGCCGCGAAGGCCACGGTCCTCAACCAGCGCGCTCTGGTCGAGAAGACGCGCGCCGACCTCGCCAATGCGCACGCCGCCCTGGCCGTCGCGAAGGCCCAGACGGCGAAAGCGCAGGTCACGGTGGTCGACAGCCGGCGCACGCTCGCCCGCAATCAGGACCTCAGACGCAAGGGCTTCATCGCGCAGGCCGACGAGGACACGGCCCAGGCCGCCTACGACTCGGCGGTGGCCCAGGCCGAGTCCGCCAAAGCTCAGGAGGAAGCGCAGGCCTCCCAGATACGCTCCGCCGAGGCACAGCTCCGCGTCGTCGAGGCGCAGCTGCAGGCCGCCATCGCGAACGTCGCCCAGCAGGAAGCCGGGCTCAAGCAGGCCCAGGTGGACCTGGACCACACGGAGATCCGGGCCCCGGTGGACGGCGTCGTGGTGTCGCGCACGGTGGACGTGGGTCAGACGGTGGCGGCCAGCCTGCAGGCGCCCACGCTGTTCACCATCGCCCAGGACCTCACGCAGATGCAGGTCGACACGAACGTGGACGAGGCCGACGTGGGGCGAATCCGGGAAGGGCTGCGCGCCACGTTCACCGTGGACTCGTTCGCGAACCAGATCTTCACCGGCGAGGTCATGCAGGTGCGCAAGGCGCCGCAGGTGCTCCAGAACGTGGTCACCTACAACGTGGTCATCTCGGCGCGGAACCCCGATCTCAAGCTCCTGCCGGGGATGACCGCGAACGTCCGGCTGGTCGTGGCGCAGAAGGAGAGCGTGCTCAAGGTCCCGAATGCTGCGCTCCGCTTCCGCCTGCCGGGCGACGAGAGCGTGTCGCCGCGAGGCGGCGGCGGCTCGAACCAGGGCACCGCGCCGGGGCTGCCGTCGGCCGAGCAGATTCGCGACCGTCTCACCAAGGCCCTGGGGCTGACCCAGGAGCAGCAGGAGAAGCTCGAGCCCATCCTCCGCGACACGGGACAGAAAATGCGCGGGCTGGCCTCTCGCAGCCTGAGCGACAGCGAGCGGCGCGTCGAGGCCCAGCGCATCCGCGAGGCCTCCCGCGAGCAGATCCGCGCCCTGCTCACCGCGGCGCAGCGGGCCAAGTACGACACCGAGCTGACCGACATGCAGCTGGCCAGGCAGAGCACGGTCGCGGGGCGCGTCTTCGTGATCGGCGACGGCGGCAAGCCGGCAGCCGTCACCGTGCACATGGGCATCACCGACGGCAACTTCACGGAGATCCTGGGGGGCGACCTGAAGGACGGTCAGGAGGTGCTCGTGGGCGTGACGGACCCGCGCTCGCCCGGCACGCCTCAGCCCGGCGGCCCGCGGTTGAGGCTCTAGCATGGCCGCGGCCCTCATCGAGACGCAGGAGCTCACCAAGAACTACCGGGTCGGCGGGCAGGTCGTCCACGCCCTGCGCCAGGTATCGCTCGAGGTCAAGGGCGGCGAGTTCGTGGCCGTCATGGGTCCGTCCGGGTCCGGCAAGTCCACCTTCATGAACCTCCTGGGCTGCCTCGACAGCCCGACCTCCGGCCGCTACGTGCTCGACGGAGGGGACGTGTCGAATCTCTCGGGCGACGCGCTGGCGCGGATCCGCAATGCGAAGATCGGGTTCGTGTTCCAGGGCTTCAATCTCCTGGCCCGGACGACCGCCCTCGAGAACGTGGAGCTGCCCCTGCTCTACTCGGGCCGCCCGGCCCGCGAGCGCCGCCGGCATGCCCAGGACAAGCTGGAGGCGGTGGGCCTGGCCGATCGCGCCGATCACCATCCCTCGCAGCTCTCGGGCGGCCAGCAGCAGCGCGTGGCCATCGCGCGCGCGCTCGTGAACGACCCGGTGCTCATCCTGGCCGACGAGCCCACCGGCAACCTGGACACGCGCACGAGCGTCGAGGTGATGGCGATCCTGCAGGACCTCAACCGCCAGGGCATCACGGTGGTGCTCGTGACGCACGAGGCGGACATCTCGCAGTTCGCCTCGCGCGTGATCACCTTCCGGGACGGCCGCGTGCTCCGGGACGAGGTCGTGGCCGAGCCCAAGGAAGCCCGGCGCGTGCTCACGTCCCTGCCCGTCGAGGAGGAAGAGGACGCAGCATGAACACGCTGGCCCACGTCCGCATCGCCGGGTCCTCCTTGCCTGCCCAGGAAGAGGACGCGGCATGAACACGCTGGCCCACGTCCGCATCGCCGGGTCCTCCTTGCCTGTCCAAGAGGAGGACGCAGCGTGAACGCGCTGGCCAGCGCCCGCATCGCCGTCCGCGCGCTCCGGGTCAACAAGCTCCGGAGCATCCTGACGATGCTCGGCATCATCATCGGCGTCGCCGCCGTGATCGCGATGGTGTCCATCGGCTCGGGGGCGCAGGCCCGCATCGCCGAGCAGATCCAGAGCCTGGGCTCGAACCTGCTCATCGTCCTGTCGGGATCGAGCAACACGGGCGGCGTGCGCCAGGGCCTGGGCTCGCAGCTCACGATCACCGAGGAGGATGCGTGGGCCATCCAGCGCGAGATCGCCTCGGTCCAGGTCGCCGCGCCCGCCATGCGCGGCAACGCCCAGGTCGTGTGGGGCAATCTCAACTGGTCGACCAACGTGCAGGGCACCACCCCGGAGTTCTTCGAGGCCCGCGAGTGGCCGGTCGTGAGCGGGCAGCCCTTCGGGCAGGACGCGGTGGACGGCGCCACCAAGGTGGCCCTCCTCGGCCAGACGGTCGTGCGCAACCTGTTCGCCGACCAGGATCCGATCGGCCAGATCATCCGCATCAAGAAGGTCCCCTTCACGGTGATCGGCATCCTCGACAAGAAGGGGCAGAGCACGTGGGGCCAGGACCAGGACGACCTCATCGTGGTGCCGCTCAGCACGGCGAAGCGCAAGGTCCTGGGCGTGAGCCAGGCCAATGCGCGCTCCGTCGGCTCGATCTCGATCCGGGTGCGTGACGAGGCGGACATCAAGGAGGCGGAAGCGCAGACGCGCGACCTCCTGCGCCAGCGCCACCGGCTCCAGGGGTATCAGGACGACGACTTCCAGATCCGGAACCTGGCGGAGTTTGCGGAGGCGCAGGAGGCATCGTCCCGCGTCATGACCATCCTCCTCGCCGCCGTCGCCTCCGTCTCGCTCTTCGTGGGCGGCATCGGCATCATGAACATCATGCTGGTATCCGTGACGGAGCGGACCCGCGAGATCGGGCTCCGCATGGCCGTGGGCGCGCGGGGCCGCGACATCCTGGCGCAGTTCCTGGTGGAGGCGGTCACGCTGTCCATGATCGGCGGCGTCATCGGCGTCGTCGTGGGCATCGTCGTGTCCTCCACCATCCCGTACTTCGCCGGATGGCGGACGCTCATCAGCGCCGAGTCCATCGTGATCGCCTTCGCGTTCGCGGCGGCCGTCGGGATCTTCTTCGGCTTCTATCCGGCCCGCAAGGCCGCCCAACTCAACCCCATCGAGGCCCTGAGGTACGAGTGATCCTTCGCCTGCTCTTTGCCGCGCTGTTCGTCGTAGCGTGGGCGGTGCCTGCCCTGTCGCAGCAGACCTATACCTTCACGCCGCAGTCGTCGCGGGACCTCGTCGTCACGTTTCAGACCCAGCGCGAGGGTGGGTCCCGCGTGCTCATCCAGGGTGAGGTGCGCAACGCCTCCACGATGTCCGCGGAGCGGATCATGGTGAAGGCCGAGGGCCTCGATGAGAGCGGGCGCGTCGTGAGCCGGGGCCGCGTGTACGTCCCCGGCACCCTCAATCCCCGGACGACGGCGGCTTTCGAGATCCGGCTCTCGTCCTCGGGATCCGAGCGGCGCTTCCGCGTCGAGATCGAAGCGTTCGAGTTCGTGGGGCCGCGCGCGGGCCAGTAGCCAGCCTCGAGCCGAGCGCGCGCCGGACATCGGAGGTCCGGCACCCCCTGCGTGGGATAATCCCTGCGTGAAGCGGAAAGCGGCGACTCGGAAGCCCGCGCCCGCGACGGTCACCGTCGCGCCCCCTGCAGGGCCGCCGCCGGTGCCCCTGGTCCAGGCCATCGAGGAGCGCTTCGGCCCCATCGTGGCTGCCGTCGCCCGGATCGCGGCCAGCGACGGGCCGGCCGCCGTGAAGCTGGAAGGCGCGATGGAGATCATCTTCGGCGCCTATGGCCTGAGCGACGGGGACTTCTCCGAGCTTCTCCTCACCGGCTGGATGCGCACCCGCCACGACAAGCATCACCGGCTCGCCCTCGCCTGGCAGCGCGAGCAGCTCCGGCTCTCGCTGGAGGACATCCTGACGGCCGGGATGGCATCGGGAGCCTTCCGGGTATCCCTCGATGCCGCCGCCGTGGCCGCCGTCATGGTCGGAGCCGCCGAAGGGTGCCTGCTCCAGTCGGCGACGCAAGGGGGCGCGGTGCCGCCCGGCGAGCTGGTGAAGACGCTGCTGGCGCTGACCCTCAGCGGGGCTTGAGCTCGATCAGGTAGCCGTCCGGATCGCGGATGTAGAGCGACGGTCCGCTCCCGTAGGCTCCCCGCCGCGGCACGACCTCTCCTTCGATGCGCACGCCCTGGCGGGCGAGAGCCGCCCGCAGGGCCTCGAGGTCCGCGCAGCGGATCGAGAGGCAGAAATGGTCCATCCCCTCGGGGGACGGCTTCCCCGGCACGAGATCGATCATCTGCTCGCCGAAGCGAAGGTGGAGCAGCGAGATGCGGTCGTTGAAGTGGTCGACGCGGCAGCCGAGCACGTCCGTGTAGAACCGCTTGGACGCCTCCTGATCGCTGACGCGCAGCACGACGTGATCGAGGCCCAGCGGCTCGAACGCGCTCATCGGCGCCGCACCGTCTCGATGGCCACCACCACGACCCCCGCCGCCATCACGATGGCGTTCAGGATGCCGGAAAGGCGATGGAGCCGCGCGAAGCCGAGGGCCGCCGCGGGATCCGCGCCGGTCGCCCGCATGGCCTCGCGGGCCGCGTGAGCCGCGGGCAGGACCACGGCGCCGGCGTAGAGCGTCACGGCCAGCATCATCAGCACGGCACCCGCCGTCACCCAGTCGAGTCCCCGCCAGCCGCTCACGAAGCCGCGCGCGCTCACGCCGAAGAGCGCGAGCAGCCCCAGGCCCAGGCCGACCGCGTAGTAGCGCGGAAAGACCGCTCCGACGAAGCGGCCGGCCGCCTCGCGCTCGAGCGTGCTGAACGCGGCCGGCGCGACCACGAAGGCGAAGAAGCCCATGGCGCCGAGCCAGGCCGCGACGGCTACGAGCGTGAGCTGCCGCACCGTGCCCATAGGGCCCTACCTTAGCGGCCCGGCTGCGCCACATCAAGTGGCGCGGCACTTCAAGTTGACAGTGGCGGAGGCGCCTCCTAGCATCTCTGGCATGCGCGCCCTCGCGACTCTGCTCGCGCTCTGCACTGCGACGGGCATCGCCTGGGCAGGATCTCCCCTTGCCGGCGAGATGCAGGCCTTCGCCACGCGCTACCACGAGAACCCGCAGAAGCTCGACGAGCTCAAGGTCGAGCTCGAAAAGGCGGCCCGGGCCGATCCGGACATCGACACGCTCCTGGCTC
>Ga0335071_10005143_pt1 | contig 13629 bp, 11 predicted proteins | sample Lox_Sample_15_FD_206724 | JGI IMG/M metagenome (GOLD analysis project Ga0335071, IMG submission 206724) | Soil microbial communities from Loxahatchee National Wildlife Refuge, Florida, United States - Lox_Sample_1.5 | ecosystem: Environmental > Terrestrial > Soil > Wetlands | place: USA... | reverse complement strand
GCGAAAGGTCGCGGGAATGCTGGCAGTGCACGAGGGGGAATGAGCGGGAGCGGATGAGACGCGAGAGCTTCCAGATCGCCGCGGGATGGAAGTAGCCCGAGACATTCATTTCGAACACATCCAGGCCGGCCGCGCGCGCCTCATGTGCCAGACGGCTCCCCGCGCAGCATGCCAGCGTCAGAGTGTGCCCGCGGCGTGAGAGGTGTGCCGAAACTTCGAGCGCCTGGATTTCGAGTCCTCCCCACGACCGCGAGAAGCACGTTTGCAGGACAGCAGGGGGGAAGGCCTGATTTTCCGTTCCTGTCATTGCGAGCGCATGAGTCCTGTCATTGCGAGTCAGGAGCGTTTTCGTGCCGTCATTGCGAGCGCTTGAACCTGTCATTGCGAGGAGCGCTGCTCAGCGACGAAGCAAACCCACGCTCCCTGTCATTGCGAGGAGCGCTTCTCAGCGACGAAGCAATCTCCGCGACAATGTACACAATTCACCCCCACCGCACAATTCTTGCATTTCGCGCCCCCTTTGGCTAGAATGACCGCATGAACCTCCTCATTGTGTTCGTCGGGGGCGGCCTCGGCGCTGTGGCGCGCTACCTCCTCCAGGGATTCGTCTACAGGTATTCCGGGACCGAATTCCCGTACGGGACAATCGTCGTGAATATCCTGGGATGCTTCACCATCGGGCTCCTGATGTCGTCGATGGAGGAACGGTTCCTGGCGACCCCGTCGCTCCGCCTGTTCCTGACGATCGGGATACTGGGGGGATTCACGACGTTCTCGTCATTCAGCTACGAGACGATGGCGCTTCTGAGAGAGGGAAACTTCCTTGCCGGGGGGATGAACATCGTCGCAAGCGTCGTCACTTGCCTCGTGGCAACGTGGCTGGGCCTCGGGCTCGGCAGGTACGTGTAAGCTGACAGGGACTCATCATGAAACTCGAAGGCGAGGGTAAGCTCCTCAGGATTTTCCTGGGTGAGTCAGACCGTGTGAACGGTCGGATGATGTACGAGGTGCTGGTCCGCGCGGCCCGCGAAGCCGGCCTTGCGGGGGCGACGGTGCTCCGGGGAATCGAGGGATTCGGGGCGAAAAGCCGTATTCACACGGCGAAGATCCTCCGTCTCTCGGAGGACCTGCCGATCATCGTCGAGATCGTCGACACGGAGGAGAAGATCAGGGCATTCATGCCCATCGTGGACGACCTGTTCCAGAAATCCGGCAGCGGGGGAATGATCACGCTCGAGAAGGCGGAGGTGATCCATTACAGCTCCGGCAAGCCTTCTCATTGACATCTTCTGTCATTGCGAGGAGCGCCTCTCAGCGACGAAGCAATCTCCGCCAGATTGCTTCGTCGTGGCGCCTGCGGCGCCACTCCTCGCAATGACCCTTCGGGTCATTTGACCACCAGCAGCCTCAGCGTCCTGACGTACGCCCCCGCCTGCAGCCTGTAGAAATACACCCCGCTGGCCAACCGGCCGGCATCAAACCACACGCTGTGCTCTCCCGCCTGCTCCTCCCCCTCTACGAGTGTTGCGACGCGACGCCCGAGCGGGTCGTACACAGAGAGCGTCACGCGTGATCGCTGCGGCAGAATGTACTGGATTGTCGTTCCCGGGTTGAACGGGTTCGGATAGTTCTGGCTGAGCGTGGCGACAGCAGCCACGCCCGCGGATGGAGCGGCGCTCACCGCGACGTCCAGCGATTTGCGCCACACGCCTGTCCCACCGACGAAGAGGTAGTTTCCCACGACCGCGAATGGAGGGCAGGGGGGAACGTCTGCGGGAACCGTCAGCGAAGTCCAGGTATCGCCGCTGTTTGTTGAAAAGAAGGTCCCGCCGTAGTCCAGCATCGCATACAGGCCTGATGCCGCGATGCTTCCCGACGTAACGCCCGACGGGAAGGTCGCCGGGAAATACATGTTGCGCATAACCACCAGCGTGCTGTCCCTCCACTGTCTCCGGATGACTGAAATGTTGAGGCTGTCGGGCCCCTCCAAATCCAGCAGATAATTTCCCGAAGAGCAGAGCGACCACGCCCTGCCCGGGGGTGCGATGCCGGCCTTCACCGTCTTCCAGCTGCTGCCATTATCGAACGATGCATCGATCTGTCCATCGGGGTGTTGTGCGAACAGAATCGTGTCGATGATGGCGAGCGTCCCGGGGCATGCGATCGTATCCCATTGTGTCCCCTTGTTCCCCGATCTGAGCCATGTGCCGTTGGGCAACATCCCGAAAAGACAGGTTCTGCTTGCCTCGAGCGATTGGAGATGGAAGTTAAAAAAGCTCCCGATCATGTCCCATGTAGCACCGGAATCGGTCGAGAAGTACGGATTGTAAGCATTTTGAGCAAAGATGGTTCCCCCGATCACCCGGAACCGGGGGACGGTCCAGTAATCCGTGTACGGACAGAGGAAATCAGAATTTGTTTGTTTCCAACTTGCGCCGCTGTCAATCGACCGGAATGCGTTGCAGGAAGTCCCGGTGAGAATTGCGTTGCCGACAATCCCGAATGACAGGACTCTTGGCAGCGTGTGAGTCAGATCTTTTCTCTGGGTGTAACCACCGATCCCGTCCGAATAGGAAACGGGCATCATATCACTGCCGATCTCCCACAGCATTCCGGTAGTGCCCGTGGGTTCGCATGCCACGATCGAATCCGAGGTAGACGCTCGCCTGTAGACGTTCGCGCACGGAATTGCCGACACAACTACTGCGTCGTATCTCTTGAATCGGTAAGTTGTAAGGCCTGAATTGGCCTGCTTCCACTGTGCAGATGCGATCGACGCCAAGAGTGATGCAAGCAGAGCAACCCCACAAAGAGATTTGGTGTTCATATCGACCCCCCTTCGAAAAGGTGACGCGGAGTCGGAAGAGTGGAATTGTGGTACGACGGTGTTGCACGTGAAAGAGGAGGGAGTGCAGACGCCAGCATAGCGGAAGATGCGCTCTCAGGTCTGACACGGGAACCACGGCATACTCTGTGAAGCTGCCACGTCCACCGTACGTCAACCCTGATCTACTGATACAAATCTAGCGCAGGGGGGTGATGTTGTCAAGGGGAGTCGGCGTGCCGAAGCGAGGCCGCGGACGTGTCGGTCGTCATGCCCGTACCATGGTCATTTATCTGCCAATTCCCCGGCATCAGGCGGCCGGTTCAAACAGCCGGGGCCCCTCCCGCGCGTTGGAAGGGGCCCCGTATTCAACTGGAGAGCTGATTCAGCCTGCGTTACGCCCTCTGGCTCAGCATGACCACGTCCCTCTTGTCCTGGCCGAGATACACCTGCCGGGGACGTGCGATCTTCTGGTCCTCGTCCAGCAGCATCTCCTGCCACTGCGCGAGCCAGCCAGACATGCGTCCGATCGCGAAGAGGACCGGGAACATGTCGACCGGGAAGCGGAGCGCCTGGTAGATAAGCCCGGAATAGAAGTCGACGTTCGGGTAGAGCTTCCTCTTGATGAAGTATTCGTCCTGCAGGGCAATCTTCTCCAGCTCCAGGGCGATGTCGAGCTTCGGGTTCCGTCCCGTCACTTCGAAGACCTGGTCTGCAAGCTTCTTGATGATCGTCGCACGCGGATCGAAGTTCTTGTAGACCCTGTGCCCGAAGCCCATCAGGCGTCCGCGCCCCTCCTTCACGTCCTTGATGAACGCGGGGATGTTGTTGATCGAGCCGATGTGGTCGAGCATCCTGAGGACCTCCTCGTTCGCGCCGCCGTGGAGCGGGCCGTAGAGGGCGGCCGCCGCGGCCGCGGCAGCGCTGTACGGGTCGACCTTGGAGCTGCCCACCCCGCGCATCGCGGACGTGCTGCAGTTCTGTTCGTGATCTGCATGGAGGATGAACAGGACGTCCAGCGCCTTGGCCAGCGCGGGCTCGGGCTTGTACTTCGGCTCGGCGATCTTGAACATCATGCTGAGGAAGTTCGACGCGTAGTCCAGCTCATTGTCGGGGTGGACGTAGGGCATGCCGATGCTGTGCCTGTAGGCGAACGCGGCGAGCGTGGGCACCTTGCCGATCAGCCGGTAGATCGTCAGATTCCGTTCGGCCGGGTCGCTGATCTTCTTGGCGCTCGGGTAGAACGTGGAGAGGGCCGCCAGCGCGCTGACGAACATTCCCATCGGGTGGGCGTCGTGGTGGAACCCGTCCATGAATTTCTTCAGGTTCTCGTGCACGAACGTGTGCTCCGTCACCTGCTTCGCCCAGTCGGCGAGCTGTGCCTTTGTCGGAAGCTCGCCGTTCACCAGCAGGAACGCGACCTCGAGGTATGTGCACTTCTCCGCAAGCTGCTCGATCGGGTAACCGCGGTAGCGGAGAATGCCCTTGTCACCGTCGATGAACGTGATCGTGCTCTTGCACGCTGCCGTGTTCATGAAGGCGGGATCGTACGTCATCATCCCGAAATCATCGTCCTTCACTTTGATCTGGCGGAGATCGATCGCCTTGATCGTGTCGTGATCGATCGGCAGCTCGTACTGCTTCCCGGTTCTGTTGTCGATGATGGACAGCGTATCTGCTTTGCCGGGCTTCTTCACATCGGGAGCGTTTGGTGCCATAGTTCTCCTCGGTCTTGGAGTTGGTCGAACAGCGGGAATGAGAGGTGTGAAAGAGCAAGTGTTGACAAAATAAGCATTAATTCGCATTTCCGCAAAGAATGCCATCGCGAAGCGGCGCCGGCAGGCGCCACCGTGGCGACCTCACCATAGCCTCCCCTTCTGTTGATTTTCAACCACCCGTTTGTTAGGTTTCCGGGAACCGCGGTAACAATTCACGCCGCCGGCGCCAAGCCGTCAGCCGGTGATCGTGTTCCTGCATCCATCCACTCTCGCGCGGACCGGAACCCATCTGCCGATGCCGACCTACTCCCTTGAGGAAATACGGCAGTGTTTTACCGCGTCGACAGATTTTAATGAGATTTTCGACGTTTTCCAGTCGGCCCTCGCGCAGAAGCTGACCGATATTGAGCTGTACCGGCTCCTGTTCTGGAACCCTTCTCTCACTCCTGACGAAGTCCGCCTCTTCGGGGAGAAGCTCGCCGGGGAGTTCCCCGGGGTGGCCTACGAGGTCTTTTTCTGGCTGGCGGGGATGTTTGAGGCGACATACTCTTCCAGCGACAACCACGAGCTCGCTGTCCACTACTACCGGAAGGCCGCCGCGGTCAATCCTTCCGAGGCGGATCCTTACCTGAAAGCCTGCGACTGCTACGAGCCGGATCTGAACATCCCCCCGGCGGCGGGCCTGATTGAATTCGCGAAGTCGGGCCTTCTCCACGTCCACGACCCCATCCCGCTCTACAAACGACTGGCGGATCTGTATGCGTTCATAGGTGACGCTGACCAGAGTCAGTTCTTCCGCGCCAGGTCGGAGAATCCGCCAGGTGCCGACTCGCCTCCGCCTCCGCCGCCGCAAGAGGGCGATCGTCCCTCCGCATGAAACAGCTCAGGGGGTATGCAATGGTTGCCACGGGCGCCTTCCTCTGGGGGTGCGCAGCGACGGCGGCAAAGCTCCTGATCGTCCGCCGCGTGGACACAGTCCTCCTGGCGCAGACTCGCGTGACGATTTCGGTCGTGCTCATGGTGTGCATCCTCGCCGTGGTCAGGCCTGCGCTCCTGCGCGTCCGCGTGCGCGATCTCTGGCGCATGGCGCTTCTCGGTGTCGTCGCGATCGCCGGTGCGAACTATACCTACTACGTCGTGATCGGAGAGGCCTCCGTGGCCGTGGCGATCCTCCTCCAGTACACCGCGCCCCTTTTCGTGATGGCGTACGCCGCAATCACGCGGGAGGAGGATGTGACGTGGGTGAAGCTGCTTGCCGCTGCGCTGGCGATCGCCGGATGCTATTTCGCGGTCGGAGGCGTTGCGGCGGCGACCGCGCTGCCCGCCGGGGCACTCGCGATCGGGATCCTCTCGGCCGCCTGCTTCGCGTTTCTCACCGTATTCACGAGGCACCTCCTGGCCAGGTACAGCATCTGGACCGTGACGCTCTACGGGTTTGCATTTGCATCGCTGTTCTGGCTCGTGATAAACCCTCCCTGGAGTATCGCGCGCGAAGCGCCCGATCCCGGCACGTGGGCCGCGCTGGCGGGGCTGGCCGTGATTTCAGTGCTCCTTCCGTACTCGTTCTTCTTCGCGGGACTGCGCCACGTTGTCTCATCGCGCGCGATCATCATCAGCACGCTCGAGCCGATCACCGCAATTGTGACGGCGGCGCTGATTGCCGGGGAGCGCCTCTCGCTTCCCCAGGGATTCGGTGCAGGGCTCGTGATCGGGGCCATCCTCCTTCTCCAGGTGAAACGCGAACGGGGTGGAGAGGAAATCGCGGAGGAACCCCATGGCCGTGAGTGAACGCAGGGCGGAGAAATTCCGCCGGGTCCTTGAATTCAGACAGTCCGATCTGACCGTGGTGCTGGAAAATATCCACGATCCGCACAACGTCAGCGCCATCCTCCGCTCGTGCGACGCCGTGGGTGTTCTCCGCGTGGAGCTCCTGTACACGCAGGAGAAATTTCCCCGGATCGGCCGCAAGAGCTCATCCAGCGCGAACAAGTGGCTCGACCGCCGCAAGCACACATCGGTAGCCGAATGCTACGCCTGCCTCAGGCAGGAAGGATTCAGGATCTTTGCCACCCGACTGGGCGAGTCCGCGCGGCCGCTCTACGACCTGGACCTCCACAGTCCGACCGCACTGGTCTTCGGGAACGAGCACCGGGGGGTGTCGGACGAGGCAGCCCGCCTGGCGGACGGGAACTTCCATATCCCGATGGTGGGGATGATCCAGAGCCTGAATGTGAGTGTTGCGGCCGCGGTTGCCCTGTACGAAGCCCTCCGGCAGCGCCTGAACGGGGGGAAATTCCGCACTCCCCCGCTTTCCGTGGAAGAGAGGGACCGCCTCTTTGACGACTGGGCGGCCCGGTAGCAGGCGGGGCGAATGTGCCTTGCGTGTCCCTGAGAGGTTATTTATATTGAAAAGGCAACATTTGGACGCCCGTGTCGTATATTAAACGACGCTAAACAATCCCCCGTCTTCCTCATGAACCCGGATTCACAATTCATCGGCTTGAATTTCATCGTGCTTGCCGGGGTTGCGCTTGTGATATTCGCGTACCTCGTCATGCTGATACGCAAGCGATGGAAGAAAGGGTTCCTGCACGATGCCGAAGCCGGTCCGAAAGAGAAGAAATGATTCCTGTACCTGAGGCGCACTTCCGAAGGTGGCTTCCCGGCCACCTTTTGAGTTTCATGACGGAGCTGCACACCGGCGCTGCACGGCAGTCCATGATACGCGCAGCGCTCCTCGTTCTTCTCGGCGTACTCGCACTCTCTCCCGCGCCGGCCTCACCCCCTGCGCATCATACTGCGGTACGGTTCGTTGCGGATGTCCGCGGCATCATCCCCGGCGGCACATTCAGGATCGGTCTCGTGATGAGAATGGACCCCGGCTGGCACACGTACTGGATGAACCCGGGCGATGCCGGACTCGCAACGCAGGTCTCATGGGAATTGCCGGACGGATTCGTCCCCGGTCCCATCCGCTGGCCGCTCCCGCACAAGACGCTCGACAGCGGCGACGTGCTGAGCTACGCCTACGGCGGCGAGAACATGCTCGTCATCCCTGTTACCGCGCCTGCATCGCTGAAGGCGGGAGAGCGTGTGACGCTCAGGGCGAAGGTCTCATGGCTTGAATGCCGGAACATCTGTGTGCCGGGTGATGCGGCACCCGAGATCACGCTCCCCGTCGTGGCGGGCGCTCCGGCGGCGGATAACGATCGGCTGTTCGCTTCGTATGAGGAGCGGGTGCCCGCCCCTCTCGGACCCGGCGCAGACGTCACGTTCGCCGTGTCGGCTGACAGAGGAAAAGTGGTGATTGTCCTGACACCGAAAGGTGGATCCGCGTTCGTGACATCAGGCCCCAACGTCCCGGATTTCTATCCGGGGTCGTTCGGCGACCTGATCATAGGACGGACGACAGTCGCGGCGGAGCCGCGATCCGTGAAGATGACAGTTCCTGTCGCTGCGGGGGGGGATATCAGGGGTCCGGTGGACGTCCGCGGAGTGATCCTCTATGCCCTTGCAGGAGGGAAACCGAAGGCCGCCGAGGTGCATTTTGGGGTGCCCGACTCTGTGGTGTCCACAGGAGCGGCGCCCTCCTCAGGCGGGTCACTGCTCGAGCGTAACTTTACAGTGATGCGCTCAGGGGAAGGCACTCAGCCGCTTCTTCTCTATATCGCCTTCGCGCTCCTCGGCGGTCTGCTCCTCAATATCATGCCCTGCGTCCTTCCGGTTATCGCGCTTAAGGTTTTCGGGCTTGTAAAAATGGCGGGGGATCGGCCGTCGAGGGTGAAGCGGCTCGGCGTTTCCTTCGCGGCAGGGATCCTGGCGTCATTCCTGGCGCTGGCGGCGGTGGTGATTCTCCTGCAGTTCGCAGGGCAGCAGGTGGGTTGGGGGTTCCAGTTCCAGGAGCCCCGGTTCGTCATCGCGATGGCCGCGCTCGTCTTCGCGTTCGGGCTGAGCCTCTTCGGCGTCTTCGAGATCAACCTGCCGGGCGCCGCGGTCACGGGGATCAGCGATGCCGTTGCCGGCCGGAAAGGAAACGGTTACGGTGCCTCGTTCGGCGAGGGGATCTTCGCGACAGTCCTTGCGACCCCCTGCACCGCTCCCTTCCTCGGCAGCGCACTCGGGTTCGCATTCGCTCAGCCGTGGTGGATCATACTCCTGATCTTCACCTGCGTGGCGATCGGGATGGCCCTCCCGTACGTGATCCTCACGTCGCGGCCCGCCTGGATCCGCTTCCTCCCGAAGCCGGGCGCTTGGATGGTGAGCGCGCAGCAGCTTATGGGATTCCTCATGATGGCCACGCTGCTCTGGCTTCTCTATATCCTCGGCAGGCAGATGGGGATGGAGGCGGTGATCTGGACCGGCGCGTTTCTCCTGTGCGTCGGCCTCGCATGCTGGCTGGTGGGGAAGTACGCCACCCTGGCCGCGGGCAGGCGCACCTGGTGGCTCACGTGGGCGGCGGCGGTCGCAATCGTGATTTGTGGATATCTGTTCTTTCTGGTTTCCGTCCTTGATATCAACACCGCTCTCGCCGTGGAGAGCGGGACCGGTCCTCAGCCCGGCACGGGGGATGGGATCCTTTGGACGCAGTTCTCTCTCGCCGGCCTGGAGGGGGACCTGAAAGGAAACCGCCCGGTGTTCCTGGATTTCACTGCGGAATGGTGCCTCACGTGCAAGGTCAACGAGAAAACGGTGCTTGGCACGCGCGAAGTGATCGACAGGTTCCGCTCGCTGAACGTCCTACCTGTACGCGCGGACTGGACGAACAGGAATCCGGAGATCACGAAGCTCCTGTCGAAGTTCGGACGATCGGGCGTTCCCCTCTATGTCATATTCCCCCCCGGCAAACCCGACGCGCCGATTGTCCTCCCGGAAGTGATCACCTCTTCAATCGTCCTCGACGCACTGGACCGCGCACGATAACGTCCCTTTCCCATTCCAGGATTCCTGATATTTCGTGGGATTCCGCCGGGCGGACGGTTCCGGCGCCTACTTGATCGCGTGCCGGAGCCTGTTCTTCAGCGCGTGGATTTCCCGGATCGTTTCCCTGTACGTCTTGTTGTCCTTTCCGGCAATTGCCTCATCCCGTTTTTTCTTCATGAGCCGGATCTGCACTTTGATCTGCGACTTGTTGATACCGACGGCCGTGTGATGCTTGTGGGCTTCAATCCCCAGCGCCACGCAGATTGCCGGAAGCAGTTTTTCCTTGTGCATCGTGCTGAAGCCCTTGACAGCGTCATGCTCGATCTCTTTCGCGATGTCCCTCAGCTGGGCTACAGTCATCTCGCTCAACTGCTCGAACGTGTAGGCCATACGACCTCCATGCGGGTGAGAGCGTTTGTCCCCGGCTGCACGGGCCGGGATGGCATGGATCGCCACCGGGGGGAAAGATACGATCCCCATATCCCATTTTCAATAAACCCGGCCCGTCCGCTCGGCTCTGGTTGCCTCAGCTAAGTTTCTATTCGAACAGGGCTTTGCGAATGTCGATAAAGCCCCTTAGATTAAGTTGGGTGCGTACCACCATTCAATTTGTACGCGCCCTACCCCGCGATGCCGGAAAGCGGCGGCGGCGGAGGAGGGATCGGGACCTGGGGGTCGCCCAGGCAGAGGCTGAGCGTGAGTGCTGCGAGAGCAACGGCGGAGCGGAGCAAGCGGCTGGCGGACATGGTGTAACCTCCTCGGATGTGATCTTGAACTGGTTGTATGCCCTTCATGAGCGTGTCTGTATGTACCGGCGAGCACCTGATTTCGGAGAATCTCCGGTGAGCGTATTTCTGCAGCGAAAATGGCTTGTTCTTGCCGTTCTCCTCCCGGGATTCGTGTCCTCCGCGGGCGCGCAGGAGACCCTTGCGCATGACGGCATTCGCCTCGCGCGGCAATTGATCTTCGAGGGGAAGACAGACACCGCGTTCCGGATCTTGTACCCGATCTATGACTCGCTTGCGTCGTCTCCAATCAGGGAGCCCTACTTCTACTGCGGCAATCTGATCGTGAGCGGGCTTATCCGGGTCGAGAAGTATTCGAAAGCGGAAAGTCTCGCTCTTGCGTTGCAGGACCGGATCAGCCGGGAACTGGGAGCCAACGATAGCTCGCTGGCCGACACTTACACGTATCTCGGATTCATCCTGGGTATTCAGAACAGGTTGGATAGCGCGGAAGGGTACTGCGCAAACGGGATTGACATCCTGCGGCGGTTGCGCCGGGCCGGTGATGCGCACCTCGCGAACCTGGAATACACGTTGGGCACTGTCCGGGCAAGAAAAGGAAAGCTCGCTGAAGCACTGGAAGCGTTTGCGAAAGCTGCGGAGATCCAGCAGGCATACACCGGCAGAGAACGGGTGGGGTACGCGATCACGCTGACGATGACCGGCGAGGCCCAGGAAAGGAATTTTGATCCGTCAGGCGCGATCAGCTCCTTTGAGAGGGCGGCAGTGCTGTTCGACTCGCTGGGTTTGGAGGCGAGCGACTGGAAAGGGTTGTGCTTCTACTGCCAGGCCGTGTGCTACAAGGACCTTGGAGACTTTGAAAAGGCGCTCTCGTATGCCAGGCGGTCCTCCATTATATTCCGGGGGTTCAACGGTGGTGAGAATGCAAAGTACGCCTCCAGCCTCGGCCAGATCGGCGACATCCTCCTGGCGAGCGGCGACGCGGAATCAGCCCTGGAGTTCTACCGCGAGGCGCTGAGGGTTACGTCCAGGGTCATGGGGAAGAAATCCGGGCAAACCCTGGAGATCGAGCGAAAGACCGCGCGCATACTCGCCTCGCGGTGTGAATACGGTGCTGCGCTTGATATCCAGCTCGAGGTTCTCAACTTCTACCGTAAGACGATTGGTCCGAACAACCCCGAGCTGGCGTTCCTGTACGAGGAGATTGGTGACACCTACCGGGCGATGGGCGACGGGACCCAGGCGCTCGCGTCGTACTCCCGGGCGATCCATACCCGGAACCGTGTCCAGGGGACAGAAGCCCGGCTTGATATCGCGGCGCCGCTCACCGACATGGGAAGCGTATATCTGTCTCTCGGTGACCTCCGGCGGGCGCTCCCGCTGCTCGAACGCTCGCTCGCGATTCAGGATTCCTCAACGCGAACCGACAGGACACTGAAGTCCACGACACTCGAATTGCTTGCGAGAGTTGCCCGCAGGCGTGGCCGCCTGACATATGCCCTTCGCCTCTATGAACGAGGGCTTGCCGTGCTTGACGGTGAGGCAGGCGTGGCCCCGGCCTCCCGGCGCGATCCGGAAGCATTTGCGTTCAGCCCCGCGGAAGATCCGCCTGTGCCGTACACCCGGAATTTTGTTCGCCTCCTCGATGAACGGGCGCATACGCTGCTGGATTCGGCCCGTGTCTCCCGCAATCCACTCGTCCTTCAGCAATCTGCGTTGAACGATTTTACACGTGCCACCGCTGCGATCAGGAAGCTGCGCACGTCCTACCGGTCGACAGGCTCGAAACTGGTGCTGCAGGAAGATGCACTGAGCCTGTACCAGTCGGGTCTGGATCTGGCCGCTTCCCTCTATGCCGGAACCGCCGATCCGGCCTATAGCGCCGCCGCCTTTTCCTTCGCGGAAGAGAGCAAGGCGGCAGTGCTGAGCGACGGTCTCTGGAACTCCCGCGGCCGGAAGTCGAACGGTTCAGCGGAAGGACTTTTCGAGCAGGAACGACGAATAAGGGCTGCGCTCTCTTCGATGGAAGAGAGGTGTAATTGGGCGGACGATCACGGCGATTCGGTCCTTGCAGCATCCCTCCGGAAGTCCCTGGTGAGGAAATACGACGACCTCGACAGGCTGGAAGACTCACTCTCGCACGCGGGATTGCCCCTGGCCGGGGAAGGAACGCCCGCCTGCGGCCCGGATGACATCCGGCAGGCCCTGCGCCCGGGTACCGCCTTCGTAGAGTATTCGCTGTCGCACGGCCGGGTCACCGCGTTCGTCCTCAGCCGCGACGCATTCGACATGGTTTCGCTCCGTCCGCGGACCAGCGTCGATTCGCTCGCAGCCGCATACCGCTTTGCGCTCAAGACGATGGACGACCGTGCGATCGTCGCGGCCGGGGACAAGCTCCGGGAATCTCTCATCGCACCGATCAGGAAGCAGATCAGGCGTCAGGCCAGACTGGTCATAGTGCCCGACGGTCCGCTCCTGTACGTGCCGTTTGAACCTCTGCTGAGCCGCCAGATCAGGGGGCCGGGGGGAGTGGGCGCACATCCGGGGGCTACTCTTCTTGGCAGCTATGAGATCAGCTACGCCCTGTCGGGCAGCGTCTTCCTTGACACGCGGGAACGGAGCGGCGGCGGGAAAGCAGATCCGGGTTCATTTGCAGGTTTTGCGCCCGTCTTCAAGGACAGCCCCAGGAGGGCGCTGACTGCAACGAAAAACGACCCGGCAACTGTGCAGCTCATTGCTTCGCGATCCGCTCTGATCGAAGGGAAGAAATACGCCGAACTTCCCTGCTCGGAAATCGAGGTGAGAAACATCTCGGGGATTTTTGCCAGGAACGGGAAGCGCGTGTGGTGTGCGTTGGATGACCTGGCGTCCGAGGGGAATTTCAAGGCAAATGCCGGCAGGTATGCCATCCTGCACATCGCCACGCACACACATATCGACGAGGATCACCCCGGCCTTTCGGCCATCATGTTTTCGCCGGAACAGGGGGAGTCGTCGGGTGAAGACGGGATCCTCTACGCGGGAGAGATCGCGGACCTGCGGCTTTCGGCGGACCTGGTTGTCCTCAGCAGCTGCGAGAGCGGCATCGGGCGGATGGTGAAGGGGGAAGGGCTCATGGCCCTGACACGGGGATTCCTTCTGGCGGGGGCGAGAAACCTGGTCTATTCTCTCTGGAAGGTGGACGACATGAGCACGAGTTTCCTCATGCAGCGCTTCTACGCGCACGTGCTGGGAGGAGATTCATATGCCGCTGCATTGCGCAATGCCAAGCTCGAGATGATGCAGACCCCCGGCTTCTCGAACCCGCTGAAGTGGGCCGGTTTCATCCTGATGGGCCAGTAGCGGCGGGTCCGGCTCCACTGACGTCGGCTACTTCACCAGGAACTTCCCCACGTACAGAAGCTCACCCGCGTTCTGCAGC
>Ga0335071_10005142_pt1 | contig 13629 bp, 21 predicted proteins | sample Lox_Sample_15_FD_206724 | JGI IMG/M metagenome (GOLD analysis project Ga0335071, IMG submission 206724) | Soil microbial communities from Loxahatchee National Wildlife Refuge, Florida, United States - Lox_Sample_1.5 | ecosystem: Environmental > Terrestrial > Soil > Wetlands | place: USA... | reverse complement strand
TGTTCAACATCCCACTGACCGCGCACTTCCTCGGCGGCGCCGCGATCGGCGACAGCCCCCAGACCGGTGTCATCGACCCGTATCAGCGGGTGTACGGCTATCCGACGCTGTCGGTGATGGACGGCGCTGCGATCTCGGCGAACCTGGGCGTCAACCCGGCGCTGTCCATCCCCGCCCAGCCCGAGCGGGCCGTGTCGATCTGGCCGAACAAGGGTCAGAACGACGCACGGCCGCCGCAGGGTCAGCCCTACCGCCGGCTCGCCCCGATCCCGCCGGCGAACCCGGCGGTTTACCTCGACCACGCGCTCACCGCGATCGGTGTCAAGGACGCCGCCGGGCGCGCCCTGCGCTACACCTTCCACGATTTCCGCAGGCTGTTCATCACCGACGCAATCGTGCACGGCATGCCACCACACATCGCCCAACTTGTCGCCGGCCACCGCGACATCAACACCACCATGGGCTCCAAGGCGGTCTACCCCGAAGAGGTGATCAACGGACACCGCGCACACATCGCCCGCCGCCGCGCGCTGCGCCCCAGCGAGGAATACCGCACCCCGACCGACGAGGAATGGGCGGAGTTCGTCGGCCACTTCGAACGCCGCAAGGTCGCCGTCGGCGACTGCGGCCGCTCCTACGACACCCCCTGCATCCACGAACACAGCTGCCTGCGCTGCCCGCTGCTGCGGCCGGATCCGGCCGCCCGTGCACGGCTGGAAGAGATCCGCGACAACCTGCTCGCCCGCATCGCCGAAGCCCAATCCCACCGCTGGTACGGCGAGGCCGAAGGCCTCAAGGTCAGCCTCGCCGGCGCCCACGCCAAACTGGCCCAAATCGACCAGATCACCGCCCGCCGCACCCACGCGGTCCAACTCGGCATCCCCAGCTTCACCGACACCGCCGGACGCACCACCGAGCCTGCAGAGAACCGAAACCAGTTCTGACACAACAGAACACCAACTCAATCATCAAGATCGATTTAGTTCGGAGAAGACGCCCGCGACGCCGCGCATCTGGCCCGGTTGCTGCATCTGGGACAAATCGTTGAAGTGGCGGTCCCCACTGTGGCTCAAGAGGCGGCCCGAGATCTGGTGCGAGCTCGTGAGGACTGCCGCGGGGATCTGATGGCGGCGCGGCATCGGTTGTTGAAATTGCTGTTGCGCCAAGGGATCGTCTATTCGGGTGGCAAGACTTGGACGGGAAAACACGACCACTGGCTGCGTGCTCAGCGGTTTGACACGCCCGGGCTGCAACTGGCCTACGACAGCGCTTTCGATGCAATGCTGGCCAACCTGCAACGGCGCGACCGCCTTGACGACGCGATCGCCGCGATGGCTGCCGACAGCGAGTTCACTCCGGTCGTGCGGCGGCTGGGATGTGTGCGCGGCATCGCCACCTTGACCGCGTTTGGATTGGCAGTGGAAATCGGTGACTGGTCGAGGTTGTCGGGCCGCTCGATAGGCACCTACCTCGGGCTGGTACCCACCGAACACTCATCGGGAACTTCTCGGTCCCAGGGTGGGGTAACGAAAACCGGCAATGTCCACGCCCGCCGCTTGCTGGTCGAAGCCGCATGGCACCACCGTGCTCCGTATCGGCCAGGGGTCGAACTGCAGCGTCGTTGGAATGTCGCCTCCCCAACGGCGAGGGCACGTGGCCAGGCCGCCAACCGGCGGCTGCATGCCCGGTGGGTACGTTTCGACGAACGGAAGAAACGCTCCGTGATCGCCAATGCTGCCATCGCACGTGAACTCGGCGGCTGGTGTTGGTCGCTGGCGGTCCTGCCGGACTGACCGCCCTGAAACTGTCCAGATGAGTACACCGAGTCCCGGCAAGCGTCTTGGAGTGACCCGCGTAAGGGCTATGAGCAACCACGTTGTCCTGCAAGTGATCACGCTCGGCTTTAGATCCGGCGGCCAACTCCGACTCGAAAGTTCCGTCCTGCGGTAACCAACCCGCGCATATCAGACTTGACACACGCGTCGATTACGACACGCTCGACACTCAAGCACTCATCTGGTCAACGAAGCGGCGGCCGACGACGACGGTCCCGGCCGCCGCTTCACCCTGCCCCTTGACAGAGTTCCTCCCATATCAGCCCTTCGTCGCGGGCTGCTCAGCCTCGCCGCGAGCCAGCCCGGCCCGCACCACCGCCCACTCTGCGGCGTCAAGGCAGTAGGCCGCCAAGCTAATGGCCACCGCCGCGGCGTCCTCAGCGTTCTTGGCCGCCCGATCGGCGCTCTTTTGCTTCATTTCAGTCTGCCAGTTCTCGAAATCGGCGCGCATCGCCGCGATCTGTCGCTCGATCGCATCCTTGCTCTGCGACCACCAGTTGTGTGCTGCGCCCCGCAACTCGGCTGCGGTCGTCTCGAACTCGGCGACCTCATGGTCAAAGTCGGACTCAAGTTGTTCGCGGCGGACTTGGAGTTCCGCGCGCTTCTTCTGCTGCATGGCAGCGGCCGAGTCCTCAAGCTTTTTGACCCGATTGGCCAGATCCGTCAATGACTCCGACAACGACTTCATGTTCGACTCCCTCTCGTTCTTGCGTTCTCCGACACCGACAAGCCTGCTCTTGGTCGGCAGCCCCACCAAGGGCTGAAGGTCCCAGCCCTGCGGCCGATAGGTCCCATCTCGCTTCCCGACACACCCGGTGATGTCGTGGATCAAGTTCTGCTGCACCATCGGCGGGCACGGTCGCCAGGGCCGGCGTATTGCGCCCGATTAGCCGCCTCGGCGAGCATTGGGATTACTTCCGGTGGTGGTGTCCGGCGCGACACACCTCTTGGAGCACTAGGTCACCCTCGAGCAGGGTGGCTGGCACGAGATTGGGTTCTTGTACATTGCACGCTGGGCCGCTGCAGAGCGGGTCGCGGTGTGGTTTTGGCTGCTGGCCCCCTACAACGCCGAATCCATCCATACACCTGCTGGGCGGGCCACACCGCCGAGGGGGGAGGCTCGCGAAGGATTTGGCCGCTGCCGAGCATCGGGAGAGGGCCGTCTCCCTCTCTCCCCTGAACTCATCGAAAAACGCCTCGCGGGCGCGGGGAATCCGCTCACGTCAGCGGCCTGAAAGTGGGAAACTTTGGCCGTCCTGACGCATCCGTGGGTGGATCGGGCCGATTTGGCGTCGATGAGGTGAAGGCTGGGCGTTTTTGTGCTTTCCTTCCGCGATAGTTGCTCATTTGCGCTGCGCGCGTGGGAGGTGTCCATGTGGAGCCCCCGAGCGGGAGCGAGGCGGAATGACATGGACACCGACGAGCGGGTGGCGCAGAATCTGCGACGTTTGCGGAAGGACACGTCAAGTGATGCCCTGGGGGTCAGCGGCGGCCAGGCAGTGCGGGGCGGTGTCCGCCGAGAGCCAGCATGGCCAGGCCGATCAGTGCCTCGGGGGGAACGGAAGCCGAACGCAATGCGGGTCAGGAGCCGAATCTTGGTGTTGGTGGATTCGATCAATCCTTGCGATAGACCGTGGTCGAGCGCGGCGTCGACGGCTTTGCGGTGTCGCACGATGCGGCCGGCCAGTTCGACGAACACCGGGATGCGGCAACGCCGCGCCCACGAGATCTACTTATCGAGGGCGTCTTTGCCTTCTTGTCCTTTGACCGAGAACACATGGCGCAGGTCTTCTTTCAAGAGGTACGCGCGGTAGAGCCGGGTGTCGGTTTTGGCGATCCAGGCCAGCTTCTGGCTTTGCCGTTCGGTGAGGTCTTCGGGGTTCTTCCACAACGCATAGCGGGCGCCCTTGAGCTTGCGGGTCCGCTCATGTCCCGGTCTGGACGGCGACTCGTTGGCGGGGCGCCCGCGGCCCCATCTAGCTTCGGTGCGGGCCAGCGCCCGCGCGTCGTTCCAGGCGTCGTTCGGCATCCAGTGCTTCGGTGGCCCAGGCCACCACATGAAACGGATCCGCGCAGCGGATCGCGGTCAGGCAGCGCTCGGCGACCACGGCTGCGATCCAGTCGGCGGCATCGGCGGAAACATGGGTGATCTGCGCACACCGCTGCGGCCCCAGCGCATCGAAGAAGCGCCGCAGGGTGGCGGTGTCACGGCCCGGGGCGGCCCACACCAACCGGCCGCCGTCGTGGTCAACCACCACCGTTAAGTATTTGTGGTGGCGCTTGTAGGAGATTTCGTCGATGCCGATCCGGCGCAGGTTGGCAAACCGATCGACGGTCTTTTCGGTGTCGGCCCAAACCCGGGCCACGATCGCTCCTACGGTGCGCCAGGCGATACGCATCAATTCGCACACCGCGGTTTTCGAGCACGCCACCGCCAGCCAGGCCACCGTGTCATCGAAGGCGTAGGTATGCCCGGCGTGATGACGCGCCCACGGCACCGCCACCACCGTCGGTCCACGGATGGGGCAGTTCACCCGCGGCGCCTCGGCCGCCAGCACCACCTGCACCGTGCCCCAATCCAGGCCCCGCCAGCGGTGCTGCCCCTCACGGCGGTCATACCAGGCTGCCTTGCGCTGACAACGGCCACAGCGCCGCGACACCCCGCTGCGCGGGCGCACCCGCACCACCACCAGCTCGACCCCGTCGGGCCCCTCCTCGTCGACCTCGATGTCCTCGATCACCGTGCGCTTATCGACACCCAGCAGCGCAAGCCATAACCTCACATTGCGCACGTCGTTGCCCGCTCCTTTGGTTCCTGACCTTCGACAAGCCAGAAATCTTAAGCGACAACGACGTGCGTCTACTCAGGCCAAAAATCCACCCACGGAAAGGTCTAAAACCAAACCAACTGCGCTAACCGAGGCAATGAGCTTGCTTGCAAGCGAAGCAATGAACTTTGGATGCGGCGCGTGACGCGAAAGCATGGCGACGCTGACGCCCCAGTTCTCATCGGAACGCATGGTGCGCCAGTACGTCGAGAAGCTCTACGCTCCCGCGGCGGCCGCCTACCGCCTGGCCGACCACTGCCGGGTCGCGAGCGACGTGCAACGTTGGCGGGAAATGATCGCGAACTACTGGAGCGACGTCTCGTTCGGCGCGCTCCACGTCGAGCCGGCCGGAGCCGGGCACGACTTCCGAGTCCTCGTTTCGCTCGGCGCGATCGGACCCGATGCGGTACAAGTGCAGTTATACGCGCCGCCCGGGAAAACGGTGCGACCGAACGGATACCGATCGAACGCGGCGACGAAGTCATTCGCGGGACGCACAGCTACCACGTCCACCTCGAAGGGGCGCGACCGCCCCAGGAATACACCCTCGCGTCGTGCCGTATCACCCGGACGCGTCGTTTCGGCTCGAAGCCGACAAGATCTGCTGGTACGCCCCGCTAGCTTAGCTACTAGCCGCTTGAGGATTCGGCACAAGCCAGCTATTCCACATCACTAACAAATTGTCGGAAGTCGATCCTCAAGCGGCTAGTCGTCCGGCTTGCTCAGTCCCCGCTCCGCGGTGTGAATAATGCTGCGGTGGAACTCGTACCGCGCGGTGTTGAGTTCGTCGGCCAGTTCGATAGCGGCGTCGACAATTGTCTTGCGCAGCGAGTGGAGGGCCGAGTCCTCACGAATTGTCTCCCGTCGCTCACGTATCGCCTCATCGATTGTGCTACGGAACTTGCTCAACGCCTCCCTCGCAGCCTCCTGTCCGGATTTAGCCGATTCGCGCACCTCGTCGGCCAGCTCTGCCGCTCGGGTCTTCTTCTCGGTGCTCTCCGTCATATCGGAATCTCCTACCTCTCGGTTGTTCGCAACGTCTAAGGACGCTAATCCGCTCTGGTGGTCAGCTAATACGGGCGAAGGTCACAGGGTGGGGAGCTGATGGTCCGATTATGCTGGGGCCAGTGTCCTCGGCCGAGCCGAGTAGATATTTCTCAACTGCGTCCAGTCAAACAGTATTAGGTCCCAGTCAAACCATGTTAGATTGTGGCCACCGCGCGACCAGCCCGACGCAACACGAAGCTTCTCCACCGGAGCATGAACTTATCAATCTCGTCATGCTGCAGACACCCAGCTGCTGAGAGCTCGAGTGCTGAGAGCTCGAGGGTCGGCAACTCCAGTCGAGGGAGGACGAATGTTTCGAGGCATTGTGGCAAGTGCGGTCGCGCTGAGCGTTCTCAGTGCAGGGTTCGTGACTCCGCTGGCGCAAGCCGACGATCCCCCCGCTGAACCAGGTGCCGCGAAGGGACCTCCAACCCCCTCGGGGGCTTACGCCGCGTCCGGGGGCACGTTTCACATCCTGAGTTCCCAGGACCTATGCAATCTCGTTTGGCCCGGCTCTGAAGTGCAGCCAGACCCTTTGGACTTCGGTGCAATTTGTGTGAGGCAAGGGGGGGTCCTTGAACGGCTGACCAGACAAAATATCCTCTTCAGGTACACCTTACCCCTCAAACCGGGCACGTTGCCCGAACTGCCAAAAGAGTCAGTGCGCGTCAATCCCGCCGATCCGATGAGCGACTGGATCATTCCCGACTGCTACGTCCCGGATCGCATCGACTGCAATCCCAAAGCGCCCGGCTCCAGATACACGGGTCCTTAGGTAGGTGATACTGGAAGGTCCGCGGCCGGTTGTTTATAGTCCGCAAGGGAAATCATGGGCTTTCGTACAGTCATCACCGTATTCACAATTCCGGCGACAACGTTGATCATGCCGCCACATTTGCACGCGCAGAGCATCGATGACTTCACCATTGGAGAATGCCTTCAGGTTGGCGGCCAGATCCACACGCCTACTCGCCCACGTTGAATGTGGCAGTCCCACTTCCAACTACAAGGTGGTCGACAAGGTCGCATCTGCCGCCGCTGCAGAGGTCCAGTGCCCCCGCGACGGACATTTCGACTTTGCCACCGGGGCTCGCTATGCCTGCACGTCGACTGGGCCCCATTCACGTGCATGGAATTTGCCCCGGGCTACGCGCAGCAACAGCCGCGACCCATAGACTGCGCCGCCGTCGCCGCGCAGCCGTCGCCGAAGTCACGGCAGACTGAACACCACCCCGACACCCTGAACACCACCGACCCCGCCGGACATCGCCCGGATCGATTCATACCCCCACATCCTCACCGTCAATGCCGCCATCGTGCTCATGCTGAATGCCGGTCAACAATTCCCCAACGCGAACGCCACCGCTACCTGAGCGCCCCCGAAGTCGCCGCTTTGGCCGCCGCCTGCAAAGACCAAGGCGAAATCGTCACGATCCTGGCCTAACTGGCCTGCGTTGGTCCGAACTCGTCCGACTACGCATCGGCGATATCAACCTGGCCACGCCGGCGGCTGCATGTGCGCCGCGCCGCGCCCTAAGTGGAAGGCCGCATCATCATTGGCCCACCCAAGACCCGCGCCGCTAAACGCACCGTGCCCTTGCCCCAGATCGTCGTCGACGCACTCACCCCGCGCATCGGTGGCCGTCAGCCCGACGAGCATACCAGCCTGGCCCGCAAATCGGGGGCCGACCTGCGCTAAGTCCAAAAAACCATGGGCCACTCCACACCCACCGTCACCGCCAACATCTACAGCGACCTCTACTCAGACGAACTCGACCAAGTCGCCACGAACCTCGACCGACTCCACTCAATCGAAACGGTCAACCAGACCGTAACCGGACAAGAACCGGACAAATCGAACCAACCATAGAGTGCACACACCGTGGTCATGCAGGTCAGAAAGGGTGGTCCCGGCTGGGATCGAACCAGCGACCTTCCGCGTGTGAAGCTGATGCGAGGTCGGAAGCGGGCCGTAATTGCTGGTCGAACTGGACGAACTGGACCCGGCTTGAGGGTTCGCACCACGCAATACGAACGGCACGGCGGATACAGAGCGGATGAAGTCGCACCTGTGATCCATAGGCACGTTGCTGCGTTCCCTCAGCGCGGTGCCGCGCCCTGTCGCGGCGTGGCCGGCCAACCATTGGCTTATAGCCGAGACGCCGAAGGCGTCTACGCCGCGGTGGCGCTGGTCTGCTCTTGGTCGGCCGGGGAATGCGTTTCAGGTAAATCTGCCCACGATATTCAGCGGCGTAAACCTAGTGTCCCGCACCAGGAATTCTTTTACATAAATGTAACCGCCGGCGATCCGCGTTCTTGACACGAATCCCGTTGATGCATGCCATGATTCGGGCATGGCGAAGCGAGGGAGGCACCCGCCGGCAACAACAGGCACGCCAGCACCAGCGTGTAACTGTCCACCACCCACGCCATCTGCGTCTGCGTGGCCGACGTAGCCGCGGCGATATCGCTCAACGCGGTATTCAGCGATCATCGACGCGATGACCAACGCCACCCCAGCGCAGCCAACAAACAACGTCCAACCACGCCGCGCCGGTGAGCTACCCGCCAAGGAATCGACGTGCTGATCAGGCTAAACGAGCGGTTTCGCCCCGGAGTCCGTCATGGACCTGCTTCCTTCGGATCGGTGCAGTCAAAGTCTGACAAGAACCGTTGATGTGTACCAACTATTAGTTCCGTTAACGGTGCGAGGATGCTCCAAACATGACGTTGCACGACCAGCCCGTCGCGGCACTCGGCCTCCAGCAACGACAGCCCCGTCCGCATCGCAGTGGGCTCGGAAGCGGGGCGGTCCCCTTCCGTCGATAAGCGTGGCGGATGCGCTGCTGGATGAACAGCGCGAGCTGGTCGAGTGGGCGACAACCTCTTAGCCGTGCCGACTTGAGTGGTGTTCGAGTCCCGGCTCATGTTCCGCGACGAGCCAGCAGGCGACAGCTACCAGTTTCATGTTGGTTTCTGCGAAGCAGCAACCTAACAGGTTGAATGCTTGAATGCCCGTGAGCCTTTGAAAACTAGCTGCCGCGGCGGCGTGACTTGATGATCTCGAGGCGTTCCTTGAGCAGTTCCTCGAGCTCCTCGATCGAGCGGCGTTCCCGCAGCATGTCCCAGTGTGTGCGCGGCACCTTGACCTTCTTGGGTTCGGCCAGGTCACCACCCTCGATCAGGGTGCCCTCCATGCCATTGCGGCACAGCCAGGTGCCGGGGATCTCGGCGTCGGCGGCGAAGGGCATGTCGAACTCGTCGCCGTTCTCGGTGCGGTACCGCGCGATTTTACGCGCTGCCAGGTCATGATTGCGGTCGGTCTCGTAGCTCAACGCTCCGAGGCGACTGCCCCTCATGACGCGATCAGCCATCATCAACACTCCGCTGACGTTCCACTTGATCGGCAGTAGCGCGCATCCGACTAGACATTCGAAGCAACTCGTGCTCGCCCAGACCTCCGGGCAGCGTGTAGGCAAGTTGCCGTAATTCGACGGCGTAGTCGCGCAAATCCTGGCGGAGCTGCGCCTCAACGGTGGGCATGACTTCTTCCTGTGGCAGGGATTTACTGGGACGCTCTGACTTTTCGTGCAGCCAGACTTGAAATCTGATGCCGTCCAGCCGCCTATCTGGAATGCACCAGGGGGTGCTTCTTAGCGTCTCCCAACCGCACCCGCCACCTTACTCCGGTGGCGGGGCTGACTTGCCAGGGGATCTCCGCGGCGTGAAAGTCGGCCATCAGGCGCCGCCCCTCTCAGTCATCATCCGCACCAACGCCAGACCACCGCGGCGACCGCGCGCGGACATCAAGCGCAGCTTGTCCAGCAGCGCGACCAGCACCTTCGCCGCCGCCGGCTGCTGGTTCACTGCCTTTGGGTTGTCGAGGATCCTCGCCATGGCGAGCGTGGCCTGCGCCAGGCCCGGGACGGGCGTCCGCAGCTAAACCGCCAATCTCATCCTCAACGGCTGACTCGACCGGGCCCGGCCCGACTGGATCGGGTGTCGCGGACGCCGGCAAAGACATAACCGCCTTTGGTCGCCGACGATATCTCTGCTGGTTAGCGGTATTAGCCGCCGTGCAATCGTCGCAATGGCAGCCCTCGTTGTAACGCCCGCCGTCGCGTGCCGTGTCGTGCCGCCAATATTGCCTTCAGTGTTGTTGCAATTCAATGCATTTCGCGACCATGCCGAGCGCGGAAAAGTGTTGTAACACTGTCACTTTCGATTCGGTGGGCGAAAAATTGCCGAAGCCGCAGGCTCGTCCGCTTGCGGATTCGCTGAGATTGCAGCACCCCCTGGATGGATGATCGAGGGTGTTTGACCTCGTCACACAGAGGTCAATCCCCTTGGTAAGATCGCGTCTTCCTTTGCGGCGCACGCCGGCGGCGGTGGGAGTTCTCAGACGTCGTGATGCTTTGGCGTATCTGCGGACTAACTCGTCCTCTGCGAACGTGCTCGTGCGCTGCAGGCCGTTGTCATCGCGGCCAAAAAATGTCCACCGCCGTGGTGTTGTCTGCGGCCCACTGATCATCTTGATGGTCAAGCGCCGTTGGGTGGGACGCAGCGTGCCGATGATGTCACCGACCCGGATCTGCGATGGATGGATCTCGGGTGCATCGCACCAGTTCTGTGTGGCCATGCACCCGTCCTCACGTTGTTGCCGTCAACCTACCCGCAACCAGCGCCTATCACTGACTGCGGCAATCGCCGTGACCGGGCGGGGCCAGGACCTTGTTGCGATACTGCAACGACAGCATTGATATGGGCGCGCCGTCGCAGGCGTACGCTCGTCAGGGCCATAGCGTCGCTTCGTCACCTCATACGTCCCGAGATGGCCAAAGCGGGCCTAAGAAGACCAGGCCTGACATGTAGGAGTGACGGTGAGCAGATTCGTCGAGTCGATGCTGTGCAGTGCGAAGTCGAGTACTCGTGGCCTGGTGACCGGTGACCCTGGCGCGCCAATTCGGTCTACCTGGGGTGAGGTTCATCAGCGCGCTCGGCGAGTAGCGGGTGGGTTGGCCGCGTTGGGCGTGGGCCCCGGTGATCGGGTGGGTGTGCTGGCCAGTGCCCCGGTGGAGATCGCGCCCACCGCCCAGGGCGTGTGGTTGCGGGGCGCGTGTTTGACGATGCTGCATCAGCCGACGCCGCGCACTGATCTGCAGGCGTGGGCGCACGATACCTTGGCGGTCATCACCATGATCGAGGCGACGGTCGTGATCGTGTCGGATCCCTTCATGGCCGTGGTGGCAGCGTTGGCCGAGCACGGCCTCACGGTGGTGACGATCGGCGAGCTATTAACCGCCGCAACGATCAACGTCGTCGGCAGCAGCGAGGACGACCTGGCGCTCCTGCAGTTGACGTCGGGCTCAACAGATTGCCCCAAAGCGGTAGCGATCACCCATGCCAATGTGATGGCCAACGCCGAGGCGATGTTCACCGGCGCCCAGCACGACCTGGAAACCGATGTGATCGTGAGCTGGTTACCGCTATTTCATGACATGGGTATGACCGGGTTTTTGACGGTGCCGATGCTGTTTGGTGCCGAGTTGGTCAAGATCACACCGATCGACTTTTTGGCCGATATCTTGTTGTGGCCCAAGTTGATTGACAAGTACCAGGGCACGATGACCGCGGCACCGAATTTTGCCTACGCGCTGCTGGCAAAGCGCATACGTCGACATGCCAAACCTGGTGATTTTGATTTGTCATCGCTGCGGTGGGCGTTATCGGGTTCAGAACAGGTCGATCCTGCTGATGTGGCAGAGCTTTGTGAGGCCGGGGCGCCGTTCGGGCTGAGTCCGCAGGCGATTCTGCCAGCGTATGGGATGGCCGAAACCACGGTGGCCGTGTCATTTTCGGAGTGTGGCCGCGGACTAGTGGTGGATGAGGTGGACGCCGACATGCTCGCGGTGCTGCACCGAGCAGTGCCCGCCACCAGCGGCAACACCCGCCGGTTGGCCTCGTTGGGGCCATTGCTGGACGGTATCCAGGCCCGCATCGTCGATGAGGATGGCGTCGTCCAGCCGACCCGGGGCGTCGGGCTCATCGAGGTGCGGGGAGATCCGGTGACATCCGGATATGTCACAGCGGCCGGTTTTGTGCCCGCCCAAGACGATCAGGGCTGGTTTGACACCGGGGATTTGGGTTATCTCACCGAGCAGGGCCATGTCGTGGTCTGCGGCCGGGCCAAGGACGTGATTATTATGGCCGGACGCAACATCTACCCCAACGATGTTGAACGTGCCGCCGGGCGGGTCGTCGGCGTGCGCGCAGGGTGCGTGGCCGCCGTGCGACTCGACGCCGGTCACTCCCGGGAATCGTTTGCCGTGGCCGTGGAATCAAACCACGTCGATAACCCCGCGCAGGTGCGGCGTATCAAGCATGAGGTGGCTCATGAAGTCGTCACCGAAGTCGCGGCGCGCCCGCGGAACGTGGTGGTACTGGCCCCGGGTGCGATCCCCAAGACACCGTCGGGCAAGCTGCGCCGCGCCTACGCGCTGTCGCTGGTTACCTGACCGGCCCTTAGAGGGCTGCTAGTGGCTAGCGTCAAATGTGAGCCGTTTCGTTGTCAGCGATGGTCCACCGCGATGGGCGCGGATGGCACCCTGGGCAATGTGATTCCTGATCCCGAAAACGCCGTCGGGCAAGCCGCGGCGCGCGCACGCGCGAGCGCTGGTGAATTAGATACCGCGCGATCAGAGGCCGGGAGTCGATTGCGTTTCGACGTGGGCATTGTGTGCGGGGGCTGTCCATAAGGCGCTCTGGGCTTGTGCGGCGCGCATGATGCGGTTAGCGCTTTCGAATATCCGGCTGGCTTGTCGTGCATCAGAAACCGGCAGATCGGCCGCCCGGCGCAGCACCATCAGACCGAGGGCGGGCATCGTTAGATGCGGGATGACGAGGAGCTTCACGCGGCGACGAGTGCCGTTGATCACCATCAAACGCTGGCGTCTCCGGCGTGAGCCGGGCATGGATAAGGCGTCGTGACCCATCGAGTCCAGATCGGGCGCGGCGTCGGTTGGAAACCAATTGATTTTGATGTCGACGATCTCGCCGAGAGGCCGGTGCAAAGCCCCGATCAGCTCCGGCAGTTCAGCTGCCACTGAGGCTGAATGCGGCCACCATGCACCGTCGATGTCGCCGCCCAGGACGCGGGCCAGAGTGATCCGCACCGGACGAGCGCAGCGTCGAGCGCCCGCAGAGCCGTTCACGGTCGTTGCGTTGTAGAGACGGCAGCCTCGGCGTCGGGCCGATCCGAAAACGTCGGGTATTCGATCGGTTTTCCGGAGGCTTCGCCCGAAGCTACATATTCCGGTGCGTCGGGATGGGAAAACAGGTTCGAGTTGTCCATGTGGTGTCCTTACGAATGAAGGGGTCCGCCGATACGCACTGTTGACGACGGACGACGATCGAATCGCACGCTGATCTCTTTCGTGATGCGTTTACGATTCGCGATGACCGCTAGAACGCGGTTCACCGTTGACTGTACACGCAGTGGACATGGACGCTTGCGCCGACCCATCAGCGGATCGAGGGCGCACCAGATCGCCGTGCTGCTATGCTGGTAGCAATGTTGGTTCATTCGATGGCCAGCACGTCGTGAAACGCTTCTTCATCCTTCCTTCGCCCGCCCTGCTCTAGTGGCTGACGCACTGAATCTGGCGCAGTTCGTAACGCGGCGATCGATTTTGCCCACTGGCAATCTCGCCACCTTGTGCTGACAGATCGCGCGCATCTCGCCGCCAACTCGGCACAACCGATGCTGAAAGACATCACTTGACTACTGGCAATACATTTGCCGATCTCGGCGTGGGTGAAGCACTCACCGAAGTGCTTGCCGGGCTCGGGATCACCCAGCCGTTTCCCATCCAAATCGACACTCTTCCCGACACACTCGCCGGCCGCGACGTCCTCGGCCG
>Ga0335071_10005141_pt1 | contig 13630 bp, 11 predicted proteins | sample Lox_Sample_15_FD_206724 | JGI IMG/M metagenome (GOLD analysis project Ga0335071, IMG submission 206724) | Soil microbial communities from Loxahatchee National Wildlife Refuge, Florida, United States - Lox_Sample_1.5 | ecosystem: Environmental > Terrestrial > Soil > Wetlands | place: USA... | reverse complement strand
TCAAGGTCGGCTCGAGGTTCGACCTCGTCGCGGGGTTCCTCGGGCGCGAGGTGCCGCTGACCTACGAGATCACCGAGCTCGAGCCGCCGCGGCGCGTGGTCCTGCGCGGCGAGAACGCGACCGTCGTCTCGCTCGACACGATCACCGTCGAGCCGGGACCCGGCGGCGGCAGCCGCGTCACCTACGACGCCGACCTCGTGCTCAAGGGGCCGCTGCGGGTCTTCGACCTCGGGCTGCGGCTCGCGTTCGGGCGCATCGGCGACAAGGCGGCGGCCGGCCTGCGGGAGTACCTGGGCGCCGCGGCGCTCAGATGACCTTGAACACCGCCACCCGCGGCTTCGAGCGGTTCCCCGCGGCGTCGGTCGCCGTCACCGACACCCGGTAGCCGCCCTTGGCCAGCGCCTTGCGCCCGAGCCTGCCGCTGAACGTCAGGCTCCGCGATCCGGCCGCGAGGTTCGCGCGGCGCAGCGTGCCGATGGTCCGCCACGTCTTCCCCTTGCGATGTTGCACCGCGACCGCGACGCTCGCGCGCTCGCTCAGCCGGAACTGGAGCACGGTGCCGGTCTTCGGCCTGGGCCGGCTCGTCGCCGCGCTGAGCGCCGTCGGCCTGGCTCCGATCAACATGCGCGTGCGGGTGAGGCGCAGATGTGAGACGACCGGCGGGGTGTGGTCGGCGACGATGACGGACGCGGCGCCGACGGTCACGGCCCGGGTCGCACTCGTCTCGTTGCCAAGCGCATCGCGGCCGGTGACCGTCACCTGATAGGTCCCCGGCGCGGCGAAGGTGTGCGTCACGCTCGTGCCGGCGGCGTCGCTGGAGCCGTCCCCGAACGACCAGGTCGTCACGCCCAGGCCCGACCAGTCGTCGCGCGGCGAGACCGAGAACGCCGCCGCGGTCCCGGCGACCGCGCCGGTGGGCGTTATGAGCGCGTCGAGGTGCGGGCCGGCCGCATCGAAGGCGAGCTCGCGCATGCGGTCGTCGGCCGCCATGTAGGTGATGATCGGATCGCCGGCGTCATCGAGCCACAGCTGGACGGCGTTGCTGAACTGCGAGGCGTAGGCGGCGGTCGAGACGGCGGACCAGTCCGGCGAGCCGAAGCCCGAGGCCGCCGGCAGCGTCGAGAGCTGCAGGTCGCCCGTGCTCAGGACGTCCCACGCGGCCGTCGCCCCGCCGCCCGGCAGCGCCAGCAGATCCCAGCCGCCGCCGGCCCCGCTCGCCAGGATCTTGGCCGCCGTGAAGGTCCCGCCGGCCGGGCGGGAGCTGACGTCGATGTCGCGGTCGCTGGCGTTGTCAAACCACTCGACGGTCGTGGTCCCCAGCGTGTCGAGCGCCACCCGCGGAGCCGGTCCGACCCCGCCCGGCGTCGAGGACAGGAGCTGCGGGGTGCTCCACGCGCCGCCGGCGGCCCTGGCCGCGCCATACACCCGCACGTTCGTGAAGGCTCCCTGGAATGCGGTGAACCCGATGCCCGCGTCGCCCTGTGCGTCGACGCCCGCGCCCACGTTGTCGGCGACGTAGCCAGCCGGCACCGCCACGGGCGCCGGGGCGCCGAACGCGCTGGCCTCCGAGCCGCGCGTGACCGACGCGAGCCCGCTCGTCGACGTGCCCATGAGGTCGCTCCAGGCGATCGCGGCGGCGCCGCCGCGGGCGATCGCGACGGTGAACGACACCGCGGCGCCGCCGCTGGTCGAGGGCAGCGTCACCGGGGCGCCGAAGCTCGCGCCCGCGGGCCGCACGGCGTACTGGATCTGGGCCTTCCCGGAGATCGTCTCGCCCCAGGCCAGCACGGCCGCCCCGTCGGGCGCCACCGCCAGCTGCTCGGTGAACGCGGGGTAGTCGACGTCGCTGGTCGCCGGGGAGACCCCCACCGGCGCGCCGAACGGCCCGCCGGGCGGGCGGATCGCGGCGAAGACGCGCAGCTTGCCGGCGTCGTAGGCGAGCCAGGTGGCGATCACCTCGCCGCTCTCGCTGACGGCGAGCTGCGCGACCGACGCGTCGACCCCGGGCGTCGAGATCGTCTCGGGCGCGCCGAGCGTCCCGCCGGGCGGGCGCACCGCGACCTTCATCAGCTGCTTGCCGGAGACGTCCTCCGACCAGCCCACGGCGGTCGTGCCGTCCAGGCCGACCGCCGCCAGCGGGAGGACCCCGGTGCCCTGGTAGGTCCCGCCGAGCGCGACCGGCGCGGTCCATGCGGGCGCGGCCTGCGCGGCGGGCGCCGCCAGCGCGAGCAGCACGAGAGACGGGGCGACGGGGAGCGCCCGGCGCAGCGCGCGGATGAGCATGTGCCGGATTGAACAGCAGCGTGGCGACGGCGCCGCCGCCACTCGACGATCGGACCAGCGGGCGACCGTGGCGTCTTGGGGCCGCTCACTCCCGCGCCGCCACGATGACGGCCGAGGGCCGTCGGGCGTCGTGGAAGACCTCCTGGTCGCTGGACCGCAGCCCCGCGGCGGTGGCGAGAGGCTCGCCGGTGCCGGGGTTGCGCGCGTACCGCGGGTGCGCGCCGGAGGCGATGAGGGCGCGCAGGCGGTGCCCGGCGGCGAAGCGATGCGCGGCCGGCCAGAGGTCGAGCGCCACGTGGCTCACGCCGTCTGCGTCCTGCGGAAACCCGCCGGGCTCCACGCGCACGAGCGCATCGCAGACGTTGCGCGAGACGTCGTCCGCGTCGACGTCGCACAGGCGCACGAAGACGTCGTGGTACGGCAGGCTCGAGCGGACGAAGACCTCGGCCCGTACCGGCCCCATGATCGTCAGCGCGCGCGTGAGGGGGTCGCTCGTGAACGACAGGACGTCGGCCCGTGCCTCGAGCGTGCGATTGTCGACCACGGGTTCGCGCGTGAGGAGCACCGGGCCCCCGATCGCCGGCGTCGGATCGGCCGGGTCGTAGCGGTAGCGGCTCGGGGCCGCCGGCCCGTCGGGGTCCGGTGCCTGGGCCGTGAGCGCGCCCCCGGCGCGCAGGTGCCAGCGCAGCTCGCGCGCCGGCGGCGGCCAGTCGGCGAGCTCGCACCAGCCCGGGTTCGCTCCGGTCACGTAGACCCGCACCGGGCTGCTGCGCAGCATCCGCTCGTCGCCGAGCAGGTGGGCGCGCAGCCAGCCGAGCCCCTCGCGCACGCCGACCCCCAGCAGCCCTGGGGACGTGTGCGCCCACGGCCCGATGATCAGCTGCGGCGCGCGCCCCGCCCGCTGCAGCGCGACGAAGTCCTCGACCATCCAGGGCAGGAAGATGTCGTACCAGCCGCCGACGAGCTGCACGGGCGCCTGTACCGCGCCGACGCCCGCGGAGAAGTCGCGCGCGACCCAGTAGGCGTCCTCGCGCGCGGTGTGCCGCAGCGCGTCGCGGTACCAGGTCAGCTGCGCGCCGCTCGCGCGCTCGTCGAGATCACCGAGCGGGAGCTCGTCGAGGAGGACCGGCAGGCGGCGCAGGCCGCGGAGCATGTGCACCGGCGCCAGCCGGCGCTCCTGCGCGGCGACCAGCACGAGCCACGAGGCGGTCGTCTCGAGCGACATGCTGCCGCCGGCGTACGCCTGCCCGTGGAACTGCGACGCGGTGACGGACAGCGCCATCGCGCCCAGGACCGGCCCCGCGTCGGGGGCGAGCGCCCACTGCACGAGCCCGAGGTAGCTCGCTCCGGTCGTCCCGATCTGGCCGCGATGCCACGCCTGCCCGGAGATCCAGCGCAGGGTGGCAAGGCCGTCGGCGCGCTCGTCGAACGGGCTGAACTCGCCACCCGAGCCGAACGTCCCGCGCACGCTCTGGACGACGACCTGCAGGCCGCGCTCGGCCAGCAAGCGGCCGTAGATCAGCCCGAAGAAGCCGCGCCGCCCGTACGGCGTGCGCACGAGCACGGTCGGCTGCGGCACCTCACGTGCGGGCGCCGCGACCCAGCGATCGGCGAGCAGCACGACGCCGTCGTCCATCGGCACGCGCAGGTCGAGGTCGACGTGCACCTCGTGGGTCTGGGCGCGCGGCAGGTGCAGGCGCCTGGCGAGGATCTCGCTGGCAAGGCTGATGGGCGCGAGCGTAGTCGCTCAGGGGGCGTCCCAGGCCGCAGCGCTCAGCGCGCCCAGCACGGTGATCGTCGCGTGCACCCCGAGGTTGCCACCGCCGCAGCGCGCGCTGATCGCGTAGCGGCTGGGCCTGCGCCCGGCTGGGATCCGGGTGTGCACGCTGTAGCGCCCGCCCGCGTGCACATGCGCGAAGATCGCCGGCAGGCCGGCGAAGTCGTGGGCGTGCGTGAACGCCGACGAGATGAGCGTCACCGTGTCGCCCAGCTCGCAGCCCGCTGCCGATCCGTAAACCCGCGTCGTGGCGCCGGCGCGCACCGCCGCCGGCCGGACGTGGATCGACGCGCGCGCGCGGGCGCGCGCGGGGGCGGGTGTCGCGAACGCCGGCAGCACGCCGGAAGCGGCCAGCACGGCGAGCGTCAGGATCAGGCGGCGGGGCATGCGTGCGAAGTCAACCAGAGCCCGGCTCGACGTTGAGGTTGGGAAGGAGCGCCGGCGACCAGCCGCTCCGACCGGTGCGCCCGGCACGCTGTACAGCATGCCCCCAGCCTGGACATCCAAGCGCATCAATGCCGAGCTGACCGCCGCGGTCAGCGCCATCGGCCACTTCCCCACCCGGACCGAGCTCGTCGCCCGCGGACAACGGAGCCTGTGGGAGGCCATGCGCCGCAACGGCGGCATCGAGCACTGGCAGACGAAGGTCGCTGCGACCGGCCGGCCGGACGCACCCGCCGACATCGGCGCGCCGTCGCACGAGTCCATCGCGGTGGCCGCCTACTACCGCCACCTGGCGGGCGGCTCGGACCCGCTGAGCGACTGGTTCGCGGCCGAGGCCGATCTGCGCGTCGCCGCGTAGTCCCGCGCCGCTTGCGGCGCTCGGCGGGGCGGGATACGGTCGCAGCGATGATGCGGGGGCGTCGCGTGCGGGCGCTGACCATGACGGCGCTGGGCGCGGCGCTCGCCGCGGCGTTCACGCTCGCCCCCACCGCACTCGCCTCCGACGACGCGCTCGTGCTGACCCGCGGCGACGTCCCGGGCTGGAAGTCCGCGGGCGCCGGCGCCGCGCAGGCGCGCGCGGCGCTCGGTCGCCGCGTGCCGGCGCTGAGCCGCGCCCGCACCCAGGGTGCCGCCTACCGCAGCGGCACCCGCCGGCTCAGCGCGGGCGCCTTCGTGCTGGCCTCGGCGAAACGCGCCGCATCGGCGCTGCGCGCGGCCGGGCACGGTGGCCGCCGCGTGCGGGGGATCGGCGACGGCGCCGTGATCCGCGCGCTGGTGACGAAGCGCGCGACCGACGTCGTGATCGTCGCGCGCGCCGGGCCGGCGATCGGCGCGGTCCGCGTCCGCGTGAAGAGCCGCTGGGCCGCGGCACGCGCGGCCGCGACCGCCTACGCCCAGGCGCTCGTGGGCCGCCTGCGCCGCAACGCGAACGCCACCGCGTGGGAGCGGACGCTGCGGGCGATCCACGCCGACGGCTCGATCACCCCGGCCACCGCGCTGCGCGCGTTCGCGATCGCCTACGGCCCCCTTCCCGGCGTGAAGCGCCCGGCCGGCGCGAACCTCGGCGTCCCGCAGTCCGCGACGCTCGCGATGCAGTTGGTCGCGCGCGTCTGGTCGAAGCTCACGCCGGGCCAGCAGGCGGCGATCGACCAGAAGCTCGGCGCGCCGCACGGGCCGGACGCCGCGGCGGCGGAGCGCCGCGGCGCGCGCGCAGCCGCGCAGGCCCTCACGCCGGACCCCGCCTTCCAGGCGAAGGCCGACGGCTACGCGAGCTTCTACCGCTCGAAGATCCCGGGCGTGCCCGCGCTGACGATCCGGGCCTTCAAGGCCTCGGAGGACATCACGACCGGCAGCGGCGGGAAGGCGTGGGCCGACGCGCTGCCCGTCAACGCCGCCGGCGAGTGGGGAAGCGGCGCGCCCGCCTACTGCCGCGTGCGGGTCCCGCCGTTCGGCCAGGCCCAGGTGGGCAAGCCGTTCTTCGAGCTGATCATGGCCCACGAGGTCTTCCACTGCGTGCAGTTCGCGCTGATGACGAACTGGCGCCAGCGCTCGGCCTGGATCATCGAGGGCATGGCCGACTGGGCCGCGACGAACGCGTACCTCACGAGCCAGTCCGTCGGCGCCGGCCCCTTCCGGCTGTACCTCTCGACCCCGGGCGCGTCGCTGCTCGCGCGCTCCTACGACGGGTCCGGGTTCTGGGGCCACGCCGACGAGACGTTCGGGGCGGGCAGCCTGTGGGCGAAGGTCCCGGCGATCCTCGGCGCGCCGGACGACGCGACGTCGTTCGCGCTCGCCGGCGGGACCGCCGACCAGTTCATCTCGACCTGGGCCTCGGCGCAGTTGCGCTACGACGGCGCGGGCGCGCCCTGGCGCCAGCAGGACCCCTACCTCGTACCCACGTCGATCATCCCGCCGCAGCTCTCCCCGGTCACCTCGTCCACGTCGCTGGCCTCGCCGGGCTACACGGTCGCCAACTCGCTCGTGGTCGGCGACCCCGCAAGCCCGCTCGTCAACGTGCTCGGCCTGCGCGGCAAGCTGCGCGCCGGAACGTCGAGCGTGGACTTCGGCACCATCGAGAACGACTGGTTCTGCCTCGGGTCGAAGTGCACCTGCCCGAAGGGCACGAGCGGGAACGTGCCGGCGAACCACAAGGTGCCGAATGGCCTCCTGACGCTCGCGCTGACCGGCGGCGCGGGCGACGGCGGCGGGCGCGTCACCTACCACTCGCTGGACGAGTTCTGCCAGCCCAAGAAGAAGCAGACGCCCGGGCGACCGAACTCGGGGGGCGGCCCCGCCGGCCCTGCCGAGACGAACGGCGACCCGCACCTGACGAGCCTCGACGGGCTGCATTTCGACTTCCAGGCCGCAGGCGAGTTCCTGCTCACGCGCTCGAAGAGCGGCGACCTCGAGGTCCAGGCGCGCCAGCAGACGTGGCACGGGTCGACGACGGTGACGGTCAACACGCAGATCGGGATGCGCGCCGGCACGCACCGGGTGACCGTCAGCCCGGGCACCGGCGGGGACGACCCGCTGCCGGTCGTGCGCGTCGACGGCACGCCGAACGACCTGCCGGTCAACACCACGATGGCGCTGGGCGACGCGCGCCTGGCGCGCAAGTGGAGCGGCGCGGTGTCGCTCACCTGGCCGGACGGCTCGAGCGTCGAGGTGCGGGGCGTCGGCCCGTGGGGCGTCGCCGCGTCGATCGAGCTCGCCGCCGCGCGCCGCCGCCAGGTGAGCGGCCTGCTCGGGACGTTCGACGGGAACCCCTCCAACGACCTCGCCACCCGGTCGGGGAAGGTCATCAGCTACACCGCCGTCGCGAGCGACGGCTGGTCGGGGCTCGGCCGTTTCGACGTCAAACAGGAGTTCACGCGCGCGTTCACCGACGCGCTGTACGACACCGTGGGCGACTCGTGGCGGATCAGCCAGAAGGAGTCGATCCTCGACTACGGGCCCGGCCAGAGCACGAACACGTTCACCGACCGCTCGATCCCGCGGCGGGCCGTCGACCCGACCGACTTCTCGCGGGCGGCGCGCGCCCGCGCCGAGCAGATCTGCCGGGCGCACGGCGTGACGCAGCCCGGCCCGCTCGCCGACTGCATCACCGACCTCCTGGTGACGGGCAACCCGGCATTCGCCGACGACGCGGCGGCGGCGCAGGAGGCGGCGAACGTCTCGTGGACGAAGCTCGCCGCGGGCGCCGACCGCCGGGCGCTGCTGAGCCTGCTCGAGACCCCCGACGGCTCGCTGCATCTGGCATGGAACGACCGCCCGCAGAACGGGAGCGCGCAGATGCTCAGCGTGGCGCTCGACCCGCTCGGGTTCGAGGGGCCCGCCCAGACGATCGACGCGATCGACGGCGACCCGTGGCTGCTGAGCGCGCCCGACGGGTCGGTACGCGCGGTGGCCGAGCAGATCCCCTCCGACCGGCCGAGCGGCATCTACCACTACGCGCGCGCGGCTGACGGCTCGTGGTCACGGCTGGGGCCGGTGACGACGGTCGGCTACTCGTACGCGAGCCGGCCCGACGCCCTCTTCAGCGCGGGCGGCGCGCTGCTGACGGTCTCGCCGATGGCTGGCAACTCGCGCGTCTTCGCCGGCGCCGCCGACGGGAACCCCGGGATCGATCCCAACCCGGCCGAGCCGGACTGCTACACGACCTCGCCCGCGCTTGCCCGCGACGGCGCGAGCGGCGCGGTCTGGCTCGCGTGGGTGCAATGGGACTGCCCGGACATCGGCGTGTACGTGCAGCAGCTCGACCCGGCGACCGGCACTCCCGTCGGCGCGCCGGTGAAGGCCCCCGGGTCCTCGTGGACGCGCCCCGACGGCAGCGCGCGCTACCCCGACCTCACCCTCTCCGAGCGCCTGGCGTTCACCGGCCGCCCCGGCCAGGCGGGCGTGTTCCTCGCCTACCCCACCGACGACGGAGCGAACGTGCGGCTCTGGCGCGTCGGCGACCCTGGCGCCGCGACGATCCCCAAGCGCAAGGACGCGATCGGCCTTGCCTACGTGTCGGCCGAGCCGTCCGGCGGGCGCCTGTGGATCGGCTGGGAGGAGGACAAGCGCCTCTGGGTCCAGCGGACCTCCGCGGCAGGCACCCCGGAGGGTTCGCCGCGCCCGATCGATCCGCCGCGCGGGTCGAACGCCCCGCTCCTCGCCTACCACACGTGGGACATCGCGGCGCGCGCCGGCGCGCTCGACGTGATCTACGGCTTCCGCCGCGACGGCGACACGCCCGGCGGGCTGTGGCACGCGACGGTTGTGCCGGGGCCGGGCGGGGCGCTGACGGCGGGGCGCTAAGCGCCGCCGTCGGCGGTCCCGATACAGGTCCGGCCCGGGCATGAAGCGCGCCACCTGCGGGGGGCCCGACCGTACGCGTGCGGGCGGCGCGTCAGCCGTGGCGCGCGCGCAGCGTGACCTGGCCGACCGCGTAGCGCATCGTGTGCTTGCCTACGCGCTCGCTGACGACGAGGTCGATCGGCACGCCCTGCAGCGACGCGACCATCCGCGTGCCGCGCGAGTGCAGGTCGAGCCGCAGCGACTCGCGGTGATGCGCGCGGATGCGGAACGGCGTCCGGGCGAGCACGGCGCCGTCGGCGCCCACCTGCGCGGGGTAGCCCGCCGCGCGGGCGCGGACCGCGCTCGAGGACGCGTCGGGCACGGCGATCTGCAGCGCGAGGCTGCCCGAGCACGTCGCGCCCGCCGGGCACGAGAGCGGGACCGTACCGGCGCCCGCGTCGTTCACGCCGAGCACGTCCAGGCCGTCGGGGATACCCATTGCGTTGGTCACGCTTACGCGGGTCATCGTCAGCGTGATCTGATCGCGCACGTCGCCCTGGACGTCCGGGTCGGTCGAGGGCTGGTCGCCGCGGAAGGTGAGGCGTGCGACGGCCAGGCCCGCGTCGGCCGCCGGCCCGAGCCCGCCGCCGCTGAAGACACCGAGCAACGGGGTGACGAGGTAGGGCAGCGTCGCTCCGGTGTTCGGGCAGTTCTGGTACAGCGATGCGGGCGTGGTGCTGCCCTGATCGGCAGTGTCGATCTCCAGGCCGGCCGCGTTCGGGACCAGGTCGACATGCACCGTCGTCGTCCGGGGCCCACAGTCGACCGGGGGCGGCGCGCTGCCGTCACCGCTCGCGCAGCCGCCGGTGTCGGTACCCGGCGCAGCGGGCTGGTCGGTGATCGTCCCCTCGCGGTCCAGCGATGCGCGGATCGCGATGTTGCGCAGCGCCGGGAACTGCGGCGAGGCGCCGACGCCGGTGATCGTGACGATCCCCGGGACGGAGGCCGACAGCTCGGCGTGCTCGGACCCCGAGCCGGTCTCCGTGGCGTCGCATGCGCCGGTGCTCTGATGATTCAGCGTCCAACTGTTGTCCTGGCTGCCGGTGAGCACGACCGAGTACATGCCGACCCACGGCGCTCCGGCGCCGAGCGCCGGAGCGGCGAGCGCCGTCCCGCCGAACACGACTGCCACGACGCCGATCGCCACCAGCCGGACCATGCGGCGGATCGTAGGGGGCCCGGGCCCCGGAAGGCGATCACTCGTCTAGGCGGGCGGACCCTCCGGCACCACGCCGAGCTGCTGCATCATCGCCAGCATGTCGACGATGCCCCAGTGCTCGTGGGCCAGACCGTCGTCGGCGAAGCGGATGATGTCGATCAGCTGCACGTCGACGCTCCTGCCCGTCGGCGCCATGCCCATGAACTCGCCCTGGTGGGTTCCGGTCGCCCGCAGGCGCGCCACGACCTTGTCGCCGCTGGCCAGCACGTCCTGGGGCTCGAGGCGCAGATCCGGAAACGCGGCCCGGTACATCCGGAAGAACTCGAGAACGCCGTCCCTCGTCGGCGCAAGCCCCGGCGTCTCCTCGTGCTCCACGAAGTCATCGGCCAGCATCGACCCGAACCCGTCGATGTCGCCCACGCTGATCAGGTCGTAGAACCGCCGCACCGTCGCCGCATGATCCATCGTCGCCCTCCTGTGTCGGGAATGACCGACCCTGCCACAGCGGGCCGCGCGACCGCAAGTCCGAGCGCGAGCGCCGGGCACCCCGTAGGCGCGTGCCCTCGCCTGCGGTAGCTTGAAGCCGATGGCCGTCGTCCTGTGGCACATCGAGCTCTCGCACTACAACGAGAAAGCACGCTGGGCGCTGGACTGCAAGGGCATCCCGCACGAGCGGCGGGTGCCGATCCCCGGGTTCGGACACGGTGTTCGCGCCGCGGTCCTGACCCGGGGGGCCCAGCGCCGGCTGCCGGTGCTCGAGCTCGACGGGCGCCGCGTCGGTGACTCGACGGCCATCATCGCCGCGCTCGAGGAGTACCGCCCCGAGCCTGCGCTGTACCCGGACGACCCAGCCGAGCGCGCGCTGGCGCTGGCGCTCGAGGACCGCTTCGACGAGGAGCTCGGACCGGCGGTCCGGCGCCTTGTCTGGTTTCACACGCTGCCGGACGCCGACGCCACCGCGGCCGCCCTCTTCACGACGCCGAACCCGCGGCGCGAGCGCCTACTGCGTGCCACGATCCCGGTGGCGCGACGCGTCGTCAGCGCCGACTACGGCATCAACGCCACAAGCGCCGCGAGCGCTCGCGAAACGATCGTCGCCGCGATGGACGACATCGAGGCCCGGCTCGGCCCGTCCGGCTACCTGGTCGGCGGACGCTTCAGCGTCGCGGATCTCGCCGGAGCGGCGCTATTCACGCCGCTGCTGGCGCCGCCGGAGCGTCCCTACGCCCCCGCGAGGATCGCGCCGTCGCTCCTCCCCCTACGCGAGGAGCTGAAGGCGCGGCCCGGCGGGCGTTGGGTCGCGGAGATGTACGCGCGCCACCGCGGCACCTGGCAGCGCCCCGAGGTCACCGGCTCCGCGGCCGTCTAGCCGTCAGCCCGGTCCCGGACCGCTGATCGCCCTCACGGGTGGCAGACCCACGCCCGGGCAGGGATACTCGGTTGCGCCCGATCACCACGCCCCAGGAGGTGAGCGATGAAGTACTACGTCAGCGCAGCGCCAGGGCCGATGCCGCCGTCGCCGGAGCAGTTCGATGCGGCGCTCGCCTGGCTCGAGCGGAAGATCGAGGATGGCACGTTCGACGCCGTCTACGGGTTCCTCGAGGGCGGCGGATGCTCCATCTGCAACGTCGGCTCCCACCGCGAGGTGCTGGACCTGATGGCCGACTACCCGCTGTTCGGGATGGTCACGTGGGAGGTCCGCCCGCTGCTCGAGTTCAAGGACGGCACCGACGTCGTGCGCAGGAAGCTGGCCGAGGCGCACCAGATGATGGCCGGCTCAGCCGGGTAGACGGCTCGAGGGCCCGCCACATCGCCGATCATGCGGCAGGCCGCTCAAGCGAGCAGCCTGCCGCGGCAGCTGCCTGCCGTGAGTCGCTGAGGCGGAGCTCCCGATGACGCGCCCCGGCCCGAGCATCGGCCTGCTTGGCGACGTGATGCTCGGGCGCGCCGTCGGTACCGCGCTCGCCTCCACCCCGCCCGCCGAGCTCTGGTCGGCCGAGCTGCGCGAGCTGACCGCCGGGCTCGAGCTGCTCGTGGGGAACCTCGAGTGCTGCATCTCCGAGCGCGGCGCCCCGACGCGGCGCATCGCGCGCAAGCCGTTCTTCTTCCGCGGGCCACCCGCGGCGATCGATGCGCTGGCCGCCCTCGGCGTGGGCGCCGTGAGCCTGGCGAACAACCACGCGCTCGACTACGAGGAGGACGCGCTGGCCGACACGCTTGCGCTGCTCGACCGGGCAGGCATCGCGCACGCCGGCGCCGGCCGCGGCCGGGACGCCGCCCGCCACGGCTGCGCAGTCGCCGCGGGAGACCTGCGCGTCGGCCTCGTCGCGGTCGCCGACCACCCCCGCGAGTACGGAGCAGTCGACGGGCGCTGGGGCACGGCGTACGCCGCGCTGTCCGGGGGCGTCCCCGCCTGGCTGCGCGGCGAGGTCGCACGGCTGCGCGCGAGCTGCGACGTCGTGATCGTCCTCTCCCACTGGGGGCCCAACATGGCGAGCGCGCCGGCACCCTGGCAGCAGGCGGCTGGCGCGCATCTTCAGCGCGCCGGCGCCGATCTCATCGCGGGGCACTCGGCGCACGTCTTCCACGGCGCGGCGTGGACGGCGCGCGGCCCCATCCTCTACGACCTCGGCGGCGCGATCGACGACTACCGCGTCGATCCGGTGCTGCGCAACGACCTCGGCCTGCTCGCGATCTGGCGCCCGCGCGCCGCGCCCGCCGACCAGGTCGAGCTCGTCGGTCTGCGGCTCGAGTTCGCCTTCACCGGCCTGGCACACGACGAGGATGCCGACTGGATCGCCGCCCGGCTCGGCTCCGCCTGCGCGGCGCTCGGAACCGGCGTTCGGCGCGTCGACGAGCAGCGATTCGTGCTGCTTCCGACCCGGGAGGACCCGCGCTGAGCGGCCCGTGGCCCGGCACTCCCGAGGCGCTGCACGACGAGCAGCGACGGCTCGCCGCCGCCTGTCCCGAGCTGTGGCACCCCGCCGCCGGGCAGCCGGCGGTCGCCGGGTGCTGGGCGTGCTTCCCGCGCGGCTCGTCCGGCGCCGGCGCAGCGGGCGATCCGCTGTGGGCGGCCGCCGCCCTGCTTCGCGATGGAGACGTCCTCGCGACCGCGGTGGTGCGCGAGGCCGCGGGCGCACCGTACGTCCCGGGCCTGCTGGCCCTGCGCGAGGGGCCCGCGCTCGAGCGCGCCGTGCGCGCGCTGGGGCAGCGCCCCGACGTGCTGCTCGTCAACGCCACCGGGCGCGATCACCCGCGCGGGGCGGGCCTGGCCGTGCAGCTGGGCGCGGTGCTCGGCCTGCCGACCATCGGCGTGACCGACCGCCCACTGCTCGCCGCCGGGCACGAGCCAGGCCCGGAGCGCGGCGCCCGCGCCGCCCTTCGGGTTGGCGCCGGCACCGTCGCCTGGCGGCTGCGCACCCGCAGCGGGGCGAGGGCGCTGGTCGTCCACCCGGGCTGGCGCACCGATGGGGACACGGCGGCAGCCGTCGTGCTCGCGGCGTGCCGCGGTTCGCGAACCCCGGAGCCGCTGCGCCTAGCCCGCCGCCTGGCCCGCGAGGCGCGTGTCGCCGAGGCCGGTCGCTGACCACGGGGCGGCGACGTACCACTTCGGGCGCTTGTGTGGAGCC
>Ga0335071_10005140_pt1 | contig 13631 bp, 9 predicted proteins | sample Lox_Sample_15_FD_206724 | JGI IMG/M metagenome (GOLD analysis project Ga0335071, IMG submission 206724) | Soil microbial communities from Loxahatchee National Wildlife Refuge, Florida, United States - Lox_Sample_1.5 | ecosystem: Environmental > Terrestrial > Soil > Wetlands | place: USA: Florida... | reverse complement strand
CTCTGGGTACAGAGGACAGCCTGGCGGGATTTACGCCGAATACACTGGAGGAATGGTACCGTGAGTACATCAGGAACCGCAAACCATTCGTTGTCATCATCGGCGATACCAGAGGAACAAGTCTGGCCGCTCAATTTGTCAAGGAGTTCAGCGGCTCCCGAATGCAGGATAGCAAAATTCCCGAAACATGGGTCAAAGCCTTAAGCGCAGGTGAATCGGTCGAACAAAGATGGAAAGACAATCAGAGTATGATTTTGGTTGGATTTCAGGCACCACCGGTAGATGATGAGGATGCATATACAGTAGCCGCGCTTGAAGAATTGGCGGGCAACTCCAGCAGCCTGTCTCAGGAAATAAGATACAAGTTGGGGGCGGCAGATAGAGTTTCGGTAGTGTATGAACCGAGGCTGCGGGGAGGCAGCCTGATCGTTGCCGCAACCACACGTCCGGGAAACGAAGAGGCTGTATTGAAGGCCGTGCGTGACGAGCTACTGCGGATCGCCGCGGGGCCCGTTTCGTACAAAGACTGCAGATCAGCGATTGTTGCGGCCGTGGGCATGTACGGAATCCTGAACGAGGAGCGGACCGATGAGGTTCATCACGTAGTGAGCAATCTGCTGGCAGGAAAAGGAATCAGCGGGTTTCAGAATTATCCGGCCTCTGTTCAGAGTGTCACCGAGACGGATCTGACGGAAATAGCTCAAAGAATTTTTGATATGAAAAAAGCCGTTATCGTGAAAATGCACGGCCGTTCGAATTAGCGGCTTGTTCATTTCGCGGAGGAATAGGTGAGACTGAGCCTCCCAAAATCCCGGATGGGAGTTTTCGCTCTGATCGTTGTCCTTCTGTGGATATTGCAGACGCTTTTTTTTGCGCCTGTAATAGTCCGCTACGTGCCCTGGCTCGGCTTTTGCCTGGACCTGCTCCTTGTTCTGCTGGCCGTCGCCTATCTCTGGCGACTCATCAAGTTTCTACGCACCAGGCTGCTTTGGAAGATTAAACGACGCCTGTTCCTGGCCCACATCTTTATCGGGGCGATTCCGGTATTTCTTGTAATTTTTATCTTCTGGATATCAGCCCTGCTGTTTTATTACCAGCTAAGCTATTATTTCATCTCAAACCAGATTGGGATCCACTCCGCCCAGATATTGGCCCTAAACTTGTCTTTCCGCGAAGGCCTACAGGAATTGATGACGCAGAATCCCGCCCCGGATCCCGGTGCGCTCCAAGATGCTTTGGATACGGATGCAAGATATCTTCTGGCGGCGTACCCCTCCGCATCGATCACTCTCTCGTTCAGAGATGTAAAAACTGACCGGCGCGTCGTCTATGTGAATCAAGGATCCAGCGTAAGCCGGGCGAAAGAATATGAGGCGCCCCGCTGGCTCGGGGATAGAGAATTCAGCGGGCTGGTGATAGAGGATACGCATTCGTCCGACGATAAAAAACGACGACTATTTCTTAAGAGCTTCGTGTCCAGCGATTTCCAGCACGATATCCCTTTTAGCCTTGAGGTTTCTGTTCCTTTCGACCGCTATATGCTGGACAGGCTGAAGGCTGCGCTGGGACAAGATATGCTTCTCGCAAAGCATGTGACCCGTCCCGGCATCGGAGGCATGTTTCAAAATGCCGAGATACCCGCGGAAAACGTCATTGACTCGACAATTGATTCCGCGAGCAGCGATTTAGCGCCAAGTCCCCCTTACCCGATCTTCCTATTCCCCGTGTCATGGGATACCGGGACGGAAATCGACCTGTCCGATTCTCAGGTCCTCTTGGTGGAATTATCTACGGCGAAGTTGCTGCACAATCTTTTCCGATCGGAAAATACAACCGGAAAGATGATTTTTGGCGTTCTGCAAATCATTTTTGCCTTTTTTTTAATCGTGGAACTTGCTTCGATTGTGATCGGAATTCTGTTGACCAAATCCATTACGAATGCCGTTCATAATCTGGATCGGGGAACCGAGTTCGTAAAGCGAGGCGATTTCAGTCATCGCATCGTCGTTCGCTCGGACGATCAACTTGGGGCGTTGGCGGCTTCGTTCAATCAGATGACCGAGTATGTACAGCATCTTGTCAAAGAGCGTGTCCAAAAAGAAAGATTGGAACGTGAACTCGAGATTGCCAAGGAAGTCCAGGAACGGCTATTCCCCAATCGCATACCAAAGATGACGCGCATGGAAGTTGCTGGAATCTGCCTGCCAGCGCGGACGGTGAGCGGAGATTATTATGATTTCTTGCTCTTAGGTGAACATGAACTCGGCCTTGCCCTGGGCGATATTTGCGGGAAGGGAATTTCGGCCGCCCTTCTGATGGCAAACTTGCAGGCAACGCTCAGGAGCAACGTCATGAATGCCAAGAGAAGCCAGGGGCAAGATGGCGAAAAGGACGTTGCCGGGGTGGTGGAACGGGTCAACAGCCAAATTTATAGCTATACGGCGGCCAATAAGTTCGCCACGTTCTTCTACGCGCTTTACGATGACAGGCGACAGACGATCACCTACTGCAACGCAGGGCACAATCCTCCGTTATATTTCAACGGCGGCAGGATTCGCCGGCTAAGCGCAGGCGGGACGGTCGTCGGGATCTTCGCGGATTCAAAATATGAAGAGGAAACCGTCCAGGCAAAGACGGGCGATGTTTTTGTCGCTTATACGGATGGCATCGTCGAAAGCATGAATGAGTACGGCGAAGAATTCGGCGAGAATCGGCTTGCCGGACTGATCGAGGAAAACCGTCATCTGGATGCCAATTCTTTAAAGGAAGTAATCGTTTCGCAAGTCCTATCCTGGACTTTTGCTGAAGAAAGAGACGATGACATGACCCTGGTGATTGCTAAAATCGTTGATCCAAGAGAAATTAACGGCGATACTTCAAGTGAAACGTTAGGATAATCATAGGGATCCTGTTAATCCGGAATTGCTTGACCCGGGCGGGATTTATTACATAATTGACCTGGATATTTGGGGTTTTTGAGATTTGAATAGCACGAAATCAGGATCGGCACATTACCAAAAACCGGCGCTGAAACCGCTGTTCTACACAACGTTTGAAATCAGCCAGATTTGCGGTGTTAACCCGACGACCGTTCAGAACTGGGTAAAAGGAAAGAAACTCAAAGCTTTTCAAACTCCGGGTGGACACCGGCGGATCCGTCGCGAAGATCTGATTTCGTTCATGAAAGAATTTGGCATGCCTTTCCCGGATGGCTTTTTGCAAAATCCCCCGCTTGCGATGATTGTGGATGATGAAAACGATATCCTCGACATGCTGGAAGATTTGCTGAAATCAGGAGAGAGTGAGATCAACGTCGTCCGCGCGCAGAGCGGGATTGCGGCGCTGCTCATGATTGGGGAGTACAGGCCGGACCTGCTCATTCTGGATATCATGATGCCGGGAATGAATGGCTACGAGGTTTGCCGGAAGCTGAAAGCGAACTCGGGCACGCAGAATATTAAGATTGTGGCTATTTCGGGAGATCACAGTCCGGCGGTACGTGATCGGATCCTGAACGCTGGGGCCGACCTCTTTTTTACCAAGCCGCTCGATATTGTGAGCTTCCGCGAACAATGCTTTAGCCTGCTGCCATTATAGGAGAGAGTTAATATGTCTATCCTCGACCAACCGGATCGATGTGCAACCATCGACCCTCGTTCCATGAAATCTCTGCTGGAATCATTCCCGGAACAAGTCGTGGAAGCTGCGCAGGAAGGACAAAAGGTTTCTCTGCGTGTGCCGGACGAAATCAGAGCGATAGTCGTGACCGGCCTCGGAGGATCTGCTATTGGTGGAGACCTGGTGAGGGCACTCGCTGAATCCCAGCTACGCTGTCCTCTGGTCGTTAACCGCAACTATGATTTGCCGGCCTTTGTCGACGCTACAACGCTTGTGTTTGCCTGCAGCTATTCGGGGAATACCGAGGAAACGCTCAGCACGTACGAACAGGCTCGACGGGCGAAGGCGTCAATGGTGTGTATTACTTCGGGCGGTAAACTCGAAGACTTGGCAGAGGCAAACGGGCATCCGGTGCTTCGAATGCCCGGAGGACTTCCGCCGAGGGCTGCGTTAGGGCATTCACTCGTGATGCTGCTGGCTGCCATGCAGGCTATGAAAATAGTGCCGGACATGTCCGGGGCCATAGGGGAAACCATCGACCTTCTGAAAACACTGAGAGATTGTTACCGAGCAGGAAATCCTGAATCGTCCAATCCTGCGAAAGAGTTGGCCCGTTCTCTATATGGCAAGGTAGTTGCCATTTACGGTTCAACTGGAATCATGGAAACGGCCGCGTATCGGTGGCGTTCACAGATAGCGGAAAATGCCAAAAACCTCGCTTCCCATCACGTGCTGCCGGAAATGAATCACAATGAACTGGTCGGCTGGAGATATCCGGAAGACGTGCTGCGAACGATTGGAGTGGTATTCCTTCGAGACAAGGAAGACCACCCGCAAATTCAGCGAAGGTTCGACCTGACACAGGAGCTGATCTCGGATAAGTGCGGAGTATTGCACGAAATCTGGAGCGAAGGTCAATCTCCTCTGGCGCGTGTCCTTTCCGTCATTTACCTGGGCGATTTTGTAAGCCTATACATGGCCTATCTCAATAATACAGATCCCACACCGGTGGCTGTTATCGACTATTTGAAAAAGAATTTAAGCTCGGCGGTCTGATGTTCGCAGAAGGAATGTAGCATTCGGGACTCTGTTGGACAGGGGAGATATAAACGCCAATGCCCACAAGCATTCTCAAATGGATTTCTGGAACTCTGGTGCTTGCCTCCATGCTGGCTTTGCCCGGGATGGCGGTTGGGGCCGGCCAGAAAACCTTTGCATTTGTAAATTCCCGTTATGCCATTACGGCGGAGATCGCATCCGGGCATAAATTCCTGGTCAACGTCATCAATTTCTCTGACTTTGTGGTTGTGCTCCAGCCCAATGAGTTCATTTACAAAGGGGCATCGAGTCGTTTTTATATCGGCCAGGTGTTTGAGCTGGAAAGCAAAAACGCCCGCGGTGAATCTCAAAAATACTCGGCGTCTTATCTGATGAAAGGCCGTACATTCGTCGGGCTTACAATCATCGGCGCTTTTCGCGAACTTGATCAAATTGAGGAGGTGAGTGTTCGGATCGGTGCCAAGCGATTTTACCTGCAACCCATGGAAAGCGCAGCTTTTGAGCAGCTCGCCACGAAGATCGGCAACCTGGATCTCGAAAATCAAAATATCGCAGCTTCGCTCGACGAGGCAAACATCCAGGAGTTGGGAACGGTAAGGAGTACCGACGGCACATCCGACTGGGACAAAGACTGGCAAGGATTGATTTCCCCCGACGGAGTAAATCCGCCCAAGATAATAGAACGGCCGGATATTCCCACAACGGATGAGGCACGAAGGATGCGAGTGTACGGCAAGGTCAAGATATCGGGGCTTATCAACAAGAATGGTGGAATCCAGGATCTGAAAATTGTAAAAGGACTCGAGCGGAGCCTGGATAAAAGAGCGCTGGAGGGAGTCCGAAACAGCTGGGTGTTTCTGCCGGCTACCAAGAATGGCGAAGTAACGGATGCTGCCTTTACGATAGATGTGGAATTCCCGCCCCCGGCTTCAAAAACATCGGAACGTTAACTCAAGGTTTGGTATATTGATAGGTTGCATACCTCGAGGAGAGTGGAGCTATGTTTTCCCGGTCCTTTATCTTAAGTGCGTTGGTGTTGATCTCCATTTCGGCGTCAGGCGGTGACTGGCCGCAGTTCCGGGGTCCCGACCGTAATAATATTTCTGTGGAAACGGGCTTGCTTAGAGGCTGGCCGGCACAGGGTCCCAAGGTTCTCTGGAAGACGCCTGTATGCGAAGGGTATGCCGGCGCCGCCATCAAGGACGGGCGAATCTACCTCAATGATTATGACGATCAAAAAAAGGAGCACTTGATTCGCTGCATCTCCCTCGCCGACGGGAAGGATATCTGGCGATGGAGCTATCCTGTCGAAGTGCGTCCAAACCATGGCATCACGCGCACGGTTCCTGCTGTGGGCCAGAAGCTCGTCTTTTCACTCGATCCGAAATGCCGCTTTCATGCGTTGGATGCCAAAACGGGCAAATTGATCTGGCAAAAAAATCTTGTCCAGGATTACAAGACCACAATACCCGGTTGGTATGCGGGTCAGAATCCGCTGATCGATGGCGATCGAGTCCTGCTTGCGACAGGAGGAGATGCTCTGGTTGTCGCTTTTGATCAGGAAACGGGAAAGGAAGTATGGCGCACACCCAATGCCGGGAAAGAACTGATGTCGCATTCCTCTTTAATGCCGGCAACGATCGGGGGCGTCAAACAATACCTCTACCTGACGATGAAGAACCTGTATGGAATTGCGGCATCCGACGGACAGGTGTTGTGGAGTGCTCCGTTTACAGCCAGAATCGTGGCCGTGCCATCCCCGATTTCCATTGGTGACGGCCGGATTTTCATTACCAGCGGGTACGAGGCCGGCAGCGCGATGTACCAGGTCGATAAGGGTGCGTCGGGATTTACGGCGCGCAAATTGTTTTCGCTGACCAGTACACAATTCAATTCTGAAGCCCAGACACCCATTCTTTTCCAGAACCACCTCTTTGCCGTCAGCAGCAAGACCAAGGGAAGATTTACCTGCCTTGATCTCGACGGTAAAATCGTCTGGCAGAGCCCTGTCGTTTCGGGAAATGCCGAATCGTCCAGGACTTTTGGCCTGGGAACCTTTCTCCTGGCGGATGGGATGTTTTTTATTCTGGACGGAAATACAGGAATGCTGCGGCTGGTAGAAGGCAATATAAAAGAATATAAGGAACTTGCATCGGCGCAAATCCTGAATGGCGAGGATGTGTGGGGACCGATGGCTCTCTCGGACGGGAAACTGATCATCCGCGACATGAGCCAGATGGTGTGTCTCCAGGTGGGCCGGTCGGGAGGCGGAAAAAAGCAGTGAAAGGCTCGGATACTAAAGAAAAAACAGAGCATCAGGGAAAGCTCCTGAGGCGTTTGAAGGATTTGTCGTTCCCGCCTGCCGCGGTTGTGGGTGCGTTCGCTTCTTTTGCCGGTACGGCGTTTGGTGCAAAAGCCAAGGCTGCCGAGGGAACGCAGCAGACCCCATCTCTGATTCAGATCGGTTTGTCGGAACAGAGCCGGAATGCCAGTGCACCACGCTTCGAGATGGAATATTCTCAGGAACTCGTCATCGGTTCTGCCGGGTTGAATCGACCTTTTCATCGTTCAATTTCGGCGGTGGCCGTCGATCCTGCGGATGATATCTACGTTTTGAGCGACGGGGAAGTGCACGTTTTTGATCCCCGCGGAAACCCGCTGCAGAATTGGAAATCTCCTGTGGGCGCGCGATGCATGGCGATTGGTAGCGGTGGGCGCATCTATTTTGGCGGTAGCGGTGGTGTGGAGATCTTCAGTGCTGCGGGAAAACGCGAAAGCGGCTTCCCGGTAGGCGAGAACGGAAAAACAGCCAGCATCACCGCCATCAAGGTTTCCGGTCGCGAAATCCTTGTCGCGGATGCCACGGCGCGCTGCATCCGGCGGTATTCGGAAAGCGGAAAACAGATCGGCGAGATAGGCACGCAAAATAAGACGCGGGGCTTCATGCTCCCCAATCGTTCCCTGGATATCGATGTGGACGCCAAAGGAGTTATCCGGGCGACAGATACGGGAAGGCATCGCGTTTCCTCATGGAGACTTGATGGAACACCGGCGGGTCAGTTCGGGAAATTCGGTCTCTCGAAACCGGAAGACTTTGTCGGTTGCTGCAATCCGGTGAATGTAGCCGTTGCACCGGACGGGAAGATCGTCACGGCAGAAAAAGTTATCGCCCGGGTCAAAGTATTCGACGATACCGGCAAATTGCTCGCGTTGATCGGTCCGGATCATTTTGATCCGCAGTGTATCCATCTCCATCTGGCTGTGGACTCCAGAGGGCGTATTTTGATTGCGGATCCGATCCGTCTGGAAGTAAAGGTCTTTTCCAAACGGATTCAATCCGGAGGATTGGCATAAATATGAGTGAAAAATCCAGCAGACGCGAGTTTATGGATCATTCTTTGCGCATTGTCGGGATCGTCGGCATTGCGGGCGCGACGGGCGTACTGGCGCGCCGCGCGGCAAGCAATACGGTGTTTCAGGTCGATCCCTCCAAGTGTGTTGCCTGCGACCTGTGCCGCACATCCTGTGTCCTGAGCCACTCGGCCGTGAAGGCTGTGAACGTGTTTAACGAGTGCGGTTATTGCCAGCTCTGCCCTGCCTATTTTGATGTAACAAGCCAGCCCGATGACATGGGGCTTCCAACGGGAAAGGTATGCCCGCAGGATGCGTTGAAGAGGCACGTGGTCGGCAAAATAGACAAAGACGATCCCAACAACAACTACTACGAGTACACAATTGATGAATCTCTTTGCGATGGGTGCGGAAAATGCGTGAAGGCGTGCAAACCGCCAGCCGGTAACGGCGCGCTGCATTTGGAGGTTCGGTACAGTCGATGTTTAGAATGTGACTCCTGCTCGATTCAGATCGCATGCCCGCAAAGCGCGATCGTGCGAATCCCTGCTCCGGGTTTATCCCCAAAGGTAAGTCACGGCGACAGCGAGCGAACGGCGTAACGCATGCGAATCCCCCCAACTATTCATTCTTCTTTCGTTAAGATAGGCGAAACTCTGGCCAGAGGTGGGTGCGTCCTCCTGGGGCTGCTTGTCGCCCCGATCGCGCTGGTTGCCCAGTACCAGAAGAAACCGCCGGATTTCGGCGGCACGCACAGCTTTCCCACGCCCGTTCACCCGGAACCCGCAGCGACCTGGCTGCGTGATCTCGATGTTGGATTGCTGGCTATCGCATTAGCTGTGGCCGCCTTTCTCGTTTACAAACGACGCAGCCGAAAGGGCGTGACGCTGCTGAGCATCGCGAGCGTTGCATACTTCGGATTTTATCGAAAAGGATGCATCTGTTCCGTCGGTGCGATACAAAACGTAGTTCTTTGCCTGGTGGATTCGCGCTATTTCGTTTCTCTGAGCGTTCTCGCCATATTTTTTCTCCCGCTGCTCGCGACGCTATTTTTCGGGCGCATATTTTGCAGCGGCGTGTGTCCGCTGGGCGCCATTCAGGATCTCGTGGTTGTAAAGCCGCTGAAAGTACCTATGCGGCTCGACAGAGCTTTGCGATACCTCCAGTTTGTCTATCTCGGGTTGGCTGTGTTGTTCGCCGGATGGGGACTACAGCTTCACTTGGGATCGAAACAGTTGAAACTGGCGCCCCACTTTATTATCTGTGATTGGGATCCGTTTATATCCATTTTCCGACGCGCGGGTCCATTTCACCTGGTGGCGTTAGGTGCCGCGTTTATTGCAGCGGGAATGTTTATCGGCAGACCGTATTGCCGATGGCTGTGTCCGTATGGCGGGCTGCTTTCCATTCTGTCCCGCGTTTCATGGATGAATGTCCGGATCAGTCCGGACAAGGAGCTGAACTGCGGATTATGTGCGGGCGCCTGCCCGTTTGAAGCAATCCGGGAATTGCGTGCGGACCGGGCTTTCTGCGTCGCATGCGCCCGTTGCTATGAATATTGCCCGCGCCACAAGAGGTTCGTGGCACTCCGGGATGGACCGAAAAAGCCGGTGCAAGTCAAGATGCCGCCAAGACGATGGGAAGCCATTGCACGAACCTGGGCGGGAATCCTGGCGGGGCTGATTGTGCTGGTTTCCGCGGCATGGTTGCTTGCCGTGTTTGTTCACGCGCGGCACGTGGCACAGACGGATATCACGTATGCGAATCAACTGAGGGAAAAAGCAACCAGCGACGCGGAGATCCAGAAGATACTTCAGCCGGAATTGGATAGGCAGCACAACGCAGCAGTGACACGGCGCCGCGCATATAATTTTGCCGGAACGGCGCTGATGCTTTCTTTTGCGCTCTGGATTACCTGGTTCATGCTGTTTCGTCCAAAGCAGGGAGGCGGGGCCGGTGTGCCCGCTCGATTATTGAAGATTTTGGAAGAGCCTCCAAAGCAGCGTCCAAAGATACCAAGGAAGCGAATGGATGATACAAATGCGATCTCATAGGAAATGCGCAACGAGACCAAAATGCACGCCGCAAAAGGGGAGTAAGCTCCCTGCCATTGGCCTTTTCGCCGCAGTGTTGCTTTGGAGCATATTGGCGCCCATGGCGGCATTCTCGCAGATGCCGCAGGCCATTATCCGGGGACAAGTCGCGGACCGTTCCGGGTCGCCGATTCCCGCTGCAAACGTCCGGGCCATAAACGAGGAAACCGGCGCCGCGATCGAGGATCTCAGCGGACCGGGTGGGGAATATGTTTTCTCAACTCTCAAACCGGGTTCTTACCGCGTGGAAGCAGAACACTCCGGTTTCCAAAAGTACATCGAAACCGAGATTCGCCTGACGGTCGGCCAAAAATTGCGCCTCGACATCCATATGAACCCCGGCGCTCCGGCGGAAGAGATGGTAGTCACCGAGCAGCAGAATCTCGTCGAGCCGGACACGACGAGTATCGGGACGGTAATCGAAAACCATCAGATTACGCGCTTTCCACTGGACGGGCGCAATTTCCTGCAGTTAAGCCTTCTCGTGCCGGGAGCGGCACCCGCCGCGCAGGGTTCACCAGGTACGGTACGCGGGGATTTCGCTGTCAACATCGGAGGTGCGCGCGAGGATTCGAACAACTTCACACTGGACGGGGCCTTTAACAACGATCCGAAATTGAACGGTGTATCCATCAATCCGCCCGTGGATGCCATCCGTGAATTCGAGGTGCTTACCAGCACGTATGATGCCACTTACGGTCGAAGCGGCGGCGCCCAGGTAAGCATCGCCTTGAAGTCCGGCACGAATGACTTTCACGGGACCGCTTACGAATTTTTTCGCAATGCGGCCCTGGACGCTAGAAACTTCTTCGACACTGGCGAAGGAGGGGCCGCTCGATATCAGCGGAACCAGTTTGGCTTTTCACTAGGGGGCCCGGTGCGAAAGAACCGCACCTTTTTCTTTGCGGATTATGAAGGACGCCGTGTGCGCGAGGGTGTCACACGGGTCACGAACGTACCCACGGAGCTGGAGCGGTCCGGCAATTTTTCAGAAAGCGTCTTTCCGGCGCCGATCAACCCATTCACACAAACGCCGTTCGATAACGCCAAAATTCCGCCGGAATATATCAACGGCGTTGGAAAGGCAATTGCGGATCTTTACCCTTTGCCCAATCGCTCGGTGCCGGGCCAAAACTACGTCTCCTCGCCGATTCAGCGCGACCGCGATGACCGGTTCGATTTGCGCGTGGATCATGCCATCACCCGGAAGTCCAGCCTGATCGCGCGATATAGTTTTGCCGACAGCGATCTGTACGAACCTTTTTCCGGCAGCACCTATGCGAGCATTCCCGGGTACGGTGTTGAGGTGCCGCGCAGAGCCCAGAATATTTTGCTGGGCCAGGATCACACATTTTCCTGTGACGTCATTAACCAACTGCGGTTCGCCGTGAACAGGGTTTCTTCGGGGAGTTATCAGGAAAGCAGGAACGGCAGCCTGAATGAATCTGTCGGACTTCCGGAACTCTCTTCGAATCCCAGGGACTACGGCTTAAGCCTCATTACTATTACGGGATTTTCCCCGATCGGGGACGAGTACAACAACCCGCAACACAGTGTCACCAATTTGTTTCAGGTAACAGACACAATGAGCTATGCCAAATCGAAGCACCTGTTTCGATTCGGTCTGGATATCCGCAGATTACAGCAGAATGCATACAGAGACGTTCAGTCACGCGGGTTCCTTGCCTTTTCCGATTACGGACAGGTGACAGGCAACGGGCTGGCCGACATGCTGCTGGGATTTATAACGTACTCCGGTGGTGCAATACTCGACAATCCGCAGTATCTGCGAGCATGGAGTTACAACTTTTTCTTTCAAGACAACTATAGGCTGCGACGAAATCTGACGCTGCAGCTTGGAGTGAGATACGAATACAATACGCCGCCGGTGGATCGATATGACCGTGCAAATACCTACGATCCCATTTCCCAAAGCCTGCTTCCAGTGGGCAAAGCAGGCGTTCCCCGCGGCGTTTATGAACCGGACCGAAACAACTGGGCGCCGCGAGTTGGGATTGCATGGTCGCTGGATGCCGCGAACAAAACGGCGCTGCATGCGGGCTATGGAATTTACTATGACCAGTCCTCGCTTGCGCCCGGCGAGGGGCTCTATTTCAACAAACCCTATTTCGATTTCAAAGTGTACTACCCGTTGCCGGGTTATCCCCTCACATTGAACGATCCGTTCCCGGCCAGCTACCCTTTGAATATTCCGGCTTCTGCAACCGGGTTCGATCGCAATATGCGCGCACCGTATGTGCAACAATGGAACCTCACCATGGACCGACAACTGGGCAAAGACAGCCGCATCGAAATCGCTTATGTGGGCTCGAAGGGGACAAAAATAATTTCTGCGCGGGATATCAACCAACCGGCGGCGAGCCCCGTTTACCCTAATCCCAGACCCGTGCCTCAGTTTGCCGATATCATTTACCTTGAATCGCGAGGCAACTCATCGTTCAACAGCTTGCAGGCGCAGTTTCTGCAGCGATTGCATTCGGGCGCATCGGCCATCGTTTCTTATACCTATGGGAAATCGCTGGACGACAATTCGACTTTCTTCTCGAGCGCCGGCGATTCCAATTTTCCGCAGGACAGCTCTAATCCGCGAGCTGAACGGGGACGCTCCAACTTCGATGTGCGGCATCGGTTTTCCACGGGGTATTCTCTGGAATTCCCGTTCGGAAGTGACAGGCGTTTTCTATCGGACCGGGGGTTCGTCTCCCATGTACTCTCCGGTTGGTCGACCTACGGCATCATCACGCTGCAGACAGGCCGTCCCTTCACAGTGTTTCTTCTTCCCGAAAATGACAACAGCAACACGGGCATTTCAAGCCTTGGTTTTGGCGCCAATAATCGTCCCAATCGGATCGCCTCAGGCAAACTGTCAAATCCCGGACCCGATGCCTGGTTCGATACCAGCGCTTTTGTGATTTCGAACTACGGGACCTTCGGAAATTCGGGCCGCAATATCCTGGATGGCCCGGGATACTGCGATTTTAGTGCATCGATTATGAAAGACACCAGGGTGCGTGAAGGCTTGAATCTTCAGTTCAGAGCTGAGCTGTTTAATGCATTCAATCACCCTAGTTTTGATTTGCCGGACAATTTCCTCGGATCTCCGACCTTCGGACGCATCAATTCAGCGCAGAATCCGAGACTCATCCAGTTTGGACTGAAGATCATTTACTGAGTCGAAGAGATTCCGGCGCCGGCTGATTCTTTATTGCTATCCGGGAGATTTGTATGAAGGCCTGCATTTTTCATGATTTGAACCCGGGTCAGCGGGATCGCAAGCTTTTCGACATCGTGGAGCATGCCTACAATCAGCACGCGCAAACAGTGATTTATGCGCCCAATGAAGCTAGGGCTGCGGTCATAGACCGATTTCTCTGGATTCTCCGGCAAGAATCCTTTATCCCTCATAAGATATTTCTTAAAAAAGATCCGGACCTTTCGGTCCCGGTCGCCATCGTGACCTCCGAAATCAATCCGGTCGGGGGGAGCATC
>Ga0335071_10005139_pt1 | contig 13631 bp, 7 predicted proteins | sample Lox_Sample_15_FD_206724 | JGI IMG/M metagenome (GOLD analysis project Ga0335071, IMG submission 206724) | Soil microbial communities from Loxahatchee National Wildlife Refuge, Florida, United States - Lox_Sample_1.5 | ecosystem: Environmental > Terrestrial > Soil > Wetlands | place: USA: Florida... | reverse complement strand
CCGACCAAGCAGGACTCACACGAGGCGCACGGGGAGCCGCTGGGCACCGAGGAGGCTCGCGGCACCAAGCGCAACTACGGCTGGCCCGAGGAGGCGCAGTTCCTCGTGCCCGAGGGCGTGCGAGAGGCCTTCCGCGACGGGCTGGCAGCCCGCGGGTCAGAGCTCCACGAGGCCTGGTCGAGGGCGTTTGCGGAGTACCGGAAACTTTACCCGGTAGAGGCGGACGAGCTCGATCGGATCTGGCGCGCCGAGCTCCCACACGGCTGGGATCGGGAGCTCCCGACCTTCCCCGCAGACTCGAAGGGCGTCGCGACCCGGGTCGCCGGGGGCAAGGCGATCGAGGCGATCGGTCGGCGGGTGCCCTGGCTCGTCGGCGGCGCGGCGGACCTCGCCGGATCCACCCGGACGCGCCTCTCGTTCGAGGGCGCGGGCGAGTTCTCGGCCCTCTCGCCCGGCGGCCGAAACATCCGATTCGGTGTGCGCGAGCACGCCATGACTGCCGCGGCCAACGGCCTCGCGCTCGCGGGCCTGCGCCCGTTCGCGTCCACGTTCCTCGTCTTCAGCGACTACCTGAAGCCCGCACTCCGGCTCTCCGCGGTGCAGGAGCTACCGGTGCTGCTCGTTCTCACGCACGACTCGGTCGCGCTCGGCGAGGACGGCCCGACGCACCAGCCAGTCGAGCACCTCGCCGCCCTCCGCGCCGTTCCCGGACTGGTCGTGCTCCGCCCCGCGGACGCCAACGAGACGGTCGAGGCCTTCCGGACGGCGATGACGCTGGGACGCCCGGCGGCCATCGTGCTCACGCGCCAGGCCGTCCCCACCTTCGACCGCTCGCGGATGGGGAGCGCGCAGGGCGTGGCCCGGGGCGCCTACGTCCTCGTCGATGCGGAGAGCGGGCCGCCGGAGGTCCTGCTGCTCGCGACAGGCAGCGAGGTCCAGTTCGCCGTCGCCGCACACGAGCGCCTGGCGAAGGAAGACGTTCGCGCTCGGGTGGTCTCGATGCCCTCGTCGGAGCTCTTCGCGAGCCAGTCGCGCGAGTACCGGGACTCCGTCCTTCCGCCGGCGATTACGGCGCGGGTCGCCGTCGAGGCGGCGGCGACGTTCGGGTGGGAGAGGTGGGTGGGCCTTAATGGCGGCGTGATTGGTGTGAACCGGTTCGGCCTCTCCGCGCCCGGAAAGGTTGTCCTCGAGGAGCTCGGGATCACAGCCGACGCGGTCGTCGAGGCGGCGCGCGCGCAATTGATGCGGGAAGGAGGCGGTCATGCTGAGCGTGATTCGTGAGCTCGCTCGCCACGGCCAGAGCGCCTGGCTCGATGGGCTCGAGCGGGACTTTCTGCGCCGCGGACAACTGCGTCGCTTCGTGGAGGAGGGCGTCCGTGGGCTCACCACAAACCCGGCCATCCTCGAGAAGGCAATCGCCGAGACCGGCGACTACGACGAGGACATCGCCGGGCTCGGCGCCCGCCTGATCCCGGCCCGGGAGATCTACGAGCGGCTGGCGGTCCAGGATCTGCGGGCCGCAGCGGACCTGCTCCGCCCTGCGTGGGAAGAGACCGGCGGACGGGACGGGTACGTCTCGCTTGAGGTCTCGCCCGAGCTGGCCCACGACGCTCGCGCCACCGTGGACGAGGCACGGCGGCTGTGGGTGGCGCTGGCCCGTCCCAACGTGATGATCAAGGTGCCCGCGACGGCGGAAGGGATCAGCGCTATTGCGCCCCTCGCCGGCGCTGGCCTGAACCTGAACGTGACGCTCCTCTTCTCGCGTACCGTTTATCGGGCGGCCGCCGAGGCCTGGATGGTCGGGATCGAGGAGCGGGTGCTCAGGGGGGAGGACGTCTCGCACGCGGCGAGCGTCGCGAGCTTCTTCGTGTCGCGCGTCGACACCGTGGTGGACCGCCGGCTCGACGAGCTCGCCGCTCAGGCGAGGGGCCCGGCCGCGCGGGAGGAGATCCTGTCGCTCCGCGGCCTAGCAGCGATCGCTAACGCGAAGCTCGCGTACCGCGAATTCCGCGCGCTCCTCGCCGGCAGCCGCTTCCAGCGGCTCCGGGAGGCGGGGGCGCGCCCGCAGCGCGTGCTCTGGGCGAGTACCAGCGTGAAAGATCCGCGCTACTCCCCTCTCGCGTACGTGGAGGCGCTCGTCGGCCCAGACACGGTAAACACCATGCCGCTCGAGACCTACCAGGCCCTCCGGCGCGGAGCCCGGATCTCGACCTCCCTGCTTGCGGATGTCGAGAAGGCGGAGGCTGAGTTCGCGGCGCTCGGGCGGCTAGGCATCTCGATCGACGAGGTCACGGATGGGCTTCTCGCCGACGGCGTGAGGAAGTTCGTGGAGCCGTTTCAGCGGCTCCTCACCACCATCGACGCGCGGAGCGCCGGGCTCGATGGGGCGGCGGGCGCGTGACCGGGAGGACGCGATGAAGCTCGGTATGGTCGGTTTGGGACGGATGGGCTCGAACATGGCGCGCCGGCTTTTGCGCGGGGGACACGTCGTGGTCGCCTTCGACCGTTCCTCCGGGGCAGTACGTGCGCTTGAGCGCGAGGGCGCGATAGGAGCGGTGTCGCTGGATGAACTCGTTTCGCGGCTCGAGGCTCCCAGGGTCGTTTGGTTGATGCTCCCTGCGGGCCGGGTCACCGAGACGACGCTAACGGCTCTGGGCGAGCGCCTCGCCTCCGGCGATGTCGTCGTGGATGGCGGGAACACCCACTTCCGGGACGACCCGCGCCGTGGCGAAGCGCTCGGCGCGCGCGGGATCGCATACGTGGACGTTGGAACGAGCGGCGGCGTGTGGGGGCTCGAGCGCGGCTACTGCCTCATGGTGGGTGGCGAGTCGGCAGCCGTCCGCATCCTCGAGCCGGTGCTGTCGACGCTCGCGCCCGGCTTAGCCGCGGCGCCGTCCACGCCTGGGCGAAAGCGCCGGACGAGCGCTGACGCGGGCTGGCTTCACTGCGGCCCCGCGGGCGCTGGCCACTTCGTGAAGATGGTCCACAACGGGATCGAGTACGGCCTCATGCAGGCGCTCGCCGAGGGGTTCGACGTCCTGCGCGGCGCAGCCGGCGAAAGCGTCCCGGAGGAGATACGGTTCCAACTCGACGTGGCCGAGGTCGCCGAGCTATGGCGCCGTGGCAGCGTGGTCTCCTCCTGGCTCCTCGACCTCACCGCCGCGGGGCTCGCGGCCGATCCCGACCTTTCCTCGTTCGAGGGCCGCGTGCCGGACTCGGGCGAGGGACGCTGGACGGTCGAGGCCGCGGTTCAGGAGGGCGTGCCCGCGCCGGTAATCGCGGCCTCTCTCTTCGCGCGGTTCCGGTCGCGGCACGATCACGGCTTCGGCGACCGCCTGCTGTCGGCCATGCGTCGCGAGTTCGGTGGCCACGCCGAGGTCTCGCCGCCGAGGGAGGACTGACGCCATGTTGGACCTCACCCTATCCCGCCGCGATCTCTCCCCGAAACCGGAGCTGGAGCCGGAGCCACTTGCGCGCCCCGCCGACCATGCCACCCTCGTCATCTTCGGCGGCCTCGGCGACCTCGCGCGCCGGAAGCTCTTCCCGTCGCTCGTGAACCTTCAGCGCCAGGCGCTCTTGCCCCGGGACTTCGCCGTGATCGGCGTCGCGCGCGACCCGGCGGACCACGGCGCGTTCCGCACAGAGGTGTCGACGAGCGTGCAGCGTCACGATAGCTGCACCACCCCCGGGACTGCGCTGTCCGACTTTGCCGCTCGGCTCTACTACGTCCAGGGGGAGTTCGACGCGCCCGACACATACGCCCGCCTGGCGGCGGAGATCGCCTCCGCCTCGAAGCGCCACGGGACCGGCGGGAACGTGCTCTTCTACCTCGCCACGCCGCCGTCGGCGTTCTCCGTCATCGTGCGCCGGCTGGGCGAGGCCGGGCTCACTGGCGAAGACGCCGGCTGGCGCCGGGTGATCGTCGAGAAGCCCTTCGGCAGCGATCTCGTGTCAGCTCGCACCCTCGACGCGGAGATTCACGGGGTGCTTCGCGAGGAGCAACTCTTCCGGATCGACCACTACCTCGGCAAGGAGACGGTGCAGAACCTGCTCGTCTTCCGGTTCGCCAACGGGCTCTTCGAGCCCATCTGGAACCGCCGCTACGTGGACCATGTGCAGATCACGGTGGCGGAGGACCTGGGTGTGGAAGGGCGGGGCGCGTACTACGACGGTGCCGGCGCCCTCCGTGACGTGCTGCAGAACCACGTCCTCCAACTCCTCACGCTGCTGGCGATGGAGCCGCCCTCGAGCCTCGCGCCCGAGGCGGTGCGGGACGAGAAGGTGAAGGTGCTGGAGGCGATCCGCCCCCTAACGCCGGAGGAGGTGTTGGTCGGCGCGGTGCGCGGCCAATACGGCGCCGGCCAGATCCGCGGCATGCCGGTCCCCTCTTACCGGGCCGAGCCCAGCGTCTCGCCGGGGTCCGGCACCGACACCTATGCCGCGCTACGGCTCGAGGTCGACAACTGGCGGTGGGCGGGCGTTCCGTTCTACGTCCGCACAGGGAAGCGGCTGCCCCTGCGTCGGACGGAGGTGGTGATCCAGTTCCGGCGGCCCCCCCTGCAGCTGTTCCGCAACTCGGGCCTCGCTTCGATCGAACCGAACCGGCTGCACATCCACATACAGCCTGAGGAAGCCATCTCGCTCGAGGTGAAGGCCAAGGTGCCGGGCGCCGCCATTCGGCTCCGCGACGTGCCGCTTGCCTTCACGTACGACAGTTTCGGTGCTGAGTGCGCGGCGACGGGGTACGAGCGGCTGCTCTACGACGCGCTGGTGGGCGACTCGACCCTCTTTCACCGGGCCGACATGGTCGACGCAGCCTGGAGGATCGCGACGCCCGTCCTCGATGTCTGGTCGTCACTCAAACCGCGCGACTTCCCGAACTACCCCGCCGGTTCCTGGGGCCCGGCAGCGGCGGACGATCTGCTGCGCCGCGACGGCCGGCGCTGGATCGTGGGCGAGGCCCCGTCGGGGCCTGGGAGCAAGCCGAGCGCGCAGATGCGGGAGGGCTCGGCCGGTGCCCTGCTCGTTCCTTGAACGGTTTGATCACTCGGCGCTGCTCGGCCCACGCCGTTTCGACGTTTGTGTGTTGGCCCGTCACCTGCAGTGTCCGCCGCTGACCAGACCGGAGGACGACACATGAAGACGATCTCGAAGACGACTCGCCGGGCCACCTGGCTGGCGGCGCCCCTCGCGCTGCTCCCTGTGCTCGGCTCGAGCTGCCGGCCCGCTGAGGCCGCTGCGCGGCCCCCGCCGCCTCCGACCGTGGAGGTGGTCGAGATCGTGCAACGTGACGTGCCGGTCGGCGCCGAGTGGGTTGCCACGCTCGACGGCGCCGTGAACGCGAAGATTCAGCCCCAGGTAACAGGCTACCTGGTGAAGCAGGACTACCGCGAAGGCTCCTTCGTGAAGAAGGGCGACGTGCTCTTCGAGATCGATCCCCGGACATTCGAGACGGCGCTGGCGCAGGCCCGCGCGCAGAGGGCGCAGTCCGAGGCGCAGCTCGCGAAGGCCAATCGCGACGTCGCGCGCGACACGCCCCTGGCCGCGGCGCACGCCATCGCGCAGAGCCAGCTCGACGGCGACATCGCGACCCAGCGGGCCGACGCGGCGGCGCTGGAGGCCGCGACCGCCGCGGTGAGGGCGGCTCAGCTCAACCTCGAGTTCACCAGGGTGCGCGCACTCACCGACGGCATCGCCGGGATCGCTCAGGCCCAACTCGGGAACCTGGTCGGGCCCACGACGCAGCTCACCTCCGTGGCACGAGTGGATCCGATCAAGGCGAACGTCTCGATCAGCGAGCGCGAATATCTGCAATTCGTCCGCGACGCCGACGGCAAGCAGGCCCGTCGCCCGTTCCCCGACGGCAACATCCCGCTCCAATTGGTGCTGGTGGACGGAAGCGTCTACCCCTACCAAGGCACGTTCGTGGCCGCGGACGACCAGGTCGACTCGGCGACAGGCACGCTCCGGGTCGCGGCCGAGTTCCCCAACCCCGAGAGCGTCCTCCGGCCCGGACAGTTCGCGCGGGTGCGAGCGACGCTCGCCACCCGGCGCGGCGCTCTCCTCGTGCCTCAACGCGCTGTGAACGAGATGCAGGGCGCCTACCAGGTGGCGGTCGTGGGGTCGGACGACAAGGTGGCCGTCCGCACGGTCCACGTAGGGGCGCGCGTGGGGGCGATGTGGGTGATCGAAGACGGTGTCTCGGCGGGCGAGAAGGTCGTGGCCGAGGGTTTCCAGAAGGTCCGCGACGGCGCGAAGGTTGCGACGGTCGCCTTCCAGCAGCCGGTCAAGGGATGAGCCATGGCCAGGTTTTTCGTTCATCGGCCGATTGTGGCGATGGTGATCTCCATCCTCACGGTCACGGCCGGGTTGCTGGCGATGAGTTCGCTCCCGGTGGCGCAGTACCCGTCGATCGTCCCGCCCCAGATCATAGTTAACGCGACCTCCACCGGCGCCGACGCGGAGACGGTCGAGCACGCGGTGGCGACGCCCCTCGAGCAGCAGATGAACGGCGTCGACAACATGCTCTACATGCAGTCCACCAACGCAAGTGACGGCACCATGCAGCTGACGGTGACATTCGACGTCGACACCGATCCCAATGTCGACCAGGTGAACGTGGCGAACCGGGTGGCTCAGGCGCAGTCCAGCTTGCCGGCCGACGTGAACGCGTTCGGCGTCTCGTACCGGAAGTCGACCGGCCTGCCGCTCTTGGTCGTCTCGCTGGTTTCGCCCCACCACCATTACGACCAGCTGTTCCTGGCCAACTACGCCAACATCAACATGAAGGACGCGCTCTATCGCGTGCGCGGCGTAGGCCAGGTGCTCCTCTTTGGGGCGAGCGACTATGCGATGCGCATCTGGGTCAAGCCGGCCGTCCTCGCGAAGCTCGGGCTCAGTGTGCCCGACCTTGTCGGCGCCGTGTCCCAGCAGAACGCGGCCAACCCGGCAGGACGCGTCGGAGACGAGCCCGGGCCGCCCGGCCGAGAGCTCACCTACACAGTTCGCGCCCAGGGGCGCCTCGAGACGCCGGAGCAGTTCGGGCAGATCGTGGTGCGCACCAACCCCAATGGCTCCCTGGTACACCTGTCCGACGTAGCCCGCATCGAGATGGGCTCGCTCAACTACTCCGAGCGCTCGCGCATCAACGGTCAGCCCGGCAGCGTGATGGCCATCTTCCAGGCGCCCGGCTCAAACGCGCTCGACGTAGCCGACGGCGTTAAGAGGGAACTGGCGGAGTTCAAGACGCGGTTTCCGCGCGACCTCGACTATGTGGTGAGCCTCGACACCACCCTCCCCGTCCGCGAGGGCATCCGCGAGATCCTCCTCACCATCCTGGAGGCGCTGGGGCTCGTCGCGCTGGTCGTGTTCCTCTTCCTCCAGAGTTGGCGCGCGACCCTCATCCCCATGATCGCCGTCCCGGTCTCGCTCATCGGCACGTTTGCTGTCTTCCCGCTGCTCGGCTTCTCCATCAATACGCTGTCGCTCTTCGGGCTCGTCCTGGCCATCGGGCTGGTGGTGGACGACGCCATCGTCGTGGTCGAGGCCGTCGAGCACCACATCGAACAGGGGATGTCGCCGCGCGACGCAACGCTTCAGGCCATGAAGGAGGTCTCGGGGCCGGTGGTGGCTATCGCGCTGGTTCTGTCGTCGGTGTTCGTGCCCATCGCCTTCGTCGGCGGCGTTCAAGGGAGGCTAAACACCCAGTTCGCCGTGACCATCGCCATCTCGGTGCTCATCTCGGCGTTCAATGCGCTCACGCTGTCGCCGGCGCTCTCGGCCCTTTTGCTGCGCCGGCGGCGCCCGGCGCGCGGGCCCGTAGGGTGGTTCTTCGCCCAGTTCAACCAGATCTTCGAGCGGGCGACGGTCAGCTACGTCGGGTGGAGCCACGTTCTCGTACGCAAGGCGATAGTGGGCGTGGCGATGGTGGCTGTTTTCGCCGCAGGTGACGTGCTCCTCGGTCGCAAACTGCCGACGAGCTTCGTCCCGGAGGAGGATCAGGGATACCTGTTCGTCAACGCGCAGCTCCCTCCCGCCGCTTCGCTCGATCGCACCGAGGCCGTCGCCCACGAGATCGAGGGACTCCTCGCGAAGACGGAGGGCGTACAGGGGGACGCCGCCGTGTCCGGGTTCAGCCTGCTCAGCAGCGTCTCCTCTCCCAGCAGCGCGTTTGTCTTCGTGCAGCTCGAGCCATGGGGCGAGCGGACGAGGAAGGGCCTGGACGCGCCCGGGATCCTCCGCAAGCTGAACCAGGCATTCGCGGCGCAGATCCCCGAGGCCATGGTCTTCGCGTTCAGCCCGCCGGCCATCCCGGGGTTCGGCAGCGCCGGCGGGTTCTCGATGTGGATCCAAGATCGAAGCGGCGGTACCCCAGAGTTCCTCGACCGGAACGTCCAGGCGTTCCTCGCCGCCGCGCGAAAGCGCCCCGAGCTCGCCAGGGTGAACTCCCTGTACGCCTCGGGGATGCCCCAGGTCTACGTCGACGTCGATCGCGACAAGGTGCTCACGCAGGGGATCGCCGTCGCCGACGTGTACCAGACGCTGCAGGCGTACCTGGGCGGCCTGTACGTGAACCAGTTCAACCGGTTCGGTCGCCAGTGGCGTGTCTTCATGCAGGCCGAGGGCGAGGACCGAATGTCCCCGGGCGACATCGCGCAGTACCACGTGCGAACTGGACAGGGCAGCATGGTACCCCTCTCGACCCTAGCGAGCACACGGTCGACCTCGGGGCCGGCGTACACCAACCGGTTCAACCTGTCCCGGGCCGCCCAGATCATCGGGTCCGCGGCGCCCGGCTACAGCTCCGGGCAGGCGATGGCCGCGCTCGAGCAGGTGGCCGCCCAGGTCCTGCCCCGCGAGCTGGGGTACGAATACTCCGATCTCTCGTACCAGGAAAGGAAGGCGTCGGGGCGAGCAAGCGTGATCTTCGCGCTCTCGGTCGCGGTCGTGTTCCTCATCCTCGCTGCGCTCTACGAGAGCTGGTCCTTGCCGCTTTCGGTTCTGCTCTCCGTGCCGATCGCCGTCCTGGGTGCCTTTCTGGGCCTCTGGCTCCGGCACTTCGACCTCGACGTCTTCGCCCAGATCGGGCTCGCCATGTTGGTCGGGCTTGCGGCCAAGAACGCCATCCTCATCGTCGAGTTCGCGCGGGACGAGATGCTCAAGGGTCGGCCGCTGGTCGAGGCCGCACTTGAGGGCGCGCGGCTGCGCCTCCGGCCGATCCTCATGACGTCATTCGCCTTCATCTTCGGGATGACTCCCCTGTTTATCGCGTCCGGCGCGGGTGCCGTTTCGCGCCGGATCCTCGGCACCGTGGTCATCACCGGAATGCTCGCCGCGACTGCGATCGGGATCTTCGTCATCCCCGTACTGTTCGTCGTCGTGGAGCGGCTGTCGAGCCGGCGCCGACGCGAGACCCACGTGCCGCTCAAGGGTGAGCCGGAGGGCGCGCGATGAGATGGGCTTCGTTGTTGCTGTTGTTTCTGGCCGGGTGCGCAACGGGCCCCGACTACCGCCGCCCCCACGTCGAGGTGCCGCCTGCTTACCGCGGTGCCGCCGAGGCGGGTGCGCCCGGGGAGTCGATCGGCGATGCTAGCCCGGAGCAAGTGTTCCCCGATCCCACCCTCCAGTCACTTCTCCACGAGGCCTTGACCCGGAACCGGGACGTGCTCGTCGCGGCAACCCGCATCGAGGAGGCCGAGGCGCAACTGGGGATCACGCGCGCCGACCAGCTCCCCACTTTGGCCGTGGGCGCCTCCGCCGAGCGTTCCCGCGCGCCCGGCCCGAGAGGTCTGATCATCGGCAACACCTACCAGGGGACCGCGTCGGCGACTTGGGCCCTCGACTTCTGGGGACGGTACCGGCGCGCCACCGAGGCAGCCCGCGCCGACCTCCTCGCCTCCGAGTGGAACCGTCGGGCTGTGGTCACCACCCTAGTGGCGAACGTGGCGAGCGGCTACTACCAGCTCCTGGAGCTGGACCTCGAGCTTGAGATCGCCCAGCGCACCCTGGCCTCCGACCAGCAGTCGCTCGAGCTCACGCAGCTGCGCGAGCGCCAGGGGGCGGCCTCCATGCTGGACGTTCGCCAGGCCGAGCAGCTCGTGTACTCCGCCTCCCAGACCATGGTCGACGTGGAGCGGCGCCGCGAGCAGCAGGAGGACGCGCTCAGCGCGCTCCTGGCCCGCAACCCTGGGCCCATCGCGCGCGGGTGGAGACTTACCGAACAGCCCCGCGAGACGCTCATTCCCCCCGGCGCCCCTTCCTCGCTCCTGGAGAACCGGCCCGACATCCAGGTCCAGGAGGCGCGCCTCGTCGCCGCCAACGCCGACATCGGCGTCGCCCGGGCCGCGTACTTTCCGGCGATCACGCTAACGGGGAGCGCGGGCACCCAGAGCTCGGCGCTCGCCGATCTGTTCAAGGGTCCGTCCGCGGTGTGGAGCTTCGTTGGCTCGCTGACACAGCCGATCTTCGACGGCGGCCGGCTCCGGTCCGGCATAAAGCTCGCGGAGGCCCAGAAGAAGGAGCAGTTGCTCACGTACCAGCAGACGATTCAGCTTGCGTTCCGTGACGTATCGGGCGCGCTGGTGGCGTACCGCAGGGACCGCGAGTTCCGGGAGCACCAGGAGCGGCTCACCAGCTCGGCTCGGGAGGCCCAAGCCCTGGCAGAGCAACGCTACGCCGGCGGCGCCACGAGCTATCTCGAGGTCCTCGACGCCGACACGCGGACGTTCTCGGCCGAGATCGGCCTCGCGCAGGCGCGGCTCAACGAGCTGCTGACGGTCGTGCAGGTGTACGAGGCGCTGGGCGGCGGATGGCAGGCTCCAGAGGGGCGCGGGTAGCCAGCGTGATGGCCGCCGTTCGCCGGCTTGCGGGGTCGAAGGACCGGGGAGACCGGCCCCGTGCCTCACCTCCCACCGCCCGGGAGGTCGGGCGGACGAAGGAGAATGCGCCGGCAAATGACGGCCCGCCCAGACCCTGGTCGGTCTGGGTACGCGCGGTCGTGCTCGCGGCCCTCGTCGGTGGCGCGGCCGGAGCATTGGCCGCCATGTGGGTGACCGTCGTTCAGGGTCTGGGTCTTTGACTTGAGGGCGCGCTGCCGCTCAAGCGATGAACCGGGCGATCGTCCGCGCAGAGCCCTGGATCGCGTCCTCCGAAAGCCGGGGGCGCTTGGCAGTCGTACGCGCAACCGCACACAACACCAGGGGGCTCGTGGGCTTCACTCTCCATTCAGCGCGGGAGCGGGAAGTCCCCGAAACCGCTGACTGCCTGACCCAGTAACGAGGATCACATGTCATCAGACCGACCCAACACAAGCCACGCAAGGGAGATCGTCGCGCTCTTGCCAAAGAGGAACTGCGGGAAGTGTGGCTATGAAAACTGTGGCCAGTTTGCGTTGGCCGCCATCGCGGGCTCCGCCTCGCCCTTCGGTTGTCGACGGGACCGCGCCGCTGGCCACGAGATCTCCAGGATCCTCGGTAAGGAGGCCCCCGCGAGGATCGGTGCCTCTGTGGAGACCCGCCGTAGGAGGCACGGCGGCATGGTTCGCCACGGCCACGAGCCCTGCCGTCACCGCCAGTACTTCTGGGCCGCGATGATGCTGGCGCTAGCCATCGCGGGTTTGCGCTGGATGACTTGATGGTGCAGTTCTTCAGGCCCTAGCCGCGGGCTCTTTCGAAACGGACTCAACGGCGGGAAGCGACACGTTGAAGCATGCACCCCGCTCGATTCCGGGCGTAGCCCAAACCCGTCCGCCGTGCGTCTCGACAATGGAACGGCTTATCGCGAGCCCCATCCCCGTGCCCTGCGGCTTCGTGGTGAAGAAGGCCTCGAAGATCTCCTCAGCCTTGCCCTCTGGTAGTCCGCTTCCCTCGTCGGACACCTTGATTAATACCTCGCCACGGGCCCCGCACCTCGACTCGACGCTGAGCGTGCCCCCCGCGTCCTTCATCGCCTCGATGCCGTTCAGGATCAGATTCATGAGCAGCTGTTGCAGCTGCACCCGATCGCCACTCACACAGGGAAGGTCCGATGCCAAGTCGGTGCGCATCGAGACCGAGAACCGGGACGCCTCACTCCGGAGCAGCTCGACCGTTTCGCGGATGGGACCGTTGACGTCCACCAGTTCACGGTGCGGCGTGTCCTTCTTGTACAAGGATCGTACGCGGGTGATGATCTCGGACGCCCTGGTCGCATCTTTCACCAGCCGTGCGGCATTGGCGCGGGCCTCCATCAGGTTGGGAGGGCTGCGCGACAGCCACCGCAGGCATGCGTGGGCGTTCGTGATCGCCGCCGCGATGGGCTGCTTGATCTCATGGGCCAGCGATGCGGCCAGTTCCCCCATCATGGTGACGCGGTTGATGCGCGCCAGGTCTGCCTGTGCCTGGCGAAGCCGTTCACGTTCCTCGTCTGCCCGCTTACGCTCGGTGAGGTCGACCACGAACGCGACCGACTCGGTCGGAGTGCCCTCAATGGCTGCAGCGGCGACGAGCACCGGTACGCGGGTTCCGTCGCTGCGGTAGTATTCCTTCTCGAAGGCCTCGCACGCGCCGGTCGCCCTGATCTGCAACACGGCCCGCTCGGATGCCTGCCGCCACTCAGGGGGCGTCAGCACCGACCAATTCAGCCGCCCCGAGGCGACGTCCACCCGCGCGTGACGCACCATGGCGAGGAAGGCGTCGTTCGCCTCGAGGATGCGACCTTCGAGATCGCTTATCAGCACGCCGACGACCACGTTCGCGTCGACGAGGCGGCGAATCTTGGACTCGCGCTGTTGCAGCTCACGGTAGAGGCGTCCATTCTCAAGCGACATGGCGGCTTGGGCCGCGAGCACGTTCAGCACCGCCATCCGCTTCGGCGTGAAGACGCCGACCGCGAGGTTGTTCTCGAGATAGAGCAACGCGACGAACTTGCCCTGCTTCACCAGCGGCAGGCAGAGGATCGATCGGGCATGGTGCCGCTGGACGTAGTCGTCATCGACGTTCGCCAGGGCAGAGGCGTCATCGAGGATGATCGGCTCCTGGGTCCGGGCCGCATACCGGACGATGCGTTCGGGCAGATCCATGGTCCAGGGCCCACGGAGGCGGATCGCCACCGCCCCCCCGCTCGTCATCCCTTCCGCCTCGATGCGAAACTCCGTGCCCTGCTGCACGACGAGGAGCCCCCGCTCGGCGCCCGCATGCTCGATCGCGCTCCGGAGCAGCGCCTCGATCAGCCTTTCCAGCACGAGTTCGCCGGAGACGGCCTGCGAGACCCGCAGCACCGTCGCGAGATCGAGGTGGTCGACCGCGGCGCCGATCGTGCTTCGTGGGTCCCTAGACGGCTGGTCCTGCCGCAGGTCAGGATACGTGCCGTCGAGCTGTCGCACCTTCCCGGCGGCACCCCAGCGAGAGTACGCCTCCCTCGCCTCCCCCAGGTACGTTTGCGCGATCCTGTCAAACCCTTTCGCCGCATAGAACCGCGCCGCCACTTCCCAGGCGAGGGCCTCGAGGTGCACGAAGCCGTTGTCGCGAGCTGCGCGGATGGCTTGTTCGTACAGGCGCTGCGCATCGAGCTCGTGGCCCTCGATACGCGCAATCTCGGCTGCAACGAGAGCCGCACGGTTTTCGAAGTTCTCCGGGCAGTTCTCGGCCCACGCC
>Ga0335071_10005138_pt1 | contig 13633 bp, 25 predicted proteins | sample Lox_Sample_15_FD_206724 | JGI IMG/M metagenome (GOLD analysis project Ga0335071, IMG submission 206724) | Soil microbial communities from Loxahatchee National Wildlife Refuge, Florida, United States - Lox_Sample_1.5 | ecosystem: Environmental > Terrestrial > Soil > Wetlands | place: USA... | reverse complement strand
CAAGTCTACGTCAGGCCGGGCGGTGAACGCCAAACGGGCTAGGCCGCGTACGCCGGCACGCTGACGCCGAGGGCCTCCAGCCGGGCCCGGCCGCCGTCCAGCGCCGTGAGCACCCAGGGCCCGTCCGGGGTCAGGGTGAAGGTGTGCTCGAAGTGAGCCGAGGGCGAACCGTCCTGGGTGACGACCGTCCACCCGTCGGCGAGCTGGCGGGTGTGCCGCGAGCCCAGGTTGACCATCGGCTCGACGGCCAGCACCAGGCCCTCGACGAGCTCCGGCCCACGCCCGCCGCGCCCGTAGTTGAGCACGTTCGGGTCCTGGTGCATCTCGGTGCCGATGCCGTGGCCGACGTACTCCTCGACGATCCCATACGTCCCGCGGGAGCGCACGTAGCTCTCCACGGCGTGGCCGATGTCACTGAGGCGTCCACCGAGGCGGACCGAGGCGAAGGCGTGCCAGAGCGCTGCCTCGGTCACGGCCACCAGCTCGGCCAGCTCGGGCGCGACGGTCCCCACCGGGACGGTCACCGCCGCGTCGCCGTGCCAGCCATCGACGATCGCGCCGCAGTCGAGGGACACGATGTCGCCCGCGCGAAGGACCCGGTCGCCGGGTATCCCGTGGACGATCTCGTCGTTGACGCTGGCGCAGATGGTGGCCGGGAAGCCGTGGTAGCCGAGGAACGACGGGACGGCGCCCCGTCCGCGGATGTGCTCCTCGGCGACCGCATCGAGCTCGGCCGTGGTGACGCCCGGCCGAACCGCCTCGCGCAGCAGCTCCAGCGCCTCCGCGACCACGACGCCGGCACGGCGCATCTGCTCGACCTGGCCACGGGACTTCAGCTGGATCACCGGATGCCTCCGCCGTGCCATGCGAGTCTCACCTGCCGAGGGCGTCGAGCACGCGCTTGGTCACGTCTTCGATGGCTCCCATGCCGTCGACCTCGACGAGCAGGCCGTGCGCGGCGTACGCCTGCGCCAGCGGGGCGGTCTCCGCGGCGTAAACGTCGAGCCGACGCCGGATCACTTCCTCGGTGTCGTCGCTGCGCCCCTGCTCCTTGGCCCGCAGCAGCAGCCGATCGACCACCTCGTCGAGGTCGACCGTGAGCTCGACGACCCGGTCGAGGCCGGTGCCGGCCTCGGCCAGCATGGCGTCCAGCTCGGCCACCTGAGCCGTCGTCCGGGGATAGCCGTCCAGCAGAAAGCCCTCGGCGGCGTCGGGCTGGGACAGCCGGTCGCGGACCATCGCGTTGGTCACGCTGTCCGGGACGTAGTCACCGCGGTCCATGTACGCCTTCGCCTGCAGCCCCAGCTGCGTGCCGCCGGCGACGTTGCTCCGGAAGATGTCGCCGGTCGAGATGGCCGGGATCCCCAACCGGGCGGCGACCACGGCGGCCTGCGTCCCCTTGCCCGCCCCGGGCGGGCCGAGCAGCACCAGGCGCATCAGCGGAGGAACCCTTCGTAGTTGCGCTGTTGGAGCTGCGACTCGATCTGCTTCACGGTGTCCAGCCCGACGCCGACGATGATCAGGATGCTGGTACCGCCGAACGGGAACTGGGCCGAGGCGCCCACGAAGGCGAGCGCCGCGAGCGGGATGATCGCGATCGTGGCGAGGTAGAGGGAGCCCGGGAAGGTCAGCCGAGACAAGACGTAGTCGAGGTACTCCGCCGTGGGCCGGCCGGTCCGGATGCCGGGCACGAACCCGCCGTACTTCTTCATGTTGTCGGCGACCTCGTCGGGGTTGAACGTGATCGCGACGTAGAAGTAGGTGAAGAACACGATCAGCACGAAGAACGTGAGGATGTAGAGCGGGTGGTCGCCCTTGACGAAGGTCCGCTGGACGAAGGTCGCCCAGCTCGAGGTCTTGTTGCTCGACAGGTTGACGGCGAGGGTCGGGATGTAGAGCAGGGACGAGGCGAAGATGACGGGGATGACGCCGGCCTGGTTCACCTTGATCGGCAAGTAGGTCGACGAGCCGCCGTACATCCGCCGGCCGATCATGCGCTTGGCGTACTGCACCGGGATGCGTCGCTGCGCCTGTTCGACGAAGACGACGGCGGTCACGAGCACGAGGCCGAGCAGCAGCACCATCGCAAAGGTGAAGGCGTTCTTGGTCTGCTCGATCGACCAGAGCTGGGCGGGGAAGCGAGCGATGATCGAGGTGAAGATCAGCAGTGACATGCCGTTGCCGATGCCGCGATCGGTGATGAGCTCGCCGAGCCACATGATCACCGCGGTTCCGGCCGTCATCGTGATGACCATGACCGCCAGGACGTACCAGCTGTCGTTCGGCACCAGCGGCAGCGAGCAGTTCTGGAACAGCGCGCCCGTGGAGCGCGCGATCGCCACCAGCGCGGTCGACTGCAGGACGGCCAGGCCGACGGTGAGGTAGCGGGTGTACTGGGTCAGCTTGGCGGTCCCGGCCTGGCCCTCCTTCTTGAGGGTCTCGAAGCGCGGGATCACCACCGTCAGCAGCTGGACGATGATGCTCGCCGTGATGTACGGCATGATCCCCAGCGCGAACACCGACAGCTGCAGGAGCGCCCCACCGCTGAACAGGTTGACGATGTTGTACAGGCCGTTGTCAGCCACCTGGCCCAGGCAGGTCTGGACATTGCCGTAGTCGACGCCCGGGGTCGGGATGTGCGAGCCGAACCGGAAGATCGTGATGATGAACAGCGTGAACAGCAGCTTCCGCCGCAGGTCGGGCGTGCGGAACGCCTGGGCGAACGCGGTGAGCACGTAGGTCCTCCTGGGCTGGACCCGGGCCGTGGCGGTCCGGGTCCCGGGTGCGTTCCGAGCGGATCGAGACTAACAGCCGACGCGCCCCCGGCCCCGCTGCCGGGCGGGCGGGGGACGCGCCTCAGAGCTCGGTCGCGCTGCCTCCAGCCGCGACGATCTTGTCCTTGGCAGCGGCGGAGAACGCGTGGGCGGTGACGTCGAGGGCCACGGTCAGGTCCCCCTGTCCGAGCACCTTGACCAGCGAGTCCTTGCGGACCGCTCCCTTGGCGACGAGGTCGTCGACGCCGACGGCGCCACCCTCAGGGAACAGCGACTCGAGAGCGGCCACGTTGACGACCTGGTACTCGAGACGGAACGGGTTCTTGAAGCCCCGCAGCTTGGGCAGGCGCATGTGCAGGGGCATCTGGCCGCCCTCGAAGCGGTCGGGCACCTGGTAGCGGGCCTTCGTGCCCTTCGTGCCGCGCCCAGCGGTCTTGCCCTTCGAGCCCTGCCCGCGCCCGACGCGGGTCTTTGCGGTCTTCGCCCCGGGGGCGGGGCGAAGGTGGTGGACCTTGAGCGGCATGTCAGTCGACCTCCTCGACGGCGACGAGGTGGGTCACGGTGTGGACCATGCCCCGGATCTCCGGGCGGTCCTCCTTGACGACCACGTCGCCGATGCGCTTGAGCCCGAGGCTGCGCAGGGTCTCGCGCTGGTTGCGCTTGCCCCCGATCTCCGAACGGACCTGGGTGACCTTGAGGCGTCCCATGTCAGGAACCTCCCGAGGCACGGGCGCGCAGCAGCGCCGGCGGTGCGACCTGCTCCAGCGGCAGGCCGCGCCGGGCCGCCACCGTCTCCGGGCGCTCCAGGCCGTGCAGGGCGGCCACCGTCGCGTGCACGACGTTGATCGCGTTGTCGGACCCCAGCGACTTGCTCAGCACGTCGTGGATGCCCGCGCACTCCAGGACCGCGCGCACCGGGCCGCCGGCGATGACTCCCGTACCGGGGCTGGCCGGACGGAGCAGGACGACGCCCGCGGCCTTCTCACCCTGGACGGGGTGCGGGATCGTCCCCTGGATGCGCGGCACCTTGAAGAAGTGCTTCTTGGCCTCCTCGACGCCCTTGGCGATCGCCGCGGGGACCTCCTTGGCCTTGCCGTAGCCCACGCCGACCGTCCCGTCCCCGTCGCCGACGACGACGAGGGCCGTGAAGCTGAATCGGCGGCCGCCCTTGACCACCTTGGCGACCCGGTTGATGGCGACGACGCGCTCCAGGTACGCGGTCTTCTCACCGGCTCCGGCGCGACGGTCGTCGCGACGGTCTCGGCGCTCGCCACCCCCGCTGCCTCCTCGGCGCTGGGTCCCTGCCATCAGACGTCCTCTTCCCGGCTCGTGTGGATGCTGCTCGTGTGGATGGTTCTCGAGTTGCTGCTCGTGTGGCTGGTGCTCGTGTGGCTGGTGCTCGTGTAGCGGTGCGACATCAGAAGTCCAGCCCCGCCTCGCGGGCCGCGTCCGCGAGGGCGGCGATGCGCCCGTGGTAGCGGTTGCCGCCCCGGTCGAAGACGACCGACTCGACGCCGGCGGAGCGGGCGCGCTCGGCCACCAGCGTGCCCACCTTGCGCGCCTTCGCGGTCTTGTCGCCGCTCGCGGCGCGGAGGTCGGCCTCCATGGTCGACGCCGAGGCGAGCGTGGTGCCCGCGACGTCGTCGACGACCTGGACGAAGACGTGCCTGGAGGAGCGCGTGACCACCAGCCGCGGCCGGGCCGGCGTACCCGACACCTTCTTGCGCACCCGGATGTGGCGGCGCTTGCGGGCCAGCACATCGCGGCCGGTCCGCGTACCGCTGAGCTTCACACCGACGGTCATGGCTACTTCCCAGCCTTTCCGACCTTGCGCCGGATGACCTCGCCGGCGTACCTGACGCCCTTGCCCTTGTAGGGGTCGGGCTTGCGCAGCTTGCGGATGTTGGCCGCCACCTCGCCCACCTGCTGCTTGTCGATGCCGGACACGGTGAAGCGGGTCGGCGTCTCGACAGCGAAGCTGATGCCCTCGGGGGCCGGTACCACTACCGGGTGGCTGAAGCCGAGCGCGAACTCCAGGTCGGACCCCTTGGCGGTGACCCGGTAACCGACGCCGACGATCTCGAGGGTCTTGGAGTACCCCTGGGTCACCCCCTGGACCATGTTGGCCACGAGGGTCCGCGAGAGACCGTGCAGCGCCCGGCTCTGCCGCTCGTCATCCGGGCGCGTGACGGTCAGCACGTCGTCCTCTCGGGCCACCTGGATGGGCGTGGCGACGGTGTGGGTGAGGGTGCCCTTGGGTCCCTTCACGGTGACGTCCTGGCCGTCGATGGAGACCTCGACGCCCGAGGGGATGGTGATGGGAAGTCGTCCGATGCGTGACATGTGCCGCCCCTCACCACACGTAGGCGAGGACTTCCCCGCCCACGCCTCTCTTGGCCGCCTGCCGGTCGGTGAGCAGCCCCGTGGAGGTGGAGATGATCGCCACCCCGAGACCGCCCAGCACGCGCGGCAGAGCCGTTGACTTCGCGTACACCCGCAGGCCCGGCTTGCTGATCCGGCGCACGCCGGCGATCGAACGCTCGCGGTTGGGCCCGTACTTCAGCCCGACGACGAGCGTGGAGCCGATGCCCTCGCCGTCCTCGACCTTCCAGCTGGCGATGTAGCCCTCCTGCTGGAGGATCTCCGCGATGTGCGTCTTGATCTTGCTCGAGGGCATGCTGACCGCGTCGTGATAGGCCGCGTTTGCGTTGCGGATGCGGGTCAGCATGTCCGCGATGGGGTCGGTCATGGTCATGTCGGCCGGTGGCCTCTCTCGTCGTGGTATCCGGGTGGGACCTGCGACGTCGGTGGGTGGCGGATCGGGTCTACCAGCTGCTCTTGGTGATACCGGGGAGCTCGCCGCGGTGCGCCATCTGCCGCAGGCAGATCCGGCACAGCCCGAACTTCTTGTACACCGAGTGGGGACGCCCGCACCGCTGGCAGCGTGTGTAGGCCCGCACCTTGAACTTCGGGGTCGCGTTGGCCTTGTTGATCAGGGCCTTCTTCGCCATGATCAGTTCTCCTTAAAGGGGAAGCCGAGGGCACGCAGAAGCGCCCGCCCCTCGTCGTCGGTCTTCGCGGTGGTCACCACGGTGATGTCCATCCCCCGGACCTTGTCGATGCGGTCGATGTCGATCTCGTGGAACATCGACTGCTCGACGAGGCCGAAGGTGTAGTTGCCGCGCCCGTCGAACTGCCGCGGCGAGAGGCCGCGGAAGTCACGGATGCGGGGCAGCGCGATCGACAGCAACCGGTCGAGGAACTCCCACATCCGGTCGCCGCGCAAGGTGACGTGCGCGCCGATCGGCTGCCCCTCCCGCAGCTTGAACTGCGCGATCGACTTGCGGGCCTTGGTCACGGTGGGCTTCTGGCCGGTGATCGCGGCCAGGTCGCGGACAGCGCCCTCGATCAGCTTGGAGTCGCGAGCGGCGTCGCCCACGCCCATGTTGACCACGATCTTGGTGAGACCGGGCACCTGCATGATGTTGGGGTAGCCGAACTCCTCGCGCAGGCCAGGCGCGATCTCCTCACGGTAACGCTGCTTGAGCCGCGGCAGGGCGCGCGCCGGTGCGGTGGTCGTCGTCATCAGATGTCCTCACCGGTCCGACGCGAGACCCGCAGCCGGTTGCCGTGCTCGTCGACGCGCACGCCGGTCCGGGTCCCGACGCGCTGGCCGTTGACCTCGACGACCAGCTGCACGTTGGAGGCGTCGATGGGGGCCTCCTGCGTGATGATCCCGCCGGTCTTGGTCCCACGGGCGGTCTGCCCGACCTTGGTGTGCTTCTTGATCCGGTTGATCCCCTCGACGATGACCCGGTTTGTCTCCGGGTAAGCGGCGATGACCTTGCCCGTCAGCCCCTTGTCCTTGCCGGAGATGACGAGGACGGTGTCGCCCTTCCTGATCCGCATCTTGGCCATGGCTCAGAGCACCTCCGGGGCGAGGGAGATGATCCGCATGAACCGCTTGTCGCGCAGCTCGCGGCCCACCGGGCCGAAGATGCGCGTGCCGCGCGGCTCGCCGTCCTGGCGCAGGATCACCGCGGCGTTCTCGTCGAACTTGATGTACGAGCCATCGGGGCGGCGGCGCTCCTTCACGGTGCGCACGACGACCGCCTTGACGACCTCGCCCTTCTTGACGTTGCCACCGGGGATGGCGTCCTTGACGGTGGCCACGATGACATCGCCGATGCCGGCGTAGCGGCGACCGGAGCCGCCGAGCACGCGGATGCACAGCAACTCCTTGGCACCCGTGTTGTCGGCGACCCGAAGTCGCGACTCCTGCTGGATCACGTCTGTCTCCTGGTCCTACTTGGCCTTCTCGAGGATCTCGACGACCCGCCAGCGCTTGGTCGCCGAGAGGGGCCGGGTCTCCATGAGGAGGACGCGGTCGCCCACGCCGGCCGTGTTCGCCTCGTCGTGCGCCTTGAGCTTGTTCGTGCGGCGGATGACCTTGCCGTACAGGGGGTGCTTGACCCGGTCCTCGACGGCGACGACGACGGTCTTGTCCATCTTGTCGCTGACCACGAGGCCCTCGCGGGTCTTGCGGAACCCGCGCGCGGCGGTGCTGCTGGTGCTCACAGTGTCCTTCTCGTCAGTCGGGCCGTCGGCGCTCATTCAGCGCCGCCCTCGAACGAAATGATGCCGAGCTCGCGCTCGCGCATGATCGTGTAGATCCGTGCGATCTCCCGTCGGACCGCACGGAGCCGGCCGTGGTTCTCCAGCTGGCCGGTGGCTGACTGGAACTTGAGGTTGAACAGCTCCTGCTTGGCCTCCAGCAGCTTGGTGACCAGTTCGTCTGGCTCGAGCTCGCGCAGCTCGGCCACTCCCGGGCCGGCCATCACACCTCACCTGCCTCGCGCTTGAGGATGCGGCACTTCATGGGCAGCTTGTGCGCAGCCCGCAGCAGCGCCTCACGCGCCACCTTCTCGTTCGGGTAGCTGAGCTCGAACATCACTCGGCCGGGCTTCACGTTCGCGACCCACCACTCCGGCGAGCCCTTCCCCGAGCCCATCCGCGTCTCGGCCGGCTTCTTCGTGATCGGGCGGTCCGGGTAGATCGTGATCCAGACCTTGCCGCCACGGCGGATGTGGCGGGTGATGGCGATACGAGCGGCCTCGATCTGCCGGTTGGTGACATAGGCCGGCTCGAGGGCCTGGATCGCGTACTCGCCGAATGCGATCGCGTTGCCGCCCTTGCTCGCGCCCGAGCGCCCAGGGTGGTGCTGCTTGCGATGCTTGAGACGTCGAGGAACCAACATGGCTCAGGCCCCTTCCTCGGCAGTGGGCGGCTCAGCGGTGACCGGGACGGCCGACTCAGCGATCTCCGCCTCTGCCTCCGCGAGCTCGACCGGGTCGATCACCAGCTCGGCTGTCTCGACGGGAGCCTCGCCGCGGCTGCGGACGGGGCGGCGCGGAGCGCGTACGGCGGCAGCCGCGGCGGCAGCCTCCCGCTCGGCGCGGCCGCCGACGACGTCACCGCGGTAGATCCAGACCTTCACACCGATGCGGCCGAAGGTGGTCCGCGCCTCGTAGAAGCCGAAGTCGATGTTGGCGCGCAGCGTGTGCAGCGGCACCCGGCCCTCGCGGTAGAACTCCGAGCGGCTCATCTCTGCGCCGCCGAGGCGGCCGGAGCACTGCACCCGGATGCCCTTCGCGCCGGCCTTGAGGGCCGACTGCATGGCCTTGCGCATGGCGCGGCGGAAGGACACGCGGCTCGACAGCTGCTCGGCGACGCCCTGCGCTACGAGCTGGGCGTCGATCTCGGGGTTCTTGACCTCGAGGATGTTCAGCTGGACCTGCTTGCCGGTGAGCTTCTCGAGGTCGCCGCGGATGCGGTCGGCCTCGGCCCCTCGACGCCCGATCACGATTCCCGGCCGGGCGGTGTGGATGTCCACCCGGACCCGGTCGCGGGTGCGCTCGATGTCGACCCGGGCGATGCCCGCACGCTCCATGCCCTTGCTCATCATCCGCCGGATCGCGACGTCTTCCTTGACGTAGTCGCGGTAGCGCTGACCAGAGCGCGTGCTGTCGGCGAACCACCGGCTGCTGTGCTCGGTCGTGATACCGAGGCGGAACCCGTGCGGGTTGACCTTCTGTCCCACGACGGGATCACCCCTTCTTCCGGGCCGGCGTGGCGGCCGCGACCTGCGGCGTCACGACGACGGTGATGTGGCTGGTGCGCTTGCGGATTCGATAGGCGCGACCCTGGGCCCGCGGACGGAACCGCTTGAGCGTCGGACCCTCGTCGACGAAGGCCTCGCTGACGACCAGCGAGCGCGGGTCGAGGTCGTGGTTGTGCTCGGCGTTGGCGATGGCGCTGTCGAGGACCTTGCCGACGGTCTCGCTCGCACTCTGCGGTGCGAAGCGAAGCACGGCCTGGGCCTCCGCCGCGGGCAGCCCTCGGATGAGGTCGACCACGCGGCGCGCCTTCTGGGGGGAGACGCGCACGTAGCGCGCACTCGCCCTGGCGGAGCCTTCGGCTGCCATCAGCGACGCCTGCCCTTCCTGTCGTCCTTCTCGTGGCCACGGAAGGTCCGCGTCGGCGCGAACTCGCCGAGCTTGTGGCCCACCATCGACTCGGAGACGAACACCGGCACGTGCTTGCGCCCGTCGTGCACGGCGATCGTGTGGCCGAGCATCGCCGGGACGATCATGGAACGTCGGGACCAGGTCTTGATGACGTTCTTGGTGCCCCGCTCGTTCTGCAGATCCACCTTCTTGAGCAGGTGGTCGTCGACGAAGGGGCCCTTCTTCAGGCTGCGCGGCATGCGGCGTGCTCCTAGCGCTTCTTGTTCGACTTGCGGCGGGACACGATGTACTTGTCGCTCGCCTTGTTCGGCTTGCGGGTACGTCCTTCGGTCTTGCCCCACGGGCTGACGGGGTGCCGGCCGCCCGAGGTCTTGCCCTCCCCGCCACCGTGCGGGTGGTCGATCGGGTTCATCGCGACGCCGCGGACCGTCGGCCGCTTGCCCTTCCAGCGCATGCGGCCGGCCTTGCCCCAGTTGATGTTCGACTGCTCGGCGTTGCCGACCTCGCCGACCGTGGCGCGGCAGCGCAGGTCGACCCGGCGCATCTCACCCGAGGGCATGCGCAGCTGGGCGAACGGCCCGTCCTTGGCGACCAGCTGCACGCTGGCCCCCGCCGAACGGGCGATCTTCGCCCCGCCCCCGGGCCGCAGCTCGATCGCGTGCACGATCGTGCCGACGGGGATGTTGCGCAGCGGGAGGTTGTTGCCGGGCTTGATGTCGGCGGACGGCCCGTTCTCGACGGTGTCGCCCTGCTGCAGCCTGCTCGGCGCCAGGATGTAGCGCTTCTCGCCGTCGACGTAGTGCAGCAGCGCGATCCGGGCGGTGCGGTTCGGGTCGTATTCGATGTGCGCGACCTTGGCCGGGACGCCGTCCTTGTCGGCGCGCCTGAAGTCGATGACCCGGTACGCCCGCTTGTGCCCGCCGCCCTGGTGGCGCACCGTCACCCGGCCATGGCCGTTGCGGCCGCCCTTGCCGGGGAGGGGACGCACGAGCGACTTCTCCGGCTCGTCGCGCGTGACCTCGACGAAGTCGGCAACGCTCGCGCCGCGGCGACCAGGCGTCGTCGGCTTGTACTTGCGGATGCCCATGGCCTGCTCTTTCGTCCTTCGTCTCGGAAAGTCCCGGACCCGGTCAGGAGACCGGTCCTCCGAAGATCTCGATGCGCTGTCCGTCGGCGACCGTGACGATCGCGCGCTTGGTGTCCTTGCGACGGCCCCACCCCGTGCGGGTCCGCTTGCGCTTGCCCGGGCGGTTCAGGGTGTTCACACCGGTCACGGTGACGTCGAAGACCTGCTCCACCGCGATCTTGATCTGCGTCTTGTTCGCGTCCGGTGCGACCTCGAAGGTGTACTTGTTCTCGTCGAGCAAGCCATAGCTCTTCTCCGAGATCACGGGCGCGATCAGGACGTCCCGGGGGTCGGTGATCCTCATGCCTGGTTCTCCTCCTCCGCCGAGGCCTCGGCCTCAGCGGTCCCGGCCCCAGCGGTGTCCGGCTCCGCGAGCTCAGACTCCGCGAGCTCAGGCTCCGCGACCTCCGGCTCGGCGTGCTCAGCGTCCGCGGGCTCGGCCGCCTCGGCCACAACCTCCGCGACCACAACGTCCGCGACCACAGCCTCGGCCGGTTCGGCCGGCTTCGCCGCCGCGGCCTTGGCTGTCCGCGGGGCCCGCTTGGCGGGCTCGGCCTTGGCCGGCTCCGCCGCGACGACCTCGGGGGCGCCGGCGTCACTGCGGGCGGTGAGGAAGGCGTTCAGCGCGGCGTGGGTGAAGACCACGTCGTCGCTGACCAGGACGTCGTAGGTGTTGAGCTGGTCGTGGGAGATCAGGTGCACGTTGCCCAGGTTGCGCACGCTCTTCCAGGTGACCTCGTCGGAGCGCTCCACGACTACGAGCAGGTGGGCCCGGTCGGAGAGCTGCGCCAGCGCCTGGGCCGCGGCCTTGGTCGACGGCGTCGCACCGTCCACCAGGCCGGTCACGACGTGGACCCGCCCGGCCCTCGCCCGGTCGGAGAGGGCGGCACGCAGCGCGGCCGCCTTCATCTTCTTCGGGGTCCGCTGGGAGTACTCGCGCGGGGTGGGCCCGTGGACCACGCCACCGCCGGCGAACTGGGGAGCTCGCGTCGAGCCCTGGCGGGCGCGGCCGGTGCCCTTCTGCCGGTACGGCTTCTTGCCACCGCCGCGCACCTCGCCGCGCGTGCGGGTCGATGCGGTGCCCTGCCGGGCGGCCGCGAGCTGGCTCACGACCACCTGGTGGATGAGCGGGACGTTCACCTGCACGTCGAACACGTCGCCGGGCAGCTCCAGGGTCCCGGACGCCTCGCCCGCGGGCGTACGCAGGTCGACGGTCGTCATGTCAGGCCCCCTTCGTCGCGGTCTTCACGAGCACCAGCGACCCCTTCGAGCCGGGGATCGGACCCTTGACGAGCAGCAGGCCGCGCTCCGCGTCGACCGCCTGGACGGTGAGGTTCTGGGTGGTCTGGCGGGCCTGGCCCATCCGGCCGGCCATGCGCAGGCCTTTGAACACCCGGCCCGGCGTGGCGCACCCGCCGATGGAGCCGGGCGAGCGGTGCTTGCGCTGGGTGCCGTGGGAGGCACCCAGGCCGCCGAAGCCGTGACGCTTCATGACACCCGCGAAGCCCTTGCCCTTGGTGGTGCCCACGACGTCGACGCGCTGGCCGGGCTCGAAGGTCTCCACGGTCAGCTCCTGGCCGACCGAGTACGTCGAGGCGTCCGCGGTCCGCAGCTCCACGAGGTGGCGCCGGGGGGTGACGCCGGCCTTGGCGAAGTGTCCCGCCAGCGGCTTGGTCACCCGCCGCGGGTCGACCTGGCCGAAGGCGATCTGGATCGCCGAGTAGCCGTCGACGTCCGCGGTCCGGACCTGGGTCACGACGCACGGACCGGCCTTGACGACGGTCACCGGGACCAGCCGGTTGCCCTCGTCCCAGACCTGGGTCATGCCGAGCTTCTCACCGAGCAGACCCTGGATCGAGGCCCGCTGGGCAGTGCCCGGCAGCGTGGTGGGGGTGGTCATCTCGTCCCTCAGAGCTTGATCTCGATGTCGACGCCCGCCGGCAGGTCGAGGCGCATGAGCGAGTCGACCGTCTTCGGCGTCGGGTCGAGGATGTCGATGAGACGCTTGTGGGTGCGCATCTCGAAGTGCTCGCGACTGTCCTTGTACTTGTGCGGTGAGCGGATGACGCAGTAGACGTTCTTCTCCGTCGGCAACGGCACCGGACCGGCGACCTGGGCCCCCGTGCGGGTCACCGTCTCGACGATCTTGCGCGCCGAGCTGTCGATGACCTCGTGGTCGTAGGCCTTGAGCCGGATGCGGATCTTCTGTCCCGCCATGATGGGCTTCGCCTGTCCTTCGCCTCGTGGACGTCTGCTGCGGTCCGTCGTGCTGCTGCGTCGTGCTGCTGAGTGGTGTTGCTGCTGGGTGGTGCGTGGTGGTGTCGCGTGGTCGTACGTCGGTCCGTCGGGGGCCGCGCCGACCCCCGAGGTCGGGCGTGTCGCGGTCGGACCCCGCAGTGCTGCCGCGGGGCGCTGTCGTAGGGGTGGACGTCCGGTGCGGGCGGGGACCTGCCCCGGGGCATCGAGTGATCGACGACCCGCTCCGGGCGCCTGGCAGGGGCCGGCCCCGTCCAAGGACGGGCCCGGCCCCCGGCCGAGCAAGGGTTCAGTATGCCGTACCGGCCGGCCGGGGACGAAATCCCGGCGCTGCGGGGGCTACTTGACGATCTTGGTCACCCGGCCCGCGCCGACGGTCCGGCCGCCCTCGCGGATCGCGAAGCGCAGGCCCTCCTCCATGGCGATGGGCTGGATGAGCTCGACCGACATCTCCGTGTTGTCGCCCGGCATGACCATCTCGGTGCCCTCGGGGAGGGTCACCACCCCGGTCACGTCGGTCGTCCGGAAGTAGAACTGCGGGCGGTAGTTGTTGAAGAAGGGCGTGTGCCGCCCGCCCTCGTCCTTGGACAGGATGTAGACCTGGGCCTCGAACCCGGTGTGCGGGGTGATCGACCCGGGCTTGACGACGACCTGGCCGCGCTCGACGTCCTCGCGCTTGGTTCCCCGCAGGAGCAGACCCACGTTCTCGCCGGCCTGGCCCTCGTCGAGCAGCTTGCGGAACATCTCGACGCCGGTGACCGTGGTGCTCTGCTTCTCCGGGCGGATGCCGACGATCTCGACGGTCTCGTTGACCTTGATCACGCCGCGCTCGATGCGGCCGGTCACGACGGTGCCGCGGCCGGTGATCGTGAAGACGTCCTCGATCGGCATGAGGAACGGCTTGTCGATCTCCCGCTCGGGCTGGGGGATGGCGGTGTCGACGGCGTCCA
>Ga0335071_10005135_pt1 | contig 13636 bp, 12 predicted proteins | sample Lox_Sample_15_FD_206724 | JGI IMG/M metagenome (GOLD analysis project Ga0335071, IMG submission 206724) | Soil microbial communities from Loxahatchee National Wildlife Refuge, Florida, United States - Lox_Sample_1.5 | ecosystem: Environmental > Terrestrial > Soil > Wetlands | place: USA... | reverse complement strand
GTGGCTTCGCATGTCGGGTAATGGTCTGTCCAGTGGCCGAAACGGCAAGAAGTGCTGCGCTGCAAAGTATGACACCAGTTGTCCACATGAATCACCTCATCCGGTAGTCGATCGCCCTCATGCTGACGAATAGCCAAATCATGTCGCTGAGTACCTGCCACGATCCATCACCTCATCGTCGGTTCCCATCGCGCTGGTCCTCGTCGCGCGGCCTGGTCGGATCCGTCGCACGTGCGACCTAGGCGTTAGTGGTTTTCCGCCTTCAATAACTATTCCCCATCTAAAGACACAACTAACGAATCCGACCCGGCGGCAATGAACCAATGACCGGGATAGTAGTCTACGTGAGTGTGTGGAGTGATGTTACTACTTCGATCCGGATGCGTTGCAAGGAACTCGATATTGTGACCAGGTATTCCGAGTTTCTCCGGGTCGCAAGCGATTTCCAATGTGTCCTCAATTCTCCGAATCGTCACTATCTGGTTCGGCTTACATTCGATCACGAGCATTCTTAGGATGCCGTGGTACGGCCTGGGGTCGGCATCTCCCAGAGGGTTAGATCATGGCCGCTCTTATTCGAAAAGCGACACACCAATGAATGTGGCTGCATTGATTGCATGTCGCACCTTTGACGTAACTTCGATATCAGCTGGCTCTCACGTTTCCTTTCGATCCTCTCAATTTGAAAAGAGCGCCTGCATTTCACCCCCAAAAGGGAATTGTGGATTCTTCTTTTTCCTCATCCGAGATGTACCAGCAGAGTTGCAGATTCACTTCGGAGACCCGAAGTCGCATTCTATTGCACGGTTACAGGAGATATCCATCAACGATGCATAATCTCGGCCAAACTGTCGATCGCTCTGGTCTCCCTCTCAATCATCTCTCTTGGATTGAATCGAATGACCTCCCAGGATAGTGGATGAAACTTGCCGAGGTCATAGAGGTAAAGACATAGCAGTCCGAACCTCCTCTGAGGTCCAGCTTTGAAGGGCCAGTCGGAAAAATCAAATGAATATCTTCCATTGTATTGCTCCTCAACGACCCAGATTGCGGACCAATGAAATCGATCAATGGAGGGGCTTGGATGCGCACTGTCAAGCCCACAATTCTCAGCCAAGGTGCGAATAGTGTCCCAGATCGAATCGTTGATTCGGAATATCTTGATCGAATCTACGACAGGCATCATACCTAAGTGAAATGGTAAGGAAGTCTTTGAAACAACCTCGACATACCCATCGTTTTTTGTCACTCGGACGATTCTGGGCCTTCCTGATGCTTGATGTACCGTAAGCCTTATCGTGGTACCGGAAAGTGGACGAACTGACAAGACTGGTTCTCGAAGATAGTACAGTTGTCTAGAGAGATAGTCGTCTTCGTCTCGTGCAAATTGTCTCCAACGTGGACCCGTGGAATCCTCAGCGCTTATCAAATCAGGGTAGAATCGTACCGAATCATCTGAAGGACTCCCCCATCCATCCACTCGCTCGACGTATCTCTCTAAAGGAAATGGAGCCAACCCATTGTGTGATTCGTGGTGAGGGTTACTGCAACAAGCAAACAGTAGAGCTGATGAGAGCACGAAGTGTCTTGATGTCATAACTTTCCAGTTGTGGTTTTCCACAGATCCAGCATATCAACAATCGTACGGCGGTCTCAAGAGATGCAAATGAAGATAGTCTCATAAGATGCCAATCCGACTCTGATGACAGCTTCGCCGACGTCATAAGCTGTCCCAGATGCGGTCTCGGCCCGCTCGGGATCACGAATGCACAGGGCTCCCACTCCCGACCGTCACCGCGCGGCCTGGTCGGGATCTAGTATCCGATGCCGCTCAGCCCGCTGCTTCGACTTCACCGCACGGGCCTGGTCGGGATCGGCGATCGTTCCGTCCGGAAAGCCTACCTTGGGATACTAAGGGCCATTTGCGCGGGTGGCCATTCAGCTATGTTAATTGACAACAAAGACAACCGTATCGACCTTTGTCAGTTCTGCGACTTTGTACGCATCAAGAAGGATATCAAGTAATGGCCAGTCGTATGCTGGAAAGGGAGTCCCGGAGATAGTTTTGGTCTTCCCATTGAGAGTTATCCGGAGTTTGTACACCGGTGCATCTATCGTACGTCCAAGATCCTCCGGAATCTCACCGATTCTACCGCATCTCAGAATCTCGTTCAGTTGGCCAAGCCATGTTTGTGGGAGTGTCCCCGCGTAGCAGCCATGGAACGGTTCTGTATCTGTTCTCCCGCGAAATCGCACAGCCCCGGTTGAACTGATGGCGATCTGCAGGCTTGGGCAGTTTCCAAAGCACTCGGAAGCTGAGAAGTAAAGACTGTCAAACGTTAATTTCGGGTCGTACGTAAGAGCGCTGTCAATGAACCGGCGCTCATAGTCCATGCCCGGTATCTTGTCGTCACCAAATTCGAGAACAAGCATGAGGGAGTCCCTCGTCAGGGATTTGATCCGGAACGAAAGCGCGAGTCCCTCCCAAGGCATGCCCTGACTCTTCCAAAATCTTACCGGCACCTTCATTGTGTCGGCCTCTAGGGAGTACGGGATATGCAGATACTCGTACTTCTTAAAGTAGTCGATCGTATCCTTTCGAATCCTGATGTAATCATTATTTCTGCCGACCCAGGTCTTCTGGAGCGTTGGCTGGGCCATTGCCGATTGAACCATGATAAGGATCAGAATGATATACTTCATCGGCATTTCCTTCTTCTGCGCTGCGAATGTGAATTCCTGCGTTGCGTCGATCATTATACTACCTTGAGCACAGAGATGTTCCAAGCCGCGGCAGGAGTAGTCCGCCAAATACTAAGCCCCTCAATCCATTGGGACCAAGGGCCTGTGTGGAAGAACTCACCCGAAAGATACTTTCCCAATCAGGGACATGCAATCGCGCGCCGGGGTGCGGCGTTACGATTGCCTGAGTGCGCTCGAAGAATATCTGTCAATCCGGGGAAGTGCTTTCACTGCACCTGAGGCGACGTTGATTCTCGCAAGTGGGCGGGGTATCTTCGAATACCTTCTTTCAGGCCGCTTCTCGTGTGGGAAGGCGCTGTGTTGTCGTTGGACAGAACTAACCAAACACAGATCGACCGAAATTGCTCCACAGCACCTGAAGAGAATCACTGACGAAATAAGATAGGTATGGCACGACTTGCCTGTCCTTGAGCTTGCTCCGTTCGGCAACGTTATCGAAGATTTCACAATCACAGAATGCACCCTTTGCCCTCAAGACATGAAAGTTAGTTGCACCCCAGCCTGAGAACCCGGATATTGTTCCTGAGCTACGCACGTCGAGCATTGAGGTCCGTTGTGACTCCATATCATCGTTTCAAATCAGCTCTATCTCTCGTGACCTTCTGCACCCTGCAGCTCACGGCCTTTGCCGTCCATGGCATCGGGCACGCGCAAGTCGTTCCAGGGGGGACACTCGAACGGCTCTGGACGGGGTTCCAGTTCGTCGAAGGGCCTGTGTGGAAGGAGGGAGTCGGACTCCTCTTCAGCGACATCTATCCCTCAATCATCTACCGATGGTCCAAGGGCGATTCGACGATGTCGATCTACTTGAAGCCCTCGGACAGTTCCAATGGATTGACGTTCGATCATCAGGGAAACCTCATCCTCACCCAGATGCAGAAACGGCGTATCGCACGCCAGGAACCTGACGGGACCATCACTCCCCTTGTGTCGACCTACAACGGCAAGCGGTTCAACAGTCCAAACGATATCGTCGTGTCTTCGAGCGGCGCGATCTTCTTCACGGATCCAGATTTTAATGTTCCCGCGGGCCAGACACGAGAGCTGAGCTTCAAGGGGATCTTCAGGCTGAGTCCGCTAAACAACCTACAAGTCATCGATAGCACGTTCGACAAACCGAACGGTATCTGTTTTTCTCCCGACGAAAGTCGGCTCTACGTGAACGAGTCCGCACAGCACAAGATCTATGTCTGGGACGTGGTGAATGATTCAACGTTCACGAACAAACGATTGTTCTACACCATCCCGCAAACGGGATATGCCGACGGCATGAAGGTTGATTCGAGCGGCAACGTCTATTGCGCGGGGCCTGGCGGCATCTGGGTGGTATCTCCATCAGGAACGTACCTGACATTGATCATCACACCGCAAACCCCGTCAAATTGCGCGTGGGGGGACGCGGACAGGAGGACGCTCTACATCACGGCGCAGACCAGCGTGTACCGCATCCGACCGGGGATCGCCACCGGGGTGAACGAGGCAACGAGAAGCGGCCCAAATCATTTCGAACTGCAGGGAAACTACCCCAATCCGTTCAATCCGAGTACGACCATCAAGTACGAGTTGCCCCAATCCTCGACCGTGAGGTTGGGTGTGTACGACATCCTCGGCCGTGAAGTGTCGGTCTTGGTGGACCAGAGGAAGAACGCGGGGTCGTACGAAGTGAAATTCGACGGTTCGAATCTCGCGAGTGGCGCTTATTTCTATCGGTTTCAGGCGGGGAGCTTTGTTCAGACGAAGAGACTCTTGCTTTTAAAGTAACTCTTGTCCACCTTTGAAAGAGAGCCCCGGCATCACCTGTCGGGGCTTTTTCGTCCAGCATCACCTTCCAGCTCCGCCATCTCGTTCATCTCCTTCAATTCGGCCATCCCATTATCACCTCACACAGATGTTCGGCGCTGGGACGCGGCGCACACCCAAAGACCTCGTCCAGGCAATCAACCACCCGCCTAATGAAGCTGAGCTCAGACTCCAGGGTCTCAGATCGCGACTGTTCTGGTGGGGCATTCGACAAAGACGAAGCGGAAGAGCTTCTCAGGGGAGGAGAAACAAAGGATACTCGGGGTGCTGAAGGCGATGGTGGGTTGACTGAGCCCGAGTCATGGAACTAATCTGACGACGAAGGCCGCGCTGTCAGCCCAGGCGTGTCGGATCGGCAAAGACCGGGAGGCTGCCTCTCCTCTCCCGCCCTAACGATATCTTCCTCCCCACAGCTCGCCCAGAAATTCCGCAAACGGAAGAATCAACATGTTGCCCACTGTACGACGACGCGGCTCCAGAGCAACACAGAGATAGCGCTTCAATTTCCCCTCCTCCGCCAGCGCACGCAGGGAACGAAGGTCGGAATCACCAACGTTGCGTTTCGCCTTCACCTCTACAGCAGTGTGATCGCCGATAATAAAGTCCACTTCATACCCTGAGGCGGATCGCCAGAAGGAAAGAGGATCTCCCTGCTCGTAGTCCCGGTAACAGATAAGCTCATGCATGAGCAGCGTTTCGAATGCCTCGCCGAATTCCTTGGTGCCATTCCGAAACTCACGTCCCTGGAGCGACGCTACTACTCCAACATCAAAGAAGTAATATTTCGACGATACGAGCGGTCTTCTCTTCTTCGAAATGGTCCATGCCGGGAGCTCATGCAGAAGCAGAGTATCCTTAAGTATCTCAAAGTATTCGTAGACAGTTGTACGGGGGACCTGAGCGTCGTTGGCTATGTTGGTGAAGTTGACAACAGTCCCATTCGCCTGGGCCGCGACATGCAAGAATCTGCTGAACGCTGGCACATTGCGGGTGGCCCCCTCCGCCACGATCTCCTCTCGAAGGTACGACCCGGAGTATGCCTTCAGGTCTGCCAGCGGATCGTCAGAAAAGTAGATCGGCGGCAGAAGCCCATGCCGCGCGGCTCGCGACAAATCGTAGGTCTCCCCCAGTTCCTTCCAGCAAAAAGGGTGAAGGTAGATGGTTCTCGCCCGTCCTCCCAGGAGATTTACACCCCCGCGGCGGAGTTTCCGCGGACTCGATCCGGTGAGGAGGAACCGAATTCCCCTGCTCTCGATGAGACGGTGCACCTCATGCAGAAGAACGGGCAGCCGCTGAATTTCGTCTACGACGACAAACTGTGTCCGGCCCTGGAGTTCTTCTCCGATGCGGCCCGGGTTCTGGCTCAATGCCACGAACACCGAGGAATCCAGGAGATCATAGAGGCGGGTATCACCCATCTCCCGGTGAATCAGGTATGTTTTGCCAGTCTGGCGAGGTCCAAAGAGAAAGTGCGATTTCTTCTCCAAGAGAACGTGGAGCTTGACGGTGCGTCGAATCGATGGGTTCATGGTGCGTGCCGTGTATGTCGTCATACAACATGATAAATGACGACATCCTTGTCAAGTACGAGGAGCGGAAGAATATCTACAATTTCGTGGAGGTGATAACGGAAGTGTAGCGGTGGTGTTGATTCTCGAGGGTGTGCGGGGTATCTTCGAATACCTTCTTTCAGGCCGCTTCTCCTGTGGGAAGGCGCGGTTTTGCTATCGAAGTATGCTGTAGAGCAATCCAACCTTCCCAAACGAGGCGCTTTCGTAATCCTGAGAGTGAGGAGGGTCAGCTGAAAGCAACCAAGAAAGCCACAACCAGGCCACTCGGCGTCGAACAGCAGCTCAAGGGTCTCATTGCCAGGCTCGACCCGAAGCGCCAGGCGCTGATTCGCTCTGTTCGGAGAGCCTTGCGCAAACGCTTGCCGTCAGAAAACGAACTGGTCTACGACTACTCTAAATATCTCGTGATCGGCTATTCGCCGACAGAACGGGGATCAGACGCGGTTATTGCGATTTCCTCAGGCGCGGACGGACTGCGTCTATACTTCAATCAAGGTCCTACGCTGCCAGATCCGAAGAAGATCCTCCTCGGGTCAGGCAAGCAAACGAGGTTCATTTGGATTGAGTCTCCCAGGACGCTGAAGCTTCCGGAGGTCGAATCCCTCCTGGAATCTGCAATTGCTCGGGCGAAGGCATCTTCTGGCCCGAATGAGCGCGGTACGCTTATCATCAAATCCAATTCAGCGAAACGACGACCAGGGCGAAAATCAACACGGTAACCTGGATTCTTGGCGTACAACGTCAGGAGAACTGAATTGTCAATTGTCGGTCGAGCCCGGGGCTATCCCGGGCTCCTTTGTTCTCTGGAGTGCTCCAGAAAACCCCGCCACTCTCACGAGAACGAGTCTTTTCGACTCCACTTGCTCGCCCGCTATCAGCGCTCCGCTCGCCCTTTTTCGTAATGAATATTCCACCGCTGGTCCCAGCAGCGAGAGAGGTGCCGCTAACCGTGAGTGAATGAACATTGGTGTTTGTCAAGCCAGCGTTCCTGGCCACGCCATTCCCCACCCCCATTCCGGCGTGATTTTGACGATTTCCGGGTTGAAAAAGGGGCGCGTTGCATCGATTGCAGGCTCATCGTTGTTCGCTCGCCTGTCCGATTTGCGTCTTGTTCAAAGGAGTCCTACCAGGTTCCTCTGCGGGTTTCCCCTCAGTTTGACGCATGTATGGTTGAGGGTCTGCTTCGATCCTACCCGGTTCCGCAAGCGATCCTCCTCACTGATCCAGCCTTCCCGGCATTGAATAGCAGGTGTCTTCCATAACACGTTCCACGCAGATTTCACATTCACCAGGCTCTCATCATCCAACAACCACCATAGGTTTGCCATGAAATTTCATGCGGTCATCTTGTCCATCATTCTTGGTGCTTTGGTCGCGGGGCAATCCAGTGCCCAATGGGTGCAAACAACCTTGCCGGGCTTTAACGGAACAAGCCACGCCCTCCTCGTCTCAGGCACAAATCTCTTTGCCGGTACGGACAGTGGTGGGGTTTTTCTCTCCACGAACAACGGCACGTCATGGACTGCAGTTAACACAGGTATAGGTCTAGCGGATCGATATGTCTGGGCAATGATCGCCACCAGTTACAATGTGCTTGTGGGAACCAGCGGAGCAACATATGTGTCGACAAACAACGGAGCGAACTGGACTTCTACTTCCGGGAGTGGTGGTGTGTCGGCACTTGCGATGTCTGTCAGCAACTTAGTAAGTACTAATGTTTTTGCAGGAGCAGGTGGGGGTGTCTATCTCTCTACAAACAATGGAGTACTCTGGAAGCTAGCGAAAACGGGGTTGACCACCACCGACGTTCGAGCTCTTGCCATTTCCGATACGAACATCTTTGCGGGAACTCTTGGTGGCGGCGTATTTCTGTCAACGAACAACGGGTCAAAGTGGACTGCTGTTGGAACAAGTCAAATTGATGGTTCGGTTCGCGCGTTGTTATTCTCCGGGCAAAATCTCTTTGCTGGTACTGGCAATGGTGTCTATGTTTCGTCCGACAAAGGATCGACCTGGACTTCAGTCAGTACCGGACTTGAGACCGTTGGTTATGTGGATGCACTCGAGGCCTATACCACAAATCTCTATGCTGGAACATGGTCTGGACAAGTGTTCTTGTCTACAAACAACGGAAAGAACTGGACTTCGATCGGCACAAATCTCGCCGCAAACGGACCTGTCCATGCTCTTGCAATCTCAAACGGTTTTCTTTTTGCTGGAACGAACAACGGTGTATGGCGGCTTCCACTCAGCGTCAATAGCATTGATCCAGGATGGGTGCATTCTCCGGAGACGTTTCGTCTTACGCAGAACTTCCCCAATCCGTTCAACCCGTCGACGCAGATTGTTTTCTCCGTCACGAAGGAAGGCCCGGTCACTCTTCGAGTCTTTGATATTCTCGGTCGTGAAGTAGCAACGCTTGTCGACGGGAATCGGAAGGCTGGAGAGTACTCTGAGCGGTTTGTTGGGAGCCGACTCGCGTCTGGAGTCTATCTGTACGTGCTTCAGAGTGCAGAAGGGCGTTTAACGAGCAGGATGATACTTTCGAAGTGATGATGAGAAAGAGCCCCGGCATCACCTGTCGGGGCTTTCGTTACGTGCTCTGCATCCCCACTCGCACCCGCGTCCATTGTCCCGGGAGCCTCATTGTATCACTGCAATCCCCTAATGCAGCTTCTCGTGAGTGGTTGCTGGGCCTTCGGGCAGAATGGAACTGTCGGCTGCCACCAACATGGCACCATCAATCCCCACTCCTCGGTTTCTCCACGTCAACCACATGGCAAGGACCATGATCATGAGAAGAGGGATGATGAGCAGACTCCCCTCAGGACCTGTCGGGCCGCCGCTTAGGAGGGCTCCCCGCGACCAGACTGTTACCTGACCGGCGGCTTCCGTTCCCAACGGATGCACAGCGAGAAGATGGCCTTGAGCGGGAAGTCCACTGTCGGGCGTGCCCCAGAAGTAAGTTTGTCCCCAATCCCACGCCGCATGAAATCCAATCGCCCACCAGAGGTTTTTCAAGTACCAAAGGCTGATACAGAAGATGAAGCCAATTGCTGCCGCCGAGAAGATTCCCACCGGCGATTCCCCCGTGTTTGCAAGATGGTTGCCCCCGAACGCAAGCGACAGGATAATCGCGCCCCACCAGAACCCGAGGCCACGTGCTAACGTTGCCTGCATGTAACCGCGCATCATGTATTCTTCAAAGAGCCCTACAAAAAGAAACACGAGGCCCCAGCCAACCGCAAATTCGACCGCCTCCCAACCAACAGCACTCTCACCGTCAAATTGATAGGCACCGATTGCCAAGAGCGCGCCAACCAAAACCGAGAGCGCCGCAAAGCCAAAGAATGCGCCGACAAGGAACCGCTTGATTCGGCGCGGCCCTTCCAGCCCATACGAGATCAGTGGTCTCCGCTCTATTCGGGTCATGACCATCGACGTAAGGAGGATGGCAACAAAACCGCCGAACGCGCCCCTTCCCACCTGGATCATCCTGGCATATGACGCCGGCAAGGCAACACCCGGCCGGAAGAGATACTGGAGCGGGAATCTCAAGATCAAACTGAAGAGTGACAGAGCCAAGACAAAAATCCCAATGCTCCACCCAGCACGAATACCATCGGGACCGACAAATATCCGTTGGACAAGCGATGGCGGAAGTGGCTCGATCTCAGGGGTCTCTATCATTGTTGTTCCTCTCAGCAGGGAAGGTTGGGGTTGGAAGCCTGAAAGTGGATCATTACCTCAAGAATGTATGAATCCCGCCGCAAGCAAGCTTCAAGTTTCTGTACCCGATCTGTGGCGCTAGGTTTGCCCGATCTATGTCATATTTCAACTTGCGCAGTTGGGGAAGGAACAAAACGATAATGCGTCGGCCCAGGTTCGCCTAAATGGGAGACAATACTCACGGTTCCGTTCGCCAACAGAAATCTTGGAGGATAGGCGATTGGTTCTTACGGTTTTCACGCGTCCGGAAATGTCAGAGAAATCTACAGGAAAAGCAGGGTCGGATCAAGCGGGCGTCCAGCGTCACACCCGGCGATGGAGGAGTGTAATCGCTTCAAAAACCTGCAAGTCTCGCCACCCGGCGCTGCGTGGTATCGCTTCTACAGCTCGTTACGTGAGCAAGTCAATGGGCCGCTTGGACAGAGTGAGAATCCACGGGCTGTCTGCTGAATGTTCTGTCAAGCGTGTACCCTGTTCCGGGCACTTTAAAGCTCGGCTGCTGTCATCACTGACGATTCTCGCTTTTCCTTCCAGCAGTCTCTCACCTTCGCTCCCCCGTTCTGCACCCATTTTGTAACCGTTCCTTCCCAGCGGATCGAGACTCTGGATCGCATCGCGCAGGGGCTGGTATCGGCATTCGCTCTGAAATGCGGCCTTCATTCCTCCCGTGTAGTAGCTTATAGAAATGTCAGTGTGGAAGTAGCTTTCATTCGTCCCGTCCCGAAGCAGTTGAATCTCCTCGTGTCATCTATTACCTTACAACAACTTTCCGCCCGCCAGGTTGCCCCCCACACGCACATGATCTCATGCATCAGATCTTCGGTTCCATGTCAAACCACTGAGGCAGCATGATTCCTATCATCTCTCTCGCACCCATCCTCCTTCTGCTGGGGACATCGGCAACCTCACAGCCTTCACCACCTTCCAGTTTATCGCTCTGGTATGCGCACCCGGCGCGGGAATGGAATGAGGCGCTCCCCATCGGAAACGGGAGGCTCGCCGCCATGGTCTTTGGCGGGGTCGAGCGGGAGCGGGTTCAGCTCAACGAGGAATCGTTCTGGTCCGGAGGTCCCTATGACCCGAGCAGACCTGATGCGGCGAAAGCACTTCCCGAGATACGTCGGCTGATCTTCGCCGGTGAGTACATGAAGGCGCACACGCTGCACGCCCGGACACAGATGGGAATGCCGGTGGAACAGATGAAGTATGCCCCCCTGGCCAACCTCATACTGACATTCCCCGATGCGGGAAGCTTCAGTGCATACCGCAGAGAGCTTGATATCGACAAAGCGATCGCCAGCGTCACATACCGCACAGGCGATGTGGAGTACTCCCGTGAATATTTCTCCAGCCCGGTCGACCAGGTCATCGTCATACGATTGACCGCAAGCAAACCCGGGAGTATCACGTTTGTCGCCAATCTGCAGGGAGTCAGAAACACCGCGCACTCCAACTATGGAACGGACTATTTCATGATGGACGGCGAACAGCCGAACGCGCTCATCCTGCGCGGGAGGTCGGCGGACTATCTGGGAGTTCCCGGCCGCCTCAGACACTATTGCCGGTTGCAGGCCTATGCAGAGGGGGGAACCGTTTCAGTCGATGATATCAACCTCCGTGTCTCAGGGGCGGACGCGGCAACGCTGCTGTTTGCCGCTGCCACGAACTTCGTCAGCTACAAGGATGTCACCGGCGACCCCCGCAAAAGGGTGAACGCGTGCCTTGCGAAGCTCACGGGGAAACCATACGAGCAGATGAAGAGCGATCATGTCGCCGAACATCAGCGGTTGTTCCGCCGTCTTACCATTGACCTCGGCACCACCGATGCCGACACGCTTCCTACCGACGAACGGATCGCGGGATTTTCTTCCCGGTCTGATCCCCAGCTTGCGGCACTCTTCTACCAATTTGCGCGGTATATACTGATTTCCAGCTCACGCCCGGGCTCACTCCCGGCGAATCTCCAGGGGAAATGGAATCAGGATTCAAACCCGATGTGGGACAGCAAGTACACCACGAACATCAACACAGAGATGAATTACTGGATCGCGGAAGCGGGCAACCTCGCCGAGTGTGTCGATCCTCTGACAAAGATGATGGTGTCAATTTCCCGGGGACCGGGGGTCACTGTAGCGAGGAGACACTATGGTGCCCGAGGGTGGGTTCTGCATCAAAACACGGATCTCTTTCTTGCCTGCGCTCCCATGGATGGGCCCACGTGGGGAACGTTCACGACTGCCGGTGCCTGGCTCTGCACGCAGCTCTGGGATCATTATGCCTTCGCCCGCGACATAACATACCTGCGTGAGATCTATCCCGTGTTGAAAGGCTCGGCGACATTTTTCCTCAGCACGCTCGTGGAGCACCCTACGTTGAAATGGCTTGTGACCTGCCCCTCAACCTCACCGGAGAATTTTCCAAAGCGGGAAGGGAACGGAAAGTACTTTGACGAAATCACGGGATTGGAGCTGCCGGGGACTTCCATATGCGCCGGATCGACCATCGACATGGAAATCCTGCGCGCGCTCTTCACCGAATACGCGGAGGCTGCACGGATTCTTGGTCTCGATGCACCGTTGCGCGCGAAGGCTCTCTCAGCACGAGCACGTCTGGCCCCTCTTCAAATCGACACGTCGGGGGTTCTCCAGGAGTGGTTGGAGGGTTGGGAAAGTCTCGAGCCGCACCACCGCCATCTTTCACATCTGTGGGGGCTCTATCCGGGCAATCACATCACACCGGGAGGAACACCGTTGCTTGCCGAGGCCGCAAGAAAATCACTCGACGCGCGGGGAGATGGAGCCTCCGGCTGGTCTCAGGCCTGGAAGATGAATCTCCGGGCGCGACTCCTGGAGGGAGATCATGCGTTCAAGCTCTTCGGGAACCTTGTCTCGGGAAACACGCTGCCAAATCTCTTCTCCGGCGGCGGAAAAGTAATGCAGGTGGACGGCCTCCTTGGAGGAGCCGCCGGTATCGGCGAAATGTTGCTGCAATCGCACAACGGGGAGATTGCACTGCTGCCCGCCCTCCCGGCCGCGTGGGCTCAGGGGCATGTATCGGGCATGCGCGCCCGCGGCGGATTTGAACTTGCTTTCGAATGGATGAAGGGGAAGCTCACCAGCGTCACCGTCTACTCCCTCCGGGGATCAGCTTGCAGGATCCGCTACGGCGACATCGTGACGGAGATAGCGACCAAAGCGGGTGAGCACTACATGTTCAACGGTGAACTCAGGATCCAGTAGGCGCGGCTCCCACCGATCACACCCGGCCCGCGAATCCCTCAAAGCTCTGCCCACAGCAGATGGGGTGCGCTTTCCTCCTCAAGAAGCGATTCATGGTGAGCGTCGCCGGGCAACGAGTACGTATTGGAATACGGTAAACTCCTTAAGGAGCCCAAGAGAAAGGGCATTCAGAAGTCTGACTTTCCACTTGCGGCTCCGAACGGAATTGACTTTATCAATCACGAAACCTGAGTCGCGGAACATTGTCCGGATTGTGTGAAGCGTGAAGAATCTGAGATGAGTCTTGTCCAGAAGGCCCTCTTCCTGGTATTCAAATCGATCAAAAACTATCTTCAGAATGGTGGCCAGGTGACGGAGATTGGGAAGGCTGGCGACTATTACCCCGTCCTGACGAAGAAGCTTTCCGAGATTCGTCAGCACATGCCAGGGATCACGGGTATGCTCCAGAATATCAGCACACACAATGCAGTCGAAAGATTCAGGAGGGAATCGCAAGTCCAGGTTTTCAATGTCTCCAATGACGACTTCATCGAG
>Ga0335071_10005134_pt1 | contig 13638 bp, 13 predicted proteins | sample Lox_Sample_15_FD_206724 | JGI IMG/M metagenome (GOLD analysis project Ga0335071, IMG submission 206724) | Soil microbial communities from Loxahatchee National Wildlife Refuge, Florida, United States - Lox_Sample_1.5 | ecosystem: Environmental > Terrestrial > Soil > Wetlands | place: USA... | reverse complement strand
GAAGCCGAGCACCTCGAAGCTCTTCGTGCAGGCTTTTGCCAGACGCACAGCCGCCTCAACTGCCTCGGCGCCTCCACTGTAGAGCTGGGTTCTGGTGAGCCCCGGTGGCGTCAGTGAAGCGATGAGACCGAGGAGTCTCATCCGGTTTTCCGTGGTGAAACTGCCAGCCGTGACCTTGTCCAACTGCGTCTTTATGGCGGCAATATATCGCTGGTGCGAATGACCCAGGCTGCAGACGGCCACGCCTGCCATCAAGTCAAGATATGACTTGCCATCCACGTCGGTGAGCCAGCATCCCTTGCCTTCTTTGATAACAAGTCGCGAGAGCTGGGCCACTTCCTGGAGCCCCGGAGAGACATAGCGGAGCTCTTCCTCGTATATCTTCGATGAAACTTTGTCGGTGATTTCAGAGTCGCCACGGACTGAGTGATCCATCGAGCCCTCCTTATAAGATGCCAGCTACGTAGGCGGCGATACCCGTTGCAGCTGCATCGCGACACCTGGAAAAGCTGGGCCAGTCATTAACGTCGATCAAGATGACATCGCGCCTTGCCGTAACAACGGCATCACCGCCGTAGATCTCGAGTCCAACTGCTTTCGCGGCTCTGCTGGCAATCCGGCGCAGGTCTTCCACTTCAGAGGTGATCTCTTCACCCGTGGATTCGAGGAATGCGCTGAAATAGCTTTCTCTGCCTGCTCCGTAAAACTTGACCACATCACCTTCGATATGTTCCTGTACGAGAACCTCGTTGATCTTTCGCTCCCTGAAATGAGGAAGCGCTGCCGTCAATTCTCCAGGGGATCCTATTCTCTTTACATCGCCCGGCTCCATCGCATGCACGTCCCCCCGCTTGAGCCAGCACGGGTATACGCCGTGGCTGAGGATCCTGCGTTCGGCGTTGTCTGTGGCGACAACCTCGCTTTGCGGTATTGGAACATCAGCGTTCTGGAGAAGGCGGATCAGCGGCTTGCGGTAAGAGTTGCGTACCGATGTGACAGAGTTGAGAATCTTTGCGCCCCGCATCTGGCGCGCTTCGAGGACCTCCATGGCGCGAGCCGACTGTGCCATGGAGAGTATAAAGGGAGAGTCGCTGAAAGCATCATTCAGTCCTTCTGCTTCGACCGTGTAGAATCTATGCCCCATGCGCGATAACGCCTGCAGGGTCGCATCCAGGATTGCCGCATCCTCCTTCACTTTTCCCGGCGAGAATTCCTTTTCCCTGTACACGCCGACAAATGTCACGGGACGTCACCCCTCGCGTTCTCTGTCAGGTAGCGCTCTGCCGTTTCGATATCTTCGGGGTGATCCACATCTACGGTCTTCGAGACGGGGATGCCGTACAACCTGTATTCTCTATCCAGGAGGAGTCCCAGGAACTGCCTGAGGGCGTTCAAGCCACGCGCCCTCGCCGACTCCACCAGGTAAAAGATTGATGGCTCAAAGTAATAAAAGCCAGCCGTTACATAGCGGCTTGTCCCGGCTGCGTCTCCCAGTGCGCTCACCCTGTGATTCCGGTCAGTCTTCACCCGCAACGGTTTTTCATCGTCGACAAATCGAGTAAGGGCCAGTACGCCCTGGGCATCCGGCAGAGAAGAGCCCTTCGTAAGAAACCGCTTGAGGCTCGCAAAGGGGAAGACAGCATCGACTGTGAAGAGCAGGAAGGGCTCGATTGCGAGCAACGGAGCCAAAGTAAAAAGGCTCTCCATCGAACTGGGCGTTGTCTTCTTTACTATTTCGAGAGGAACCGGCCACGTCTTTGTGCGCAAATACCGGTCAAGCTCCGGCGTAAGGTCGTTAATGATGCAGGCGATCGATGTGACACCCACACTCGCCGCCGCCCGGATCGCCCTCGCGATCAATGGTTCGCCACCCACGCATATCATGGGTTTCGGGGTGAAGATCCCTCCCTGGGTCATACGTTCCCCGGTTCCGGCTGCGATGATCCCCGCCTTCATAGAATGAGCGCTTCCAGATCAGTGAGGCTCGATATCCGGGCGTCAGCCTCTCCGGCGCTGACCAAACCGGCGCCAGGCCCCTTGAGCCACACTGTTCTCATACCGAGTTCCTTGCTGGGTATCACATCACGCTCGAATGAGTCTCCCACGAAAATAACCTGGTGAGCAAGCAGTCCGAGCTGTGTAAGCGCGAGGCGAAAGATCTCAGGGTCCGGCTTTTGAATTCCTACCACGTTCGAGTCGACCACTACCGCAAAGAACTCGAGCAGGCCTGCCTCTGTCAGCACCGCAGTGAGGTTGCCGTAAAAGTTGGAGACGATCCCGAGGCGGTACCTGCTCATTGCTCGCCTCAGAAGACGGGCCGCGCGCAGCATCGATCTCTCCGATACGGCGCAGAACGTATCGGCTAGAGCCCGTTCCCTTTCTCTGTCTTTGACGCCCAGCGCCTCGAACTGCCACTGCACGTGGGCTGCCATCAATGCGCGAAGCCCTAGCGCTCTGACCTTCGAATCAGCGTAGCAACGATCTTCAGCATGATAGAAAGCCCGCTTGATCTCTTCACGGGGGAATTCCATACCAGCCTTTTCGTAAAGAGCGTAGAAGCGGTCAGGCCAGCGTTCACCGTCAGAGTCCAGCGTGCCCCCGTAGTCGAAAAGGATTCCCTTGCATTTTCTAAACGTGTTGCTAGTCATCTGGTGCCGGGTGGGACGTATACCAAGCCATGTTCAAAAACAGCACCTGCGAACCAAGTACTCACTCTGTCATACGCCGGTCTGTCCACGAAGGCTACTTTCTCTGAAACGGCTAATAGCATTCTTGAGGAAGTTGGACGGCCCGGTCTTTTTCTCGCCCTCTTTGCGCCATCCCTTAATGAATGCTTCGGTCAGACGAAAGGCCTCGTCATCCGAATACTGGACCGGAGGATGTTTCATGAAATAGGCTGCCGGAGCATGGAGAACACCCCCTATCCGCCGTTCAAGGGCAAGCTTGCAGCAGCGTACAGCGTCAATCACAATACCGGCAGAGTTGGGAGAATCCTCCACCGACAGGCGCAGGTCGAGGTTCATGGGGACGCCTCCGAACAGCTTGCCTTCGATCCGTATAAAACAGACTTTATTGTCTTTCTGCCAGGGCACGTAGTCGCTGGGCCCCACATGAATGCTCTCGTCACTGAATCGCTCCGCCGCGACCGACTGGACCGCTTCCGTCTTGGAAGTCTTTTTCGAAATCAGCCGCTTCCGGTTGAGCATGTTGAGAAAATCGGTGTTGCCGCCAGTATTAATCTGATACGTGCGCTCCAGTTTGACCCCGCGTTTCTTGCATAGATCGACCAGCATACGGTGAATGATCGTGGCACCGAGTTGGGACTTTATATCATCGCCCATCAAGGGCAACTTTTTTTCCTCGAAACGCTTCGCCCAAGCAGGATCGCTCGCGATGAAGACCGGCATATTGTTAATAAAGGCAGCCTCGGCTTCCAGTGCACACTCCGCGTAAAAGCGCGTTGCCTGCTCTGATCCAACCGGGAGATAGTTTAAAACAATGTCGGTTCGGGCCTCCTTCAGTGCATTGACCACAGCGGCCATATCCGGCTGAGGTTCCTCTGCAACCACAAAAGTAGAGGCCTCATCGTAAGCGGCCATATGCTCGGAATAGCCGTCGAGGACCCTCCCCATCAGAACGCGTGTGCCGCTGCTTTTAACATCCCTGCAGAATGGCGTCGTGCAATTGGGCTTTGCAAAAATTGCTTCGGTGACATCCCTGCCGACCTTTCTCTTATCTATGTCAAACGCCGCTGCTACCTCTATCTCCCAGGGCCTGTAACCGCCGATCTCCCAATGCATGAGGCCGATAGCATCAGACCTCGATAGGGTTGCATAATAAGTAAAGCCCTGAACCAGAGAACTTGCGCAGTTCCCGACCCCGACAATGGCGATCCTTATTCGCTTCATCTTTTGTTAAGATAGAATCCTGATTTTGGAAAGTCAAGATGTCCACGGGTAGACAGTTGATCTGCACCGGTATTATGTTATTGATGCAGGGTTGTATGATCAATGATTACAAGTAAGCATGAAAGGGGTGAACAGATGACATCAAGGACGGCGGTAAGCAGAAACGGACACCTATTCTTAACAGTCGTCATCGTACTAACCACAGCGCTCCTGGCTTCTGCCAGCATGTTGACGGCACAGGACAAACCGGCTGACGAGCTGCAGCTCCTGCTCGAAAAGATCAAGGCGGACAAGAAATTGCTCGTCGCAGAGAACATGCATCTCACCGAGACCGAAGCAAAAGCCTTCTGGCCGCTCTATGAGCGATACCAGGATGAGCTGTTCCTTCTGCGCGTCCGCACTGCCAAACTGATCAAGGACTACGCGGACACGTATGAAAAGATGTCCGATGCCACCGCGAAGCGACTGCTTAATGAATATATAACGGTTGAGGCGCTGCGGCTTAAGCTGCACAAGGCATACCTGCCCAGGTTCGGCAAGATCTTACCCGGTACAAAGGTGGTGCGCTACTACCAGATCGAAAACAAAATCAATGCCGCTCTCGAGTATGAACTGGCCACAAGAATACCACTTGCGAAAGTGGACAAGCAGTAAAGTACCGGAGGAGGATACGATGATGAGAGGCCTTTATTTCACGATCGTTGCATGCGTGTGCCTGGCGTTTGTTCTTGTCGCCGGCCCCAACCCCGCGGCAGCCGCATCCGCGGCAGAAATAGACCATAACTCCCGGAAGGCTCTCGAGAAACTCTACGTAAAATCGAGCAAAGCGAAAGAGTTGAGCAAAACGGCAGTAGCCATCCTGGTTTTTCCCAACATTGTCAAGGCAGGGTTGATTGTGGGTGGGCAGTATGGTGAGGGCGAGCTCATTCGGGACGGGGCGGTTGTTGGTTATTACAACACCGTATCGGGCTCGTATGGTCTGCAGGCCGGGATCCAGAAGTATGGCTACGCATTGTTCTTTATGACAGAGAAAATGCTGGCCTATCTCGATAAGAGCGGGGGATGGGAACTTGGTACCGCCCCCAATATAGTTGTTGTTGATAAGGGAGCGGCCACTGGCATTTCAACCACTTCAGCCCAGTCCGACGCTTATGCCTTCTTCTTCGACCCGAAAGGGCTTATGGCCGGTCTCGGCTTGCAAGGGACCAAGATTACGAAAATTAATAAGTGAGCAAGCTACGCTTCTTCGAGCCGACCCACAGGTTCTTCAACGTATTGTATAATAGAATGCTTCTTACTGGTGATCCTTCCGGGTCTTAAAACTGTCGGAGGTCGTAATCAGCCATGAGAGAACATCTCGAAGTCGTGAAGAAGCAGTTTGAGAGGGACAGCTACGCCGAGTTCCTGGGAATCGTCTTGGACACATTGACCTCCGATACAGTCCGGATGCACCTGCGGTTGCGAGAGGATATGTTGAACATGTACGGCCGGCCCCATGGTGGCATTATCTATTCTCTCGCAGACGTTGCGTTTTCGGTATTGGGTAATAACAGCAACAACATCTCGGTTGCCTTAGACTGTTCGATCACCTACCATGCGAGCCCCGACCCGGGAACGGTGCTTGTCGTTGAAGGAAAAATCCTGTCACATAGCAGGCGAACCGCTTCCTATTTGTGCACTGTCTATACCGAAAAAGACGGGATACGCACATTGGTTGCAACGATGAAAAGCGTCTCCTACCGGACGGGGAAGCCTATAGATCCATATGTGGAGCAATAGCGTATCATTCAGATACGCTCCCTTCGAAGCGGGTATTGCGACTGCCTTTCATCACATCTTGCTAAACTGAACACCGTTGCATGGAGCCTTTCGCCCGACTCGCGTACCCGACGAAGCGTGATTGTGCTTATCTCTCCATCGCCTGTTTTCTCCCGAGGGCGAAGCTTGCCAGATTAGCTTCCACCTGGACTGGTCCAGACATTCTTCGGATCACGTTCTCGGCGGCCTCAGGCTCGCAGAAGACGAGGCCCTTGCCGACTCCATACCCTACGAGCACGAGATTCGACCCGGGAGGGTAACCGCTGTTCCGAGCAAGCCTGTCTGCATCGACATGCACGTAGTCACCCGCGTTCCCTGCGTTCACGAGGATTGCGCCGCTCTCTTTTACGAAAGATCGGTGTAGAGAGACATTTTCCGCATTGACGATGATCGCCACATCCGCCTCTCCCCGGCGGATTAAAGGGCTCTTGAACGTACCCACCTTGACGTGCGCAAGGACCGTCCCTCCCCGCATAGCCATACCGTGTATCTCCGAGGTGAGCACCTCGAGGCCCATCTCTACGGCCACCTCTGCGAACAATCGGGTCACGAAGAGCACGCCTTGGCCGCCGATCCCGCTCACCACGATCTGCTGCCTCATTGCGCACCTCCATCCTTTGAGACGATAGCATTCGAAGGACAGACATGCACGCAGACACCGCACCCCGTGCAGAGGGCCTCGCTGATGCTTGCTCGCCCCTCTTCTTCATCGAACAAAAGGGCGGGACACTCGAACTCGTCTATGCACCAGCGGCAACCAGTACACTCTTCGATGGTCATGTTGAGGTGCTGCGCGTCCCTTCCCGCTCTCCGGTCCTGCAGGCAGCCGTGTCTTGCGATCACCACCGCCACGCCGCCCTCCGGGGATCGGCAAAAGGCCTCTGCTTCTCTCAATGTCTCCCCGAACGTTTCAAGCTCGCACGGGTCCGCCTCTCTCAGGAAACGAACCCCAGCCCCTTTCACAATATCGGGGATGAAAACGGGGTTACCCTGACTTCCGTCTGCAAGGATACCAAGGTGTGGCGTCGGCTGGTGTCCGGTCATGGCGGTTGTGGCATTATCAAGAACGACCAGGATGAAGCGGGCCTTCTGAACGACCGCATTTACCAGCGCAGGGATACCGGCGTGGAAAAAGGTCGAGTCCCCGATGGTGACTGTGATGGGAGGGATCTCTCCTCCGTCCTGCTGATACGAATGGTAGAACCCAGCTGCCTGGCTGATGCACGCTCCCATGCAGTGGCAGGTATCGACAGCGCCAAGGTTCATCCCGAGGGTGTAACATCCGATGTCGCTCGGGAAAATCCCGCCCCGAAAGGCTTCTTTGATCCCATAGAACGCGGCCCGGTGGGAGCAGCCGGCGCAGAGGGACGGCCGCCTGCCCTTCGCCGCGGGTTCCGCTTCTCGTTTCCGGGCGATGCCTACGAACGTGCGGAGTACAGACTCGACAACGTCCGGCGTCAGCTCCCCTTCCCCGGGGACCGACATGGATCGTCTCCCCTGTACAAGGGGGTTTACGAACTGCATCTCTATGACCGGGTAGCTTTCTTCCAAGACCAGGATTTTCTGGTAGCGAGCACGTATGTCCTCGATGAAGCGTCTGTTCAGGGGATAAGGGAGGAGCACCTGATAGAGGTCTACGTCAGAGAGGCCTCCATCCTCGATGAGCTCATACACGTGGGTGTAAACGACGCCTGACGCGACAATACACGAATTGCTCTTGCCTCCACCTTTTTGGAGGACCGGATAGAATTGTTTCTCCAGAGCGATCTTATCTATTTTCTCGTTCAATAGACGATGGAGACCCGTCACGAATTGGGGTGTTGCCGCCCATCTCGAAGGGTTCTTCTCGAAGTGCGCCTTCCTCTCAAGCTCGATCGGCTTGACGCAGGAAACGTTCTGGCGGGCATGGCAGATGCGGGTAGTCGGCCGGATCATTACGGGAATCTCGTATCGCTCAGAAAGAGCATACGCCGTCGCTACCGCTTCCTTCGCCTCTCGCGGGCTCGAAGGGTCGAACACAGGCACTTTCGCGAAGTGGGCAAAGAACCGGCTATCCTGCTCCGTCTGTGAGCTGTGCGGGCCCGGGTCGTCAGCGACTACGACGATAAAACCGCCCGTCACGCCCAGATAGGCCGAGCGCGTGAAGGGATCAGCTGCCACATTGAGTCCTACCTGCTTCATGGAGACAGCTCCTCTCTTACCCGTGCAACTGTGAGCGAGGGCGACTTCGTATGCGACCTTCTCGTTAATCGACCACTCGGTGTGGATAGGCATCTCCAGTTCACGTGCGAACTGCACAACCGAGCCAAGAATCTCGGACGCTGGAGTTCCGGGATACGAGGCTGCGAGAGAGCATCCGTTTTCCACGAGGCCTCTACCTATCGCTTCGTTCCCCATGAGCATTCTCTGTACCGGTTTTTCCATGGTCGCACCCCTCCTCTTGGCAAAGACCGCGAATCGATCCTTTGCTACGGCGCGGCAGAAGCGCGTTTGCTATAAAGAGCATAGTGGCCGCCGCGTCTCCTCAACATCTTGTTGTTGATTGCAGTGGCAATACGGACAAGGTCGAGCACACCTCTACACGAGCTTCCTCAATATCTCGATCCCCCTCAGGACAGTTGCCTCGTCCGCAGCGAAGGATATGCGCACGTTCGATTTTTTTCTGGAAAAGACGCTGCCAGGGATGATAAACAGGTTATTTGCGAGTGCCCTCTCGACGAACGCGTCGCCATCGCCGTCGGGGACTTCCGGAAAAATGTAGTAGGCGCCTTTTGGTTTTACTATGCGGAACTTGTCCTTTATCCCGTCGTAGATAAGATCCCTTTTCCTGCGATAGGTCTCGATGATCTCGTCTGTTGGATAATCGAGTGCGAAGACCGCAGCTTTCTGAGCGACCGAATGAACCCCGCTGAACACGTATTGCAGCATCGTAACCATGGCATCGATAATATCCCTCGGCCCTGCCACGTAGCCCACACGCCACCCCGTCATGCCCCACGTCTTCGAGAACCCCCCAAACGTGAGGACGTTGTCGCACAGCTGGCCGAGACAGGGCGGCGCACTCCCCGTCTCATAGAAAAAACGCTCGTAGATATCGTCCGAAAAGAGAAGGATGTTCTTTTCCCGCGCGACCCGTGCAACCATCTCCAGCTCCTCTCTCGAGCAGACCGCACCTGTGGGGTTGGCCGGGCTGTTGACGATGATGATCTTCGTCTTTGGCGTAATCGCCTGCTGGAGCAGCTCCTCCTTGAGCGTGAAGTCCGGATAGGTATCGACGAAGACGGGACTGCCTCCGAGGAGGATGGTCTGGTACTCATACATGACGAAAGAAGGGTCGGGGATGATGACTTCATCGCCTGGGTTGAGGGTGACCATCATAGCGAGGAGTATACCGCCTGTCACGCCTGGCGTGATGATCACGTCCTCACAGAAGACGCTTCTTGCCTTGAGCTGCGCACTAAGCTTCTCGCGCAGCTCCGGTATGCCGCCGGAGGGCGTATACTTGTTGAATCCCCTCCGGGTCCACGTTACGGCCTCTTCCTTGATAGGCGCAGGCACATCAAAATCTGGCTCGCCCAGACTCATGTTGACCGGGTCCTTCACCTTGCGGACCATGTCGAAGATCTTACGCACACCAGATGGCCTGACGGTCTGTACGCGCTGACCCAGCCACATGTGTCCTTCCGATAGCTTCGCCTGCATTGGAATCGGCTCCTCCGCGGACTACAGACCTACTCGTTTCAAATCCCTGCAGAGAAGCGAAACCTGGTCATCCTCCATCGGTGAGTCCTGCAGCCTTCCCGAAAGGTAGGCGTCGTATGCCGATAAGTCGATCAGACCGTGGCCGCTCCAGATGAGCAGGATCACCCGAGGCTCGCCTTCCTCTTTTGCGCGTTTCGCCTCCTCTATGACGGCGGCAATCGCATGGTTTGTCTCCGGTGCCGGTACGAATCCTTCTGTGCGCGCCCACGTAAGTCCCGCCGCGAACGTCTGGGACTGGTCGTAAGCCCTTCCTTCTACGAAGCCGTCGACAATAAGCCTGCTCAGAAGAGGCGCCACACCGTGGTAACGCAATCCCCCCGCATGGATGGGAGCGGGCACGAAGCCGTGGCCCAGCGAGTGCATTGCCATAAGCGGCGTCATACCGGCCGTGTCGCCAAAATCATAAACATACGGGCCTTTTGTCATGGTCGGGCAGGACGTGGGCTCACACCCGATCACCCTGGTCTTCTTTCCTTCTGTGATCTTGTCACGCACGAACGGAAAAGCAAGCCCGGCGAAATTACTGCCGCCACCCACGCAACCGATCACCACGTCGGGATAATCCTTCGCCATCGCCATCTGCTTCTGCGCCTCAAGACCCACGATGGTCTGATGCATGAGCACGTGGTTCAAGACGCTGCCAAGAGAGTACCGCGTGTCTTTGGAGGTAACGCAGTCTTCCACCGCCTCGCTGATCGCGATCCCGAGACTTCCCGGATGGTCTTGGTTCTGTTCCAGAAAGCCCCTTCCCGCAGCGGTGTCCGGACTGGGGCTGGGGACGCACTTGGCACCCCACGTCTCCATCAGCATGCGACGATACGGTTTTTGGTTATAGCTTACCCGCACCATGTAGACTTTCAGTTCGAGCCCGAACTGGTTGCAGGCAAACGATAGAGCGCTTCCCCATTGCCCCGCACCCGTTTCGGTGGTGAGCCTCTTGATGCCGAAGATCTTGTTGTAATAGGCCTGCGGAATAGCAGTGTTTGGTTTGTGGCTGCCGGCGGGGCTTACGCCTTCGTGTTTGTAGTAGATCCGGGCAGGCGTACCGAGGAAGCGCTCCAGGCGATGGGCCCGGTACAGTGGGGTAGGCCTCCATATCAGGAGCTTCTCGAGTACAGGCTCGGGTATGTCTATCCACCTCTGGGTCGATACTTCCTGTTCGATTATATTCATGGGAAAGACAGGGGCTAAATCGTCCGGCCCCACAGGTTGACCTGTTGCCGGGTGGAGCGGAGGTGGGAGCGGGTTGGGCAGGTCTGCCTGTATGTTGTACCATTTCGTCGGGATTTCACTTTCCGGCAACAAGATCTTTGTTTCCATGGCTCCTCCTTATCGGTTATATAGACTCTCGACTTCACACCAGCGCCGTGGCAAGGAGTCGAGGACACGTAAATATCGTATGTTATAAAGGACAACTATGGTTGCATAGCTGCACATAATTGTTTTTTTAACGGTACCATTGCCCTCTCGAGGTGTCAAGATGAATTTCAAGAAATGATGATAATGACTCTCTTGAAATCTTTCCTGCAAAGCTCTACAATAACAGGACAAAAGGTGAAAAGCGGTACGCGGCCATCGTTAGAAGTTCATGCAAAAGCAAGACCTGTGTACGTGAAAGGGTGCAGCATATACTGAGAGTGGCGTGCAAAAGCCGCTGACGCGCCAAAAGAGTATGATTAAGGAGGGGCGATGAAGATCCTCATAGCAGACGCGATGTCCGGAGAGGCGGTTGATATCCTGAAGTCCAAAGGTCTATCTGTAGATGTCAAAACCGATCTCAAAAAAGAGGAGCTTGCTGCGATTATCGGTGAGTACGACGCATTGATCGTAAGAAGTGCCACGAAGGTGACCCGCGATATCATTGCGAACGCTGATAAGCTGAAAGTAATCGGCAGGGCGGGAATCGGCGTTGACAATGTGGACGTGGAAGCAGCGACTGAAAAGGGTATTGTGGTTATGAATACCCCACAGGGAAACGCCCTTGCGGCTGCGGAGCACACGGTCGCGCTCATGTTTGCTGTGGCACGCAAGGTAGCGCTTGCGGATGCAACCATGAAGCAGGGTAAATGGGAAAAGAAGCTCCTCATGGGCATCGAGGTCTACAACAAGACGCTGGGTGTCATTGGCATCGGCAATATTGGCATGATCGTCGCCGAGAAGGCTGTGGCGCTGGGCATGAGGGTAATCGCGTACGACCTTTTCGTTACGAAGGAAGTCGCCGAAGCCAAAGGCATCGAGTTGGTGGGTCTTGACACACTGCTCGCAGAAAGCGATTTCATCACTGTCCATCTTCCGATGGTCAGAGAGACGAAAAACCTGATCGAGAAGAATGCTCTCGCAAAGACGAAGAAAGGCGTGGTCATCCTCAACGTAGCCCGTGGGGGCATCGTGAACGAGATGGATTTATATGATGCCTTGATGAGCGGCCACGTCTCAGGCGCGGGCCTCGACGTGTTTGAGCAGGAACCACCGCCCAAGGACCACCCGCTTGTGCTTACGGACAAGGTGGTCTGTACGCCCCACCTCGGCGCCTCAACAAAGGAGGCCCAGGAAAAAGTTGCGATCGACATCGCGGACCAGATCGTAGACTTTGCGCTTAACGGAGTTATACGAAACAGCGTGAACGCGCCGCCTGTCTCTATTGCTGCACTGAGGCAGATTTCGCCGTACCTGGGCCTTTCGGAGCGTCTTGCAACCTTCGTCTCCTCTATCAGTGAATTCCCCGTAGAAAACATAGAAGTCGAATATATGGGAGATATCTCTGAGGTAGAGACAAAGATCCTGACCCAGGCTATTGTCAGGAACATCCTCTCGCAACACGTCGAAGGAGTCAACTACGTTAACGCCCCGATTGTAGCCAGGTCCCGGGGCATAAAGATCAAGGAGATCAGGGAGAAGGAGCACGAAGACTACACATCCCTGCTAGGAATAAGGCTGACCAACGGGAAGGTCGAAAAGGTTGTCTATGGAACACTGCTCGGTAAGGAAGCGCCGAGACTGGTTAGATTGGACGGGATCGCTGTCGTCGCAAACCTAGCCGGCAACATGCTGCTCACCTATCACCAGGACAGACCGGGGGTCGTGGGCAGCATAGGTACGGCGCTGGCGAACAAGGGCATCAATATCGGCGGCATGCATGTTGGCAGGAAAGCGGACGGCGGTCTCGCCATAGCAGTGCTTGATGTGGACGTGAAGGTGAGCGATGAAGTAATCACCGAGTTGCAGGGTGTCCCCAACGTTATAGAGGTAAAGAGGATTGAGGTTTAGAAGTAGAATCTGAAGAGATCGTTTGGTTGCATCACTGCTTCAAAGCGGCGTCCCCATTTCACTACACCTGTATTCCAGTTTCACGCCTTCGGCCTGTTCATAAACTCTCTAAAGATGCGGTAGTGCTCGGTATTTTCGTACCGGATCGGCTCAATACGGCTGCCGTCAAAGCTGTAGATAGTCGCATCCCGACAGGCGAGGAGGATAGGCGAGTGGGTGGCGAGGAAGAATTGGGCATGGCCGTCGCTCGCCATGGTCTCAAGCAGACTCAGCATGTCGAGCTGGGTCTTCGGGGAGAGGGCCGTTTCTGGCTCATCCAGGAAGTACACGCCCTTTCGACTATAGCGCGACCTGAAGAAGGACATCATGGACTGGCCGTGGGACTGCGTGAGGAGTGATTGGCCGCCGAAATAGTCGAGTATGGCGGGAGAGGCGGCTGCCCATTCGTCCAGGAATCGTGCAAAGTCCAGAAAAATGGACGAACCGAAGAACGAGCCCTGGACGGGGTCGCCGTTCCAAGCAATGGAAATGTACTGGTCGAACTTGTCTTCATAGGGGTTGTTCCCGAAGCGCCGCCGTTCGGTCTCCTGCCATATATGGATGCCGCACTTGCGAGCCAGGGCCTCGAGAAGCGTCGACTTGCCCGAGCCATTTTCGCCGATAAAGATGGTTATGGGGGTCTCGAAGGATATCGTGACCGGACGCCGGAATATGGCAAGGTTGAAGGGATAGGACGCGGCACCGGGAGGATATTTGTCAGGATGGATGGCCATGGAGTTAAGATGCATCTGCCCTCTTTCTGTTGTCATCGGGCAAGCTTCCGGGAAAAGGGATACTCCGGAAGCTTATGCCACCTGTCTGCGTGAAGCTTTCCGATTGTAAC
>Ga0335071_10005133_pt1 | contig 13643 bp, 12 predicted proteins | sample Lox_Sample_15_FD_206724 | JGI IMG/M metagenome (GOLD analysis project Ga0335071, IMG submission 206724) | Soil microbial communities from Loxahatchee National Wildlife Refuge, Florida, United States - Lox_Sample_1.5 | ecosystem: Environmental > Terrestrial > Soil > Wetlands | place: USA... | reverse complement strand
CCTGATGTCAATGAACCGGCTTTGTGATTCTTTGTAACTTAATTTAAAAAGAAAACTTTGTGGGCCTCCGTGCTCTTCGTGCCTCTGTGGTGAAAAATAGTGCCCTCCGTGCCCTTATGAAGCTTAAAATACGGGAGTAATTCAACACAGAAGTCATAATTAATTTCTTTAATAGAGTCTTCGCGGTCTTCGCGTTAGCTTCGCGGATTTCGCGCTCGAATAGTCTTCGCGGGCTTAGCAAGCTTCGCGGGCTTAAAACGGGTCATCCATACAGACCGTAAAAATTATTTAAAAGGTCTTAGAGTAACTTTGAGCCGGCTTAGAGTCACTTTGAGGCTGAAACAGTCTTCGAGGGACTTAGTCCTCGAGTAGGTACTTGTTGACTTCGATGGGCGGTATATCGAAGCCCGCGCGCATGGTGCCTATGCCCGGGACCTGCTTGACCCAGTAGGCCCGCCAGTTCAGGACTTCCTTCACGGCGCAGTCCTTGCAGATGTTGTACTGCCAGATGCCGTCCACGGTGTAGGGCGTGCCGCACTTCTTGCACTTCGCCGTGCGGAACGGGACCTTTTTCGCCATCCGCTCCTTCTCCCGTGCAGCGACCTCCTTTAATTCCTCGTTCAGCTCCTTATCGGTATAGGCCTCGCCCAGGTCGTACTGGCCGATGGGGGCGTACTTTTTCAGGGCGACCTCGAACAGCGGCCGGGGGAGAGACGGCAGGAACTTGTCCAGCACCTCGCTGAGGCCCAGGGCCTCGGTGATCCAGTACTTTTCTATCTTCTCGTACACGATTATCGAGCAGTCCTCGCACAGCTCGTAGTCCCACTTCGGGCTCGCCGTAAAGCTACGCCCGCACTCCTTACAGACACGCTTGTTCTTCGAGGTCATACCATCACCCCGCCGAAATATAAACGCTCATAGTATATTACCTTCATCCATCGGGGCCATAATAACCATTGATAGGGCAATTCATGGCATGCCCTGGCAAAGTGTAGGCTGAAAAGAATAATGGCGATATAATTCCATTAAAATGATTATGCACTAAGCGGTGCAGGCACCTTTTTGCAAAATATTCCATAAATCGCTTGCCTTTAATGTCTGCCGTTTTACTGGCGGATAGGCTTACCCTGATGGGTTGCCACACTGGGAACAGAATCTAACCCCTGATTCCAGTTTAGCGCCGCATTTTGAGCAACTACCCTGTATCGAAGCCCCGCAGGACGGACAGAACTTCGCACCAGAAGGTAGCGATACGCCACATTTAGGACATGAGTTTTGCTGAGGAGTGCCGCAAGAGGGACAGAACTTACTGCCAGATGGCACGGTTGCCCCGCATTTTGTGCATGGTATACTTCCCGGAGGCGGGGAAGTGGGTGTTGTTGGTACAGAGAATGCCGATGGATGCTGCTGGCTGCCCGAGACCATCTGGCCCATCATGGCATAGCCCATTCCTACGCCAGCGCCCACTCCGACGCCGACGCCTGCGGTCCCTCCGGAGGGATTTGAAGCCGCTTCTCGCATAGCCTGGCCGGTCTGGTATCCCATATAGTTAGTGCCGAGTACTGACATGGATGCCCTGGTGTCCACCGCCTTCTGTACCTCGTCTGGCAAGCTGATGTAGAGACCGGAAATCTTATCGATGGTAATGCCGTATGGCTCGAAGTCGGTCTTCGAGTCCTCTAAAAATATTTGCTCAATGTTCTTCAGGTTGGCCGCCAGGTTGATCACGCCCAGGCTTTTATCCTTGAGTTTACCTAGAACGTTGTACATGGAGGTGACAACCTGTTCCTTGATGCGGTCCTCCACATCCGCGGCGGTGCTGATGTTCAGGGTGCCGACGAAGTAGTTGATGAAGCTGGTCGGGTTGGACACCTTGTAACGGAACTCCCCGAACAGGCTGAGCTTGATGAGCTGGAAGGTCTTGTCCTCAAAGACGTATGGCTGTTTGCTCCCAAACTTGCCGTCGAACACTTTTTTCTGAATGTAGTAAACCTCTGCCTGCTGCTGGGCGCCACTCAGCCACTTGGCGATGTTGCCCACGATTGGGGCGTTCATGGAGGTGAGCGCGTACCTGTCGGGCCGGTCAATGTAGTCGAGGGCCTTGCCGTCCCGATAAAAGACAGCTATCTCGTCTTCTCTCACGACGATGTTGTCATTAAACCGGATGTTCCGGGGCACCTTCCACATCACGTTGTTGCGCTTCTCACCGTCCGTCCAGGCGATGGTCACCGCGCCAATTATGCTACCCTTCTTATCGGTCACTATTCCCATGGTTACACCTCCATGCCGGTGATGGCCGTCATACGGTTCCGGAACGTGGCCTCGAACGCCTCGACCTTCGCTGCCAGCGCTCCGATGCTCTCCTTGATAGAGGCACTGTTATCGGAGTCGACCGCCGCCTTAAGCTTCCTGGCATCGGTGGCCATGTCGGCTAGCGATGACGCTAAAGAATAATCATACTCGTAAAGCTTATTCAGCTCAGGTTCTCCCACTTTAACCTTCGCCGATATCCCGGAATAGCCCTGGGCCGCGTGGGCCACACCCAGCTCCACCACCTTGAAGCGGTTTATTAAAATGCCTAGCCGCTCCAAGTGCTCAAGGGAGTTGTTGGTCGCCATCACCGACCGACAGCCTTCGACCTCCTTCCGAATATCTGCCAGCTTTTCCGCAAACTGCAGTCGAATCATGTTGTCCGCCGTCCGCCGATCCTCTTTGATCCTGTATCCACGGAACCCTGGCACGAACATCTGAATCCGGGAGATGATACCCCGATCCTCTACGACCTTTTCCCTTAAGTCAGCCATATTCCATCCTCCTGAAGATAATAAATTTATTACTGCTATTCAATAATATCTGAAAATCCGGCATTACAATTGTCGCATTTCAACGTAACTCCTCATAATTCACTTGAACGGGTTCAACGGCGCACCACAGATGGGGCATTTTGTGCTTGTGCTCTCGATGAGGCCGCCACAGTATTTGCACGGTATTTTGACGACCTCTTTGACGACCTCTTTCTGGACGTGCGTGGTCCTCTGCGCAGTCTTTTCGGCGATCATGGCCTTTCTTACGGTCTCCTTGACGTTGTTGGGATCCTTGACCTCCTCCAACATAATCTTCATGGTGCCATCAATTAAGACGATTTCGATGTCGCCAATGCCCATCGCCCGGTCTTTTAAGCTCTGGTTGACCTTGATATCTTTTATCCTATAGAGGTCAATATCCTCCTCTTTCTTGCCGATGAGGCCGGATTTGATGGTAATTCTCTGGCTCGTCACCGTGTAGCTCGTGGCGTTAATCTGAGCCTTGTCTTTGATGCTGGATCTTATGCCAGACGGCTTTCCGGTCCACAGGATCGTTTCTTCGCTATCAAAATTGGTACTTACTTTTTGTATCACTGCGCCACCGTCGGTAGCCGGATTGCTAGGGGCCGCCGGGGCTGGGCTTCCGAGTTTGTTACCGCACTTCGAGCAGAACACACTTCCTTGTTGATATTCCGTTCCGCACATAGGACAAAAAGGCATTCTTATATCACTCCATAAATATTTGATAATGTTTAAGTTAATTGTTGAATAAACGATAAAGATTGCTCTAAAGCACAAGCCAAATAAATATTAAGCATTGAAAAATTAGAAAATATTGGCGAATTTTATTTGAGAGGAAGACGCAGTCCAGATAGTTTCAGATACGCTAACACATGTATCTGATTACATGGTTCTTAAAATATCGATGTTGGTATAGCCCTACTGGGGGTGCGGTGATGGTAGTTTCATCACCTGTGATTTTAAAGTCCTAATGGTCTATAGAGTCTAACCTTGTCTCTTGGCACCCCGTGGGAGCTTTTAATTCACGTGTTCTAATGACCGGGTGCACATTAGAAATAAGTGCCTCGCTCCATAAAATAAAAAAAGGGGATTGTAACCCCTTGTACCAGAGCCTCGGGCGAGATTTGAACTCGCGACCTCGTCCTTACCAAGGACGCGCTATGCCGGCTAAGCCACCGAGGCGCGTAAAAGACAACACACAAATGTAACACCTATCATATTAACATTTCGGTTACACATGCCTTTTTTTAAATGATGCAAGTGGAAGTAATAATTTATGCCAATTCCATGGTTCGGGCTTTTTTCGTTTGCCTTCAGGCAATGTAGCTTCGAGGGCAAGCGAGGGTAAGCAAGAGCGCTCCGCGCGAAGCGGGTCTCCCTTTAGCCTCAATAAAAGAATGAAGGGTGCCTAACCATCTTTTATCGCGATGATTTATATCTTGCCAACCAGGTTTAGGCCCGGCTTCAGCGTCTCTTCGCCCGGCTGCCAGCTCGCGGGGCATGCCCGCCCCTTGTGCTCGCGGACGAACCTGGCCGCCTGCAATTTACGCAACAGCTCGTGCATGCTCCGGCCGATACTGGTATCCTGTATTTCTAAGCACTTAAGAAAGCCGTCGGGGTCGATGACGAAGCTGCCTCTTAAGGAGAGCCCCTCGTCCTCGGTGAGCGTGCCGAACTCGCGGCAGATCTTTCCCGAGGGGTCGGCCACCATCGGGTATTTTATGGTCTGAATGGCCGGCGAGTTATCGTGCCAGGCCTTATGCACGAATACCGTGTCCTTGCTCACGCTGAGCACCTCGGAGCCCTCTTTTTTAAAGTCGTCGTACAGCTCGCCCAGCTCCTGCAGTTCCGTGGGGCAGACAAAGGTGAAGTCGCCCGGGTAAAATACCAGGACCATCCACTTGCCCCTGTAATCCGAAAATTTGATCTTCCTTATCCGGTCGTTCTGGTAGGCTTCCGCCTCGAAGTCAGGCACTTTCTCGTTGATCTTCAGCATAATGGACACTGTGATGCTAATTAGTTTAAATATATATAATATTAATTTAATATTTTATCGCCCAAAACGCTTTTAACCGGAACAAGGGCCTATATAGAGTTATACCATGGTCGACCGGCAAACCCTGAAGGACATCGCAATAGCGATCGTCATCCTGATCCTTTTTTTCGGGGGGCTCTACGTATACGCGGGCGGGTGGCCTCCCCTGGTGAGCGTCACCAGCGAGAGCATGTCCCCGCACCTGGAGAAGGGGGACCTTGTGTTCATACAGTCCCTGAGCCGGGGCGACGTGAGGACATGCGAGGGCTCTGAGAGCAGCAACTACACGTCGTTCGGGAAGGCCGGCGACGTGATCGTCTACTGGCCTGGCGGCAACCATAATGCTACCCCTGTCATTCACAGGGCCATCCGGTGGGTGAACCAGAGCGAGCCCATGTGGCCCGGAGGCTCTGCGGCGCCATGGCCGGGCTACATAACCCTGGGGGATAATAACAACGGCATCTACGACCAGGAATCCAGTATATCGTTCGCCTCGCCAGTGAAGAAAGAATGGGTGATCGGCATCGCCCGATACCGCATACCGTTCGTGGGCTATCTGCGCTCCCCCGGGTAGAAAGGCAGTGCAGGGAGACCGTTCCTGGAGCGGGCGGCGCTTGAGCCATCCGGCCCGAGCGATGTATTGCAGCCAGTAGTTTACCATTTTTTATCGATATTAACATAATATTTTTTAAGCGATGATAATGGCCGCGCATTCGGCTCGATGGTAATACATGCCCGGGGCGCACCGATTGGCGGCAACGGCATGGTGGCCGGCGACAAATAAAAACGTATTTTAGCCGATGTGGCCGAAAAAGTATATGGTTAAGCCAGCGATAGATAGATAAGCCTCCCATTTGGCTGAAAGATTTTTATATCCGATGGGAGATGTAATAGGTTAAGGGATCTGCTTAAAATGGCTTCCATCCGCGCCCACAGGGATTCTAACACGCTCATCATCATGAAAAACTCCAGCTACGCCAGGCCTATCACTCACAGGATCAACCTCATCCTGGGCATGAACTCCCGGTGCATGGAGCAGGTGACCATCGACGGCGACCTCGTGCTGGGAAAGAACGCCCAGGTGACGGGCAGCGTGCGTGCGAATAACGTCATTTTAGGGCCCGGCTCCATCGTCTACGGCGACGTCACCGCCGATGGCGACCTCAAGGCGCTGGACAACGCCAGCGTCATCGGCCATGTGAAGGCCCTGGGCGGCGCGTTCATCCGGCCGGGCGTGAGGTTCGGCTCGCTCGATGCGGGCGGCCTCATCGAGATCCAGGGCAGCCCCCCCTCGAAGCACATCCAGGGCAAGATGGTCGTCAACGACGACATGGACTACCCTGAACTAAAGAAGGTCGGCGCCGAGGTTCTCAGAAAGCCCGAGCCGAATAAGGAGCCCGTCATCCTGCCGCCGAAAACGCCGATAAAAGTCGAGCCCAAGAATGCACAGGCGGCGAAAGACCTTTCCTCGAAGAGCACGGCCACGGCTTCACATAAGAAAGCGCCGAAAAAGGGCGCAAAAGAAGAAAAGCCCGAGAAGAAGGGTTTCTTCGGGCTGTTCAAATAATTCCAGATAATTGTTTAACGGCCGAGATATTATCAATTTTTATGCTTACGACGAAAGATCCGCGATCATGTCACGGGCGAGCACGGCCTGCCCGAAGGATACTCCGCCGTCGCCGCAGGGCAGCCTGTGGTTCGTGACAAAGCGCAGGCCCTCGTTTTTTACGTAATCCTCGATGGTGCGGCCGATGGCCGCGTTCACCGCTACGCCGCCGCTGAAGCCTACGACAGGGGCTCCGCTTTTTTTCGCCGCCTCGCACGCCTGCACAGCGAACGCCCGGGCCAGCGAGACCTGGGCCGAGGCCGCGATGTCGTGCTTATTCTCGCCCTGGCCCATGGCCTCTACGACGGCCTTAAGCAGGCTCCGGGAGTCCACCATGTTCCGGCCGTCCATCTTTACGATGTCGCAGGGCAGGCTGACCTTTTCAGCGTCGCCGGCGAAGGCGTAGCTTTCCAGCTTCATGGCCGGCTCGCCCTCGTAGGTGCGCCGGTAGCACACGCCCAGCAGAGCGGCCACCGCGTCGAGGACCCGGCCCGCGCTCGACGAGTAGGCCACGTTGATCTTCCGCTCGATCTGCTTAAGGATCACCTGCGCCTCGGTCGCCCCCATGTTCGCCTCCATGATTTTCAATAGTTCGCCGTCGTCGACGCTGCCGTATAAGATGCCGGCGACCATGCGCATGGGGAACTTCGTGGCCAGGTCTCCTCCGGGCATGGGCACTGGCAATAATCCCGCCGGGTGCTCCCCGCCGTGGAAGATCTCTCCGCCCCAGACCGTGCCGTCCTCGCCGTAGCCCACGCCGTCCATGGCGACGCCCACGACGTCGTCCAGCTCGACGCCCTCGACGACGAGCGACCCGATGTGGGCCCGGTGGTGCTGGACGGTGACCACGTCGGCGCTGAAATGCTGCGCGATCTCTCTTCCCAGGCGGGACGAGAGGAAGGACGGGTGCATGTCGGTTACGACGACCTCCGGGATAACTTTTGTCATCTTAAGCAGCCGGTCCACCGTCTCCTTTAAAAAGTCCAGGGCAAGAGGGTTGTTAATGTGGCCCAGGTGGTGGGACGTGTAGCAGAGATTATCCCTGTATATGGAGATGGACGAGTTCAGCTCGGGCCCCATGGCCAGGATGGCCCTCGGCGAGCTCTTTTTCATGGGGAACATGGCGGGCGCGTAGCCCCGGGCCATACGCGTGAAGAACATGCCGTCGTTATACCGGAGCACGGAGTCGTCGCACCGGTTCAGTATCCGCCGGTCATGCAACAGATAATAGTCCGCGATGCCCCTGAGGCGCCGGAACGCCTCCTCGTTGTCCCTGACCATGGGCTCGGATGGGAGGTTGGCGCTCGTCATGATGAGCGGCTCGCCGATGTCCCTGAAGAGCAGGTGGTGGAAGCCCGTGTAGGGCGTCATGAAGCCCACCGTGTGCAGGCCCGGCGCCACGGATTCGGGCACGCCCGCCCTGCGGCGCAGCAGCACGATGGGGCGCTGCATGGAGTCCAGGAGCCCCCGCTCCCCGTAGTTGACGTACGCGTACTTCTCGATGATGGGCAGAGGCGCCATGAGAGCGAAGGGCTGCTCGGGCCGGTTCCTGCGCTGCCTCAGCCGGGGCGTCACGTCCATCTTACAGCATAAATGAAATCCGCCGACGCCTTTTATGGCCAGAATATTGCCCTCATTGAGGAGCCGGATGGTCTCCTCCAGCGGTGGCGTTAAAAGTTTGCGGTCTTCGCCGTACAGGAACAGCCTCGGGCCGCACTTCGGGCAGGAAAAGCCCTGGGCATGGTAGCGCCTATTATGGGGGTCCCTATAATCGCGCATGCAGTCCTCGCAGAAGGGGAAGTCTGTCATCGTGGTGTTGTCCCGGTCATAGGGCAGGGTGTCCATGATGGCATACCTGGGGCCGCAGTCGACGCAGGAAGTCGCCCAGTAGCCATTAAAGCGGCTCTCGCCACGCATGTCCTCCAGGCAGTTATTGCAGATGCCGGTGTCGGGCGGGATGAACCCGCCGAAGCCCGACGCCGAGCTTTTCTCGATGTGAAAATCGTGATAGGCCCCGCTATACGGCTGCTCCGCCACGTCGAGCGAGTCGATCCGGGACAGCTTCGGCCCGTGCCCCATGCCCTCGACGAAGGCGTCCACGTCGGAGTCCTTTCCCTCGGCCACGACCTCCACGCTCGTGCCCAGGTTCTTGACGTAGCCATTAACAGAATGAGCGACGGCGAGATTGTGAACAAAGGGCCGGAACCCCACGCCCTGGACGATGCCGCGGGCCAAAATCCTCACTTTTTTCATAAATCTTTCAAAAAGTTTATTGCCGATTTGTGATATATTTTTCTATCGAAGTTATTTACTGAGAGGCCTAACTATTAATGGTGCTAATAATAATAAAGTATATGCCGGGAGTTTAATTTTAGATGGAGCCGACCGTAAAAAGAACCAAGATCATCAATGACCCAGCCGACCTGGTGCCGCTTCTGCAGGTCTTTAACTCAAAGCTGCACTCCCAGGTGTTCAACGAGATATCCGCGGGCTGGAAGACGGAGGAGGAGCTCCAGGAGATCACCGGCAAGGACGTCAGCAAGAGCTTAGATGCTTTAAAGCAGGGCGGCCTCATCGAGAGCCGGTGGAGGATGCCCGCGCCGGGCGAGCCGCCGGTGCTCGAGTACAGGACGTCCTATAACGAGGTCCGGGCCAACTTCCAGTGCTCGATGAAGGAGCTGAGCGAGCTCATCATGATCGCGTTCTCCATGGACGAGAGCTTAAGGAAAATGGCGGAAAAGATGGAGAAGGAGATCGAGGGCGGTAACGCCTCCCTGGTGAACCTTTCCCGGATATTCGACCGCAGCCCCACTTTTTTAAAGGGCGTCGCCAAGCGTTCCCATAACATCGTGGTCAAGGGGCAGAGACTGGAGATCACCCGGGAACGATAGCCATGGTCCTGGAAAAGAAGAGCGAGATCACCCGATTCCAGATCCTGGTAGAGACGGCGGCCAGCCAGCCCCAGATCAAGCAGAGTGAGATCGCCGCGTCCCTGGGCATCACGCCCCAGGCCGTGTCCGAGTACATCAAGAACCTGATCGAGGACGGTTTAATTACTTCGGGCGGCCGTGGCCAGTACAAGGTCACGCCCCTGGGCGTGGAGGCCATCATCGCCGGCGCCCGGGAGCTCCAGGACTACTCGAAGTTCGTGCTCGACAACGTCGTCGGCCAGGTGAGCGTGTGGCCGGCCATCGCCGCCGCCGACCTGAAAAAAGGATCCCCCGTTAGGCTGTTCATGGACTGCGGCATCCTGTATGCGGGCTCCGGCGCAGAAGGCGCAGAAGGCGTCGCCGCCGGCGACGCCCGGAGGGGCGAGGACGTCGGCGTGAAGGACCTCAGGGGGCTGATATCGCTGAACACGGAGAGCGTCCGCATCATAAAGATCCCCCCTGTCGAGATCGGCGGCTCGAAGTCGTGCGACGTGGAGAAGCTGAAGCACGAGCTGGAAGGCCTTGTGGGCGTCGCGGGCATCGAGGCCCTGGCAGCCCTGAACAGGGCGGGCGTAAAGCCGGACGTGATGTTCGCCGCCGCCGAGGTGCTGGCCGAGGCCGCGGTGAAGGGCGTGAAGGGCACGCTCGTGATCACCGCCGACCTGGCGCCGCAGGCGATACAGAAGTTCGAGGCCACGGGCGTCGCGTACACCATCGTCGACATCGGCCTTCGATAAAGCCCCTCGAAAAATAATAAGCTGCTCGAAGACTGTTTCAGCCACGAAGCTACTCGAAGCTGGCCTGAAGTTACACGAAGAATTTTTAAGCCTTATGAGCCGGACTGTCCAGCGTGTCACAAGGAACAAGGCACAACGTGTTCATTAATAGATTGCTTAGAGATAGTATTGAAATCTCTTAATTCCACTTCTTCAGTGCCAGCTTAAGTTTTCTAAGGTGCTCAGGGCAGTAGAGATCCTCGAGCGTCAGGCCGGGGAACTTCTCGTCCACCAGGGCGCCCATGCAGGCGCTGCAGGTGCCCACATCGTAGACGCCACACTCGGAGTTGATGCAGCGGCCCGGGTTATCGCAGTGGCCGAAGTCGCCCGTAAAGAGCTCATAGAGCTCGTGCAGGGTGACGACGAGCAGGTACGCGTCCAGGCTGCTCCGCCCGAAGCACTCTTCCGAGACGGGCTCAAAAACTTCGGGTACGCCGATGAAGGTGAGCTTTCTGTAGGGAATATTAACGCCGGTTACGGTCACGTCGTCCCGCCACCCCGGTGAAACGTCCTCGTTATCGATGAAAATTATCCGCACGCGATCCTGGGGGTCGTGGGAAAGCTGGCCGTAGAAGAAGCGCTTAATGGGATTATTCCCCTTCGGCTTCAGCGAGGGGTCGTAATCGAGCTCCATGCCGAAAAGCGACTTAAGGGACTGGCGCAGCATGGTAAAATCCCGGTTCGTGACCGCTCGCAGCATGATAATACCATAAGAATGGTTTGATATAAAAAGCATAGCTAAAAAAGGAATGATATAGAGAATTTACTTCTTCTTGGGCTTTGCCTTGGCAGCAGCCTTCGGCTTGGTCGAGCATCCACAGGATTTACACATTGCGTTTCACCTCCGCCGCCATTAATAAAAATCCGTTATATCTTCTCACTTAAATATTTATTCCTCAAGCGCCCGGCGTAGAATAAGGATTTATATATGGATGTGTAAATCCTCGTCCCGTCAATGTCATTGTTTATTGTCATCACGCCGTACAAGAAGGACGATTTTAAGGTCTACCCTATCCGAGATGGCGGCAACCCCCTCTTCGTCGGCGTGCTTTCGCTGCAAAAGACCGACAAGGGCATGCGGCCCCTGAGGATACGGATCGTCCGGGAAAAAGAGGACGAGTACCTGCCGGTCGCCTCTTTCGTCGACCTGCTCAAGGCCTCGTCGGCCATCCTGGCGGCGTCCATGGACCCCGCCAGGGACGCGGCGCTGGACAGCATGCTGGAGGCCTATCAACTCGGCTCGAGCAAGGTGAGCGTCTGCCGCTTTTGCCTCATGGAAGACCGGATCACGTTCAAGACCCCCGACATGGTCCGGTACAAGGACGAGCTCATTTGCCTGGACTGTGCGAAAAAAGAGCTGAAGCGCGAGGTCTCCTACAAGGGCAGGATCACGAAGACGGGCCTGGAGCGGCTCGAGTCGCTTTTAATAAAGACCAGGGACCTGGGCCGGATCATCGCGCTCCTGACGCCCTCGAACCTGCCCCCGGAGCTGACCAGATACGACGTCATACCGGCATCCCCCGACCGGGTGAAGGCCGTTAAGGTCGTCGACCTCGGCCTGGACCCCCGGCTTAAGCAGGCCCTGAGCATGGACGAGCTCCTGCCCGTGCAGGCGAAATCGGTGCAGGCCGGCCTGCTCAAGGGCGAGAGCCAGCTCGTCGTCTCGGCCACCGCCACGGGCAAGACGCTCATCGGCGAGATGGCGGGCGTGAACAGCCTCCTCAATGGAAAAGGCAAAATGCTGTTCCTTGTGCCGCTGGTGGCGCTGGCAAACCAGAAGTACGAGCAGTTCAAGAAACGCTATGGCTTCTTAAAAGTCGGAATTCGCGTGGGCACCTCCCGCATCGCGCTCAATAGTCTTAAGATGAACGTGAACCTGGGGTCGGACATCATCGTGGGCACCTACGAGGCGCTCGACTTCGTGCTGAGAAAGGGCGAGCCGCTGAAGAACGTGGGCACCGTGGTCATCGACGAGGTGCACATGCTGGAGGACGAGGAGCGGGGCCACCGCCTGGACGGAATGATCGCCCGCCTGCGGGCCTGCGCCCCGAACGCGCAGTTCATATTCCTCTCCGCCACCATCGGCAACCCGAAGGAGATCGCCAAACATCTGCACGCTAAGCTTGTCGAGTACGAGCACCGCCCAGTCCCCCTGGAGAGGCACCTCATCTTCGCGGGCTCGCACGAGAAGAACCGGCTCATCGAGGAGTACGCCTCCCGGGAGTACGCGAAGACATCGTCCAAAGGCTTCCGCGGCCAGACCATCGTGTTCACGAATTCGAGAAAGAAGTGCCACCAGATCAGCCAGTCCCTCCGCATCCAGTCGGCGCCATACCACGCGGGGCTGACGTACGTCCAGAGAAAGAGCGTCGAGGACCGGTTCGCTAAGGGCGAGCTGAAGGTCGTCGTTACGACGGCGGCGCTGGCGGCGGGCGTGGACTTCCCGGCCTCACAGGTCATCTTCGAGTCGCTGACCATGGGCCGGGAATGGCTGTCCGTGAGCGAGTTCCAGCAGATGCAGGGCCGGGCGGGCAGGCCGGACTACCACGACCTGGGCAAGGTCGTCATCCTGGCGGACCCCGAGTACGATCTGTCGGGCGAGACCGAGGAGGAGGTCGCGTTCCGGCTGCTGGGCGGCGGCGCCGAGCACGTGAACGTCCTCTACGACGAGCCCGAGCAGATGGAGGAATGTTTGGCGAATGCTTGCATCGCCTCCGCCGAGGCGGACATCCGCCACATGAACGAGGCCACGCTGGGCATCTCCAGCGACACGAAGTACCTCATCGATAAATGCGTCGACAGGGGCCTCATGGTAAGGGAGAAAGGCCAGGTGCGGAACACGCCGCTGGGCCGGGCCGTCGCCACCCACTTCCTGAAGGTCGAGGACGCGTTCCTCATCCGGGACCGCATCTACAAGAAGGCGTCTCCGCTGGACATCGCCGTTGAACTCGAGCCTTTTGAGGCGGCCTATTTCCGGAACGCCGACAGGCTATCCAGGATCCTGGGCGTGCAGGTGCCGTCCAGGGCCTTCAGCCCGGCGAGCCTGGACATCGTGTTCTCCGGGGAGTCGATCGCCAAGATGGACCGGAGCCTCCAGGCCCAGTTCACGGACTTCGCCCGGGAGTTTTTAGACTGTGTCTGCGAAGACGCCCCCTTCTGCGGCTGTCCGGAGCGCAAGTTCAGCAAAAAAATAGTCGAGTACCGGCTCCAGGGCAAGGACCCCCGGGGTATATCAAGGGCGATCGCCGCCGACTACGACCTGAGCGCCTTCGACGGGGACGTTTTAGGCTATCTGGACCGGCTGACGAGAAACCTGGACGCCATCGGGGAGATAGCCAGGATATCGGGCAAGCACGACGCGGCGAAAGAGGCGAAAGCGCTGGCCCAGAAGATCGAGGACGCAGAATAGAAATACCCGGAAGGCCCATAGATTCTCTTATCATGTCTATCGTGAAGAGCCGGCTGCGGCTG
>Ga0335071_10005132_pt1 | contig 13643 bp, 9 predicted proteins | sample Lox_Sample_15_FD_206724 | JGI IMG/M metagenome (GOLD analysis project Ga0335071, IMG submission 206724) | Soil microbial communities from Loxahatchee National Wildlife Refuge, Florida, United States - Lox_Sample_1.5 | ecosystem: Environmental > Terrestrial > Soil > Wetlands | place: USA: Florida... | reverse complement strand
CTTCGACCGTCGTGACCTGAATTTCTGCCGCGCCGTGAACGACGTGGCTGTTGGTGAGCATGAAACCGTCGGGCGTGAACACGAAACCCGAGCCCGAGCCGCTGCCGCGATTGCTCTGCTGCCGCACCTGAATGTGGACGACAGCGGGGCTGACGCGCTTGACCGCGCCGACCACGGAGCGAGAGTAGGAGTCGAGGAGGTCTGCTTCGAAGTTGCGAGTCGTCGAAACCAAAGGAGTTGCGAAGGATTCTCCGGAGAGCAAGTGAAACGTATCCATAGGTGTTGTGCCATGTGGATGCACTGAACGGGCCCTAGGATTCGGACACCGGCGACGCGAGTCGGAAACAAGTTGACCGGAAGACTTGTTGCATAAACTTCACTTGTCCGTCATCCGATCTTGATGATGCTAGCGGGAGGCGGAGTGTATGGTGCTCTCAAAAATCGGGAATCCGGGCAGTAACTCCAGATCAGTCATAGTTTGGCCAATTCGGAGGGGTCAGTGTCGCCAACGAGTCTCCTGTCATGGAGAACCCACTCGAGCGAGGGTGTAATGCGACGACTGGGATTGCGATTGTGCCTTGAGCCACCTTAGGAAATAACGAATTGTCCAGATGGCCACGGCCACCTTCACCGACATCGGAATGAACTTGGTCGCATAGTCGCAGTGGCCATCGCGCTCGGATTGGGAACGATGGTCGGCTGGAAGCGCATTGTGGTGACGGCAAGCGAAAAGATCGGCAAAGGCCACCTTACCTACAGACAAGGCTCCGCCGCTGAAATCCCTGCCATGGGCACAATTCTGGCAGCCGACTACATGGGCCTGCCGGTGAGTCCTACGCACGTGTTGTCTTCAGGCGTGGAAGGAACAATGTGGGCCAATAAATCCGGGCTGCAGATGGCCACGATTCGCAACCTGCTCATGGCCTGGGTGCTGACCCTGCCCGCGTCGATTGGCCTCGCTGCGTGCTTGTTCTGGACCTACAACCAGGGGATGAAGTAAGTCTGCATCTCGACCCCGTTCTCCGCGTCCCGGTCTGAGCCGGAGAACGGGGCCCGCCCCATCCCGTCTCGGCGACTGGAGTGTGCGGAAAACGCAGGCACTCATTTGTTTGGCCCTCGCGCCCCGGCCACATAATCCAGAAATGCCGTCGGGATTTGTTACTGCGTGCGTTTCTGCAGCGTAAGGCACTCGTCGTGCAGCTTGGCGTCGTGGGTGAGGCCGTCGACGATCATGCACTCGTCGAGCGCGGTCTTTGGGTCGGAATCTTTCAGGAGCATATAGAGCAGTTTGTGGGGCGCTACCCAGTCGGGAGCAAGCCTGGTCGCTGTGACCAGCTCATTCACCGCTGCGGCGGGCTCCTTGTTGTTCTGCAAAGCAATGGCCAGGTTGTAGTGGATCTTCGCGTCGTTGGGGCGCAGGCGTACGGCTTCTTTGTATTGCAGGATCGCTTCGTCGGTCTTGCCCGTGACGTCGAGCGCCGTGGCCAGGTTCATGTGGGCCTCGGCGTTAGTGGGTTGCAACTCGACCGCAGCTTTGTAGTGCTCGATGGCCTGCGTGTAAAGATGATTTGCGTACAGCAAATTGCCAAGGTTATTGCGCGCCACCGCAAGCCTGGGATTGAGCCGGATGGCCTGCAGGTATTCCTCGGCGGCTCCCTTGGCATCGCCGTTCTTCTTCAGCGCATAGCCCAGATCGTTGTGTACGTTGGCGTCGTTCGGTGTGAGCATGGCGATCTGGCGCAGATTCGTGATGGCCCCGGTATAGTCGCCGCGATTCATCAGCAGGTTGGCAAGGTGTGAGAGGGCGTCGATGTAATCGGGATACTCTTTGATGGCTTCGCGATACTCCGTGATGGCGCTGGCGTAGTCTTTTTCTTTTTCGGACTGGCGTGCGGCGTAGTAATGACGCTCGGCGGCGGCGGGGATGACAATTGCCGGCTGGGCGCCGTTCGATTTTTGCGCAGGAATGGATTGTTCCTCTGCTGATCTTTGCTCCGGCGCGGGTGCAGCAGAAGGTGGAGCGCCCGATGCCGGCTCGGCTGATTGCGATTGCGGCTCCGGATGGGAAGGAAGCTGCTGACCGGTGGACGTCTGCGCCGGAGAAAGCGTTGCCGCGAGCGCGAGAAGGGGCACTGCGAGGGTACGAAGGGTAATCATACGCGCGTAGTTCGAGTATAGCGGGTGCTCAGGTCTGTAGCGTTTGGCGGTCGATTGTCGCCGCGTATGTCTGGCGTTGTTGGCAACTAGTGCGAGGGGAAATGCAGCGTGACAGTTTGGCTAGCGTAGGCGCCTGGAGTTCCAGCACTAAAAGCAATTTCCAAAGCGGCGCCGGCCGCTGGCTCGATAAATCGTGCGCCCTCGACACTGATGCCACTGGGGGCCGAGTAAACCGGAATTCTGTAAGTCTTGCCGGCGACACCAGCGAACTGCAACGCAAGCTGATCGTGAGTTGAGTTCCATTGTTCAGAAACAAGCTTGAGCGCGGAGCTGGAGGCGCCGTCGGCGGGCGGGGTGAAAGGATAGGCGATGGCGAAGTTGTCGCTGACACGCAGGTGTATGGTGTTTCGAGCTCTGCCATCGTTGAGGGGCACAGAGACGGAGATGTGTTGGTCGTTTTCGTTTACCGATATCTTAGGAGTCACTTTGCGGCCATTCACTTCGGCGGCAAGAAGCTTTGCGCGCAGGCTGAAGGCCGGGGAGAACTCCAGTTGCGCATTGTTCCCACCCTGCGCGTTATCGTGCGATGTCAGGTCATCGCGTGATGATCCCATACCGCCGTGCTCGACTTCCAGGGTAATGTCATCTCCGACACTGTGGTACGTAAAGTCGAGCATCGTATTTCCGAAGCGAACGTGATGAATGGCGAAGTCGGTCCAGCCGGCGGGGATGTGGGGGGCGAGGGTTACGCTCCCGTTCAGGGCATTGACTTCCAGTCCCATCATGCCCCGCAGGATGGGACTAATGACCATGGCCGACGACCATATCTGGTGCGGCGTACTGGTGGCCAGGTCGGTGTAAAAGTCGCCGGAGAGGACTTCGGTGGTGCGGCCGGGTGAGCCATCGTAAGCGAGCTGTGCATTGGCCTTAAGGTTCTCGTAGGCGTAGTGCGGCCGGTGGTAGCGGTATCCGGCGACGGCCGCCCATCCGGTGAACAGCGGCCACACGCTGCCGTAGTGATAGCCGGTCGGGCCGTAGAGTGGATCCTGATTGGAAATAATCCGCGGGCCCCAATCCGTCTGGTGATCGGGTGCCGCAATCACGTTGAGAAACTGCTCGCTCTTGCGCTCGTCCGTCAACCCGAACCACAGCGGCACCGTACCTAACACGCTGGGCTTCTCGATGCGCTTGCCTTCCGGGTCAACCGCAAAGGCGTAGTAGTTGTTGGCCGGCGACCAGAAGACTTTTTCCAGCGTCGCACGTTGGGTTGTTGCTTCTGCGTTGAGCTGCTTCGCGATATCGTCCTTGCCGGTTGCTTTTGCGATGGAAGCAAGCGATTCAACACCGGCGATCCCGACTCCCGCCTGATAGAACTCACCGCCGATCGGTACAAGCGGCGGACTGTGCGGCTCTGCAAGATCAGACGGTTGCGGTCGCAGCGGACCACCTTCCACCCAGCCGTGCCCGACGTTCTGGTTCTGCGAGAGGCCGCTCGGCGAATAGGTTGACTTGAGAAACTGATAGGCGCGCCAGAGGCTGTCCCAGTGTTCGCGCGCAAACTCAACGTCGCCGGAGGCACGGACGTAATCCGCGAACCCGACGAGGAAGAGCGGAGTGCCGTCCGCAGAAGCGGTGCCGTACGGATAGTCGTTCCACCAATCGACCAGCTTGACGCTCTGCGCGATTTCGTGGGGGATGCGTCCGTTGGGGCGCTGGTATTGGATCAGGAATTCCAGCGCCGCCCGCGTCGTCGCAAAGTCGCCGATCGAATCCAGCGCCAGCGCCGTCCACATCGAGTCCCGTCCGAAATACCAACTGAAGCCGGGACGATGCGAGCCACTGGAGATGTTGTACCCCGCTACCAGGCCTTTGCCCGCGTAGGGTTCATCGACCAGCCCCTGCACCGTGCTGATGCGCGCCCAATCGTACGAGAGCTGGAGCTGCTTGTCGGGCAACTCGAGTTGGAGAGTGTTGTCGAGGTAGCGCGAGTAGTAGTCGCGAGCTTGCTGCAGCGACGATGTATCCACGAGCGCCTTTTGATAGGCCGCGTCGGCATCCTTTTCACTCTCGAACGACGACGCCATCGCGAACCGATAGACCCTGTGGCCTTTCGCAGGCGGGCCAAAGGAGAATTCGTCGATGTGCCCCGACGAATAGTTCGCGTTGTAAGTCGTGTCCAGCGCACTGGCCCCGGCCGATCCGGCAACAGCCCAGAAGACATGATGGTCGTTGCTGAATCGAAAGGCCTTTCGCCGGGCGTCCCACTGGCTGTACGCATCACCCACCGCGGCGGGCCACATCCAGGCAACGTCGGGAGTAAACGACGCTTGGACCTCGACGGGTTCGGCGGAGGTCACCTCGATCTCGACGATTGCCGCACGCTGGTCGATCGGCACAAACCACGTCGCACACGCGGTGAAAGAGTCGTAGATGTATTTCACCGACGAAGATTCGGGCCGCGCGATAATCTGCCGTGGTATCGCGTCGCCCGAAAGCACGATAGTACCTAGCCGGAACCGGAGCTGAAAATCGCGAAACAGCTTCAGCGGATAAATCCAGGCCTCAAACGTGCCGTCCTGGTGTCCGAGCAGCCCGGCGTGCGGCCCCACCGCGTCGAGGAACTGCCAATCGCGCGCCGCGCGTGTCAGCGTGAGCACTCCGGTTATGTCGCAAGGAGTCTGAGCCGCGGCTGTTGCCGCAATCAACGCGAGGGCAAGCGTTCCAATTCTGGAGAGCATGGGCGACAGCGATGGTAGCAGAACCGTGAAGCACGTGTCGGTTGTCAGTTCAGGCACCCGTCGCCAGGCCGCCGAGCTGTCCGAGAATGGCGATAGCCACCAGTTGCTGCTAGTACACAGTGACGTTGATGGTCGTCGTGTGAGTGATGCCGCCGCCGGTCGCCGTAATGGTGAGGTTCCCCGTGATCGGATTTGGTGTATTGCCGCCTCCGCCGCCGTTGTTGCTGCCTCCGCCGCACGAGACCGCGCCCAGGATCAGGAACAGCGCCAGGAACCCGAGGAGTATCTGCGTTAGACGCCGCGCCGGCCGTCCTCGCTGCTCATTCGAGCCCCCCACCGACTCCCCTGGCGAGCACCGGGTTGCTCTCGCCGCAAAAAAGATCCCCACCGCGAAGGGAAATGCCGCCAGAGTCCCCAAGCCGCGGTGGTTGAACGGCAGTGGCGCGCCAAGGTCCCGCGACAACACGGCACCCGTAATCGTTGCCAACGCACTGCCATTGCCTCCCGTAATCACGGTCGAAGATTGCCCGTTGGAGAACAGGCAAGTGGTCGCTCCCAGCGACGACGGCACGCTGCACGTCACCGTGACGTCGGAACTGAATCCCCCGACTGAAGCGATACTTATGTTGTCGGTAAGGGCCGTCCCGCTCGGAATAGAAATGACTGGACTGGCGACGGTGAGAGTGAAATCCGGGGCCACTCCCACCGAAAGATTGATGGCGACCGAGTTTGTGAGATTGCCGCTCGTGCCGGTAAGCGTCACCGTACCAGTTTCCGCGCCAGTGATCGTACCCGAGCCGATGGTCAGGTTCGCTGTGCCCGGCGCCGAAACCGTCGAATTGTCGTAGCTGCACGTGGCGCCGCTCAAGCTCGAAGAGAGCGCGCACGTCAGCGCCACGTTACCGGTGAAGCCTTCTTTTGGCGTCACGCTCAGGCCCACCGTCGTGCTCGCGCCGGTGTCAATCGATTGCGACCGCGATACCGGCAGCACCAGAAAATGCGGATTCGGGCTGTTGTTCATGGCATCGACCAGCGCCGTCACATCCAGCGTCCCCAACCCCGTCACCCGGTCGTAGCCCGATCCCGCGGAGTAGCCCAGGGTGCCGCCGTTACATCCGTTACCGCCGCTGCAAACCACTTTGTTGTCGCCGGACGTAATGTCGTTGTAGACCCAAGACGTATTGGAATTTCCCGGCAACGGATACGTCTGCACCATGGCGTACAGCTTCGAATTGATGTTGCCCTGCGGACTCCCTATCACCTGGTTAATCACCGCCAGGATACCCGAAAATACCGGCGTCCCTGCCGAAGTGCCGCCGATTACGTTGTAAGTCGTGTCGGCTGCACGGTAACCATTGACGCAACTCGATTGCGAGCAGATCACGTATCCATCCGGCGAGGGAGCAGCAGCAAACGAAACGTCCGGAGTGTCGCGGGCGTTGTCTGCGGGAACGCCCGGCCCTACCTGCCACGATGGCTTCGTGTACTTCACGCTCGCTCCCCCGCCGGTTGCAGAAATGCAGTTCGTGCATGAGGTCAATCCGCTGCTATCGTTCCACGACGTTTCCGGAATGTAGGAGAACGCTGACGGCGACGCATCATTCGTCGCCCCTGCCCAGTATTGCGTAGGCTGTGTCGGGTCGGTGGTGTTGGTCGAGTCGCCCGTGAACGTCGTGCCGCCGATTGAGGTGGAGTACGGCATGCTGCCGGGAAAATCCACCGAAATTCCGCCGGTCGCCGGAATGTTGGTGTCGCAATCCGCCGCACCGCTGTCGCCCGCCGCCACCACGATCGCCTGACCCTGCGTCGATGCCTGCTGGCCCGCCGAGTTCAGCATGTTGTAGGTGTTGTTATCCACTTGCGCTTCGCAGGTGCCGTAACTGACGCTGATGATTTTCGCCTGATTATCGTTGACGGCGTCGACCAAGGCAGCAAACGCACCGCCTCCACCGTTATTCGGGCTTTCGATGTAATAGAGCAACGCCGCGTTCGGGGCCGCCGCTCCCGCCCACTCCAGGTCAAGATTCGCTTCATCCACATCGCCCGACACGATTCCCGGGTCGGTCCCCTTCACCTTGATCGTCAGGTTCACCGGAGGGAGGCCGGCCAGGTTACGAAACGTCACCAGGTCATATTGCTGGCCGTTCTGGCCCGGCGTGCCGTTACGCCCCGTGTTGCTGTCGGTCGAAAGTTCGGTCTGCCCCACCACGGCGATCGTTTGCCCTGTGCCGTCGTTGCTGCACGGGCTGGTGCATGGAACACCGTTGCTGTACGACGGCAGGTTGTAGATCGTGGCAAAGTCGCCGGGAGCCATGAAGTGGTTGCCGGTAATAGACGAAGTGATGTGCGACTTCGGTTTGACGTTCAGCGGCCTCGGCGCAAAGTCGTGCAGGCCCGCCACACCGGATACGACGCCCTGGAAAGCGTCGGGAACGGAAATGTCAGTCGAGGGCGCATAATGTTGGACGCCGTTCACCACATAGCTGTGCAGTGGCGCATGGAAGGCGGCCTCGACCTGCGCCGCGATGCCGCTGAATGCGATCCAATTGCGAGCGCGAGAGATTTCCTCGATGGTGAAGCCCTGCGAGTTGAGCCATGCGGATACCACCGCAAGGTCGGCCTGCGCCAAACCGAAGCGGTCGGCATACTCTTCCGGCGTCAACCAATGGTGATAATTGACCGAGTTCGGGTCCTGCTGCTCCTCGAGCAGCTTGTCGAGCGCGGCCTGCTGCTCCGAGCTCGGCGCGAAAACCATTCTCATCCTATGTAGCTGCAGCGTCGGCGAAACTGCGCCGCGATCGACGGCTCCACGAATGCGCGGATTCACCGTTCCGCTGAGGCGGACGACGCTGCGGTTATCAACGGCGCGAACAATCCGGCGCTGTTGCGGCTGCTGTGCTGCGGCGACCGAGGCGAACACAACCATTACGGCAAGGAGATTGATTCTCATGCAGCTCCCGACCCGCTTGGGGAAAAGTCGAGTATAGGACACGCGCGCACACTATGGAGCTCGGGTGCGGCTCGCAGACCACGAAGATATAGGTTCGGCTGGGTAAACACCAATCGACGTCAACAGTTGCTTCCGCCGCGGTCACAGGGCGCCGTACTGTACGTTTCGCTAGCCAGATTTGCGGTGAAAACTCGCTCAGGCGGCGGATTCGCGCTGCGCCACCGCCTGCCACCGTTCAGATTGCGATCTTGCCTACTTCAATCCGGCGTTCTCGGCGGCGAGTTTGGCAATTGCGCTCCAGTCGAGTTCCTCCATACCGCGGCCCAGCGCCGTGACGATGCGTTCCCGCACCACGCTAGCGACCGGCATCGGTACATCCACCGCCTCGCCTGCGGCCATTGCCAGCCGAACATCCTTGAGACCCAGTCGCATTTTGAACCCCGCCGGTTGATAGCGTTCGTCGGCGATAATGCCGCCGTAGATCTTGTACACCGGCGCGCTAAAAAGAGTGCTGGTGAGAAATTCCACGAATTCATGCGCGTCGATGTCGTACTTGCGGGCGAGCGCCACCGCCTCACCCAATGACTCGACCACGGAACAGATAAGGAAGTTGCCGGCGAGCTTCACCACGTTGGCCATCTCGGGCTTCGGGCCGATGACGAACGTGCGCTGGCCGACCGCGTCGAAAACAGGCTGACAGCGAGCGATGTCGCCGGCGTCTCCGGCGGCGGTGATGAAGAGCTTAGCCGCAGCGGAAGCTTCCGGGCGCCCGAAGACGGGAGCCGACACGTACCGCTGCCCACGTTGCTCATGTGCGGCGGCCAAGCGCTGTGAGAGTGCAACACTGATGGTGCTCATCGAAATATGGATTGCGTTGGCCGGCAAGTGTGCGGTGACTCCATCCGGGCCAAGAATAGCTGAGGTGACGGCGTCGTCATCAGCGAGGATGGAAATGGCGATTTCAGCGCCGCGAACCGCGTCGGCAAGGTTCACCGCGACGGTAACGCCTTCGGCACGAAGGCCATCCGCCTTGGAGAGCGTGCGGTTCCAGACGGTCACTGTGTGGCCGCCGCGGTGAAGGTTGCGGGCCATAGGCAGGCCCATGTTTCCGAGTCCGAGGAATGCGATGTTCATGCTTGTCTGAGATGCATAATACAAGCTGAGAGGCTCACGGCCCGTGGCAGCTTGCGGTACTCTGGCTGCATCGGAGCGCTCCAAGGGCAGGCAAAATCCTATGTTAGAATCAAGTGTTACGACACTCGATTCCGACTGAAATGCTCTTTTCGAAGGACTATGTGGGCTACCTAGCCCGCGAAATCACAAAAAAGCTGATCGACGGGGAGTTCGTCGAAACCTCGAATCCCGACGAGGTGCGCGAGCGCATCAACGCAGCGCTGCTCGATGAGCTGACCCTGGAAGACCGCATCAACGATGACGTGCGGACCATCCTCGAAACTTACTCCGAGGAAATGCGGCTCAGCGGCGCCAACTACCAGGAAATGTTCAAGAAAGTAAAGAACGAATTGGTCCGCAAGTACAAGGCGGTGCTGTGAGAATCAGCCGCGAAAAGATCAACAAGCTCGCCCACGCTGTGGCCGATACTCTGGCCTCCATGGAAAGCGTGGACTTCGTCGAAGACCGCAACACCATCCGCCTCGAAGCTCGGCGCATCCTGGAACTGTTAATGGCTGAAGAAGCCAAGATCGACGCGGCCGCCCGGCAAAAGATCGAAAGCCAGAGACGGACCATCCTCGAAGGCTCGCAGGAGTGGGACATCCTCTACCGGAAGTACTACAACGAAGAAGTCAAAAAGCTGGGCATCTAGCCCCGCAGGCTCCCTTTCACTGCCGCTCAACCCACCTCGGCCTGGGTTACTTTAGTTTTTCCCGCTCTAAGATTTCTCGTGACATTCCATTTCCGGCGGCATATCTCGACTGTGGGCCTCCTGCCCCAAGGCAGACTGGTTGTGCCCATAAGTTCTTTGATAACAGCAATTTACTCGTAAGCCATTTCATATTAAAGACTTACGCGGTGTTTGCGGCGACGCCGCCATTTCGGCCTGAAATCGACGATATAACTCCTTTTTTTGCAAGATTTTACCTGTAACTATCTTTTTTTGCCCGAACTTAGGCCATAATCGTGCTGTAACCCGTTTGTTTTCAGGAGGTGTGGGGGGTACGTCCCGATGATCCCGCTGTACGCAGCACAAGTCTGCGGCTCATCACTTCTTGATGCATCGATGTGTTGCGAATATATCCGTCGCGCATATAATTGGCGCATGGACGAAAAATTTAGCCCCGATTCTCTCTTGCCTCTCCAGCCGACGATGTTTCACATCCTGCTGTCGCTGTCCGAGGAAGATCGCCACGGCTACGCGATCATTCTCGACGTCGCGCGGCGCACCGACAACGAAATCAAGCTGAGCGCGGGCACGCTGTACCGGTCCATCCAGCGGATGCTCGAACTTGCCTTGATCGAAGAAACCAAGACGCGCCCCGCGCCGGAAATGGACGATGAGCGGCGCCGCTATTACCGCATTACGGAGTTTGGCACCGCGGTGGCAAAGGCAGAAGCCGACCGGCTCAGCAGCCTGCTCAACATGGCGCGCGCCTGTGGCGTGGTTCCGGGAACCATCGCATGAACTTCTATCGCGCGCTGCTGCACTTGTATCCGTCGTCCTATCGTGCCGAGTATGGCGACGAGATGGCGGGCATCTTCGCAGAAGAATTGCGCAACACTGGCAGCTGGCTGGCGGTACTTGGCCTGTGGATAAGCACATTCTTTGAAGTGTCCACCAACGCGGCGGCGGTGCATTGGCAGATTGCCCGTCGCGACCTGAAATATTCGGTACGTTCGTTGCTGCACTCGCCCGGATTCACCGTGACCGCGGTGCTGCTGATCATGATCGGCATCGGTGCGAATGCGGCGATCTTCACTCTCGCCGACTACGTGCTGGTGCGGCCGTTGCCGTTCCCCGAACCGGACCGACTGGTAAAGACCTGGGAGAAACATCCGGGTTATCGGTTCATGGAGTTTTCGCCCGCCAACTACCGCGATTTTCAAGCGCAGGCAAAATCATTCGCCTCCCTGGCCGCATATACCGATATCGCCATGAATCTGGTCGGCCAGGGCGAACCCCTGCGCGTGGAAGGTGCGATCGTCACGGGAAACTTGTTCTCGACGCTCGGCCAGACACCGTTGATCGGGCGATACTTCACCCAGCGTGACGACGAATCAGGTGCTCCGCCAACCCTAATGTTGAGCTATGGCTTCTGGCAGACGGTGTTTGGGGGCGACGCAGGCGTCGTGGGCAGGTCGATCATCCTTGACGACAAAGCGTACACGATAGTCGGCGTAATGCCGCCCGGCTTTCATTTCCCAACGCGGGAGACGAACTTTTGGAGAACCTTCCAGTTTCAGGAAGAGAACTACAAAGACCGCAACGACAACTGGATTGTCGGAATCGGCAGGCTGAAGGCCGGAGTCTCGCTCGAGCAGGCAAGCACCGAGATGAACGTAATTGCCCATCGCTTGCAGCAACAGTATCCCAAGGAGGACGAAAACCTCGGCGCGTCCGTGATCGGGTTGCGCGACGAGGTGAGCCGTCAGTCGCGATCGCTGCTGCTGGCTCTATGTGGAGCCGCAATCTGTCTGCTGGTAATTGCCTGCGCGAACCTGGCGAATCTACTGCTCGTGCGTTCGCTCGCCAGGCAGCGAGAACTGTCGATACGAGTTTCCCTCGGCGCCAACCGAAGGACAATTCTCCGCCAATTGCTGTCGGAGAACTTGATTGTCGGGATCGTGGGCGGACTCGGCGCAATTGGAGTTGCTGCCGCTGTCTTGCCGTTGCTTTCGCGGCTGGTGCCGACACGACTGCCGATTCAGGAAGTGCCTCCGGTGGACACGCGTTTGTTCTTGTTTGCGCTGGCACTGACCGTGATTACCGTCGTCGCGTTCGGCGTCGCTCCTGCCATTCGGGTATGCCGCAGTGCGGGCATCAGCGGAGTGCGCGAAGGCGTGCGTACCGGCGGTACGGGACATCACCGGGCGCGGTCGGTGCTCGTGATCGCAGAGGTCGCCGTCACGGTCGTGCTGCTGATTTCCTCCGGATTACTGATTCGGGCAATGTGGAAAGTACAAGCGATCGATCCGGGATTCAGGACGGACAACATCCTGACGCTTCGCACAGCACTCCCAATTCCGAAGTACGAGAAGACGATGGTGCGTAAGCAGTTCTACGACAAGGTTCTGACGGATGTGAGAAGGCTTGCAGGAGTCACCGACGCAGGCTACATCAGCGAGTTGCCCATGGTCTGGCAGGGAGGCATCTGGCCGGCAACAGTAGGAGGACGGTCGGAGAACAGGACTGAGGGCACATCGGCAAGCCTTCGCTACGTCACTCCGGGATTTTTTGCCACACTGGGAATTCCGATCAAGGCTGGGCGAGACGTCAGTGAGTCCGACGTGAACGAGACGCAATACGTGGCCGTCGTTAGCGAATCGTTTGTGCACCGATATTGGCCTGACGAATCGCCCATCGGACGGCACTTCGACTTTGCCCTGCATGACCGCGAAGTGGTCGGCGTCGTCGGCAATGTCCGCGTGCGCGGCCTGGAACAGGCGAGCGAACCTCAGGTCTACGTTCCATACACGCAAGTACCTGACGGATGGATTATCGGCTACATTCCCAAGGATCTCGCTATCCACACGACTCAGGATTCCCTGCAACTCGTCCCGGTCGTGCGGCGAATTATCGAAGCTGCTGACCCGCAACAGCCCATCTCGAATATTCGCACCATGGAAGAAATCGTTGCCGGGGAAACCGAGTCTCGCGCGGTGCAGACGCGTGTGCTGATGACCTTTACGGCCGTGGCCGTACTGCTGGCCGCATTAGGCATTTATGGTTTGCTGTCGTTCAGTGTGTCACTGCGGCAACAGGAGTTCGGCATTCGCATGGCGCTCGGTGCAGACAAAGACGACATCTTCCGGCTGGTGCTCGAAAAGGGCGCAGCCTTGGTTTTTGCCGGGTTAGTTCCCGGCCTCGCCTTGGCCTACATGGCGGCACGGTGGCTGCAGAGTCTGTTGGCGGGAGTGAAGCCTACGGACTTCCTGGCATTTTCAATTGGAACCATGGTTTGCGTGGTGGCCGCGCTGGTGGGAACGCTGCTGCCTGCGATGCGTGCCGTACGGGTGGACCCGGCGGCAGTAATGCGCGCCGAATAGCGACGGATGACGAGCGACACGCCGGTGTTTAGTATGATGGATTGATTGATCACTGGCCTCTTGCGATCGCAGCTTAGGGCGCTGAGGCGGAAACCGGGGGCCCTGCTCAATGTCCTTGTCGTCGCACAGTACAGCAAACTTAGTTGGGAGAACCGTAGCGGTATTCCTCGTAGGCGCCGCGATGTTGGTGACAGTGACCGATGCCCGTCAGGCAAATGCTCAGGAAACGGCCAAGAGCGCAGGTGCGAGTGCCGCCACTACTGCCGCCGCCCGGGGCCAGTATCTGGTGGAAGGCGTCGCCATGTGCGGCAACTGCCACACACCGCGACTGGCGAACGGACAGGTGGACCATAGCAAGTGGCTGGCTGGCGCGCCGGTGCCGTACCAGCCGTCGCAGCCTACGGCAAATTGGCCCACTGTCGCCCCCAGGCTTGCCGGCCTTCCGCCAACCAGCGTCAATGGAATGGTCACTCTGCTGACCACTGGCATCTGGATCGATGGAACGCAGTTGCGCGATCCCATGCCGAAGTTCCACATGTCGAAGGCCGATGCGGAAGCCGTGGTGGCGTACCTGA